>Ga0137377_10002403_pt1 | contig 13929 bp, 13 predicted proteins | sample SagtaG_22_FD_104815 | JGI IMG/M metagenome (GOLD analysis project Ga0137377, IMG submission 104815) | Vadose zone soil microbial communities from Sagehorn Ranch, Mendocino, California, USA - Sage2_L_40_16 metaG | ecosystem: Environmental > Terrestrial > Soil > Vadose zone | place: USA... | reverse complement strand
CCGGCGACGTGGCGGCCACCGTGGCGTTCCTCGCCTCGGCGGCCCTGGCCATGATGGCCGACAACATCGAGCACGTCATCACCTACTGGGTGCTGTGGCAGAAGTTTCACTCGCCCGCCCTGGCCGGTTTCGAGGTCATCAGCCACTGGGTGCCGTTCCTGCTGTTCTCGGTGTACTTCGGCTCGCTGGCCGACCGGTATGACTGCCGCCGCCTGATCCAGGCGGCCCAGGCCCTGTTCATGCTGGTCTCCGCCCTGTGGGGCGTGCTGTTCCTGACGAACTCCCTGCAGGTCTGGGAAGCGTGCGTGCTGCTCGTCCTGCACGGTTGCGCGGGAGCGCTGTGGGGGCCCGGTGAGCAGCTGATGCTGCACGACTTCGTCGGCCGGGAGGAACTGCCCAGCGCGGTCCGGCTCAACGCGACGTTCCGGAGCCTGGGCATCCTGTTCGGTCCGGTGGTGGGATCGGCGCTGCTGCTCGGGCTGGGCCCGACCCGCGGGATCTTCGCCAACATCGCGTTCTACCTGCCGCTCACGCTGTTCCTGTTCCGGACCAAGTTCACCGGGCACGTGCGCGACCACGGGATACGGCCGCCGCGGATCGGGATGCTCGGCTCGCTGCGGGTCCTGCGGGACGTGCGGTCCAACCACGTCCTGGTCAGCATGATCGTGCTCGGCGGGCTGGGGTCCTTCTTCGTCGGGACGTCCCTGCAGACCGCGATGCCGCTGTTCGCGCACGACCTCGGGGCGGGCAGCGCGGGCACCGCCTACGGCGTCCTGCTGTTCGCCAACGGCGCGGGCGGCGTGATCGGCGGCGTTCTGCTCGAGGTCACCGGCCGGATCAGGCCCACCGTGAAGGCGGCCGTGGTCAGCACCGCGGTCTACGGCGCGACCACCTTGTTCTTCGCGCTGACCAGCAGCTACCTGCTCGCTCTTGCGATGCTCCTGATCGGCGGGATCGCGAACCTCGCCTCGATGTCGATCGGGCAGACCATTGTCCAGCTGCTGGCACCGCCGGCCGACCGCGGCCGGGTCATCGGCCTGTACGGCGTGTCGGCCAACGGCCTACGGGCCGGAAGCGGGTTCACCGTCGGCATCCTCGGCGCCGCCATCAGCATCCACTGGTCACTGGGCCTCAGCGCCGTGGCCCTGTGCCTGGGCACGCTGGCCGCCGGGATCTACGCCCTGCGCGGCCGCGCGGCCGACGCCGATGCCCCGGGCCCACACGGTGGTCAGTGACTCCACAACGGCATGCGGTAGCGCGCTCCTCATCTGCGTTCGCGGGCTGGTCAGCGTGCCCGCCGGGTGGCCTGCGAGCGGCCCCGCTCGGTCACCGCGGCCCGGCGGCGGCCGGTTTCCGCCAGGTCCAGGCCCGAGCGGCGCCAGGCCTGGGCCGCGTGTTCCTCAGCGGCGAAGCCGCCGGCCACGGCTTCGGCCTCCACCTGGCGGTAGGACGCCAGTAGCGCCGCCACGGCCCGGGCGTCGTTGCCCGCGATATCCCTGGCGATCTCGCTGGCCCGGCCGGGCAGGTCCGCGTGCGGCACTACCTCGCTCACCAGCCCGGCGGTCAGCGCCTGGCCGGCGGTGAGGAAATCGCCGGTGAAGCTCATCTGCCGGGCCCGGGACCGGCCCACCGCCAGCGGCAGCAGGACGGACAGGCCCCAGCCGGGCAGCACGCCAACCCGGGCGTGGGTGTCGGCGAAGGCGGCCCGTTCGGAGCAGATAACGATGTCGCAGTTGAGCACCAGCTCGAGGCCGCCGGTGACGGCGGGGCCGTTCACCGCCGCGATCACCGGCTTGCCGAGCGGCGGCCACGGCGAGTGCGACCCGGGCGGCGCGGCGCGCAGCACGGAGGTTTCCCGGCTCACCTCCTTGAGGTCCACGCCGGCGCAGAACGCCGGGTCGGCGCCGGTGAGGATGATGGCGCGGACCTCCTCGTCCGCGTCGGCCGCCGCCATGGCCTCGACGAGCCGGGTCAGCAGTTCTGAGCTGATCGCGTTGCGGGCCGCGGGCCGGTTGAGCGTGACCGTGGCGACCGGGCCGTCCACGCTGTACAGGGCGACTGGTTCAGCCATGGGGCGCTCCTCGAAGGGCTGGTCCGCGTACAGATGGGCTGACTGGAGGGGTTCTGGGGTGGGTGTTACAAGCCGGCCCGGGCCATGACGCCGGCCAGGGCGTCCACGTCCTGGGCTTCCAGCGCCTGCTCGTACTCGGCGTCGAGCTCGTCCGGTTCCTCGGGCCACGGAAAGCCAGGGATACCCGGGCACAGCAGGACCAGCGCGGACACCCGGGCCGGCTGCTCCAGGGCCAGCCCGAGCGCGGAGCCGCCGCCCTGGCTGCAGCCCACGATCGCGGCGCGGTCGAGGCCGTGGTAACCGAATATCGAGATCAGATCGGCGAGCAGGGAGAACTTCGTCACCGGCGCGGGAGACCGGCCGAAGCCGCGGGCGTCGTACCGGATGACGCGGTAGGACACCGTCAGCGCGGGCAGCACCGGTGCCCAGATGCGCGAGTCGCCGACGCCCGGATGCAGCAGGACGAGCGGCGGGCCGTCGCCCCCGCTGTCGTCGGACCATACCTCACCGCCGTCAACGGCGATCATCACCTCGGTCACAAACCGGGACTATCGCATATCGCGCCGGCCCTGTCACGTGTCCGCAGCCGGAGTCATCCTCCGGGCACGTCACGGACGTAGAGCCCGGGGGCGGTGCCGAGGACGGGATGCGCCTCGCTGCCGAGCCGCTCCGGCGCGGCCGTACGCGGGCCGGACCGGCTCGCCGTCCAGCGGGCCCAGGGTTCCCACCAGCTACCCTGGTGCTTCTCCGCCCCGGCCAGCCAGGCCTCCGGATCGGGTCCGGGCGAGGGCCCGGTCCAGTAGTGCGCCTTGGGATTCCCTGGCGGGTTCACCAGGCTGGCGATGTGCCCCGAGTAGCTGAGCACGAAGGTCGTCTCGCCGCCAAGCAGCTGGGTGGTCTGGTAGCAGCCCCGCCACGGAGTCAGATGATCGGCGACGGCCCCGGAAATGAACGCGGGCAGCGTGATCGCGCCCAGGTTCACCGGCGTCCTCAGCACCGTGAGCCCGCCGGGTCGCGCGAGCAGGTTGCCCGAGAAGATGCTGAGGAACTGGCCGTGCAGCGCACGCGGAAGGTTCGTGCCGTCGGCATTCCACGCGAGGATGTCGAAGACCGGCGGATCCTCGCCCATCAGGTAGTTGTTGACCCAGTAACCGAAGACGAGGTCGTCGGGTCTCATCCAGGTGAAAGCGCTGCCCATCTGGCGCGCCGAGATGACGCCCGCACGCCGCGAGCGGCGACCCGCGAACCCAAGCAGGCGCCGGCTGGAGAAGGCGCTGATCGGCATGCGCTGGCTGAAGTCGAGCAGCGTGACGGCGAAGGAGACGCTGTGCACGCGGCGGTCGCCGACCGACGCCATCTGGCTCAGCAAGGTGCTGGCGATGATGCCGCCGGCACAGAAACCCACGACGTTGACGTCGGAACAGCCGGTGACCTCCCGGACGGTATCGATGGCGGCCGATACCCGGCTGGCGTAGGTATCGAGGTCCCAGCCTGCCTGTCCGGGACCCGGGTTGCGCCAGCTCAGCATGAACGTCTGCAGTCCCGGGCGGAGCAGAACTGGACGAAGCTTCGGCCTGGCCGCAGGTCTAGGAAATAGAACCGGCTGATCGGCGGCGGTACCACCAGCACCGGCCGCTGGTAGACGGTCGGGGTGACGGGAGAGTACCGGAGCACTTCGGCCACGGCATCGCGCGCGACGACCCCGCCGGGCGAGATGGCCAGGTCACGTCCGACCTGGAAGGCGCCGGGCGGCACCATCGACGGCATGCCGCCGTTGTGGCGGATATCCGCGGCGAAGTTCCGCATGCCCCGGGCCACGCTGAGACCGCCGGTGTCGAAGGCGCGCTTGATCGCCGCCGGGTTGCACAGCGGGAAATTCGTCGGTGCGGCCGCGCTGATCAGCACGTTGGCGGCGAACACGGCCAGCTCGGCGCGCTGGGGATCACCGCCTGCGGAGCCAAGCCCGTCCGCGATCGTGCTCAGGGCGTCAGCCGAGGCGAGATAACCCTGCTTGATACGCCGGAAGACCGGGTTGGCCGTCCAGGCCGGATCCGCGAAGCGCCGGTCCCCTGCGGCCGGTTCCGCAGTGGAGGACCCCAGGGCGATCCGGGTCAGCTCCAAGCCCAGCTGTCCGGTCGCCCGCATGACGAGCTCCGCCGCGTCGGCCGCGCGGCGGCCATGGCTGCCGCCGGGGATCGGTCTCCTCGTCATGCCATGCTCCTTGGTGCTCCTTGGTCACGGGGAGGCCAGATGCGTGAGGCCGAGTTGCCGGAGCACGCTGGGGATGTCCTCGGCCAGCCAGGCTTCGCTGATGCGGCCGCCGGTGACGGTATAGAGGCCGATGCCCTGCCATGCGGCGTGCTTGCCAGTCGGCGCGGCGCCCATGAACGGCCCGGTGTGGGTGCCGCTATTGGTGAAGCGGACCACCACCTTGTCGCCCGAGGACACGACCTCGTCGATCTCCAGCCGCATGCCGGTGAACGCGCCCGAGGTGCTGGCGGCCAGCTCGCCGTGCGCGGCCGGGTTCGCGCCGTTGACGACCTCGGCCAGGAACCCGCCGCACCACGGTCTCCGGCTCGGCGGCGAGCGAGCCGAGCGGGTCGCGTTCCCGGTCCGTCGCGTCGTCCCGGTCGGTCGAGCGTGACAGCTCTGACCAGGCCGCGTCCTGCACGGCCAGCGCCCGCGCGGCGGACCGGGCAATGTTCAGGGCGTCCGAGCCCAGCAGGAGCCGGACCGGCGGATCGGCCATCCCGGCCAGCCGGACGACGACCCCGGCCACCTTGGCCGGGTCGCCGAGAGCGGTGCCGCCCGCATCACCGCGTATCACCCGGGCCAGCGGACCGACGGTGTCCTGGTACGGCGCCGATGGCGCCGGAATCCGCATCGAGGAACCGGACCAGTCGGTGGTCATCCCGCCCGGCTCGATGACGGTTACCCTGATCCCCAGCGGCCGGGTCTCGGCCGCCAGGACCTCGCTGAACCCGGTGACCGCCCACTTGGCCGCCTGATACGCCGACAGGCCCGGCGTGCCGATCCGGCCGCCGAGCGAGGAGACGTTGATGAGATGGCCGCCGCCCTGTGCGCGCAGGACCGGGATGACGGCCCGGCTGACGTTGATAACCCCGGACAGGTTGGTGTCGAGCTGGGCGGTGAAAACCTCCGGCGCGGTGTCTTCGAAGGCGGCCAGGTCGGCGTACCCGGCGTTGTTTACCACCACGTCCAGGCGCCCGAACACCTCGATTGTCCGCTGCACGGCGCCGGCCGCCGTCGCGGCATCGGTGACGTCCAGCCGCAGTGGCAGGAGGGACTCACCGAACCCGGCGGCCAGGCCGGCGAGATCCCCGGGATGGCGTGCCGTGGCGGCCACCCGGTCGCCGGAGCGCAGGGCGGCCAGCACGATCTGGAGGCCGAGCCCGCGCGAGCTCCCGGTGACGAACCAGACCTTCCCGGTCATGCGGCGGCCTCTCCCGCGATATCGCCGGGGTGCGGGCGGCCCGGCGTGGCGCGGCGGCTACTTGACGAGCGGAAGGACATACCGGCCCACTCGGGTCGCGTTGTCCTCGTCCGGGTCGGTGGTGGGCACCCGGGTCAGCAGGACCAGGCGGTTGATGCCGAGGCCGGCGATCTCGCTGAGCCGGTCGGCGCACTCGCGCGGGTCACCGACCACCGCGAACCGGTCAACGTAATCGTCAGGCAGCCCGGATCCGGCGGCGAAGTCCGGTTTTTTCGGCATGCGCCGTCCGTAGTCGCGCGTCACCTCGAACGAGCGGAGTATGGCCTGCTGATCCGTTGCCGCGACATTGCCGAGCAGCTTGCCCTCGAAGGCCGAGAACCGCGAATGGCGCAGGACAACCCCCCGCACGATCTCGCGGGCCGTGTCACGGTCGACGCCCTCCACGCCATGGACCGCGATCGGCACGTACGCGCTGAGCGCCAGCGAGCCGGGCGTACGCGAGGTGCTGTCGTGCGCCTGGCCGGCCAGTTCGACGCACTCGCGCAGGCGGCTGACGTTCGCGCCGACGGCGAAGCTGACACCGTCCGCCGTTCGGGCGGCGTAGTCGATCATCCTGGGGCCGGTGGCCGATATGTCGACCGGGGGCTTGTCGAGGTCGAGCGAGGAGTCATGACCGAAGATGGCGCTGAGGTTGCTGGCGAATCCGTCGAGGTCGACGTCGAGGTGGCGGAGGTAGCGGTCCACCTGGGTCATATAGTCGGTGAATTCGCCGACCTTCATCGGCGGGCGCCCGATCTGGGCGAAGCCGCCATCGCCGCGGCCGAAGCTGACATAGGACCGCCTGCCGGTCAGCGCCCACAGGGTGATGATGGTGTTCGCGACGTCCATGGCGTGCCGGACGGGGATCGACACCCCGGTGCCGACCTTGAGGCGGGACGTGGCCGCCGCCGCGTAGGCGAGGAAGAGGTAGGAATCCGGACCGACCCCGATGTCCTGGCCGACCATGAGGCCGTCCCAGCCAAGATCCTCGAACCGTCGGGCGTAGGCCGCTACGTTGGTCGCTGGCGTCGGTGTCCCTCCGTGCCGCCAGTATTCGGCGTCGGACATCTGCGTGACCTCCTGTCCTGGCACGAAGCCCGGCGCGGCTCGCGCCGGCCGTGCCGTGAGTCTGGGGTACTATGCTTGAAAAATATGATTATGATTAGCCCATATCGGATCCCCGGCTGTCAAGGCGTCCGTTGAACCATGCCTCTCGCCGCGGCCGGGACGGCGGCGAGCCGGCTCATGCGGCGATGCCGCATCCCTCATGGCGGATGCTTTAGCTCCCCTATCCGTGCCTCTACCGGGGTGCTGGTTCGTTCGGTTCGCCGCATGTTGACCACACTATAAATATGCCTACAATATGGCTACTGTCCGGTCAGGCACGAACGGCACATCGCCGGAAGGAGGGCCGCCGTGAACCCGAGCGTGGTGGATCCGGTGCGGGCACACGACTACGTTGACATCACCGGCTACCGCGAGATCGAGGAGGTCCTCCGGCGCGGACGCGACTTCGTGTTCGGTGACGGCAAGGCCGAGTCCGCGGACCTGCTCGGGGGCACGATCGTCACCCTCGACGGCCCCGATCACCTGCAGCGCCGGCGGGTGCTGGCGAAGATGATCGACGTCAGGCAGCCGTGGGGACCCGAGGGCGCGCTCTTCGACGAGGCGTTCGCCCGCAACCTCGGCGAACTCCGGGCCGGGGAGGCCGCGGCCGATGGCCTGGTGCGCTTCGACCTGATGGACTTCGCCCGGAAGGTCTTCTGGCAGACGCTCGCCGCCATGATCGGCTTTGATTCGGTGGACAAGCCCGAACTGGTCGAGCTGCTGCAGAGCCTCGTCCTGCCCATCGTCAACGCGGCCAGCGTGGAGTTCAGCAAGCTCGACCACGACCAGATCGCGGCCGCCGGGCGCGCGGCGATGGATCAGGTCCGGGTCACCTTCTTCGACCCGGCGGTCGACCGCCGCATCCGGCAGGTCCTCGAGGCCGACGGTGACGCGGCGAAGCTGGGGGCGCTGCCGGGCGACCTCATCACGAGCATGGTCATCGGTGTTCGGCGACGATGCCGCGGCGTTCAACCCGCACCGCCGGGTGGACCAGCGGGGGGTCAAGCCCTACGGACTCGGTTTCGGGGCCGGCCCGCACGTCTGCCTCGGCCGGCCGCTGCTCATCTGGGGCCAGGGAGACGAGGCGGCGGCGCTCGGGCTCCAGGCGCGCATGCTCAAGGCGCTCGTGCACGCGGGCGTGCGCGTCGATCCCGGCGGCGCCAGAGAGATGGCCGCGCACGCCGCCGAACGATACGTACGTTTCGACGTTTTCCTGGGCGAGTCCCTGTCGCCTCCAGCCGGCCCGTGACCGGCGTCGAGGCGGACGCCGGCCGGTGCGCCGGCTCGGGGCTATGCGCCTACATCGCGGCGGGCCACTTCGCCCTGGACGAGGACAACCTCGTCACGGTGATCCGGCCGCAGGTCGACGACACCGAACACGAGGCCGTCGCCGAGGCGGCGCGGTCCTGCCCCACCCAGGCCCTGCGTCTCGTCGACGGCTAGAGATCGATCACCAGCCGCGGGGACTTCGAGCGCCCGACACAGATGATCATTGACTGTTCGGCCTCGTGCTGCGCGGCGCTGGCCACGCTGTCGCGGTGATCCGGCGTGCCGGCCAGGACCAGGACCTCGCAGGTGCCGCAGTAGCCTTCCGTGCAGGAGAAGACCGTATCCGGGACGACGCCCTCAAGGCTTTCCCTGATCGTGCGGTCCGCGTCCACGCGGACCGTGACGCCGGTCTGGCTAAGCTCGAGGTCGAACGCCGTATCGCCGCCGACCGGCGCGGTCACCGCGTCGGCGGCCGCCGCGAACCGTTCCATGTGCAGCCGGCCGGACAGCCCGCGATCGGCGCAGCGCGACTCCATCGCGTCGAGCAGTCCGGTAGGCCCGCAGCAGTACACGAGGGTCTGGGGGTCGAGCGAGCCGAGCAGCGAGTCGAGGTCGGGCCGGCCGTCGAGGTCCTCGCGGAGGAGCTGCACCGGGCGGCCGAGGCGCTCGAGCTCATCGGCGAAGGCCATGGCAACTCGGGTTCGCCCGCCGTAGACGAGCCGCCAGGCCGCCCCGGCGCGGCGTGCGGCGGTGATCATGGGAACGATCGGCGTGACGCCGATGCCGCCCGCCACGAACAGGTAGCTGCCGGCGGCGACGAGCTCGAAGTGGTTCCGCGGCCCGCGCATCTCCATCTCGGTGCCCACGGCGACCCGCTCGTGAATCTCCGCCGAGCCACCGCGGCCCGACGGCTCGAGCAGCACGGCGATGGCGTAGGACCCGATGTCATCGGCCGACCCGCACAGCGAGTACTGGCGCACCAGGCCGGACGGCAGGACCAGGTCGACATGGGCGCCCGGTGACCAGCGAGGAAGCGCGTCCCCGTCGGCGGCCGCCAGGGTCAGCAGCAGCACGTCGGCGGCGACCCGCCGCCGCGATCGTACCCGTACCCGCAGCGTCGGCGGATGGCCCGCGATCATTCCAGCGGCTCCCGCGCCGGTGACCGGAACGCCGCCGGGTACAGGTCACGCAGCCCGCGCCGGTCGACGGCCACGTTGCAGGCCTCGATCCACACGCCCAGGTCGCTCCCGCTGAACAGGCTGCGGACGGGCCCGTCCGCCTCGGCGGCGGAGCCGGCGCACGGCCATCCGGCGTCGGCGAGGCGACGCCGCTCGGCGGCTGGATCGTCCGTCCAGAACCCGATGTGATGGAACGGGTTACCGCCGCGGCGAGCCAGCGGCGAACCGGGAACGTCCTCGAACAGCTCGATGGCGAGCGGGCTGGTCGCCGAGTAGGTGATCCGGGTGCGGATCGCATGCGTGCGCCCGCCGGCGTCACGCATCGTCCCGGTCCACCGCTTGACCGGGCGCCAGTCCAGGCGCAGCGCCGGGCCCAGGTCGGCCATCGCGGCCTCAACGTCGGCGACCGCGAACGCCACGTGCCAGAAGATAGGTTCTTCTATAAATATAGTCATGATAATCATGATATGATGAGTCGACTCAGAACGGAAGACGGCGCCTGCGCACGCCGGGGGTAGCCGGCCTGACGAAACGAGGAGCCATGTTCGAGTCGGTATGGCTGGACCTGCTGGGCTGCGGCTTCGAGCAGCGGTTCTATGACGTCGCCGGGATCAGGACCCGGAGCCTAGAGGCTGGCACCGGGCCGGCCATCGTCTTCCTGCACGGCGGCGGAGGACACGCCGAGACGTGGGTCCGCAACCTGCCGGCCCATGCTCCCTACCGCCGGTGCTATGCCATCGACATGCTCGGCCACGGCTTCACCGACGCGCCGCCCGGCCCGAGGTACGTGACGAGCGAGATTCTCGAGCACGTCGTCCGGTTCCTTGACTGCGCCGGCATCGACCGCGCTGACTTCTGCGGCGAATCATTCGGCGGCCGGGTGGCCGCGTGGATGGCGATCCTCCATCCGGACCGGGTCGCCCGGCTAGTGCTGAACACGTCGGGCGGGCTCCCCGTCCAGGTGACGCGGCAGCGGGCGGACGTGGCCGACCTGCTCCGCCGGACGACGGCGGCGCTGGACGACCCCTCCGACGACGTCGTGCGGTCCCGGGTCGCCTGGCTGTTCGCCGACCCGGCCAAGGTGCCGGAGGAGTTCGTGAAGATCCGCCAGGCGATCTATTCGCGCCCGGGCATCCGCGAATCGCTGCGGGCGGTCTTCTCGCACGTGTTCGATCCCGACGATGCCCGCCACTACGTGCTGAGCCCCGACCGCGTAGCCAGGATCGCCGCGCCCACGCTGGTAATCTGGACCGATCACAACCCGATCCACAGCTACGAAGACGCCAGGGCGCACCTGTCGCACATTCCCGACGTACGCTTTCACCTGATCAAGGACGCCGCGCACTGGCCCCAGTTCGAGCAGCCGGCCGAATACAACCAGGTGCAGCTCTCGTTCCTGCGGGCGACCGACGCCGAACTCCGCGAGACCTCGATCCACAGGTAGGAGCCCGGCACGATGCTGCGCCACATCGTCGTGATGACGTGGACCCGCCCGCTTTCCGACAACGAGCTCGCCGAGGTCGGGCAGAGCCTCGACCAGCTCCGGGCCCAGGCCGGTTCCATCCGGGCCCTCGAGCACGGCCCGGGCCTGGGCATCCGCGGTGCGGGTGCGGACTACGCGCTGACCGTCGACTTCGACGACGCGGACGGCTGGCGCTCCTACAGCGAGCATCCGGCTCACCGGGTGCCGCGCGCGGTGCTGGCCAAGTACGTCGCCAGCCAGATGGTGATCCAGATTCCGCTCTCCGAGGGCGCCTAGGGCCCCAGGATGTCCTCGGTATCGGCGCCGAGGCGAGGTGCCGGGGCCAGCTCCGGCGGCGGTTCGGAGTTGAAGGCCAGCGGCGTGCGCACGCGGCGGAGAAGGCCCTCGGTGGGATGCTGCTCGGTCGCGATCGTCCCGGCCGCGGTCAGGTGCGGGTCGTGCAGCAGATGCGCGAACGACAGCACGGGCGTGGCGGGCACGTCCAGCTCGCCGAAGATCTCCAGCCACTCCTGCGTCGTCCGCCCGGCGAGGACGCCGGCCAGGAAGCCGTAGACCTCGTCGATGGCGAGCGAGCGCGACGCGGTCCGCGTGAACTTCGGGTCCCCGAGCAGGTCGTCCCGCCCGAGCCAGGTCAGGAACTCCACCCAGTGCCGGTCGGTGTAGAGCATGACGGCGACGTATCCGTCCGCCGTGGCGAACGGCCGCCGGTGCGCGGACACGGCCCGCGGGTACAGCGGCGGCCCCTCCGGCGGCTCGAAGGTGAGCCCGCCCAGCTGCTCGAGCATGGTGTAGGCCACCAGCGTCTCGAACATCGGCACCCGCACGGAGCGGACCGGCACGCCCCGGGCCCGTCCGGCCAGGGCCGCGCAGACGCCGACCGCGGCGTACAGGCCGGCGGTCTTGTCGGCCACCACGGAGCGCACGTACTCGGGCTGGCCGTTCCGGCCCTGCAGCCACGCCATTCCCGAGATGGCCTGGATCGTGTCGTCGTAGGCGGGCCGGTCCTGGTAGGGACCGGGGCCGAAGCCGACGATCTCGCACAGCAAGGCGTCCGACCCGGCTGATCGCAGGCCATCCTCGGTCAGCCCCAGACGCGCCGCCGCGGCCGGCCGCATGTTGTGCGCGATGACGTCGTACCGCGGGAACAGCGCGATGAGCTGGGCCCGGCCCTGCGGCGCGGACAGGTCGAGGACGGCGCTGCGCTTGCCGGCGTTGAGCGCCAGGAAGATCGGGGTCATGCCGGCGGTCCGCCCGCGCATGAGATTCCGCACGATGTCACCGGCCGGCGGCTCGACCTTGTCGACCTGCGCACCGAGCTGCGCCATCAGCAGCGTGCAGAACGGTCCCGACATCGTGCCGGTGAGATCGAGCACGCGTATCCCGGCCAGGGGAGCGTTCGCGGGCCCCGCCCTGTCTCCGTCGGCGTCGCGTCCGCTCATCCCGCGGCCGGCGGCTGCCAGACGTCCTTGGCCCGCAGGACGCGGGGGTACGTGCCGGCCACGTGATCGGGTTCGACCATCGCGTGGCCGTGACAGAACTCAATGCCCAGGCCGGGCGGCAGCCCTTCGAAGTAAAACCCGACCGACCCGGACGGCGCGTGCTTGAGCAGGTCGTCGCGCAGCGTCAGCCCGGCGGACTTCACCACAGCCCGGGCTCGCATCAGGTCGTCGAAGGTCTGCGTCTGCATGCAGAAGTGGTCTACCTTGGGCTTGCCCGGCCTGGCCTGCAGCACCAGCGAATGGTGCGCCCGGTCGGTCGCGTGCAGGAATACCGACGTGTCCTCGATCCAGTCGGACTCACGCAGCCCCACCACATCCGTGTAGAAGTACAGTGACTTGCTCATGTCGCTGACCGAGATCGCGGCGTGCAGAACGCGTTCCAGGTTCACCCAGCGCGGGGCGCTCGGCCCGGGCACCTTGAGCATCCCCCGGTACAGGGCGATGTCGAAGCCGTCGGGATCCTTCAGGCACAGGCGATGCCGGACCCGGTCCGAGGTGACCGAGCCGGTGCGCTCGAACGGCACCCCCGCCTCGCGGAGATGCTCGTCGGCCTGGTCTACGGTGACCGAGGGGTCGAGTTCGAAGGCGATTCCGGCCAGGCCCTCCTCGGCACCGGGATCCGAGCGCAAGATCACCCAGTGGTGGGCCCCGGCGCTACCGAGGTAGGCGACGTTGGCCCGGCGCTCGTTGAGTTGAAGCTGGACCTGGTTCACGAACAGGTCGATGGCGGAATCGAGGTCGCAGACCTGCAGCGTCACGTAGCCCAGCCGGTGGGCGAGGCGGATCGGCACAGCTTGCTCCTTCACTAGGCCCGGCCTGACGGCGAGCTGTCGGGTTCGAACGGAAGGAAGAGATCCTCCAGGCGGGTCTGGCTCCACAGCAGGCCCTGCTGATCCATGTAGCGATGCAGGGCCCGCAGGGTCGGCAGGTTGCGGCGGATGCCGTAGGGCCACGGGTCCGGGCCCATCACGCGGCCAGCTTCCTCGACCGCGGCCAGCAGCCACGGCAGCGTGGCGTAGCTGACGCTGGCCGACCGGAGCTGGCGCTCCGCGGTGCGCTTGGCCGCGACGAAAGCGTCGAAGATCCGCCGCACATCGTCCGGCCGGTCCCGCACGAAGCGACGGCGCAGGACCAGGACGTGCATGATGGGGAACACCCCGGTACGGCGGTAGTACGCCTGCTCCTCGGCGACGTGACCGCGCAGCAGCCGGCGCAGGCCAGGCGGCGACGGCGCCGCGACGGCGCCGATCATCGCGTCCAGCGTGCCGGAGGCGATCTGGTCCGGCAGCGGGACGTCGCGGTCCGCCTCGACGATGGTCACATCGGCCGGATAGCGCAGCATGTCGGCGCTAAGCGCGGCCGGCGCGCGGCCCGCGTGCCATTCCACGTCCGACGGCTTCACGCCCGCCTCGTCATACAGGATGCCGCGCAGCCATACCGCCATGGTCATCCCGTACTCGGCCAGGCCGACCCGCCGTCCGGCCAGGTCGGCCACGGTATGCAGGCCGGAGTCTTCGCGGACGTAGACGTTCCCGTGCCGGAAGCTGCGCGAGATCCACACCGGCAGGGCGACGAAGTCGCAGTCCGGTCCCTGCCTGGACCGCTGGGTCAGGTAGAAGGAGGCCGACATCTCGCCGCCGTCCGCCTGCCCGGAGCGCGACAGGGTGGTGAACGCCGCCTTGGGGCCGTCCAGGATGACCGGGACGACCTCCAGCCCGGCGGCACGCCCTTCGCCGGGAAGGGAGCGGATGCGGTCGTAGTCGCCGCCGAAGACCAGCGTGACGGCCGGACCGTTCAAGGCCGCGTCACTCGGGTGCCGGCGGTGGCGG
>Ga0137377_10002401_pt1 | contig 13931 bp, 13 predicted proteins | sample SagtaG_22_FD_104815 | JGI IMG/M metagenome (GOLD analysis project Ga0137377, IMG submission 104815) | Vadose zone soil microbial communities from Sagehorn Ranch, Mendocino, California, USA - Sage2_L_40_16 metaG | ecosystem: Environmental > Terrestrial > Soil > Vadose zone | place: USA... | reverse complement strand
TGGTGTCATGCCTAACTCGCTATGCGTTTTGTGATGGTAGTCCTCGTCGAGCCATTTCCGGAACCTGGCTACCAGTTCGGAGATGGTGTACTTAGCCTTGGCATTGGGGTTGCGGTCCTTCGTGTTCGAGTCCACGTAGCCTTCGAGCGTGGACCACAGGCGCGTCTTCACCGTTTCGAAAAAGCGTTCCTGCCTTCCCCGCTCCTGCGGGTCACCCCTGTCCTCCGGGTGGTTCGGCTTGCCGTCCTTCAACTCGAATTCCAGGTCTTTTGCTATCCGCTGAATATGACGAGAAATCAGTTGCTTTCCTTGATCGACCCAGAGAGCGTGGGGAATGCCACCGTAGGGCTTCTCGTCGGAAACGAGGAGGGCTTCGTGGATGACCGTAGCGATGTTGTTGCTATTGGGCACGTCGTAAGTAAAAAGCCATGCCAGGATCAGGCGGGAACTGGATTCCATGCAAGTGATCAGGTAGGGACGGGTCTCCTCGCTTGGCCTGCGATAGCCCCTTCTGCGAATATCGCGCACTAGCACATCGACGGGCGTGAAATCGATCTGGAAAATAATCACCTTACCATCAAATTGAAAGCGGTAGGTAAGTCTGCGCTTGCTGCGAAACTCGCCGAAGCGTTTGTCTGCAACCAGTTTCACCTCCTCCGGGATGCAGTCGCAGATGAAGCGCACCTGGCTGAGGGTGGGTTCGGGCTCGCCGAGCAGGCGGGCGCGCTGGCAGGCCAGGCGGTAGACTTCGTGCAGGGGAATGTCCATCTGGCTGAAGCGCAGAGCGGCGACGATATCCTCCATGAGCGGGCTCATGTTGTGGGGGTGTCCCTTATCGGAGCGTTCTGCCTTCGGCAGCAGACCATCGATGCCCCATTTCTTGTACGAGGCTAGATAGTTCCGCATCGACCGCCATGAGAGTGAGTGTTTCTCCGTCGAGTGCTCCTTCGCATAGTCCCTGAGTTCGTCGTTGGTGATGTGCCTTTTCGAGAGGTATGGGGTGATCAGAGCGAGCCGTCGGTCTGCCTCCTCGCGCTGTTTTGGGGTCGCCGCTGCGTACTCGCTGGGTGGTGCCTGATTGCTGCGCGGCCGGTGTAGGCGCTCGGGGTCGCGTTCGGGCGCCAGTCCCCACACGCCGTCGAGCTGATAGCGACGTATCAGGCGTTCGGCTATACGAAGTTTGTTTGCTCCTCCGAGTTCCTGGGACAGCTTATAGACATCGTCCCCCGTGATCGTGACCGCGTCCACCAGGTTCCCCAGCGATTTGAGGCGCTCGATGACCTTTTGCTGCGACCTCTCCTTCAGCGTGAGCCAATTCTGTGGCACAAGCCCGTCGAGCCCTTCGTGAAGGTAGGCGTGCTTCCAGGCTGTCAATGTCCACTCAGGAATGAAGCGCGCCTGCGCAAACGTCCTGAGTTCCTTTTTCTCGAATTCCCTCAGGGCGTATTCCCCCAGTGTTGCCTGGCGTCGTTTGGCCTCGCGGCGCCTGGCGATGGAAGGATCAAAGATGTGTCGCCAGTCCCCCACCCTCACGATTACGGATAGCTTCTCTAACGCCTCGTCCGGAGGCTGGGCCTTATTTACTGCCGAAGGTGGGGGTTCTTTCTTCTCCTGAACTCCTGGAGCCGGAGATTCGGGAATAGCGGTTTGTGGCTGCATCTATGATTCCTCCTCTTTGCGATGAGCACTCAAGGGATCAACAACGCGGGTGGCGACCCACTCGGGCGCATCGAAACCGGCAGGGAAACTGGAAATACCGATGAGCAGAAGAGTACAGGCCGGTTTCTCGCTGAGCATCAGCGGCTCCGCCAGGACCTCACCCGTGAGAGAATCAGCATCGTCCACTACCAACATCCGCACCTGAGTATGCTTCAGAGCGTCCAGGACTTGTTGAATCGCTTTGGTCTGAGGAGCATCGGAGTGTGCTAACACTTACATGTCCTCCTCTTCGCTCTGAATATTTGAATGGTCCTTCTGAGGAACCATCATTCGTACAGCAAAGCGAATTTCTTCGACCGTGATTCTCGGTGTGCCGCGCCGCTGGATGAGTTGGCTCGCGTAGGTGAGGATCAAGTGGAGGCGACGTAGCGATGGGCGGGACTTCCTCCAGAGATACTTCCCCATGTGCAAATCGAACTCGTTCTGCGGGTCGAACACCCAGCCGGGTATCGTCATCTGCGGGAGAAAGCTGGCAATCACTTCTTCTTCCGGCAATGGCGCAAAGAGGAGAAAGAGGCCGAGGCAGGACTCGAGCCGTGGATTCAAGCTGATGGCTGTCAGCAGATGGGGAAGGCCTGAGCAGGACGACTGCTGGAGGAGTGTCTGCAGCAACTCCATGTGGCGGGGAATCAGATTATCGGCATCGTCGATCATCAAGAGCCGTACCTGACGCTGCTCGAGCGCCGTGAGGACGTGTTCCAATGCTTCATGTAACGGACGGCTTCGCGGCACGTCACTTATCTGACGGGAGATCGAATTGAGCAACCACCTTGCCGTCGTCTGTGGCAGGATATCCACCAGGAAGCATGGAAGATCTGGTGATTGCCATTTTTGCTCCTCTTCTGCAAGGTAGAGGTGGGCAGCAATCGTTTTTCCTGTGCCAGGCCTTCCCCCAACGACGCCTAATGCAGGAGCTTGCTGAGCACTTCTCAGCAAATCTAACTGAGCCCTAAATATTCCGATCCCGCTGGTGCGGATGGGCGCTTGTCCGAGAGAAAGATGATCGTCTAGATGTACTGATGTCATTTTTGTCCGTCCTTTCTCGCGATTGTACGGTCGCGCTCCTTATTTGTCCTTTTCGTCCTCTGTTGTGAGAAACACTTTGGCTGCCATTGTCTTGCCAGCGCCGCTCCCACCGAAGATCACCACTCCTTGCTGCAGCTCCTGCTGCTCTAGCACCTGCTTCCGCAGTAAGGTAGCGATGTGCAACAGGCGTCTGAATTCTCGACACTGCGCATCATGTGATGAGGGTTCAGAAGGTTGTTGTGTTGTCATTGTTCGACTCCTTTGCTTGTGTTCATGTGTCGCCCATACTCGCTCATCGTTCCCCGCGACATCGTAGCGGGAAGCCGCTCGGCTTTCAGCCCCGGTAAACCGATGCAGTGCATACCCATGTACCCTGATGAAAAACCTCAACGCTCTTCGGTATGGCAAGAGACGGGGTGGCATAGATGATGACCTCTGTTCTTGGAGGAAGAGATGCAAGCTCGTCATGCCAGTACCGCCGTGCATGGTATGAAATCCCTTTTGACGTGACAGCTCTGCGGGCGCCTTCCCCAAGCAGCCTCACTAGACGCCGCGGGTCTGCTGCGCCGGGAAAACCAAGCATAGCAAGCGGAGACTGTCTCTCCCCGCTGTTGGCGTTGCGGTGATATTCGGCAAGGCAATCCTTGAGGATATGTTCCAGTTCGCCTAAGGTGGGATGCACCATTTCGTTTCCAGCCATCGGCCCCATGTAGGCAGGCAGGGCCTCACGTATACGAGACTGAAGCGTCTCCAAGAACCGCTCTCCTTCCCCTGTTGCAGGATGCTCGTCAGTGAGTGGCCGGAGGGAAATGCCCAGATCAGCGCATGCATCTTGTAAATGAGGCGCAAATGGTGCAGCGCTTATATCGAGGCGGATCTCTTTGGGTATGCCGGGCTGTGCCATGGCCCTAAAGAGGAGAGCGGAGATCAACTCTTGGTTGGGTGGCTCCGGACTCAAGCCGTACGCCGCGACGAAGTTTCCTGCAAGGGCGAAAACGACAGTCAAGTAAGGTCTCATTTTCCCATTCGCTGCTAGATGTCTACGTAGGCGTACGTCCTTGATCTCAATATCGAGCAAGAGAGTGCGCAGCTCATAGACCAGTTGCTCAGTCGAGAGGTTCATACAATTTCTCCTTCAGAACGAAGATCCGACGTATCATGCCTGGTGAGCAGAGAGGAATAGCGCCGACTCATATTCCATCGTTTGCTGCCCCACCGAATTCGACACGGACCTGTCCCATGCCCATGGCCGTTCTACATCCGATGCCACAATAGGGGGCAAAAGCTGCAAGCGACGTCATCTGGGCAGCCAGGGGCCTATCTCCGCTTAAACGATAGGTACACCACCCCGCGAAGCCTTTCTGGACACATTTGGGAAAGTGCAAGTAGGTATGGCGGAGCGCGCAGGCAACCACAGCAGTATGTTTCTCAAAGGACTCGCGTATCGCCTCTTTCTCGATGGACATGCCGACAGGGGCGTATCTGTTCCAGATACGTAGCAGACTCCCCCAGACGAGGCGCGGTTCCGGAAAGAGGCAAAATTGGTGCCCTCCCAGGCTAAAAGCCGTCGCAGACACGAAATGCATCGTGACGAACGACCTCGCCGGCAAGCTGGCCAGCGTTTGCCACTCGGCTGACCCAGCCCAGACCGACTGGCCAGTAGTGGGTGCGATACGCACCTCAGACAACTCGCAGTCCGCTCTCCCCAGGCGCATGGAGACGGGTCCCGCCTCCCTGAGATATGTCTGTAGAGCGTTCCAGAGGCGTCCGCCGTCAAGCAGGGTAACCCTAAAGTAACAGGGCTGCCCCTTTCTCAGCAGGATGCTGTTCCCGGAAACCGATCCACCCCTGATCGGCGAGACAGTATAGGGACGGTAGTTGGGCTCGTCGTGTAAGCGTCTGGCCAAATCATCATCGAATTGGCCGATGAGCCTGAGGATGGAGCTTTGCGACAGGTGCCCCTCCAAAGCCGGCAGGGCTACAGACTCCTTCGGACAAAGGAGAAAGACAACCGAAAATACAGCTTGATTCTCCACCTTTGAATCCTCCTAAGAAGCGAGGAGAACAACAACCCAAAGTAATGTACATCCTGACGTCAGGATGAGAGAAATACTCATCTCTCCAGCAGGTGCTACGAAAGGCCCCTCGGGAGTGGTGATTATTGAACCGTCGCTTCGAGTATCACTCATCACTACAAATCCAACAGTAACGAAGTAGGTATCAGCATGCAGGGCATCACTGGTCGACCGGAGTTTCCTCGCTTTCTCGCTGCTTCTCGCCGCAACCCGGCAGCAGACCTGCGACGGTTTGCTCATCTGACGCCGTGGAGCTCACCGCCGCCGCCACAATAAGCCGGCTTGCGCGGTCCACAATGCAGTAGAGCAAGGCCGAGCGTTCTCCTCTACGTTTTGTTCTTCAGCTAAAGAACTCCAATTCGGGAGCCACACTTCAGTCGATGATACATGCATGAGATATCCTCCTTCCATAGGCGTCCGTTACGGACGCCCGGCCAAAGGACAATGCCTTCCCAGATGTACAGGAGACTTCACATTCACTGTGTGCCTGTTGCGCAGGCGTTCGTTTCTGTACCGGGTCGCGCTCGATCACGCTGAACGACGTCTTTTGGCTGGTCATCGCGCTCTCCTTCTTTGCCGTCCCGTGTGGGTTTACTTGCCCTCTTTTCGATCTTCCCCCTGCGACTCTCGGGGCGCCATTCCTCATCGAAGTCCGGGATGGTGAAGGGATTGACCTTTCCGATGCCGACCGTTGTCGGTGCAATGCAGTCGTCGTAGGCTTCCGCTAGCCTATACCTGCTGAGAGTGGCTTCCTGTGCCTGGATCGCTTTCATGGCGGCATACTTGATGAGCTTCATGATCCAGCCGAGGATACCATCAGTCGCGTAATACATACGATAGGCTGCTTCCTCCTCATCCAATCTCGATGGGTCAAATGGGAGGCAGTGGTCGATGGCCCTCATCAGAGAACGGAATTCCAGGAGGGTCTCAGGCCTGCTGCGATTCCACTCGAATGGGTGCAAGATGTGTGGAGCGCCCACGCGCCGCTCCAGTTGAGGGTTCGCCCGGATGATGGTCTCCGCTTCCCACCGACTTCCCAGGAAAACCACGGGTATCTTTGTCTGCTTGACGAGATGGACAAGAAGCTCGACACAGGCAAGCCGCACCCGCCCTGTCTCGCGGTTCAAAAGGCGTTGAAGCTCGTCGATAAAGAGCAGCCGAACCGACGATGCGCAGCAAGCCTTCACGAGGCGTTCCATCATCATCCACTCTCCTCCCCTGGCGGGATCGGGATCGCCAAGCGCCGATAAGCAGGAGGCGAGGACTCCTTTGGCAGAGGCGTTTGCAGGGAGCGCGAAATAGACATAGGGAAGGGCTGTCGGCTCATTCGAAGAGACGCTCAGTCTCTGTGTGGCACTCTGTATCCAGGACTGGACGAAGGTCGTCTTTCCCACCCCTGCTTCGCCGAGAATAGCCAGGCAATGAGGTGTATCCGGAGACGCCTGCTGGGCGAAAGATGCGCAGGAATCGATCTCCTGGATCAGCGATTTGAGCCGGGGATGAGTAATGTGAAGACGGTGCAGGAGCGCATATCGTTCGCGGTCGGTCATAGTTCTCCACTGCCTGGTATCCAGCAGTGTCGCATGGCTGTGAGGCCCTTCTCTCAGAGGAGAACTCCTTTCGGAGAAGCGATCGCTCTGTGTCCAGACCTCAAACGTGTGAGGGCAAGGCGACGAAGGTAGCTTACACAGTCCCATTCTTTGCCAGGGAGGCGCTTCACTCCTACCACCACTGGCTTGTCGATCCGATCGGCTTCGCTCCGGGAGAGACGAGGACGCAACAGCGCTCCTTTGAAGCACGTCGGCTGTGATCTCCTGCAGGCGAGTTTTCGCACGGGTGAGAAGGGTATCGCTCTCCTCGGCGCTCGACGTTGCGAGTGAACGGGCATAGCGCCGGATGACCTGATGTTTCCAGAGGGAGAGGCAGGCGGTGTATTCTCGCGCCTGCGGGTACAGTTCAACCGACGCGTTGGTGCGTGGGTCAAAAGCCCAGAGACGCGAAAGATCTCTGGGGTAAAATGTCACCTCGACGGCTGTTCCCGGCCGTGGGAGGCCATACCCATAAGAAGGAATAGGCAATGCAGGCGGCTGATACAACAGGTGTTCGAAGGTGATCCCGTCGCGACCCACCGTCCTCTCTGTGGTGCGTGAGAGCAGGAGGCCGGCCATGGTGTGGTGACTGAGGACAAGACGTGGAACAAATCCCCAGGCATTTGCCTGCCGCCAGAACACGGCGGGAATACTGCTTGCCCTCCCGTTATCCCCCACAGCCGGGCGCGGCTCCTGTGCGTACACATCAACGAACCACCGATACAGGGTAGAGCGGAGTGCGTCCAGTGTGATACAGAGCACGGCCCGCGGGCCGCCGGTCTGCGGCGCCAGGAATGGGAAGTAGGATGCCACATCTACGAGCGAACCCCGTGCTGCGAGCGAGGCTCGCAGGATGCGCTCAAGAGTGCCCTCCACTGGAGAGTTGCTGGTCGGCTCGTACCGCAAGTCGATCCCCAGGTGACGGCAGGCGCGTTGTAGCTGAGGGTCACCGAATGCCATGGTGTCATCCGTGACGAGGATCTCGGGCACTCCGTACCCGAGAGAGGCAAGCTGCGTACCAAACTGGCACTGAGTATCGCCTCCCTCTCCAATGGCGCAGAAAAGAGCCTCCAGGATTGAGGAAGCTGAGGGGGGCCCGAAGCTGATGGTCCATCCTGTCAAGTATCCTCTATAGCAATCGTACAGGCCGACCAGTACCGGTCGTCCGAGGGGCACGTCGTCAATGGCTAGCACATCAAGCGAGATGGAGACGCACTCTACCCGCTGGTTGGGGCGCGTCAAGAGCCTCCCCGTGGCACTGCCAGGATTAGCGATGAACTGAGCTATCCGCTGGGACGACCCCTCGGGCTTCCTTGCGGAAAGGGGCTGGGCCGCACGGTCTGGGCGAGGATGCTGGACCTCTCCCTGCCTGGCAATCCAGGCTCTGATGCGTCGGTAAATCGCCGATCTAGAAGGTGGATGCAGATGCTCACGTTCGGGCAGGGAGGAGTTCACTTCGCGCAGGCGATGCGCAATGGCCTGCTGAGCCATCTCGATGGTCACAAGCTCTCGCGTCCAGTACGTCTCCTGAATGGCCCGCTCGATGATCTCCTCCAGTGCCGGATTCAAACGGGACCTGGCTTCGTCCACTCCTTGCCTCACATACGGGATCAAGGACCGCAGGTCCCCACCACTTCGCTGAAAAGCCCCTATCCACCGGTAAATGGAGGCAATGCTCACGGGAGGGACGGATCCCCCCGTTAGGTGACCAGCCAGCCCTGCCCTCACTTCGAGGACGCGCTGTGCGACCAGCGCGCGTGTCAGCGGCCTGACATCCAGGAGCGGACAAATGATTTCCCAGCGCTGACGCGCGATCTTGACGAGATGGGCGGGGTACTCCTCCAGAGCCTTATAGCGCTCTCCAGCATGCATATGCTCGCTCTCCTTGCTGCTCCGACGGCGGATGAAGAAGGGCTTCGTCGCTCCCCGTTTTTCCTTCCAGGCGACGAGGAGGGCATACCCGAGTCTCGTCCTGCATCAGGTCCCGCATTCATTTCCGCCGAGTCTCAAAATATGAGAAACTTAGTCTCACATTCTGTGAAATCGTCTACAGGAAAGGGCCATACCCAAAGATGATCTCCCGTAGACATTGTGTTTTTTGCCGAAGTAACGTACAGTTGACAACATAAATCATGCAGGTGGACGACATCTGTCACCCACCTGTTAGATATCTGTATGAGCCAGAGAGGGCGGCGGAGAAGATCCTGCGCATCTGCGTAGATCAAGCCGTATGGAGCTGCAGTTGCATAACCGCTCGTTCGTTCCTGCATGAGTGGGTCCTGAGAGCGGATGATGCGCTTCGATAGCGTCTTCAGGCCACGAGAGCGAAACTGGGTGAGCTTCCACACGCGACCGCTTTTTGCGGCGGGAACGCGCTATGCGCTCGACAGGAGCCGCACCCCAGACCTTCTCGCCGTCACAGCCAATTTTCCTTGGCTATGGCGAGGGAGCGGTTCACAGGACGATACCAAGCAGCAAGCGCCTGCCGTTGTTGCATCCCTCCCTTTCTTGCTCACGCAATGGAACGCATCTTTCGCTGTGAAGGGGCACCCCCCACGAAGGAAAGAAACAGGCCGATCAGAGCGCTCAACTTACTTGTAGCGCTACAGAAAATTCCATTTCTTAGTATAATCATAATTCTTCGCTCTGTCAAGAGTGGGGACAGCCATCTCCTTGTGTAGTGAAGGGAGGAACAGTGTCCGCCCTTTTTCTCGCTTGCTCCAGCAGCCCTGAAGCAGCGTCTGAGGGGATGGGGGAGAGGAGACTCCATATGAAATTCGGTGTGTGGGTTCAGCGTGTGCGCATAGAGCGCGGGCTCGATTTACGGGCCTTCGCAGCGCTGACCGGAGTCGATGCGACCACGGTCAGTCGCATCGAACGCGGCGCCGAGGCAACCCTCCATACGGTTATTCGCATCTGCGAGGGAGTACAGGTGACCCTGGCGGATCTTCTTTGGGAGTTGGAGGGCAAGACCTGGCCCAACCTGGCGCCGCCTCAACATCCTGCAGGAGAAGCCATGCCGACGATCGGCGATGTGGAGGCATTTCTCGCCTTCATGCGCTCTGACTGGCAGGCCGGGAGGGTGTGGCTGGCCGTGTTACTCAATCGCATTGCTTCGCTGCAGGGCGCTTCGGAGGTGAGCATGCAGAGAGGCACCCTACCGCTCTTCGTTCCGGAGGACATCGAGAAACTGCTGCTTCCCTCATCGCTGTACCAGTTCGCGCTGCAGTATCCGGCAGGCATACAAGCCAAAGATATAGCAGACATCTATAGAAGCCGAGAGGTACTGACGTTGACGGATATCGGCGTATACGTGAAAAAAGTGCGCCAGAGCAGGAAGGAGACGCTCAGCGGGATCAAAGATGCTGTGCAGCTTTCAGCGAGCGCTCTCTCCCGTTTAGAAGCAGGGGCAATGGAGCGGATCAAATTCAATGACGTGATGATCCTCGACAAACAGCTCGGCCAGGAAGGGCTAGTCATAGGAATGTATTGGAGTGTGTACAGCTTCACGAATGAAATCGTTCGCCACCAGCACCAGATGAACAACGGGCACGTGGGCTCCTCTTCAGGCGCGTGGACAGAACGCGAGAAGAAGCTGGTCACCATGTTTACGATCATATGCCGGTGGCTCCAGGCGCTCAGCCGCGACGCCTCCTGGGTCGACGAACTACGCCGTCAGATTCACCAGCAGCAGGGCCAGGGCCACGGGTCCTCTTCGGGATCCGCCGCTCCGGCGGGAACGGAGAAGAAATAGAGTTGGTGAGGTATCGAGGCTTCCTGTATGCGCTCAGCTCGGCAGCGTCGTTCTCAAAGCGGATCAACCCCAGATACGGGCATGGGAGCGATGAGGAATTCTTTCGAAGGGTGGCAAATGCGCGTGCCGGGAATCATTACGGAAAACGATCGCCTGGCCGGTTGCAGAGTGATAGCTCGGTGACCAAGCCGGATCGCTCTTGCGTCATGAAGACGGGGAAAATATCCGTACGTCTCTTCTGAGGGGATTCTTCGCGAGAGAGAAAGAGAGCGTGTACCAGGCTCCTTGTCCGATCCGAGTTGCGCGGGTTCTCGCGCTGGGAGGCCTTGCACCCGGAAGAGGTTACGTGATAGGCCAGGGGTGCGCAGGCGATGAGCGCGACGCCAAGTTCGCGTGCCAGCGTCCGTAAATAGTACTCCACCCATCCCGTCCCCTGCGGGAGCTTGTCGCGTGGTGCGCTTAGAGGACCGGACTGGAGGAGAGAAATGTCATCGATGACGATCAGAGAGATGCACCGTGTCTCGACCAGCTGGCGTGATCGCTGGAGGAGTTCGACCGCCTTGGGGTCGCCTGAGCCATCGATCCAGAGACCTGCTGTCGATAGCTCCCTCGCCGCTGCCGTCACGCGCTGCCGCTCCTCTGCATTCATCTGTCCGGTGCGTACCTGGTGCTGAAGAATGCCAGCACGCATAGCGAGAAGACACTGGGAGATTCGGTGCCTGTTCAAGGACAGCGCAAAGAGTCCCACTCGGTGCCGCCTGGCGCTTGCGACGTTGAGCGCAATGCTCAGAGCCAGTCCGACACCGTCACCGGGAGGGGATGTGGCTACCGTGAGTACGTCGGCCTGCTGCAACCCTCCTGTGATGGTATCGAATTGTCTGTACCCTGTCAGCAGCTCTGACATATTCCTCCGTTATCATGGCGTCATCCTCCCCAGGAACCATGAGTGCCCCTGTCGGGGAGAGCGAACAGGCACCGGTCTCTGTCTGGCTCAGGGAGACGCGTCCTCGTCATCACGCCACTTTCGCCAGGCCACCAAGTAGCCGTTGAGCGCCCAGGCCTGCGCGGGGGCATCACCCGGATAGGCCTTCTTAGCGGTGGGAAAGGCGAAGCAGTCGACGACAAAATCGATCATAGAGAAATACTCCTGCAACTCCTGACTACGCTTTGTGCGCCTGAGGTCCTCTTGAAACAGCACCTGCCCTTCCTCCCAGGCGCTCTTCAGACGAGGGAAAAGACCCTGGAGGATGTGCCATTCCTGGGCCAAACGACCCACACTTTGCGATGTCACAGCAGCACGGTCGAGAAAGTTCCCCAGCAGCAACGGGTCGAGGGAGTCTTCAGCGTCCGGACGCCCGTAAGCTGATCCTCCATGAACGAGCAACAGAGTGAGGTGCTGCACTGCCAGGGCGGCTGCGAAGTCCTCCGGGTCGAGATCCGACCTTCGGAGATCAAGATGACGCTCAATGCGCTCCATGATGGTCGTCACATTCATTGATGGGGCCTCTCTACAGTGCGATAGTAAAGTCGTCCAGGTGCTCGACGAGATAGACCATCATGTCGTAGGGAAGCTGCTGCGGTTCGCCGTCGGCCTGCGCTCTCATCTGAGCATGCAGGACCTGGCGCTCCCTCTCGCTGCCCCCTTTTCTGCTGGAGCTGATAATCGTTTCCAACTGACGCAGGGCTACCTTCGGGTCGCGATAGGCGGCCAGGAAGGTGCAGGGCCCTTCCAGCATCATCCAGACCTGCCACAGGCCCGTCTCCGGGTGCCTGGCGATGCCTCCATGCACCTCGCCGATCCCGAGCGGGGATGTACCGGAGAGCGGTGTAAACGGCTGGAATGAGGAGGCGTAGTCCCCCTTCGCCTGGGGGCCTCCCTGGATATCCCGCAGGGTCTCCTCGAGGGTGAATGGGTAATCGGGTCCTGGCGTGTAGTAGCCGGCCTGCCAGAGCGCGATGACGCTGTTGCCGGCGGCCATCATGCTCTCCGGGGTGACGCGCGAGTCGCCGGTGAGGAGCATCTGCGCGTGCAGGGCCAGCACCAGCTGCGCCATCCCCGGGCCAAACTGCATGTTCCGGATGAGAGGGAGGACTTCCCGCTCAGCCTGGCGCAGGGAAGCCGCGAACTCTTCCGGCTCCACTTCGATCACCGGTGGACCGTCCGACTGTCGTTGCCCATAGGCCCGGGCTTTGAACGGGCGTCCCTTCTTACGTCTCTTCATGTGTTCCCTCGCTGTTCAGTTACTCGATACGAACCTGATGGCGAGCAGCAGAATGTGCCTGATCGGGGACCTCTTCGATCAGTTCCCCCGGCGGCACCCCGAGCGCCCGGGCGATCTTGCCCAGCGTCTCGGTGGTCGTGATGTAGTACGGGTCCCGGAACATGCGCTTGACCGTGTTGTAGGCCACGTCTGCTGTGCGCTGGAGTTTGCCCATGCCGATGCCTTTCTCCATCGCGACTTCTCTCACGCGTAAGCGTACTGCCATAAACCGCTGCCCCTCTCAATAATAGACCTGATTGTAGCAGGCTTTCTCTCGCACGAGAACTAGCCAGCCAGGAAGAGACGTCCAGGTAAAGCCATACATGGCAATCGATGTAAGACGGGCACATGCGACCACCAAAAGGGGTAGGGCACTCGTCGTAACGCATTCTATGGCGATTTCAATAGATTTGTCAAAAATGGGAAATAGAGACTTCTTTCAAATGAAAGCAAGAGAAAAGGTCTAGTTTACAGAGAAAGTTTCCCTGTCTAGACTGCTTTCATGGCAGATATTAATGAGTTTCCAGATGTTCCGGGATACGTCTCCATTAAACAGGCGGCGCAGATGCTGGGGATCACCGATAAGCGGGTGTACCGCTATATCGACCTCGGGCGCCTCCCCGCCTACAAGTCGGGTGGCGTCTTCCTGCTGGCGGAGGAGGATGTCAGGCAATTCAAGCTGAACCCACCAGGGCGTACTCGCACCACGCCGCCGCCCTGGCGGGTCTATAACACGCGCAGCAAGGTACTCGTGACAGAGTTCCGGGTTCCGGTGCGTGCCGGTGAGCAAGAGCGGTTGGTCGAAAAGCTCTCAGGCATGCAGAAGACAAATCGGCATGCCTTTCCTGGCACGATTGCGCGGTATGTCGTCAAAGAGGGCTCTGAGTCGACCTCGCTCCAGTTCTTTCTCGTGTGGAAAGATACCGAGATGCCGGATGATCCCACACGTGAACGGGGCTTCAAAGCGATGAAAGACGAGCTTCTTGATGTGCTTGTGTGGGAGTGTGCGGAGTATCATACCGGTGAGGCGCTACTGTACACTTGAGGAGGGATGAAAGACGCGTGAGGAGAGAGGGTTCTCATTTGAAGAATGTCCAATGAAGCGACAGCCTGCTTGGAAGGCAGGCGGTTGCACTCTCGCCGCTCGCTTGATCTACATCGGCCTTACAGCGGGTTTTATACGGTACACGCGCGCTGTGAGCGGGCCCGGCAAAACATGTCGCGCGTTTTTGCCGATGATTTTGGCAAAAGACGTTGCCAGCATCTCGAGGCAGGCGGTCACACTGCTGTATAAACTATACCTTATCCCCTCATTTTTGGCAATGTTTTCTAGGAAAGAAGTTCTAGTCGTGGGCATTGATGCTTCGATTGAGATCGGAGTCGCCCTCAGCGCCGAGCAGCAGGTATTCGTAGCGCTCGCGCAACGTGCGGAAGGTACCCTCCACATCAATCACCAGGTGCTGTACCTTCCCATGGGATTGCTCCAGCAGGCGGCGTAAGGCAAAGG
>Ga0137377_10002399_pt1 | contig 13934 bp, 15 predicted proteins | sample SagtaG_22_FD_104815 | JGI IMG/M metagenome (GOLD analysis project Ga0137377, IMG submission 104815) | Vadose zone soil microbial communities from Sagehorn Ranch, Mendocino, California, USA - Sage2_L_40_16 metaG | ecosystem: Environmental > Terrestrial > Soil > Vadose zone | place: USA... | reverse complement strand
AGCAGCTTCTGCACCTCCAAATTGTACGAAAGTTAGTTCGATAAGTCCAGCAACTCCATGTAAATTTGCGTATACATCGGCCACCCAGACCCCACCCCACCGCCCTCTTCATAGCCAACCCCCTAGGAACCAGTCTTGTACCCTCCACCGTTATCCCTCTCGTGTTGGAGGCCCCATACCGACCCGGCTCGCGCGAGGACTTCGACCGCCTCTATCGCACCGCCTACCCGCGCGTGTACCGCACCCTCTCCGCGATCCTGGCCGACCCCGAGGCGGCCGAGGACTGCGCCCAGGACGCCTTCATCCAGGCCTTCCAGGCATGGAACCGCTGGCGGCCCGACGCCCCGGCGGAAGCCTGGGTCCACCGCATCGCCGTCAACCGGGCGATCTCCTACAGGCGCAGCGCCCGGCTGCGCGGCGTCGGCGAGATCCTCAAGCGCTTCGGCCGGCCGGCGCACCCCCCTGACCCCGCCGACGAGGCGATACAGCCCGACCTCCTGACCGCCCTGCGCGGGCTGCCGCCCAAGCTCGCCGCGGCGATCGTCCTCCGCCACTACCACGGCTACAACAACCGCGAGATAGCGGCCGCGCTGGGCGTTTCCGAACGCACGATTGGCACCCGGCTGCACCAGGCCGGCGAGCGCCTGCGCACCATGCTCGAAGCCGACTTCTCACTTGGAGCGCCTCCGGCGTTCCCTTCTGACAAACGTGAGTCTTATGCCAAGGACTGAGGACGACCCGCTCGGCCCCGCGTTGGTCCGCCGCCTGCGCGGCGAGCTGGACAGCATCCGCCCCCGCTCCTCATCGCCCCGCTACCTGTCGCAGGGCGGGCCCGTCCGCCTGCGCATCGCGCCGGCCGTCTTGGCCGTGAGCCTCGTCGCCATCCTCGCGCTGAGCCTCTTCGCGGCGACCGGCAGCCCCAACCCGGTCGTGTGGAGCGAGCGCGTGGTGACCGTGATCCACCCGAACGACGCCAACCCTAGCCCGACTGCCACTCCGGAGGAGCACCGCGGCGCGCCGGCCGCCACACCTAGCCAGGAAGACAATCACCACAGCTCGCCGGAGCCGTCCGAGCGCCCAGAACCGACTGAGCAGCCTGAGCCAACAGAGCAGCCCGAACCGACCGACCGACCTGAGCCGGCCGAATCGCCGGAGCCCACCGCAAGCCAATCCGGGGACGGCTCGGGAGACCGCTCTGGTAGCGGATCCTCTGGCGGCCACGATTCCAGCTCGGACTGACAAGCCGCCCTTCCGACTTGCTGGGAACCAGGCGTTTCTAGGGTCATGAAAAGACCAGTCGTACTGATCGTCAGCCTGGCCGCGGGAGCTTTTCTGGTCGCAGGGGCAGGTGCTTCCGCTCATACGATTCAGCTCTTGACGCGATCCGCGGGCACTCAGTCCTCGCTCTCCAGCGACGAGGCCCCAGGCGCGCTCAGCGAGACGCCCGAGCCGTCGGAGTCGCCCGAAGCGACCGAAACTCCCGACGCGAACCCTACCGCCGAGCCGACCGAGAAACCCGAGCCGGCGGAGACGCCCGAGGCCGCCGACAACGAAAATGAGGCCGCCGACAATGACACCGAGACCGGGGACAACGAAGGCGACAACCGGCAGGGCGAACAGCACAAAGACGGTGGTGACAACGAAAGCGGAGGCGACGACTAGAACTTAGCCGCGCCGGCGCTGGACAAACTCAAAACCGAATCGCCCCTTGACGCATAGGTGACCTGAGGTGATGCTGTGGTCGAGGGGCGATGTCACCTTCACGATCGAGTTGTCCTGCACATGCAGCTCGAGCATGCAGCCAACACCGCAGTAAGGACATACCGTCTCGGTCACGCTCTGCCGTGACTCATCCCACGAGCCGGCGGCGCGCATGTCGTGCTCGCTCTTGAACATCAATGCCCCAGTCGGGCACACGCCGATGCAGTTGCCGCAGTACACGCACGCCGACTCCGGCAGCGGCGTGTCGAACTCGGTCGAGATGTGGGCGTCGAAGCCGCGACCTGCGACGCCGATGGCGAAGGTGTTCTGCGCATCGACGCCGCACGCCTCAACGCACTTGTAGCAAAGGATGCATCGCGAGTAGTCGCGGACATAGAGCTCGTTGTCGACCTTGACGGGCTGCGCCGCGGTCGCGACACCGGCGCCGAAACGCGAAGGCACCGCCCCGTAGCGAGCCATCCAGCCCTGCACCTGCGCCGAGCACAGCGACATGTCGACGGACGACGCCAGGAGCTCGAGCACTAGCCGCCGGCTGTGCTTCACCCGCTCCGAGTTCGTCTGGACCTTCATGCCCGCCTCGACCTTGCGCGAGCACGCGGGGACCAGGACCCGCGCGCCTTCGAGCTCGACCACGCAAACCCGGCACACGTTGACCGGGGTCAGGTTGTCCAGCTGGCAGAGCGTCGGCGTGTCGACGCCGAGACGCCGGCACGCATCGAGGATGGTCGAGCCCTCGGTGACATCGACCTCGCGGCCGTCGATGGTGATGCCAACCAGCTTCTTGGGCATGCCCACGAAAACAGCCTCAGACATTGAGGACCTTCAGTTGCGTGAGACCGGAAGCGATCGCATTCGCGGCGGTCTGACCGAGGCCGCAGATCGAAGCGTCCCGCATGGCCTGCGCGATGTCGCTGAGAAGCATCACATCTGATCGGGCGCCGCCGTTGCGCTCCGCGAACATCCTCTCCAGGATCTCCTCCTGGCGCTTCGTCCCCACCCTACACGGCACACACTGACCGCATGACTCGTCGCGGAAGAAGCGCGCGATGCGGAGCATGGCGACCTTCATATCGGCGGTGTCGTCGAAGACGATGACGGCGCCAGACCCAAGCGTCGCCCCGATGGCGCGGGTGCCCTCGAAGCTCAAGGGCACATCGAATTGCTCCGGCATCACGAACGACCCGGCCGCGCCACCGAGCAATACGGCCTGCGTCTTGCGCGTCGGGCCCGCCAGCTCGAGCAGCTCGCGCAGCGTGGTCCCCATCTGCACCTCGTACACGCCCTGCCGTTGGACATGCCCGGAGACACAGAAGAGGCGTGTGCCGGTTGATTCTTTTGTCCCCATCGTGGCGAACGCGGCGCCGCCCTCGAGCACGATCTCAAGGACGTTGAAGAGAGTCTCGACGTTGTTGACCAGAGTCGGCTTGCCGAACAGACCGACATCGACCGGAAACGGCGGCTTGTTGCGCGGCTCTCCCCTCTTGCCCTCGATGGAGTTGAAGAGTGCGGTCTCCTCGCCGCAGATGTAGGCTCCCGCTCCGCGCCGCACCTCGATCTCGATTTCAAGCAGGCCGGCCGCACGCGCCTGGGCGATCGCACCCTCCACTCGCTTCCTAGCGAGCGGGTACTCCGCGCGCACGTAGAGGAAGCCCTTCTCACAACCCGTCGCGAACGCCGCGATCGCCATGCCCTCGACGAGCGCAAATGGATCGCCCTCCATCAGGACGCGGTCTTTAAACGTCCCCGGCTCCGATTCGTCCGCGTTGCAGACCAGGTAGTGCGGATGCGTCGCGGCTTTGGCGACCGACTCCCATTTGCGGCCGGTCGGAAAGGCCGCGCCGCCCCGGCCTAAAAGCCGCGCCTCGGTCACCTCGCGGATCACCGCCTCGGCGCCCATCTCTTGCGCCCGACGGAGCGCCTCGAAGCCTCCTTGCTCGCGGTAGCTGTCGAGGCTCTCGGGGTCGATCAGAGCGATCCGGCGCAGGAGCTTCGTCGCCATAAGACGCGACCCTCGGGGGGCTGGCGGTGGCGATTGCATCCAATCCGCAGCCGGGTCGAACGGCGCGATCTGGCGCTCATCGTGCGCGACGCCGGACCGCTCGACCAGCGCCGCCGGCGCGCGATCACAAAGGCCAAGGCATGGCACTGGACGCCCTCCCTCGACGACCTTCGCGCCGGCAAGCATGCACGAGATGTCATCGCAGACGTGGAGCGTCACCTCGGCGCGTGGCTCGAGCGCGAAGCGCGCGTAAAAGCTGACGACCCCGTACGCCTCCGCCGGCGGTATCGACAGGCGCCGGCACGCGTACTCGAGCGCGCCACGGCTCACCCAGCCCACGCGGTCCTGGATCGCATGCAGCACTGGCAGAAGCAGGTGACGCTGTGAGCGCAGCGCACGCCCTCCGAACGCGACGTGGTCGTCCGCAGGGTGCCGCTCGCCACCCTCCCATAGCGATTCGGGACTGCCCAGCAGTCCGTCGACAGCCGCGATCTCCTCTTCGGTGGCGGGGCCACCGGCGGTCCGGATGTCCACTATGTGGCGGCGCTGACGGGGATCTTTTCGATCCGGATGGCGCTGGCCTTGAACTCGGCAGTGCCGGACTTGGGGTCGGTCGCATCGATGGTCAGGACGTTGGTCGCGACCTGGTCGGGAAAGTGGAGGGTCATGAACGCGAGCCCGGGCCGCAGCGACGGCTCAAACCGAACGTCGACCTCGACCGATCCGCGACGCGAGCTCGCGCGGATGCGCTCCCCGTCGCCCACGCCGTATCGCTTTCCATCCTCCGGCGAGATGAGAAGCGCCTCGCCCCTCCGCAGTGGAGACGTGTACTCGCCCGTCTGGACGCCCGTGTTGAACGAATCCAACCGGCGACCCGTCGTGAGGCGGATCGGAAACTCGTCGCTCAGCTTGTCGACCGGTGGATCGTTCTCGACCGCGTGGAAAGGAGCGCGTGGCCCTTCGACAGGCTCCTGCCACAGCCTCGCGTGCAGGAACTGCGTGCCGGGGTGCGACTCGTCGGGGCACGGCCACTGGATGCCGCCGAGCTCGGCGAGTCGCGAGTACGCCATGCCGGCATGCATGGGCGACAGCGAACGGCACTCGTCCCACACCTGCTCGGCCGTCGGATTTCCCCAATCGCAGCCAAGCCGCCGCGCCAGGTCGCACATGATGTCGATGTCGTCGCGCGCGCCCGCGGGCGGATCCAGCGCGCGGCGGACTCGCTGCACGCGGCGCTCGCTGTTCGTCACCGTGCCTTCGGATTCCGCCCACCCCGCGGCGGCCGGCAGAACCACATGCGCCAGCTCCGCGGTCTGCGTGAGGAAGATGTCCTGGACCACCAGGTGATCGAGGCCGCTTAGCAGGCGTACCGCGCGCGTCTGGTCCGCCTCGCTGCGCGCGGGATTCTCGCCCACGATGTAGACCGCGCTCAGCTCGCCGCGATCCATCGCCTCGAACATCTCGCTGAGGTGCCAGCCCTTTTGCGATGGGAAGTCGGCGCCGCCCCACGCGCGGGCGAACTTTTCGTGGAGCTCGGGGTTTTCGAGGTCCTGGAAACCAGGTAGGCGGGCCGGGATCGCGCCCATGTCACCACCGCCCTGGACGTTGTTCTGCCCGCGCAGCGGGTTGAGCCCGCAGCCGTAGCGGCCGACCTTGCCCGTGAGCAGCGCCAGGTTGATGAGCGCGACCACGTTGTCGACCGCGTTGTGGTGCTCAGTGATGCCAAGCGTCCAGCAGATCATCCCGGTCTTGGCGCGCCCATACGCGAGCGCGACCTCCTTGATCGCGGCCGCCGGCACACCGGTGTCGGCCTCCGCGCGATCTAGCGTGTACGCCTCAACGCATCGCGCAAACTCGTCGTAGCCGGTCGTGGCTCGGGCGATGAACTCCTTGTCGGCGAGTTGGTTGTGGATGATCTCGCGGGCCATCGCGTTGGCAAGCGAGATGTCGCTGCCCACGTCGATCCCGAGCCAGACGTCGGCCCACTCGGCCGAGCTGGTTCGTCGCGGGTCGACGGCGACGAGCCTCGCTCCGTTGCGCACGCCGCGCAGAAGATGGTGGAAGAAGATCGGATGGGTCTCGCGCGCGTTCGAGCCCCAAAGGATGATCATTTCGGTCTCCTCAGCCTCGCGGTAGGACGAGGTTCCTCCTCCCGCTCCGAACACTGTCGCCAGACCGGCGACGCTTGGAGCGTGTCAAGTTCGGTTGCAGCTGTCGACGTTGTTGCTGTGCATGACCGCGCGGGTGAACTTCTGCGCCATAAAGTTCATCTCGTTGGTCGTCTTCGAGCAGCTGAACATGCCGAACGACTGAGGTCCCTTCTGACGCGCCGTCTCAAAACCGGCGGCGGCTCGGGTCAGCGCCTCTTCCCAGGGCGCGGGGCGAAGGCGCCCGCCGTCTCTGACCAGCGGCTCGGTCAGACGGCGAAGGCCACCATCCATGAGCCCAACACTATAGGTAAGCGCACGCAGAGGTAGGCGCTACGAGCGGTTGGCGGCCACGAACTCCTTGATCCGGCGCAGCCCGAGCGTCAGCTCGTCCTCCGACTGCGTGTAAGCGAGGCGGATGAACCCTTTCCCCGCGGGGCCAAACGCGGTCCCCGGCAGAACCGCGACGCCGGCTTCGTCCAGCAGGCGGCTCGCCAGCTCGTGCTCGTCGAACCCCGTGCCTTCGATGTTCGGGAACACGTAAAACGATCCCTGCGGCCGCGCGCAGCGAATACCGGGTATGTCGTTCATGCCGTCGACCACCAGGTCGCGGCGGTGCTCGAACACCTTGACCATGCGGCGCACCGCGTGCTCTGACTCGGGCGATCCCAGAGCTTCGATCGCGGCGATCTGGGTGAATGCCGCGGCGCAGGACGAGGAGTTGATCATCAACGTGTCCAGCTTGGCGGCCAGCGCGCGAGGAGCCACCGCGTAGCCGAGGCGCCAGCCGGTCATCGCGTACGACTTCGAGAGACCGTCCATCAAAACGGTCCGCTCGCGCATGCCCTCGTGCGAAAGGGGCGAGACATGGTGGAAGCCGTAGACGAGCTGGCTGTAGATCTCGTCGGAGACGACGAGCAGGTCGTGCTTGGTCGCGAGATCGCACACGAACTTCACGTCCTCGGCCGTCAGCACGCCGCCAGTTGGATTTTGTGGCGTGTTGATGATCAGCATCCGCGTCTTCGGCGTGACTAGCGACTCGAGCTCGTCCAGGTCCATCCGGAACCCGCTCTCCTCGCGAAGCGTGACCGTCTTCGGCACACCCCCGATGAAGTTCACCTGCGACGCGTACGCCGGATAGCCCGGGTCGGGGAGGATCACCTCGTCGCCCGGCTCGATGCAGGCCAAAAGGGTGAAGAGAAGGACGTTCTTCGAGCCTGGGACGAGCACGACGTCGGCGGGATCGACCTGCGTGCTCAGCATGCGGCTGACAAACGCCGCCACAGCCTCGCGGGCCTCGAAGATCCCGCTTGCGGGTGTGTAGTGGGTGTAGCCGTTTTGCATCGCGCCGATCGCGGCCTCGACGATGTTGTCGGGCGTCGCAAAGTCCGGCTCGCCGATCTCCAGGTGGACGATGCGCTTGCCCTCGGCCTCCAGCTTGCGTGCCCTCGCCAGGACCTCGAACGCGCCTTCCGTGCCGAGGCGCGACATCCTCTCCGCGAATCGCACAGCCGTGGTCATCTCATCCGAATCCTAGTGGACGCCCACAAGGGAGCCGCCGTCGACGCCGAGTGTCTGCCCGGTGATGTAGGCCGCCTGGCGGGAGCAGAGAAAGGCGCACGCGGCGGCGAACCCGGCCGGGTCGCCGAATCGGCCCAATGGCGTGCCCGGCGTCACACCCAGCTCGCGGACTCGATCGGTGAGGATGCCGTCGGGGGCGAGGCTGTTCACGGTGATCCCATGGGGGGCGAGCTCCCGGGAAAGCGTTTTGGCCAGGCCCGTGACGGCGCCGCGAAGGGCGTTGGAGAGCACCAGGTTTGGGATCGGCTGGCGGACCGAGATCGAGCTGATGAACACGATCCGGCCTTGACTCGAACGCTTGAGATGGGGCAGCGCCTCATCGACCAGGCGGACGGCGCTCATCAATGTCAGCTGGATCGCCTGCTCCCAGGCCTCGAGCGGCACGCTCTGGAACGTCCCAGGCGGAGGACCTCCGGCGTTGACGACCAGGATGTCCAGGCCACCGAGTGCGTCGACTTCCGCCTTGACCACGGCTGCGGGCTCGCCAGGCTGAGAGATGTCATGCGCCGACCACCCCGCCGCGTGGATCGCGCGGCCCGTCGCCTCGATCGCCTTGGGGTCGCGCGACGCGATGTAGACCCGTGCGTCCTCTGCAATCAACGCCTCCGCGCACGCCCGGCCGAGCCCCTTGCTTGCCGCGGTGACTAGAGCCCGACGACCACGCAGTCCCAGGTCCATGCGGTCTAATTCTGGGCTCGGTTCCTGCTACCCCGTCGTATTGACGTACCAGTCGGTCACGTACTGGAAGCGGTCGTACGGCTCGATCGCCTTGTTCGTGTGCACCCCGTGCACGCGCTGCGAGACGGCGTACTCGTACCGGCTCGCATAGAGAAAGATGGCGGGCGCCGCGTCGGCCATCAGCAGCTGGAAGTCGAGGTAAGCGGCGAGTCGAGCCGGCGGCTCCACCGCGGCGCGACCCGCCTCGAGGTCCTGGTCGATCAACCCCCAGCCTCTCGAGTACGCGAAGTTGAGCGAAGCCGGGTCGACGCCGGAGTGCCACAACGAATACTGGTCGGGATCCGGGCCAACGTCGATCGAGATCAACGCCATCTGGTACCTGTGCGTGAGGACGTAGTCCTGCAGCAGCTTCGACGCCGGCAGTGGCTTGACGTCGACCTCGACCCCCAGGTCTCCCAGCTGACGCGAGACGGCCTCGGCGATCTGTTGATTTGGATACGAGTTCGCCGCGACCAGGGTGACCTTGAAGGGCGTGCCCTTGTTCGCGCGCAGCTTGGAGGTCGCGTTCGCCACCCAGCCCGTCGCGTCCAGCGCCTTGGCCGCCGCGACTGGGTCGTAGGGATGGAGGTTGGCCGCGGCGGCGGAGTACGCCCAGTCGGCAGTCGGGATCGGGTTGGGGTCGGCGTCCGCGCGGCCCGCCAGCACCTCGTTTACGAGCTTCTGCCGGTCGATCGCCTGGACGAGCGCGAGCCGGACCCTGGCGTCGCCGAAGAACTGCTTTCCGACGCCGTCGGAGTTGAAGCTCACGAACGAGCTCGTGAACATGCGCACCTCCTGGACTGTGAGGTCGGTCCGGCCCTGCAGCGTGTCGACCTCCTGCGGCTGGATGCCGCCCACGAGGTCGGCGGCGCCGGTCAGCACGGCCCGGATGGCGCTCTGTGGATCGTTCGCGGGATAGGTGCGGAGGACCAGATGATCGAGGTACGGCTGCGGAGCGGCGTAAGGGTTGCGATCCAACGTGATCGCGAGAGGACTGATCGAACCCACCTTGAAAGGCCCAGTGCCGAACGCGCGCACCGCGCTGTAAGGGCTCGAGGCGATCTGGTCGGGCGCCATGCCCTTGAAGATGTGCTTGGGGATGATGCCAACCCGCAGCGAGACCGGGAATGACGCGTCGGGTGCGCGCAGTGCGAACACCACCTGGCCCTGACGGCCGGCTGTCACGCCGACCTGGCGCCAGATCTCCGCGCCCGGCTGCTGGTACTCGAGGTCCTGCAGCACATGGAACGTGAACAGCACATCGTCTGCTCCGAACGGCTCGCCGTCGCCCCACTTGACGTCATCGCGAACGTTGACGGTGTACGTGAGGTGATCTGGCGACACTGCCCAGTCGCGAGCCAGGACACCGACGACGTTTTGCTGTGAGTCGACGGCGGTCAGCCCCTGGTAGATGAGGCTGTCCACGTCGCGGGTGCTCTCGTTCGACTCAAAAAGCGGATTGAGCACGGTCGCCTGGCCGACGAGTGCCTCGACGGCCGTGCCGCCACGCGCCGGCTTCGGCACCGTGGCGACCGGCTGGCACCCCATGAGGGCCAGAGCCGCCGCGAATGCGGCGGCGGCGAGACTACTGAGTCGGATGCGCCGCCACCCAGACGTTGGCGACCGAGCAGACCAGGAAGCCGGCCACGAGTACCCACGTCGTCCAGTAGATCTGCCGCTCCAGGCCGCGTCGCGTCCGGTAGCCGCCGCCCAGCCCGTCGCCACCACCGCCGATTGTGCCTCCGAGCCCCGACGCCTTGGGCGTCTGGGTCAGCACGCCGAGCATGAGGAGCAACGCAAGGACGGCCTCCGCGACGACGAGCGCATTTCGGATCTTATCCATGGATCGGGAGATTCTACCTAGCGGTGCTGGTGACTACCTAGGTCCAGATCGCGCCGAATCGCGCGTTGATCGCGTCCCAGTTCAGGGTGTTGAACCAGGCTGTCACATAGTCCGCGCGCCGGTTCTGGTACTTCAAGTAGTAGGCGTGCTCCCAGACGTCGACCCCGAGGATCGGCGTGAGCTCGTCCATGTACGGGCTGTCCTGGTTGGCAAAGCCCTTGATCGAGAGCTTGCCCTGGCGGTCGGCGACCAGCCACGCCCAACCGCTGCCGAACTGGCCCACCGCTGCCTTCTGTAGCTGCTCCTTGACAGCGTCGTAGCTGCCGAACGTGCTTTTCAGCGAGTCGGCGATGCGTCCGTTCGGATTGCCGCCGCCGCCCGGCCCCATGATCGTCCAGAAGATCGAGTGGTTGGCGTGGCCGCCCGCGTTGTTGCGGATCGCGGTCCGGATATCCTCGGGAACCGTGTTGATCCCCCAGAGCAGGTCTTCCACGGTCTTGCTGGCCAGCTCGGGATGCTTTTCCAGGGCCGCGTTCGCATTCGCCACATAAGTCGCGTGGTGCTTGTCGTGATGGATCTCCATTGTCTTGGCGTCGATGTGCGGTTCGAGGGCATCGAACGCGTAGGCAAGCTTGGGAACTTCAAACGGCATTGCTGCGATCCCCCTTTTTTGAATTCGCTCTAAGTACGGAAACCAGTCTAAGTGCTAGACGATTTCGAGCTCTGGGCTTTGACCGCGGCGGCGCGCTTGGCGATCTCGGCGGGGTCGCCAAGGTACCGCCACGACCGCGGCCGAAGGTCGGCGCCGAGCTCGTAGACGCGCGGCACACCGGTCGGGATGTTGAGCTCGACGACCTCCTGGTCGCCGAGGCCGTCCAGATGCTTGACCAGCGCCCGCAGGCTGTTGCCGTGCGCCGAGATCAGCACGCACGGTTGCAATCGAAGGTCGGGCACGATCGCGTCGTACCAGTAAGGAAGCATCCGCTCGACGACGTCCTTCAAACATTCGGCGTTCGGCAGAAGCTCAGGAGGCAAGGTCGCGTAGCGCGGGTCGTGCGATGGGTGCCGTTTGTCCGACGGCTCGAGGTCGGGCGGCCTCACGTCGTAGCTGCGCCGCCATAGCTTGACCTTGTCCTCGCCGTACTTTTCCGCGGTCTGCTGTTTGTTCAGCCCCTGCAATGCGCCGTAGTGACGCTCGTTCAATCGCCAGCTGCGCTTGACCGGGACCCACGACATCTCCATCTCGGCCAGCGCGAGCTGCGTCGTCTGGATGGCGCGGAGCAAGAGTGATTCGTGGACGATGGCCGGCCGCAGCCCGGACTCTTGCATCAAGCGCCCGGCTTCCTTCGCCTCATGCACACCCCGCTCGCTCAGCGGGACATCGTGCCAACCCGTAAACAGGTTCTCCAGGTTCCAGGTGCTCTCGCCATGTCGGAGCAGAACAAGGGTCCCTGGATTCTTAGCGGTGGCCATAGACCTCGGCCGTGACCTTGACGATGTGCGCAAACTCGTCGGCGACAAGGCTCGCGCCTCCAACGAGCACGCCGTCGCACAGAGGCAGCTCGACGTACTGCTGCACGTTGTCGGCCTTCACGCTGCCGCCGTAGAGGATGCGCACCTTGCGCGCCGCCCCAGCACCGATCATCTCGCCCACAATCTTGCGGATCAGGCGCATCGTCTTGTACGCGTGCTCCGGGTCGGCGTTCTTGCCGCTGCCGATCGCCCACACCGGCTCATACGCGATGACCAGGCGCGCCGAGTCATCCGCCGAGCAGCTGGCGAGGCCCGCCTTGACCTGCGCCGACACCACCTGATCCGAGGTGCCCGCGTCGTAGTGGTCGGCCAGCTCACCCACGCACATGACCACGCTCAGCTCGCACGACAACGCCGCCGCCGTCTTCTTGGCCACCATCTCGTCTGTCTCTCCGACGAAGAGCCGGCGCTCCGAATGGCCGACGATAACCCACTGACAGAGCGGCTTGAGCATCGCGGGCGAAATCTCGCCCGTGAAAGCGCCGGACATCTCCCAGAAGGTGTCCTGCGCGCCGAGCTTGACACCGGACTCGAAGAGCACTTCAGAGACCGCAGTGAGCCACAGGAATGGCGGGAAGAGCGCCACCTCCACCTTGTCGGCCTGCCCTCGGGCCACAGACATCACCCCGCGCACCAGGTCGAGCGCGTCGTCGATGTTGGTCGGATTCATCTTCCAATTGGCCGCCACGAGCGGCATCCCCGGCGGTCGGCTGCCCATCAGGCCTCTTTGAGGATCCTGATGCCCGGCAGCTCCTTGCCTTCCAGGTACTCGAGCGTGGCCCCACCACCCGTCGAGACGTGCGAGTAGCGGCCGCCAAGCCCGAGGGAATCGATCGCCGCGACCGTGTCGCCGCCGCCCACCAACGTGTACGCCCCCGACGTCGCGATCGCCTCGCCCACTTCCTTCGTCCCGTCGCTGAAGTCTTCGATCTCGGCCACGCCGACGGGCCCGTTCCAGATGACGGTGCCTGCCCCACGAAGCTTGTCGCTGAACAGGGCCACGGACCTCGGCCCGATGTCGAGGGCCATCCACTCGGGCTCGACCTTGTCGGCTTCCAGGATCCGCAGCGGCTCGCCGGCCTGCATCTTGCGGGCGCACACCAGGTCGACCGGGAGAACCAGCTTGTTCCCGGCTTCCTCGGCCACGTCGCGCGCCTCCTTGAGCGCGGAGTCTTCGACCAGCCCGCTGCCGGTCGGCCAGCCGCGCGCTTTGAAAAAGGTGTTGGCCATCGCCCCTCCGATCAGCAGGGCGTCGACCTTCTCGAGCAGGCTCCGCAGAACGCCAACCTTGGTCGAGACCTTGGCCCCGCCCACCACCGCCACCATGGGACGGCGCGGATTGTCGAGAGCCTTGTGCAGAGCGTCGAGCTCCGCCTCCATGAGCTCGCCCGCAAACGCCGGCAGGTACGCGGCGACGCCCACGACGGAAGCATGCGCGCGGTGCGACGCGGCAAACGCATCGTTCACGAAAAGATCGCCCAAGGACGCCAGGTCCCTGGCGAAGGCTGTGTCGTTGGCTTGGTCCTCCTTGTGATAGCGGACGTTTTCGAGCAACAGCAGCTGCCCCGAAAGCAGCCGCTCCACCGCCGTCGTCGCGGGCGCGCCCACGCAGTCTTCGGCGAACTGAACCTCGCGACCGACGTTGCGGCTGAGATCGGCCGCGATCGGCCTGAGCGAGAGGTCTGGCTCACGGTCCTTCGGCCGTCCGAGGTGTGACATGACGATCACCCTTGCCCTGCGCTTCATGAGGTGTCGCAGCGTCGGCGCCGCGGCTCGCACGCGCGCGTCGTCGGCGATGGCGCCGTTCGACATGGGGACGTTCAGGTCCTCGCGGACAAGGACGCGCTTGCCGGCGACGTCCACGGAGTTGATCGAAGCTTTCAGAGCCGCTCCGCCATGTACGAGATCAGGTCGACCATGCGGCAGCTGAACCCCCACTCGTTGTCGTACCAGCTCACAACCTTCGCCCAGTCGCCGCCTAGCACCGCGGTCGACGGGGCATCGACGATCGACGAGTGCGGGTCGTTCTTGAAGTCCGAGGACACCAGCTCTTCGTGACTTACCGCCAGGATGCCCCGGAGCTCGCCGCTCTCGGCCTCCTCAAAAGCCGCGTTGATGTCCTCGGCGGTGGTTGACTTCCCCAGCTGCACCGTCAGGTCGACGACAGAGACATCGAGGATCGGGACCCGGAACGAGATTCCGGCGAACTTGCCGGCGAGCTCGGGCAGCACCTCGGCCACCGCTCGGTTGGCTCCTGTCGACGTCGGGATGATGTTGTCGGCCGCGGCACGCGCGCGGCGCAGGTCCTTGTGCGGGAGGTCCTGCAGCTTCTGGTCCGCGGTGTACGCGTGAATCGTGGTCATCATGCCCCGCTCGATCCCGAACGAGTCGT
>Ga0137377_10002398_pt1 | contig 13936 bp, 11 predicted proteins | sample SagtaG_22_FD_104815 | JGI IMG/M metagenome (GOLD analysis project Ga0137377, IMG submission 104815) | Vadose zone soil microbial communities from Sagehorn Ranch, Mendocino, California, USA - Sage2_L_40_16 metaG | ecosystem: Environmental > Terrestrial > Soil > Vadose zone | place: USA... | reverse complement strand
GTTACGACAGCCACACGTTGAGCTGGCTTCTGTCCGCGGCCGTGAAATAGCCGAGGAGTGGCAGCGAGCCTTCGAGGTATGGAACACCATGGCCCGCGAGGCCGCTCAATACCTCGCTAATATGACCAACGCTGCCCAGCAAGGCCGGGCGGACCTCGAGGCATACCAGGCATATAAGGCCGCCGTAGTGGCCTATGTACATGGTTTCGCCCAGGCCTTGACGCAATATAGTCGCCACGTTCGCGAATTGCTCGCCGAGTGGTCCGTCACAGGTAAGACAGCCAGGTTAATAGAGATTGCCGCAGAACATCTGGATCCACCTACACCAACTATGGAGAACAGGCGTACAGAGGAGGAACGCACAGAGGAGGCCCGCAACCAGTTGGAAGCACTGACACACTGGTTCGCCGTGGGGAAAAATGCCGATTCCTTCCGTCGCAACGCGCTTGCCGAGGTAGACAAGGTCGTGCGGCGCGCAACGGCTCTTGCCAGCTCAGCCAGACCCAGCGCTAATTACGCCACCAACTTGAATGCACTGGCTCACCAGCTTCTTTTAGCTAAAGATGGTGAGGCGGCACAACAACTTTTCGCCGTTGCCTTTGCCAATACCTTACCTGTCCACCTGCCCGAAAGCCTGGCAGGACCACCCAGTGCCACCCAAAAAGCAGAAGAACGCGGAACATGGCAAGAGCCACCTACTGTGAAGCTGCGCTTACGTCCCGTCAGTCGCTTTAATCGCGGCGAGCCGCCCTTAGAAGACCCGGTGATCGATAACCGGACGCTCCTGCGTAAGCTGGTTGCACAGCACGAGGCGAAACTTCAGGAGCGCCTCCAGCGTTTCGCGCACCTCTTCCGTAATACGTTGCTCGATATTGGCACTTTCGAGAACATTACACCAGAAGACCGCGCTATATTGACCGAGATAATTGACGGCTGCCTTGGCGACACATACCACCAGTACCGTATGCCAGATGGATCCACGGTTGTTCTCCTCAATCCTCAAGAGGAAGCTTACACGATGCTTCGCTCAAGCGATGGCATTTTACTCTTGCCGCGCTACCGTTTGCAGCGAGTTGAAGAAGAATTGGAGGATGGTATGAATGGTACGAACACGGCAGAGGCGAGTGAAACGAGCATGGCCAGCCTTATTATTGGGAACGCAAGCCAAAATGGACATGAAACGAATTGATTTATGATGAGTATGAACGAAAGCGAAATAGAAATACAGACAACTGACATACCCGCACTGATCGTAGAAACGGCTGGCGAAGAACAACAACAGCCTAAAGGTCGCCGCGCCAGCCTCATGGCAGCTGTGCGCACCCGGGCCTATAATAGTGATCTAACCAGGGCGCATATAGCATTGATGGAACGCGAAGTACTCCTGCCACATAAACAACTTGAGTTATTCCGCTTAGTGAACCGGCACTACCGCACGTTACAGACCTGGCATGACCAGTACACCGGTTGGCGTATCCAACGCGGCAGTACCGTTATTCGCCTGGTGCGCCACCTTAGCACAGCTACGCCTGGCTATCTCTACGAGCGCCTGAAAGACCCCAAAGACTTTGCCTGCTTAACATGGGTACTCTGGTTTGCCGAGAATCGCCAACTCACCGGTCGTGGCAACGACCAGCAGTTCTTGCTATCACAGTTGGCCGAGCAGATCCAGGAACAATCCTCTCATGGTATGGATAGTGAAAAGGAGTTCGATTTCCGCAAGCAGGCCGATCGCTACAGTATCCAACGTGCCCTCCAATACCTGGAAGACCTGGGGGGCATACAACTGGTTGATGGACAGACAAGGGAATGGGTTGAGCAGACGCCGGACGCCGATGTCCTTTATGAATTCACCGATGTCATCCATTCGCTGGTCACCGCGCTTAACCCGGAGAGCCTGGCGACAGTTTCTGCCCAGCTCAATGGCGCAACAACGAACCTGCAGCCTATACTCCTTCCAGGTGCGGCACATAGTACACCCGATCTCGTACGTGCCTGGCGCGCTATACTCATTGGCCCGGCGCTATTCCGCCATGATGACCCTGCAGCTTTCGCTGCCCTTGAGGAACACGCCGATGAGGTAGCTAACGAGCTACTCGAAACCTTTGGCTGGCTACTCGACATACATCGAGACTACGCCTGTATCGTGCGCGCCAGCGGGACGGCAACAGGGCCGGTAACGAGCTTGAGTATGGTAGGAGCCAGCGACCAGATTGCTATGCTGCTCTGCGGAGCTATCAGAAGGAAAGTTGAAGCCGGCTCGTGGCTTGCACCCGACCAGTACGGCTGCTTACACGTGACGACAGGAGACATCGAAGAACTATTCTATTCCGTCCGTGAGCGCTATGGAGAAAATTGGGGTACCGAAGCTCGCAACAAAAGTTCGCGCAGCCTGCTTAACGATGTCTATAAAAAGATGCGCCAGGTTGGTCTCATACGCGGCCCTGACGAGGCTGGCAACGTCCTTGTCTTGCCCACTGCAGCCCGTTACGCGGTTAGTTACGATGATCCAGGAGAGGAAAAACCTGCAGGTCGTAAAAGTAGCAAACGCACAGCAAAAAGTACACGAAACACCGCAGCCATTGATTGGTCAGAAGCAGGTGAAGGATAATGATAAAAGCGGAGAAGAAAAAATAGTATGCAGCAAACATTTGATAATCTTACCACGTGGTCCAAAACAGAAAATGATTTAGCCGCGGAGACCCTGGCCCGCCAGATTGATATAGTACAGACACTAACAGGTGGACCAAAGGGCTATCGTCTGCGTCGCATTCTCCTGACCAACTTCTGGCTTTATGGGCAGCAGGAATTCGAAGTTGTACACGGACGGCTCTTCCTGGCAGGCGAAAATGCAAGCGGCAAGTCAACGGTGCTGACGGCAGCGCTGCCACTGGCCCTCGACGGCGATATCCGCCCAAACCGTCTTGATACCTTTGGCGGACGCGAACGACACATGGAGTATTACGTGCTCGGCAGTTCCGAGTCAGCGACTCCCTACAGCCATGAGCGGCGCACGGCCTACATCGCACTGGAATTCGAATGGTGTGATCCCGATAATCCCCCTATTGCCCAGGAGCTACGCCAGCGCTGGGAGAATGGTGAGCGGGAGAAAACGCGCTTCCTCACCATTGGCCTCAGCCTAGCTGGAAATATCAATGCCAGTGATCGCATACGTCCCATGCGCTTTTTGATTACCGATGGCTCGCGGCTAGGATATGATATCCATACCCTCCACGACACAGCTAACAAGAACGAAAAACGGGCTTATGACCAGTCCAGGTTTAAGCAAGTGCTCGAGGGTCACGGCATCATCTGCGAGTCACGGGACGACTACGAGCAAAAGGTAGCACGTTACCTCTTTGGCTTTACTGACGTCAAGGAGTTTCAAAAGCTCATCACCCTGCTGCTCGTCCTGCGCCGTCCCAATCTGAGCACCGAGTTGAATTTCTCAAAGGTACATGACTTCCTTAAGGTGTCATTACGCAAAATCAGCGGTGAGACCACTCAGCGCGTTATCGGTACCATTGAGCGTATCGACGCCATTCAGAACGAGATAGAACGTATCCAGGAGGCATATCACGCGGCGGAACGCCTGCACGAGGCCCTACAGGATGTAGCCCTGGTGGGAGCGCAGCTTGCGGCATGCGAGTACACCGCAGTGCAACAGGTAGAGGATAGCGTTCAGACCAAAGTCAACAAACTGCGTAAAGACCTGGCGACCACGGAGAACGAACGGGACAAAGCCGAGGCTCGCTCCCAGGCTTTGCAAACGGAGCATCACCGTGTGAGTGGCCAGATTAAGGCCCTGGAGGCTAGCGAGGGTTTGCAGGTAGCACAACAACTGGCTTCGGCACGTGAGCGTTCGCGGGATACGCAGGCACAATTGCATCTTCAGGCGCAAAACCTCGAGGCAGCACAACATGCCATGCGCGAAACCCAGCAGAGCCTGGAACGTCAACGGGTACGCTTTGACAGGACAAAGGCAGAGAGTGCCGCGCATCTCCAAGAGTTGAGTCAAATAGCTGCTGAAGAGTGCTACTGGGAGGTAGCGGCTTTCCAATTGCAGAAGGCCAGCCAGCAGGTCAACACGATCTCCATGCATGCTCCATCTAGCCCGGAGGTACCTTTGAGCGTAACCTCCTTGCTTGACGTACAGTCAGAAGAACGCATGGCCTGGCTGCACCGCCTCGAAGAACTACATAAGCGACGCGAACAGCTAGAAACAAAAATACAGAATGCTCGCGATCTCGAAACCATACGCTTTCAAGAGTTAGATGACATCAGCCGTAGTTTCCAGCACGCGAAAGATCGGGCCTACGAGGCACAGCAGAACCTGGCTAAAACGTTAGAGTCGTTTAGCTCCAATGAAGCCATCAGTGCTTTGCTTCCTGCCGATGAAATCATGCTACCTCCTACGGGCAGTTTAGATGATGATGCCTTGCTAGCTAACGTAGTAGAGCAATTTGCCTTTGCCCTGGATAGCTACCGGCAGGCCATTGACGCGCTTGACCACGACCTGGCCGACCTGGCGGATCAGTTACAGGGTGAGTTAGATGAGCTACAACTGCTCACGGGCAGCAAGATGCGCGAAGTTTCCGAAGCCAAAGCATTGTACGAGCAGAAACTAGCTGAACCAGAGTATACCCCCCAACATCCAACGCGACGTACCATCGCCCGCGCCAGGCTTGCCGAGCAAGGCATTGCCGCCCTACCGCTTTATGCCTTGCTCGATTTCGCTCCCAGCATAAACAGCGAGAGCGAGGAGGCAGGACGCATCGAGTATATGCTGGAAGATGCAGGCTTACTTGACGCGTTAGTTGTGGCACCTGCACAGGTAGCTGCTGCCGATGCACTGCTGGCAGCGGAAGGATTGAGCGACTGTCGCCTCGATGTAGGCACATTGAGAAGTGCCACCGCTGCAACCCCAGATGCCAACCTGGGCAGATGGCTTCGCTTCGATACGGCAGTAAACGACGCTATGAACAATGGTAACGATGGTAATAGCCAGTGGGAAGCCGTGGCAGCAACGGTTCTGGCAGCTATCGGTCATGGTTCCGGCACACATACGACAGAGGCAGCAGACGGCCCTTGCCTGCTGAACGAAGATGGTACATGGCGGCATGGTCTGCTCACCGGCCATGCAGGTGGAGGCATTGCCAGGTTTATTGGTACAGCTAATCGCATGCGTGTCAGGCAGCGCGAACTGGACGAACTGCAAGAGAAATGGACAAAACTGGATGAAGAACTGCGCGAGCTGAGTAAGCAAATTGCAGACTACGAGCAGAAGCGGATACACATCCAGGAAAAGCAGGCAGAGCTGCGCAAGGTCCTGTCCAACAGCGGTATGGAAGAGATATACAACAAGCTTTCATCCGCAAAGGTAGCTTTGGATGATGCCAGAGGCAAGTATCAGAAAGCCCGCCAGCAGACACAAGAAGCCAGGCAGAACTATAATACGCTTACAGTCCAGTTGGAGCGTGAAAGCACCGGCATTGGTGCCTTAGCCAGCGATTCCAGGCAGGTGCAGAAAGCTCTCATGGGCATGGTAAAGCTCAAAAACCAGGCCCGAACGGTGAAAAATCAACTCACGGCTATTCCCAGCAATTGGGAAGAGTATCAGAAAGTCGGAGATGCGCTGGAAAAAGCCCGGACCAACGCGGCTAAAGTTGCCGACCTGTATGACTATGCTCGCAACCAGGCTTTGCAAGCACAGGCAGAGGAAAACGAACTGCAGCGTATAGCGGAAATTACCAATGTAGAGGAACTGAGTGAGCGCTTACGGGCCCTACGCGAGCAGAGCGAGAAGTTCTTAAACGAGATCGACGAGGTGAAAGCCAGGCACATCCGTGCTGATGAGCGTTCTCAGAATCTAGCAAATGTCCTCTTAGAGAGTGAAATCCAATTAACGAGGGCCCGCGCAGAGCGTACTAAAAAACAAGGCCACTTTACCACACTGTTAACAGCTTACCCGGTAGAGCAGCTCGTGCAAATGCAAGAGATAGCCACCAGTGTTAGTAGTCTCAGTGCAGCCCAGAGGCTACTAGGAGACCTTTTGCAGGAAAGCGACATCACCGTACAAAAAGAACTGTTGGAAGATAAACAGCGCATCACCTACAATCACCTGCTACAGGCGTTCAACCAGGAGCAGCATCTCCTGCACGAGTACGGTCCGAACTTAGACGATCAAAATCGTGTGCTTTTCTTGTATGAAAACAAGAGCAATCCAGCAGAACTGCTACAAATTCTGAGCGACCGCATCGAGATGCAAAAGACACTCCTGGGCCAGAAGGAAAGGCAGTTGTTCGAGGATTTCCTCTTGCAAGAAATTGCTGAGGCGATTCGCACGCATATTCTTGAGGCCGAAGAATGGATCCAGCAGATCAACGGCGTGCTCAAGAGTCTACCGATGATCGGTGAACACTACGAGCTCACCTGGAAACCGCCCGTCGAGTACGACATGACGAAATTGGGCAGCCATCTCGCGCGTCACTACAAACTCCTGCGCAAGCCATCGCAAACCCTGACCGTTGAGGAGACCGAAACGTTGATGGGAGCCTTCCGGCAAGAGATCGATACCGTACGCCAGAAACAGGAAGAGGACCCGGGCATCAACTTCATGGAGGTGCTCGAACAAATCTTTGACTACCGCGAGTGGTTTCACTTCGATGTCTGGGTCACGCCCATTGGAGGTCAACGCCAGCGGTTGACCGATCGCCTGGCAGGGACACGCAGCGGGGCCGAGCAGCTCTTTGCTCTCTACGTACCGCTCTTCGCTGCCCTGGCCGCGCTTTACAAATCGGCTGCGCCAGGAGCGCCGCACCTGCTTGCGCTAGACGAGGCTTTCGACAAAGTCAGTGTCGCCAATACGCAGCGCATCATGGAGTTCCTTGTCATGCAGAACTTCCAATGGATTATGACCGGCCCCCAGATAAGCGGAAGCAGTGAAAAGATACCGGCTAGCGCCAGGTATCTCATGATACATGAGAAGGGTTCGCCAGTAGCTACGGCCTCCGCATCCTTCTGGGCGGGAAACCAGGACTTCCAAAGAAGTTAACCCGATTATTGCTGCATTGGCGGCATCTGCTCAGGATATTGCGCTTGAGGCTCATCCTCCTGCTGGCTACCAGCAGGAGGAGATTGCGGTGGGTATTGATACTGCCGCTCACCTTCTTCATAGGTCTCTTGTGACGCTGGCGGTGGTTGATATCCCTGTTGATACGATGGATATGACTGCTGCGTCTCTGAGTAGGGTGGATATGACTGCGGTGGCTGTTGTGGTTGTTGATGGTTCGTGAACCCGGAGCCTTGCAAACCTGAACGCAACAGCCACAACACGATCCCAATGAATGCCAGGACAAATATTCCTATGATTAACCAGGCCAGGATATGGGTGAATACATAGAAAATGATAAACAGTACAAAAAGAAGACCCAGTATACCGCCTCCCGGCCTTCCATAACGATATCTATAGGCACGCCGCGAATCTCTATAGGCGCGACGTGCTGCTCTACGCGCAGCTCGTGGATCTCCGTACCACATAATATGCTCCTCTTCACTAGACGTGTCATATACCTGAAGCTAAGGAATATTGGCTTCAAACGCACTTTCTTATTTTGTCCACTCCTTAGTATACGATATTGTTGATATCGGGTTACGAATATGCTGAGAAAACAAAGATGAAAGACAATCATAGTGCACCCAACGTTGAGAGAGCCGTCGCTTTTTTCACGCAGGCCCATCTTTCCCGCCTGCTAGAAAAACTGCGTGAGAGATACATCGAGTTGGGCCGTGTCGGTGGTCAGATAACCTTAGAGGACACGACAGGGAACGAACGCCGCAACATAGCCAGTTTCCTTGGCAAGCCCCCTTATCGCGAAACTGACATCAAGGTCAGGTTGATCGATTTTGACAGGGCACTCAGGCAGAGCGGTTTTGCCTGCGAACTGCCCGATCTACTCGACGCCTTCTTTCCTGATAAGCCCCTTGTGACGCGTCCGCAACAGCGAGCAGCCCGTGCAATTCACCAAACCGATTTCCGCGCGGCCCTTGTATCTCTCGCCATGGAACTACCTGAAGACTCACGAGGTCGTCGCTGGCTGCTATATGGGCAACACGGACAGGATTGGCTCTTCTCGCACTACAAAAATGAGCCTGTAGAGGAGCAAGAGCGCCAACTCAACATAGTACGCTACGTTGTCAGTGCCCTCGACCAGTTGCCCTCCTCGCGCTCTCCTGAACGCTTAGCCCTCTTTGCCCAGCGTATCAGCGGCGACCCACACACCTTTGACCCCGACAGAGCCACGGGTCGCCTCTTCCGCCATGCCCTGGCCGATCTTGTAAGCCTCTCAGACGAAACACCTGCACAAGATCGCGTACAACCCGCGGACCTCTACGCCAATGCCGGATTGCTGATCGATATGATCTCATCAAACGTAGCAGTATTTAACCTGGTTGGTGCCGTTTATGACAATACTACACTCGACCCACTCCCTCAAACAGCAGGAGCACGCGTACTTCTCCTGCCCTTACGCCAGTTGCTAGAGTGGCAGAGCATACAACCGGCGACAACAGATATCTACGTATTCGAAAATCCCCAGGTTTTCGAGGAGGTCATTGCCGGGCTGACTCATTCAAATTCAGGCAAAACCTTACCCACCCTGGTCTGTACATCAGGTTGGCCCAGCGCAGCAGCACTTCTATTGCTTGACCTGCTGCTAGCACAATCACCAGCTAACGAGCTTCACTACAGTGGCGACTTCGACCTGGCGGGTCTGAAAATAGCCACCTACCTGCTGGAACGCTACCCAGGTAGATGCCATCCATGGCATTTTGATCCTGAATCTTATGTCAAGGCCTTACACAACGAAGGAGTCACGGCTAATGCAGCTGACCTAGCCGCACTCAGTAACCTGCCCGAAGTCTTTGCAGCGTTGGTAGCGATAATGCAAGAGAAGGGCAAATGGGCCTACCAGGAGGGTATTGCCCAGTTGCTGCTGGAAGATGTAGGTAGGTGAGAAAGTGAGGCATGATATGTAGCTGGGTCAACTACATTACTGCCTCCAAAGGAAAGAGTCGCCAAAGAGTCGCAACCGCGACCCAAGCAGAAATACCTGTGCATCAAAGGAAGTAACATAGGGCACTCCGTTCTTCATTGCGGCAGAGGAGAAAAATACATTGCTTTTCTTATACCTCCATACAAGGAAGTGGCTATCAGCTCGCAAGGCATAGCAATAGTGGTCATCACTGACATAATCGACCCTTTGAAGGAAGTGAATAAAAGCAGCGGATAGCGACCTTAGCCATATCAGGATACCAGAAAACATGCATGCAAATTGTTCTCTACGTGAGACAGACCTTTCCACATGTTGTAATAGCTCATATGGGAGACTAGCCAGGGGTTCGACGGCGGGCAAGCTACAAATGCGACCAGCTATTGCCTGGTGGGCAAAATGAGAAGAGGCACACGCCGAACACGAAGCCAGGTGTTCATTGAGCGCAACACGTTGAGAATATGAGAGATCATCCGAATTTCTAATAGCAAGCTTTTCTACCCAATCCGTGCAAGGCATGCATATCGAGTTTTTCATTGGGCTGTCCTCCTCTTAAACGCTGTCTTTTCCATTCGCCAGGCGCTCATATGCTTGACGAAATTGTTCGCACCCTCTGTTGATGTAGATGCTGATACTCTTTTCACTGAGCTTCAACGACCTAGCTATCTCACGTTGAGTAAAACCTGCAACGTGTTGCAAGAGGAGGCAAGCTCGATACTGTGGCGATAGTTGCGCCAGGGCCAGTTTGATAAGTTCCGCCTCTTCTACCTGTTCTTCAGGTCCTGCAGTAGTCATGGATGCGCTTGCCTCCTGCTCCACGGAATTTTTGAAGAGCGGCCAGCGAAACTTCCCACGTCGCAGGTGGTCAATTGCCGTATTCGTAGCAATACGATAGAGCCAGGTATTGAATTGGGATTCATCATTCATCCCCGGCAATGCTCGCCAGACCTTGATAAACGTCTCTTGAGCCAGGTCACGTCCCTCCTCATCATTACCTACCATGCGCGCCAGATACGTACAGATACGAGCATTGTAGTATTGAAACAGAGTATTGAAGGCTGAAATATTTCCTGCCTGTGCATCTCGCACTACCTCTACAAACCACACTGTCTCAGTGGGCAGCGCGGAAAGCGTGGGATCACGCACCGGTATAGACATGAGACAGGCTCCTTTTCGCTAAAGGTTGTGCCCTTACTATCCTCTATGACGTCTACAGGAGACCAAACCCTACAGTTACTCAATTACTCGAGGAAAAATCTAACGGACAAGCATACTATTCTTTAGAACATTTGTGAGAGAATCACTTCTCGATTTCAAGTCCATATAATATACGCGAGACCTGTAGGGTTTTAGGGTCTGAAGTGCGTCATAGAAGATATACAGAAAAAATACAAGGGAAAAGAGGCATAATGAGCAATTCCATACCATCATCCTGTTCCGACTGGTCAGAAAAACTCGCCAGGGCATCCCAAGGAGATTTCTCGCCAGTCGACCAAAGTAGACTTAATGGTGAGCATTGTTTCGAGTTGTTCTACCGTGTACTACAACAGAATGACCAGCGTGCAAAAGAAGAGTTTCAGCAGCATTGTAGCGAAGCTTTGCTTGGTTGGCTACGTGTTCATCCCAGGCGAGAGGAAGCGTGCCGCTGCGAAAAAGAGGAATACTATGTAGTTCAGGCCTTTGAATGTTTCTGGCAGGCAACCTTGCGTCATAAGACATTGGAATTCAGCACCCTCACCATTATGCTACAGTACTTACAAGCGAGCCTGAATGGTGTTATCCTCGATACATTGAGGAACTACTCGCGTTCGCGACAGGTTGCTCTACCGAAACCAACTTATCCAATGGAGTCTATTTCACCAAGCCACCTCAACAGTGATGAGCTATGGAAAATTTTGCAAGGTTTGCTCACCGATACACGCGAACAGCGAATGGCCTATCTCCTCTTTCACTGCAGTCTCGAGCCCAGAGAAATTGTACAATTCTATCCACGAGAATTCAGCGATGTACGAGAAATTTCTCGCTTGCGGCACAGGGTCATTGAATGGGTGCTATTCAATCAGGAACAGGTCCATAGCTAATGACTTACTCACTGCTCTGTCTCCGCTTCGCTATTCAATTTAACCACGTCTTCACCGACATGCAGAGTTGCATCCCAGGTTATCTTGATGGCATCCTTGACGCTTTGATGAGCGGGACAGCCGCTGGTATGAAGCTTAAGCGCTCGTTGGGCCGCCTCACGAGACTCAGGGGGTACTGTGAGGTCATAGTGTACTGCAATCGAGTAAATGCGAATAGTTTTACCAACACCAGCTATGCGACCATCAACGGTGGCGGTATATGATTGACGGTCATATGGGATCTTGCGCCCTGACAGGGCACCGGCCAGTGTGCCGTACATTCAGCCAGCGACCGCCGCCACGATCTGGTCAAGGGTCGAGGCAACTGGTGGCCCCTCCTTGGCACCATAGTATGTGCGTAGAGCGCCCTGGACACCATAGATGACGGGTTGAATGACGTCACCAAGGTAGGCGTACCGGTAGCCCTCCCGGTAGACGAGACGGGCATGGGAAATATATTCAAATTCATCTGCCATAATGAGATTTCTCCTTATTTCTGATTCTTCTCTAACCGTATTATACACAAAGAAATACAGTTCTGTGGCATAATTCAATATAGTTGTGCGACGAATACCTTGTTGGAGGGATAAGAGCAATATGAAGCCATTGGAGAGGATAGCAAAGAGCCATCACACTGTTCCTAAAGTAGATTTGACGCAGGGACGGAGTATTGCCTACTCGCGGAGTACCACCAGAAGGCTCATGGAATTGATAGATGCGAATGCTCACGGAAATGTGCATGGCGGCGTCATTATGCGTATGGTCGATGAGGCTGCTGCCATTGTGGCGATCAAGCACAGCCAGCTCCCTACTGTGGTCACGGCCAGGGTGGAAAGATTTGATTTTCTGGCCCCCGCTTATATAGGCAACGTGGTGACGATGCATTGTGAGATGAACTACGTTGGGCGTAGCAGTATGGAAGTGGGAGTCGAGGTCATGGCTGAAGACTTGATCACAGGAGAAATACGTCACATTGCCAGCAGCTACGTGATCTACGTGGCGCTGGATGAGAATCGTAAACCAACTCCTGTGCCTCCACTTGTGCCTGCTAATGATAAAGAGAAAGTGATTATAGAACGGGCACGTATGCGTCGCCTGCATAAGCAGAAGATAGAAGAGGAGTTAAAGCAGGCAGAAGAGATAAAAGACTGATGTGATCTTAACTTCTGCCGGTCAATTTTTGACAAACAAGCACGTCTCCTCTAGTCCCGATACAGCAGTCCAAGCAGCAAACCAAAGATCAGGTGACGAACGATATTTTGGAAAAATGAGGTCCAGGTGGCAAGTCTGGCCAGTTCCCCGCTCTTCGTCAGAGGGTGATATTTATCGACAAGTGGAGCCAACCACCACGTAGAGAGCAGAAACATTTCACCAAAAATGGTCCCTTTGAGCCAGTTTGGGCCAGGCAGGAAACGTTTGAAGACAGCGGCATAGAGCTCTGCCAGGATGACGCCATTGAGGAAATGAATAATCCAGGCGAGGAAGGGAAACGAATTTTGTCGTGCAGATTTCCCATTTATGAGGCCCTGGATGAAGCGCACGTCACTATAACGATTGCCCGTGAGATACATGTCCCCTTCCATTGCTAAGCTGTAGGCCGCTGTTGCCAGCAGACCCGCTAGAGCAGCACGCTCTGGACGCCAATTTTCTCGTATGACGAGGCGCAGGATAGTGTTCATCTATTTGTCCCTTGTGTGAGAAAGTGTCAGTTCAAGGAAAGCATACGCTCCAGGGCAACCTTTGCCCAATGGGCCATCTCACCATCTACGCTGACCTGGTTAATGACCTGGCCCTCGACCAGTCCTTCCAGGACCCAGGCGAGATAGGCCGGGTGTATGCGGTACATCGTGGAACAAGGGCACACAATCGGGTCGAGGCAAAAGATGAACTGCTCTGGATGTTCTTTTGCCAGGCGATGCACCAGGTTGATCTCAGTAGCAATGGCCCACGAGGTTCCTGCTGGCGCCTTCTCGATCTGTTGAATGATGAACTCCGTTGAGCCATAGAGGTCTGCGGCCTCCACGACCTCGCGGCGGCACTCTGGATGAACCAGTATTTTAATGCCAGGATATTCGGCGCGGGCTTTGGCAATCTGCTGCACATTGAAGCGCATATGGGTGGTGCAATAGCCCTTCCACAGGATGATCTTCGCCAGTTGCAATTCCTCCTCGGCATTCTCCGCGGCCATGGGATCTTTAGGATTCCATACTGCCATCTGCTCGGCCGTTATACCATACTTGAGGGCCGTATTGCGGCCAAGATGTTCATCAGGGAAAAACAGTACTCGTTTGCCATGACTGAAAGCCCAGTGTATGACCGCCGGGGCATTGGACGAGGTACATACAATACCGCCATTACGGCCACAAAAGGCTTTGAGGTTGGCCGCCGAGTTCATATAGGTCACGGGAATAATGCCAGCGTCTTCTCCCAGTGTCTCGTGGAGCATCTGCCAGCATTCCTCAACTTCGGCAATGTTCGCCATATCGGCCATGGAGCAGCCCGCGGCAGGATTGGGTAGGATGACGCGCTGGTGAGGGGCACTGAGAATATCGGCACTTTCAGCCATGAAATGCACGCCGCAAAACACGATGTAGTCTGCCTGGGGGCGCGCCGCGGCCAGCTGCGCGAGTTTAAACGAGTCACCGCGAAAATCAGCGTACTTGATGATCTCATCACGCTGGTAGTGATGCCCCAGGATAACAAGCCGCTCTCCCAGCTTCTCCCTGGCCGCGGCAATACGCCGGTCTAATTCCTCGCCTGACATCT
>Ga0137377_10002396_pt1 | contig 13942 bp, 26 predicted proteins | sample SagtaG_22_FD_104815 | JGI IMG/M metagenome (GOLD analysis project Ga0137377, IMG submission 104815) | Vadose zone soil microbial communities from Sagehorn Ranch, Mendocino, California, USA - Sage2_L_40_16 metaG | ecosystem: Environmental > Terrestrial > Soil > Vadose zone | place: USA... | reverse complement strand
GGGGGCCCTTCCCCCTCTCCCCCGTCGCCCGCCTCCCCCGCCGCCGAAGAGACGCCGGGCTGGTCTAGACCAGCGATTCAGCACGTTGACACGCCCCCCGTCCAAGTAACGTCATGGTAACGCTTTCAGTCAGTGTGGCGTTTACCCTTACGCCTGACGCTCCCTAGCAGTACGCTTGTCTTGTTGGTCAACCACCTGGAAATGGAGATCACAGAATGGGATTCGAGATTCACGGCAGAGACACCACCGCTGCGCCCGCGTCATGGGGGCAGATCGTGGCGGCACTCATCGAGATTGAGTCTGACGGTGAGCGTAGTGTGCTCAGCCTGGCGCTGTCGTACCTGTCGGCTGGTGCGCCCTCGATGGTCAACGACAGGGTTGCGCGGACCGCGTTCGACAGCGCTTTCGCCAGGAACAACATCGACGCCACTGAGTACGGTGAGTAATGTGACCCTGACCGAACTGCGCAAGCATGTGATCGCTGCAAGTGACTTTGCCGCGTCGCTAGGCTGGGATCAAGACGAGGTCATAGTCATGGCCAACGTCTCTACGGGCAAGCCATTGGTTGTGACACTGATACACAATGCGCTAGGCCATCGCGCTAAAGTCGAGTTGCACTACAACTAGCCCAGGTCGAAACGTCGGGAGACGTCCAGCGGTTAGGCCGCTGCTGAGGAGACCATACCAAGTAAGGGGTTCGTATGAACGACACCGCCGTGACCGAGGCCGGTATCAACGACATGCGCCTGTTTTTCGGCTACAAGTCCGCCGCGGCGTTCGCCAAGGACTGGCGTGAGCTGACGTCCATCGACAAGCTACAGCTCAAGCAGGGCATCGGCAACGGCTCGTTCGCCTACTAGGCCGTTCCGCAAGGTCGAAACGTCGGGAGACGTCGTGCCCTGATAGGGTGCCTGAAGAGACCTTAACCCCTGGAAAGAGGGAGATCATGGCCGGTAAGTCTGTCGCCAAGACCGTCATCATGGCGCAGGGCAAGATCGACGGCAAGGTGCAGCTGTGGGTGGCCGCCGTGTTCGTCGACCTCAAGACGGCTCAGCCGTGGGTCGCTCTGCTCAACCTGGCCCGCAAGGCCAAGGATGCGGAGACCGTCGCCAGCATGGACGTCCACCAGCCCGGCGTCACCGAGGGCAAGGAAGCGACCGACGTCAAGTACTCCGGCCGCACCGTCCAGTACACGCCCGCCGCGGGCGCCCTCTCGGACGACACCCTTCTGGGCTAGCCCACCGGCCACCTGATGGCCACAGTCCGACCCCCGGTTCCTGCCGCACTCAGGCGCCGGGGGTCACTGCTTTTCACCGTCCACTCCGCCGGAGTAATCGTCACAGCAGAGCCCCTACCGGCCTCCATGTCACCCGCCAAGCCACGCCATTTCTCACCCGTAAACACGTTCGGAGACGTCTCCACGGCCCCCTTAGGCACACCCGAGACCTTACGGTCCCGGCCAGCTCTTATGTTCCGCGGTCCGTATACCGTGAGAGACTGCCATGTGGCCTTGACTTGCCAGAGCTGCTTGAAACTACCCCCATATGTATCGCGTAGTTGCTGAATCCCGATTGAGTTACATAGGACACTGTCAGTGTCGACATGCGCGATATTATCAAGGCCAGCCGCACGCATCGCTTGCCAGAGCCGCACTCGACACTCAGCCATAATCCAGCCTGTAATCTGAGGCAGCGAATCCCTACCCTCAGCCCTAGCCGTTTCAACAAACGTCTTGTCCCCAACATGCATCATCCTTTGTACGTTGCCGGTGTTGTAGTTCACGTCATGTGATAGGCCAGGATGTTCGTAAGGATTGGCTCCGTATTCTTCCCACGATGGGACTCGCAGAGACAGGCGACCGATAAGAGCTCTGCCGCAGTGCTTAGTCCATGCCTTGACTGTAGCGGGTACGTGTTTATCGCTAGTGTGCATAGTTGCCAGCACCCACAGCGCCCATGTAGATAGTATTGGTTCCTTTGTGTATACGTGGGCCCGAAGGAAGGTGACAGTAGCGTTCTCCGCCAAAAGCTCATTTATCTCGACATCCCACAGCCATGTATCGAATTGACCGACAGGCCACAGTGTACGTTCACCATTGTCGAATGGGACGACCGGTGTATCTGTAGACACGCGAACCTTACACAGAACCCGGAACGTTTCCGATAACTCTTCATACTGACGCTGTGATATAGGGCCACACGTAAACTTATACTTGGTCGGCAACTCTGATTCTGCGGCAATGTGAGTATAAGCAGAGCGCATGTCCACTTCGTACCACGGGCCATCGGTAACGACCCCATGCCGCCACGCCTCGGCTCTGCCCGTATGCATCGCTGCCCGTTCGGCAACAAGTACCTCTGTATTGTCATGAACCAACACCTTATGTGTCATGAACTTGTGACGCCACGTGGAATAGGCCATTCCAGCACCGGTGGGCTGCCAGTTGCCTAGCTGTTCGGTGTCCACATAGTCAACAAGCTCTGTAACTGCGCGATATACGATTTCCGCGTCACGAATACAATAGGCATCCCAGTCACGAGCGGAAGATGACACCGCGGGCATACGAAGCTTGTCAAGATTAAGTAGCTTGCCCACCTTGAATAACGGCATTGGCAGCCAGGTGAACAAGTCACAGAGCACAAGCGTTCCATGATCCGACCTCCAAGTCATAGCCGAAACGTTACGATCCAGGTTGCACCATTCCAATTCCCACCCTAAAAGAGGGAGAATATCAAGTACGGCTGAGATACGAATATCATAACCAAGATTGTGAGCGACACAGATAGTGCGCTGCCCAGCACGACAGAAAGCGTCGACCCACGTCCACAGCGCCTTGGCGTCCGTGAACGTGGCACGCTCCGCGTAGTCGCCTCCCTTGAGTCCTCTACGCCACCTGATAGCGGCTCCACTGCGCCACGTCTGAACCTCTTCATTGTCACCCTTCTCGGTGATGCTCTCAGTATCAAAGGAAATCCAACGCTTTGGGATGCGGCACTGGTGGTTGTTCTTAATCCAGTGGGGTTCGCGGGTCATCAGACTGGCAGTCTGAGGACAAATGACGTCGACCCAAGCTTGTTGTAGCAGTCGACATGAATCCCATAATGCACCGGACTGTCACGTCGACAAACAGGACACTGATGCTTGAGTGTGTATCTGAATTCGCAGCATGCATTACAGCATGTCTCTATAGGGTGGAACCGTGACCCCATGTAGTCGACACAATACCGATACTGCGACCAGTCAATAAAGCTGCTAGGCAATGATGCTGGGGGTAAGGACAAACGTCTTGGTGTGGACGGCTCCGACGAGTTCTTGTCCATATTCTTCCGCCTTACTGGCATAGGCGTTCAAGGCTGCTTCGATAGCCTCTTGCCTGGTGACGCCGTTCTCTGACGTCACTTGGTACGGGACCGTGACCAATGTTCCTGTGGCACGCTGTCGATACGTGATTTCCACAGCCTGCTTGACTCCCGTCGCCGAGACTGTAGGCCACGGTTTAGCCGTAGACAGGTCCGGTACCAGTTCAGGATTTCCGAAAGGCTCATCAGGATTCTTCGACAGAGTGTTCTGCGCGATTTTGTACAGAGCACGCACTTCAGATTCGCGTGCACCCTCACCTAGGCTACGGAGTTCCCGGATCAGCTGGCTAGCATTCCAGCCGTTCTTGACAGCAATGAGAGCGGCCGGAAATGCTCCCAGGATCCGTGCCACTCAGAACAACTCCCCTTGAACCGCGGTCACCGTAAACGGTATCGCCGTCAGACTGTATGACTCACTGTGGCGGCTCAGATCAGGACAGGCATAGATGATGCTCTCACCCATCCGGTGCGCCTTGCGCCGCAACTCCATGACGGCGTCGAAGTCGTCGGCAGCACTGAGTACCAGCATCCTGCCAGCCTCGCACATGCTGTCAGGGTCCTGCGCTTTCCTCGCACCCTTGCAGTCGTAACACCCGAGCAAATGTCGCCTCAACTGGGCTAGCACGTACCCGAGCCTGACATTCTTCACATCAGAAGCCATCGCACTCACGCTCCTTTCTCGCACCGCCCGCGGGAGTTGAACCCGCGGTACGACCATCGCGGCACCGGTGACCTATGCGGGTGGGTCACCCAACTCCAGGAACTCCGGAGGAAGGGGGGGGAGCTTCACTTCCGGGTCATGGAGAATCTGGCCAACACGCTGGGCAAACATGCGGGAGTACATGTCGACTAGGGCCTGGTACTGTCGCAGGGCTCGCAGTGAGGCACGCTCGTGAGCGGCGTGTTCCCACCTGACCCGCTTGGTCACGCCGTCGTTGGTGTTCACGAGCGGCTGTTCGCTACCGAAGATGAGCGCCGTAGTCTCAGTCTCCTTGGCCATGGCTCAGTCCTCCGGGTAGAACCGGAGCATGTGCTTGCCACCCTTGTCCTTGCGGTCGCGCCGCTTGATCTGACCCTCGATCGGCCAGATACCCATCGCCAGCATGGAAGCGAACTGGAGCTGGAGCTCCACAGCGCCGGTAGACGTAGTGGTTTCCACCCCCGTCTCCTTGGTGACGTACGACAGGAGCATGTACGTCGGTGCGCCATCCTCAATGTCGCTACCGGCCACATACAGGTCCGTGACCATGATGTTGCCGGTTGAGGCCCACTCCACGTCCGGAATGAGCTTCTGCAGCCCGTCCAAGTCGTTGTCGGACGTCAACTCTTCGAACGTGGTCGCCGACAGCGTGATCAGCATCATGCGCTGGGCCATGTAGTCGGGGTTCGGCTCCGCGTACTTGGTCTTGGTCGTCAACGCCTTGACCCAAGCCTGGATGTAGAACAGGCCGTCCAGCTCCGGCGGCAGGGGTGCCGGGTTGTTGATGTGCGGTGCGACCACCATCTTCCGGCGGACGGCAATCACACCCTCTTGCGGTTCAGTCTTAGCCATGGTGAGCTTGACCTACTTCCCTGTACCTAGATGTTCCAGGTGTGTCCGCCGTCAGCGGACCTGACTGCCATCGGCGTGCCATCCGGCAACCGCACCAGCATGCCATGCAGCTGGACCGGCGGGGGTGTTGGCAGTGGCGTCACCGGCAAGCCGGGCGCACTGTTCGGGACGTACCCGGCGCTGACGACCGACAGGTCACAGTTGGCCTGCGCGAGCGTCAGCGTACTGCCAGGCAGCAGCGTGTGAGGGTTCGATGACGGTGACGCCCACTGTACGCCTACACAGGTCATGCCGTCGATGTACGTGCTGATGAGCGACGCTGCCTGATCCCGGTTAAGGTTCCAGTCGGCGAGCCAGGCTAGAACGTGTCCGTTCCACACGTGGTTACCCTTGGCACGGATGAGTGCCGCCGTTTGAGCCAGTGCATCCCGGCCACCGTAGAGCAACGTCCACTGGATGTTGGCAGCGACGCGCAACGCCACCTCGTCAGCGGCCTGTTGCGGAGTGACAGCGCCGGTCTCGATGTCAATGACCTCAAATCCGCTGATGGCTGGCTTAGGGCCATACCCCTGCCAGATACGAATCCTGCGACTGGCGTGAAACCGTGCCCAGTCACCGGCCGTCCACTCGATATCGCTGGTACCAGATACGTACCCTGCGACGTCGATTTCCGTGGTCGGCACCTTGTTGACGTCAGCGTGGATGGTATCCACACAGTCGACTACAGGTACAGTCATATGTTAACTCCCTTCTTTCTTGTCGTCTGTCGTCATGCGCTTGATGCCCGTGGCGTTGATGAGGTACCCCGTCCTGAGTAGCCCGGAGTACCAACGCTCGAACAGGTCGATGTGCTTGTAAACCCTGGCCACCGTCACGTCAAGGCCCTTAGCCCTGGCCGCTGACGCGAGGTAGTTTGCACGCTCGAACCGTTGCTTGGTCTTCGCCGATATCTCGGCGATCGCCCTGTCATACCGTGCCTTCACAGCATCAGGCTCGGCGCTGTAGTCAGCGGAAGCCATCGGGCAACTCATCCTCTAGCACGAATGACTCGAACCGCTCGATAGCGTCCGGGTCTTCCGTCTCAGCCGGTGCGTTGTGACCGCGCTTACGCGGACCACTGCCGTTCATCGGTATCTGAGGCACGTCTCCCGCTTCAGCCATCTTGCGGATGACTTCAGAGTTCTGCGGGTTAATCATTGCCTCAAGCATTTCACCCGCGGTGGTCACGAAGCACGGCGTGCACAGGAACATCGTGTCAGTGCCCTGAACCGTCACGACAACAAAGTCGTACGGGTTTCCGCACCCAAGACTGCAACCGTATGACCTGACGACTTCTACCGCATCATCCGGCATACCCCCCCTCCTCTCTATGTATTGATATTCGAGGCTAGGTGCCGGACAGCTTCTCTGACCTGGTCTTCCGTCGCCCCTCTAGGACCCACTATAGCGCTCGCGATCCGGCCTGGCGCGACACTGAAGGTCACGAGGATGTAAAGGTCCGCAGTTGGGGTCTGAGTCAGGATGATGGGTTCGTATACGGGGCCTGCCATGATGGCACCTGACTTACGTGAACTTGCGGAACACCATGTGAAAGAACAGCCACCCCAGGAACGAGGCAACAAACCATCTGGCGAACGTGGCCCCAACACCCTCCGCATGCCAGACCTGGTCTGACAGCGTGTTCTCAGGGTGCCCCGTGAAGAGTGCGTACAGCTCTGGCGGAAGGAATCCAAGGACGATCCAGCCGAGCCAGTACAGCGACCAAGCGTTCCACTTCATTAACCTGATTCTCCTGTCATGAGAGCGTGCGCAGCGTGCTTGACTTCAAGTGTTTGAAGTCGTTCGGCGTGCTTGACCGCGTGGGTCTGCGCATGTGTTGCGACAGTCTCATGCAGCTCAGTGTGAGCGTCGCCAACCTTGTGAATTGCAGCTACCAGGTTGGGGTAGGTCAGTGGCTTGGTCTTAGCCATCATTCACCTGCTATCTGTAGCTGAGCATCAGCCTCACTGTAACCGTCAGCCATGAGCCTGGCCAACGCCTCATCGTCCGTAAGCAAGCCCTTTTTGTTGTACTTGATAATCTGGGCTGGCGTCAGAACCTTCACGTTCGCGTCATGCTCTATCTGCCAGACCTGGAGCATGGAGTCACGCTGCTGATGCGGCACACCGATGGCATCGATCAGGGCTGATGCCTCAGACGCGTCGATATGTCTGGCGATGAACCGTGACCGTACGGCACCAATCGCGGCTGCTATCAGCTTTTCCTGCCGCCTGAATTCAGCAGCCTGGAATATGAATGCCGCCTCTGACGGCTCAAAGCCCATCTTTCCGACAACCGCAGTGGCCTGTTCCTGCGATATGGCGTTGTTCTCATAGAGGGTCTCGACAGCTCTGACGACACCCATTCTCTGAGTCTGTAGCTTCGCATTCACTGAACCGCTGACGAGTATGGAAGCATCCTGCTCTGAGTAACCCTCCTCCATCGCTTTCTTGACCGCGTCAGCATGCGTGATAGAGCCGTACTGAACCGCCTGCCCGAGTTCACGGGCGGTGATTAGACGTGTATGGAGCTCAAATGCCAACTCAGTATACTTGGGCTTCAACCGTGATTCCGCTACAGCCTGCGTGACTTGAGCTTTCGTCACCAATCCGCGGTTGTACAGTTCCTCCATCTCAGTACGCGACAACGGCGAACCGGCCGTGTTGTACAGGATCGGGAACATGCCAGGCTCAAGGCCGTTCTGGTCCGCGATACTTGACGCTTGAGCTGTCGTCATCTGATTCTGTACAGCAGCCTCTACGGCATCCGCGGTAGTCATAGGTGAATTGGCCAGTTTCTTGGCCACATCAACCCATTCATTCCTAGTGCGTGACTGGAGAATTCCCCGGACCAGTCGGGCATCATCGATGAATCCGCGCCGCTTGGCTTCAAGCAGGGCCTCAAGTCCTAGTGGCTCACCGGTGTTGCCTACCAGGATGTTGAAATCCTCTTGCGTGACCCCCCAGTCGGCTGCAGCCTTGACGGCTTCAGGCTGTGTCATGTTGCCGCGTAGCAGTGCCAGTGCTGCGTCCGCTGGGCTAATGGGCACGTTGACGAGTTTAGCTAGCTGTTCAGCGACCGCGGCAGGTGTGCCGTTGTGGATAGACCATTCCATGAATACGTCGCGTGCAATGAATCCGCGCCGCAGCAAGTCCAGCGCAGATCCCGTGTCCGGGTACTGCTTCTGGAGTTCTGTCAGCGCATCGGCCCATGACGAGTTGAGGCCGTTCTTTCCCATGCCGTCATGCAGGCTGGACGTGTTGATGAGGCCGTGGGCTGCCAGTGATGCGATGCTGCCTGCGTCTGGAATGGCATGCGGGTTGGTCGCTATACTTTCGTAGACAACAGGTGACAGTTCGTTGTTCAGGATTGCGGATATCGGCCACAGTAAGCCCTGTTGAAGCAGTGAACTGCCTGCCAGGGCTTGCAGCTGTCCCGTCTTGTGTGCCATGAAGTCGAGTGCGTCGCTCGCTGGGCCTTCGTCACCGTATGACGCGTGCATGTCTCTAAAGATTGGGCCAAGCGTCCCGTGCACTTCCTCTGAGATGGTGTCGGAGATTGAGTGGAAGATTGCCATGGCGAGTCGGTGCTTGGTGTGCAGCAAGCGCTGCTGTGTTGCCACGATGGCGTTTGAGATGACGGTAGACAGCTTCACCCCAAGCTTGGCTCCGCCGCTACTCGTAGCCATTATGTCGCCTTTCAGTAGTTCAGATGATTGACGAAATAAAGTCTTCGATGAGGTTTGATACCTCATGGCTTGCGCTCAGCATGGAGTGGACTAGCCATCTTCCGATGACCCGTGAGTACTTGTGCCCCAGGCTGAAGAATTCACGCAGTACGTACGTGCCTATCATGCTGGCAAGTACATCCGGATGGGTTATGACGTAGTACACCCAATAGCCGTATTTGGATATCCAGTTGATAGCACCGGCTATCGTGTTGTACAGCGGGTTCCATATGTTGCGCAGAACCCACTGGTACAGGGTGTTTATCTCTGAGGTTATCCAGTTTTCAATCTTGGAGATGAGCCCGTTTATCCACGCGATGGTGCCGCTGATTTGCTGGCGCAGATAGTTATACAGGCTGGACACCCAGGTTTCTACAGCCTTGATCTCGATATCGAGGGTGTAGCGGATCAGGTTGTACAGTTGGACAATGTACTTGATAGCTTGATTGTACAGGTTGACGGCTTCATTCCATGCCTGGAGTATGCCGTTCCATGCAGACTTGAGTCCTGAGTCGATGTAGCTGAATGCGGTCTTGAACAGGTTGACGACCCAATTGCGGACGTCGTCAATCCCGCTGAAAGACCAGCTCAAGAATCCGTTCAGCCAACCGAGCATGGTTCACCTGTCAGAGAGACGCGATTTCGTCCAAGTGCTTCAGCCGGTCTTCGATGGCTGCCTTGACCTTGGGTGCCGTATGGTCGGCTTGTGACACGGTGACTGTCGCCACGGTGCCTTTCGAGGGGCCGTCGGTGACCTCGTAGGTGATGTGCCACACGTCCTGAAAGCCGAGCCCGGCGGGACTGATGGTGACGTCCGGTCGCTGATTGAGAATGATGTAGTTGTCAGCCATTGCGGCTCATACTCCTGACTACGTAGGCGATGCCTAGGTTTGGGGTACTGAAGTTGTTCGCCGCATGGTGTAGTGCGTGGCCCTGGCGACGGATGGCGTCATGCACGTCGGGTGTTGCCGGTGCTACGCCTACTGTTGTGCGCTTACCCTTGGCGACGGATTGGAGGTGGTCCCGTACGGCGTCCGTGAGGACGTCTAGGAGGGCTGCCGGGTAGTCGGTTTCGGTGTCGTTGGCTGGCAGTTTGAGTGCGTGGATGGTGCGCCAGGCTTCAGCATGGCTGTCTGACGTTCCCAGTACGGTGTACAGGGGCTTGCCATGTCCGGCATGGGCCAGGGTCTTGAACGCCTTATTGAAGGCATCCATGGTGGGGAATGCGGCATAGGGTGAGCCGAGCGCCCGCGGTGCCGTGAACCGTGACGATGGGATGCCGAGCGGGTTGTTGGTCCATCGGTCTGTCGGGGTTGACTGTTCCCAGTGATGTAGCACGTCTAGTGCGAAGTGGGATACTTCGACACCCGCGGTCCGTAGTGCATTTTCGCGCCAGCTGTCAGGCCAGTTCATTACGGTAGCTCTCCTGTCTGTATGGGTGGTTGTGGGCGGATGAATTGGGCTCCGGCTACGGCGCCCCACTTGATTACGTCTAGGTCTTTCTCTACCTCCGTGAGTTTGTCACCTAGGCGGGTGATCTGTGCCTCTATGAGTGTCAGCCGTGCCAGCACTCTGAATACGCCAACCAATATAGCAACCACTCCAGTGCCTAAGCCGCCTAGAATGACAGATATAACGGGTGACGCGAGAATGGTATCGGTTGCGCTGGCAGTAATCATAGTGCTATCACAGATAGGATGAAGGTGTGTGACACGGTGTCGTCATTGCGCTGATTGAACCGGACGGGTGCGTAAGGTAGGGATATTCTCTCAGTCCATGACTGTCCTTTGTCTGGACCGTGTGCTGTATAAAATTGCCTCCAAGTGACAGTGGATAGGTCAAAGTAGTCGGCGGTGACGGTCCACTTGTTATTTACATTGTCGTCCATTGAAACGACTACTCCGCCACCATACATGCCACCGAGAGGTAAGGTGACGGTAACTGTTGTGGCAATCGTTTGGTTGTTGTACAGCAGGGGCTGGTCAGTGTTCTGTGTGAGCAGGTTTTGGGTATCGCTTGTCGTGCCGTAGATGGTTACTTTCTCAGTACCCCCGGCTACCCCTGATATGAAGGTGGCCTGTACCTTGAAGTAGCGCGTCATGACGGGAGCCTTCTGCGCCATTGTTGAGTTGGGCACAGGGAAGAAGTCGGTATTAGACAGCAGTACGGTTGCTGCCGCATCCTGGTACCAGAAAATCGTTATCCGGTTGAAGGCTGTCGACCCCGCACTGTTCAAGCTGAAGATGAGTGACGTGTATCCGTTTGCGTCTAGCAACGATGTTAGTACTGTCGTTGACGGGTCGAATGAGAAGGAGAACAGTGGTACGGCGCTGAAGTCATAGCGTCGCTGCCAGTCCGGGTTACCGATCCCCGATGTCATCGCTTCACCCCCGTCATAGCGCTATCGCCACGTCTGAAGTCTGCCCATTGAAGCCGCGTAGATAGTCGTATTCGAAAACGACTTGGACAACGTGGTCTATTGCGTCTGTGTTGTAGGTGAGGACAGTCCACTGTCCACTGTCAATCTGGTTGGTTACATCGAACGCGTATGTGTAGTCATCGAACAGCATGAACTGCCCTGGCTGGTTTGGGAATGCGTCTCCCATTCCTGCCTGTATGCGGATGCCGACAAGTCCGCCGCATCCTGGCGGATATGTGATCAGGATGCGGCGGACTATCGATGGACCGAGATGGTAATTGTGCTGTGTGGGTACGCCGATACCGCTACCGGCTGTGATGAACGGCTGTGCCACGAAAGACGTATCGGCCATGCCAGGGGCCTACCCGTCAGTAGTTGGGTTGAATGTAGAGGCATCCAGTCACTACGCCGGACACGACGTGTATGGTCACTTGCTGTTCGATGAGTATGCCCTGTGGCCCGAACCACTTGGTGTCACACTCTTGTAGGTCTGCGGCGGCCTCGCCGAGCGGCATGTTGCCCGCCTGGAGTTCCACTGCCATACCGAACAGCGGGTCGGGTGCCGCGGTGAGGTCTACGGAGTAGGTGACACCGGCAGTTCCGGCACCGACTGCCTTGACTGAGATGGTGGAGCCCTGAGTCACGGTCAGTCGTGCGATGGGCTGAGGATATTCGCCTGCCACTCCTAGGTTGACGGAGACCTGGATTGCCGCAGCGCCGTTGAACAGTTGGAAGTTGTTCACATCCGCTGCGGCGGCCGGACCTACCAGCTCTACTGTCCAGTTGACGTCATAGGTTCCGGCGGCCAGTGCTGCGGTTGTCACGATGACAGCACCGGCGCCGGGTGCGACTACTGACCCTGTGACGTCACTGGGGACCTCCGCTGATGCTTCACGGAGTGACCAGCCTAGGAGTGTGCCGGAACCGGGAAATGGCGTCACATCGGACGCGGTGGCCGGTACGTTGATGGCCTGTACCGGCCCCGTGCCAATGTTGACGTCTACTTCCACGCTCATGGATCAGCCGAGCCGCGCGAGTGCCAGGCTCAGCTTGACGGCGGTTGCCGCTGTCGAGTCGACGGACTTGAGAGTGGTACCTGCCCGGTTGTTGGCCTGGATGATGGGGATGCACTGGCGGCCGGTTAGCGTCGCCATCTTGACGAAGTAGTCTCTGGTCTCACGCGGGTCGGGGTCGCCGGGCATCCCGATGTCGAAGTTGCCCGTATCGGCGCCGTTGATGGACACGCACGCCACGGCGGCGCTGACGGTGTAGCCGAGTAGCGCGTAGGAGTAGTCGGCCTTGTAGTTGTCGAAGCTGGAGTTGATGGCCGCCGCAGCCCCGTAGGTGCCGATGGCACCAGCGGTCACGTCGACCTCAGCGTAGGACACGTCTAGGATGCGGCCTTGGACTTCGGACCATCCGGCGAGGTTCTGGCCGTTGCTGCCCAGATCGTCGTAGCCGTAGGTGAGTGCGATGACGGCGGAGCTGGCGGCGGTTGAGTCGATCTCGACGGTGGGGACGTCGCTGGAGTACAGCTGGACGTTGCTGCCCCACGCTAGGAGGTTGGACGGGAGTGTAGTCCCGAGGAACATGCGCAGGCCCTGGTTGTTGTCGTGCATGCGTGGGGACCGGTAGCGGACGAAGTCGGTGGTTGCGCCCCTGGCCCAGACGGATTCGAGGTACGCCTTGCCGGAGCTGAACGCGTCGACAGCGAACGTTCCGGAAGTGCCGGGGCTTAGGGTTGCCACGGTGAGCGCTGCGGCACCGGAGGTTGCGAAACCTGTAACGGTTCTTAGGATGCGTGGCATGGGGGTCAGGCCGCCTGACCGCTGTTGCCCTTGATGTACTTGGCGTTCCAGCGGATCATGGCACCGGCGCGCTGAACGGCGTCTTCGATCGTGTTGTTCGGCATTTTCTCGATCGTCTGGAGGCCCTGGTTCATGTAGTTGAAGAAGGGGCCCATGGCGTTGGTGTACTTGGCTTGCTTGTCCTGTGCGCCTTGGGTGACGCGCGGGAGGCCGGTGTTGATGTACGCTGCCTGCCACTGGGCGAGCGTGACGGCCTGACTGTTGGCGACGAACTTGGGCTTCGCCGCGGTGACCCGCGCCAGCCACTTGTCGGCCGCAGCTGCGGCCAGCTGGCCGGGGGAGGTCTGGAGGTTGAGCGCGCCCTGCTTCATCCGGTCGTTCGCACCGGACAGTCCGGTGAGCCACTTAGCCGTGGCCTGCTGAGGGGTTACGCGGACTGGCATTTACGATTCTCCCTGAGAGCTGTTGCGGGTGAGCGCCCCACGCCGTCAATGCCTGGTCACTGGCGACGTGGGGCAATTCGAGGCGCTCACCATGCATACAGTGTCTCACGTGTCAAGCCCATGGCGTAAGTAGATGATATACCTACCCCCCGTGAACGGTGTCCCCACCCCCCCGGGGAAGGGTGGTCGCGTACCTAGCTACCCCCGCAGCCCAGCGCTCATAGTAAGGCCCCTGCTTCATGGCAATCTGCCGTGAGTTGTCCATGCTCACGCGTATGCCACACTCCAGGTGGTGGGGCGCGCTGCGACGTCGTGTGAGTACAATCATCGGCTCATCGCAGTAACGGCAAGGCATGTACTTGTATCCTGGCGGCAAGACTTCTGGCGTCATAGCATCCCCTTATGTCAGTACCATTATACTACCCTACCCCCATGTGACATATCCCCCACAGCGTTAGCGATCAGTTACGGATCGTCACCTACAAACCATACATCGACGCCGCACATAAAGCCGCGTACAAGGCTGTGACCTGCGGCTCCCGGCGTCTCTTCGGCGGCGGGGGAGGCGGGCGACGGGGGAGAGGGGGAAGGGCCC
>Ga0137377_10002392_pt1 | contig 13956 bp, 14 predicted proteins | sample SagtaG_22_FD_104815 | JGI IMG/M metagenome (GOLD analysis project Ga0137377, IMG submission 104815) | Vadose zone soil microbial communities from Sagehorn Ranch, Mendocino, California, USA - Sage2_L_40_16 metaG | ecosystem: Environmental > Terrestrial > Soil > Vadose zone | place: USA... | reverse complement strand
TGGTGATGGACGGGTACCGGATCGGGTCTCCGTGCCCGACCAGGCAGGACGGGAACTTGGCGAACAGGACGATCCGCTCGGGCTTGGTGGTCCGGCTCTCGGCTATATGGTCGGCGTAGTTGAGCCCGACGCAGATGATCTTGCCGGGATGGAGCACCGGCGGCGCGTACCGCACGCCGTCCGGGGCCACGCTGGCCGTCGCGGTGGCGGCCAGCTCGCGGAGTTGTTCCACCGCGTCGGCGCCGCGCGCGTACAGGTCGCCCACATCCCGCAGCCCGGCCAGGTCGGGGCGGCGGGCACCGGCCGCGAGCTCGTCCACGGGCGCGAACCCGCCGTCGACGGCGACGTGCAGGCGGGCGTCCCCCGCGTCTTCCCCGTACAGTGCGGCCAGTCTCACCGGCGCCTCTCCTTTCGGAAGAAAGTTTTCACTCAGCGAAATCGACTGCCAATTATAACGTGCAGGTCAGGCGGGTGGATAGGGGCTTGCGGGGCTACCAGGAGACCATGTTGCCGAGGCCGCCGAGGCGGTCGGAGATGCGGCTGGCGGCGGCGATGACGAGCTTGCCCAGGCGCTCCTCCTCGGCCGCGTCCAGGTGGGGCCGGTAGGCGGAGACGCTCACCGCGGCGGGCTGGGTCTGCCTGACCCCGAGGATCGGCGCGGCCACGCACCACACGCCGAGGTTGAGCTCCTGCCGGTCCACGGCGTAGCCGAGCCGCTGGATCTCGGCGAGCTCGGTGACCAGCTCCTCGTAGGTGGTGATCGAGTGCTCGGTCCGGCGCGGGTAGGGGCCGGGGCCGACGATCGAGCGCACCTCGCGGAAATCGGCCGCGAGCATCGCCTTGCCCATGGCGGTGCAGGTGGCGGGGGCCCGGCTGCCCGGCGTCAGGTTCACGGCCAGCAGTTCCTCGGTCTTGACCTGGGCCAGGTAGAGGACGTCGCCCTCGACGAGCACGCTGACGTTGGAGGCGAGCCCGGCCTGCTGGGCCAGCCGTTCCACCTCGACGGCGGCGAGGTCGCGCAGCGTGGTCCGGCTGGCGACCCGGCTGCCGAGCTCGAACAGCTTCAGGGTGAGCCGGTATTCCTTGGACTCGGCCAGCTGCTCGACGTACCCGGCGCGCTCCAGCGCGCGCAGCATCCGGTAGGCGGTGGGCACTGGCACCCCGAGGTGGCGGGCGAGGCGGGTCACCCCGATCCGGTCGAAGTTGGACAGCTGCTCGACCAGGTTGAGCAGGTCGCCCGTTGTGGACCGGGCCCGGCCCTGCTGTTCCTCCGTGGCCTGGCCGTCACGGCTGGCTGACCGCTCGGCGGCGGCTTTCCGCCGGGGGCCTGGTGTGCGCGAGCGTGCCGCCTGCTGCCTAGGTGCCGTCGCCATCTATATCCGTTCCACCCCTCGCATTTCAGTCCGCAGAATACCTTTTACCGCCTGGTTCAGGACGCCGGCACTGACCCTCGCCGGCGGTAGATCGCGTCCAGGTCATCCAGGAACGGGCCGGGCTCCGACAGCCACCTGCGGTGGTCACCGAACAGCTCGATCATCTCGTTCTGGAACCTGACGAAGCCCGGCGTCCGCGGCCTGGTCCAGGACGCGGCCATGGTCCGCCCGGTGCCGGAGAAGAAGCCGCCCGAGGCCTCGTCGGCGGCGGGGTCCGCCCAGACGTCGTGGTGGGCGGGCTGGCCGCCGGCCGTCAGGTAGGTCGTTCGCTGCGTCGCGGCCGCCGCGACGTGCAGGGCGTTGCCGGCCGCTTCGGCCCGGTGCGGGCGGTACGCCGAGATCATCAGGCCGGCCCCGCCGAGCAGCGACCCGGCGGGTTCGGCACCGGCGCCGAACCGGGGGATGTCGCCGAACGCGAGCCGGCGCCCTGGGTGGCCGGCCCGGGAGTAGTTCAGGTAGCCGAAGGTCAGCGGGGCGTACCAGAAGTCGTCGGCGGAGGACAGCGTGTCCAGCACGTTGATCGGGTTCATGGACAGGCAGCGCGGGTCGCTGCCCCGGGCCGCCTCGCGCATCAGGCCGAGCGCCCGCAGCGCCGCCTCGCGGTCGATGGCGTGGCCGTCGGCGAAGGTGACCGGGCGGCCCAGGCCGGCCAGCAGGGTCAGCAGGCTGGCCGCCGAGTCCACGTCGCCGAGCGGCCACAGCACCCGGCCGCTCCGGCTCAGCTCGAGCACCTCGTCCCAGGTCGCGGGCGGCTCCGGGAGCAGGTCCGGGCGGCGGGCGCTGACCTGGCAGGCGGCGTCGACGGCCAGCGCCCACTGCCGGCCGCCGTAGTGGTAGCTCTGGTGGGAGCGCCCGGGCGAGCCGGCCCCGAGCGCCGCCAGGTCGCCCGGGGCCGTCACGGTGTCGAGCGGGACCGCGCAGCCGGTCTCCGCGATCAGGCCGATGTGCGGGTGGTCGATCACCACGAGGTCGTAGTCCCTGGCCAGGCCTTCGACCGAGGCGACACCGAACTCCTTCAGCGACCTGGGCTCCCAGCGGACCCGGACGGCGCCGCCGGTGATCCGCTGGTACTCGGCCGCGGTGGCCACCATGGGCGCGTGGCCCCGCTCGTGGTGCCAGGACGACCCGCGTAGCTCGATCACGGTCAGGCTCTGTCCTTTCAGAAGGCCGCCTGGGCGGTCAGCCCGGCGTCGGCCACCACCGCGGCCCCGGTCATCGCGCTGGAGTCGGAGCTGAGCAGGAACAGCACCACGGCGGCGATCTCCTCCGGCTCGATCACCGTCCCGCGCGGGTGGATGCGGCCCCAGGCCGCAATGGTCTGCTCGGGGTCGCCCTCGGCGAGTTCGGCCGCCCGCTGGAGCATGGGGGTGCGTACCGAACCGGGCAGGACGCAGTTCACCCGGATCCGGTCCGGGGCGTGGTCCAGGGCCAGCGACTTGGTCAGCGACACCACGCCGCCCTTGGACGCCGCGTACGAGGCCACCTCGCGCTGGCTGGCGATGGCCTGCACCGAGGCCAGGTTGACGATCGCGCCGCCGCCGCGCTCGCGCATCCGCGGGATGGCGTACTTCGCCATCAGGAACTGGCCCTTGAGGTTGGTGTCCACCACGGTGTCCCAGTCCTGCTCGCGGTAGCCAGGTACCTCGCCGTAGATGACGACCCCGGCGTTGTTGACCAGAAGATCCAGGCCGCCGAACGACCGGGTAGCCGCCTCCACCGCACGTTCTGCGTCCGCGGCGTCGGCGACGCTCCCGGTGACCGCGATGGCCCGGCCGCCCGCCGCGGTGATCTCGGCGCTGACCTTCTCCGCCGCGGCCGCGTCGCGGTCCACGACCGCCACGGCGGCGCCCTCGCCGGCCAGCGCCCGGGCGACGGCGGCGCCGATACCCATCCCCGCGCCGGTGACCATGCCGATGCTCCCAGCGAAACGACCGTACGAGCCAGCCATCCGTTCGGCTCCTTTCTGTCTTTTCTGCCTCAGGCCAGCTGGACCCGGCCGCCTTCGGTGATGTCCGCGACCGGCCCGTCCGCCTCGAACAGCACCGCCTCGAGCACCACCTGCCGGCTCTGGCCGGCGGCGAACCTGACGCCCGGGTAGCCCTGGGCGCGGGCGGTGCTCATCCCGTGGCCGGGAATGGTGCTGGCGGGCTCGACCGCGACGGCGTAGGCGCGCCGGTACCAGGGCCAGCCCTCGCCCGCGTGCACCTCCTGCCAGAGCCAGGCCCGCGGGAAGACCTCCAGCGGCCAGCGCAGCCCGGCGCCGAGCCGCAGCCGCGGGTTGGTGATGGCGAAGTACCCGCTGGTGAAGTCGCCCAGGTAGGCGAGCACCGCCCGTGGCTCGTCCGGCCCGGGGACCGCCCGCAGGTCCAGCGGCTCGCCGGTACCGGTGCGGGCGTGCGGCCACAGATGCTGGCTGCGCGGGGCCAGCAGCGTGCCGGGCGCCTCGTGGTCGGCGAGCACGGTGGCGCAGCCGGCCGAGAGCAGGCAGCCCTGGTCGAGGAACGGCGCCCCGAAGGCCGGGTGATGGATCCACATCACCTCGAGCTCCTGCGGCGAGTCGTTGGTGACGGTCTCGGTCAGCCGCAGCACCGGGCCGCTGAGGGTGAACTCCCTGGTTAGGTGCAGCGGCACCGTGAACATGCGGGTCTGGAGCGTCGCGGTGCTCTCCCCCGCCTGGTCGACCTGCCAGGGCACCAGGGCCGCCTCGCCGTGGTAGCCCCAGGTCACGTTCTGCTCGACGCATTCGTCGCCGCCGTTGGGCAGGAGGACCTGCCAGCCGCCCGGGTAGGCCTCGACCCAGCGCTCCATGGACGATTCGGCGCGTGGCCACGGACCGGCCGAGCGCCGTCCCCACGGCGACTTGAACAGCACGTCGACGCCGGTCCTGCGGTCGGTCAGCGAGTAGATGTCCGCGCCCTTGTCCGGCAGGATCACCGCCTCGATGTCGCCGGTGCGCAGTGTTAGCTGGGCCGGGGTCAGCATGGTTAATTCCTCGAGAGGGCCGCGCCGGTGAGCCACATCACGATGTCCCGCACGTCGGTCTCGTCCCGGCGCAGGTCCGCCACCACCCGGCCGCGGAGCAGCACCACGATCCGGTCGCACAGCGCGTGTACCTGCGGCATGTTGTGGCTGACCAGGACGACGCCCACCCGGCGCTTGGCCACCTGGGTGACCAGCTGGCCGATCTTCTCCGACTCCATCACGGCCAGCGCGGCGGTGGGCTCGTCGAGCAGCAGCACGTTCGAGCCCCACAGCACGGCCCGGGCCACCGCGACCGCCTGGCGCTGGCCGCCGGACAGCAGCCCGCAGCGGGCCCGCACGCTGTGGATCTCGATGGCCAGGGACTCCAGCGCGGCCGCGGCCTCCGTGGCCATCCGGGGCCTGTCCAGGATGCGGAACGGTCCTGGGCGCCGCCGCTCCCGGCCGAGGAAGATGTTCTCGGCCACGGAGAGTTCGGTGGCCAGGGCGAGGTCCTGGTACACGACCTCGATGCCCCGCTCGCGCGAGTCCTTGGGCGAGCGGAAGGTGACCGGCTCGCCGTTGACCAGCAGCTGGCCCGCGCTGGGCTGGACCGCGCCGCACAGGATCTTCAGCAAGGTGGACTTGCCCGCGCCGTTGTCGCCGACCAGGCCGACCACCTCGCCCGGGCGCACCTGCAGGTCGACGCCGGTCAGCGCGGCGACGCTGCCGTAGCTGCGGGAGATGCCGCGCGCCTCGAGCAGCGGGGTGAGGGGTTCCGCGCTGGCCTCGGTGGCCCGCGGCTCTTCCTGCGCGCTGTCGTTCTGGGCGCTGTCGCTGCGGGCAGGGTCGCTCTGGGCGCTGTCGGTCTGGGCGCTGTCGCTCTGGGCGGGGTCGCTCATCGTTCTGCCCTCCGTACCAGCCGGTCCGTCAGCACCGCGATGATCAGCAGCGAGCCGAGCACGGTGTCCTCCAGGTAGGTCGAGAACTGCAGCAGCGCGAAGCCGTTCTGCAGCACGCCGAGGATCGCCACCGCGACCAGCGTGCCGAGCATGGTGCCGCGGCCGCCGCGCAGGCTCGCGCCGCCCAGGATCACCGCGGTGACCACGGACAGCAGGTAGGGGTCGCCGATCTGCGGGGCCGCGGAGCCGAGCTCGGAGGTGGTGATGACGCCGGCCAGGCCGGCGCTCAGGCTGGTGGCGATGAACAGGCCCATCCGGAGCTTGTTGGCCTGGATGCCGGACCGCACGGCCGCGTCGTAGCTGTCGCCGGTGGCGTAGATGTGCCGCCCCAGTGCGGTGAAGAGCGCCACTACCAGGCCGATCAGCCAGAGCCCGAGGAAGAAGAACACCGGCACCGGGATCGAGCCGACCTTCCCGCTGCCCAGGACGCCGAAGCCGTGGCCGCCGATGCTCACCGTGGCGGTGTTGGAGATGGCGTAGGCCACGCCGAGGAAGATCGAGTACGTGCCCAGCGTGGTGACCAGGGAGTTGATCTTGAAGTAGACGGTGATGATGCCGTTGACCGTGCCCACGCCCGCGGCGAACAGCAGGCCGATCACGGCGGTCAGCCAGACGTTCACCGACTGCGCCGCCATCAGGCCCATCAGGACCGAGGTGGAGGCCATCACGCTGCCGATCGAGATGTCGATCTCGCCGGAGATCACCAGCAGCGTCTCGGCCACCGCCATCACGCCGAGCACGCTGATCACGCTGGCCGCGGTGAGCAGGTTCTGCTGGGTGAGGAAGAACGGCGAGCTGACCCATATCAGGATGAAGACCACCACCAGGACCAGGATCAGCCCCTCGCCCTGCAGCTGCTCGATAAACCGGCGGCGGCGCCCCAGCCTGCGCTCGCGCTCCTCGGCCCGTTTCTGGTCTTCCGCCTCCAGCGCCAGCTCTTCCGCCCGGCTGTCAGGCGCCGTCCCGCCTCCCTGGACGTCGTGTTTCAGCGGGCTGCTCATATGCCACCTTTCCCCGGTCCAGCGGGCTTCGCCTGGCGCGCGCCTCACGCGCAGCTCGCCAGGCGAAGCCCGGATCGCCTACTTGCAGTGCAGGAACGCGGTCTTGGCCGTGACCTCGTAGCCCGCGATGTTGGTCACCTGCGGCACCTTGACGCCGTTCATCGAGTTCATCTCCAGGGACAGCAGCACCGGCCCCCAGCCCGCCGGGTCGAGGTACCAGGACCCGACGTAGTGCGAGTTCGCGCACACCTGGCCGAGGCCGTAGGAGTCGCCGCCGTAGGAGTTGACGGCAGGCCGCGGCTGGCCGCCGCCTTGGCCATGCCGCCGGTGTCCTCGTCGTTGACGGCCTGGAGCATGACCACCGCGTCGTGCGGGACCGCGGACAGCGCCGACAGCGTGTTGTTGTACGCCTGGGTGTCCACGCCGTTGGTGTCCACCTGGATGATGTGGTTCTTCGGGATGTCCGGGAAGACGCTCTTCACCCCGGCCACCGCGCCCTGGTAGCGGGCCAGCACCGCGGGTCCTGACTCGGGCTCGGCGCCGCCCACGAAGTACGGCATCTGCCCGGGGTACTTCTTCTTGGCCTGGTTGGCCATGAAGATGGCGGCGTTCTTCTCCGTGTTGAACGGGTCCAGGCCCACCTGCGGGAAGCCGGGCAGGGTCGCGCCGACCACGGTGACCGACGGGATCTTGGCCTGCTTGAGGATCTTGGACATGGCCGGCTGGTACTGGGCGAGCACCTGGAAGTCGATGAACCCGTTGATGCCCTCGTTGATGAGGGTGTGCAGGTTACCGATGGCCACCGGGCCGTTCTGGTTGTCCACGGTCTGCAGGATCTGGGCGCAGCCCACGCTCTTGGCCGCGTCCTTGAGCCCGTTGCTCAGGCTGACCGCGAACGGCTGGCTGTCGGAGAAGACGTCGTAGCCGATCTTGTAGCTGGCCTTCTTGCACAGCGCCTTGGTCGGATGCGAGAGGTCCAAGTTGGACGACCCGCTGGGCTGGACCGTCGGCTGGTTGGCCGGCTGGGCCGACGTGCTCGAGCTGGTCGAGGAGGAGCAGGCCGCGGCGGCCAGGACGAGCACGCTGGCCAGCGCGCCCCAGCCCAGGCCACGGCGGTAGGTTAGTCTTGACATGGTTCGTTCTTCACCTCTTTTACGAGCCACTGTGTGTTATGCGGGGGTGGCCAGATTCCGGCTGGTCACCCCTTTCGTGCCAGATCTTCAGGAGCCGCGTTTTCTTGGGCTGGGCACCCACGCCGCTTCCAGCAGCCCCTCCCTGGCCAGGTCGTAGAGATGGGCCCGCGCGGTAGCAACGGTCTGCGGCGAGACCGGCGGCGTAGTCCCCGTCGTCTCGCCAAGACTCGTGGCGAGCTCCCTGGTCAGGAGCGGCGCCGGGGCGCGGTAGGCGACCATCTCGCGGGCGATCTGATCGGCCTTGTCGATGAACGCGAGGCTGTCCTGCAGGAAGGCCAGGCCCTCGGCCCGCGGCATGGCCGGGACGTGGGCCGGGCAGAGCAGCTCGAAGGGGACCTCGAGCAGCCGCCTGAGCCCCCAGCGGGTCTCGGCCACGTCGAGGTAGAGCGGCGCGAACACCGACTGGCCGTCGCAGCTGGGCACCCCGTGACCCTGTACCGCGTCGCCGGTGAACAGCGCCCCGCTGGCCGCGTCGAAGTAGGCGCAGTGGCCCCAGGTGTGCCCGCGGGTCTCGATCACGGTGAGCTCGCGCGACCCCACCGCGACCGTGTCCCCGTCGCGCAGCAGCAGGTCAACGCGGGGTTCGGGGACGCACAGGCCGGCCAGGAAGTCCCTGGTGTCGCGCAGGTCCATGACCCCCGGGTAGTCGTCCCAGAACCGGGTCCACTGCTTGTCGAAGGATTCCACCCAGGCCGCGTCCTCCAGCGGCGCGGCGATGCGCGCGCCGGGCGCCGCGCCGCGCCAGGAGCCCTGCCCGCCGGAGTGGTCCGGGTGGCCGTGCGTGGCCAGCAGCAGGTCGGCCTGGCCGGTGCCGAACCCGGCCGCGGGTATGGCCTCGGTCAGCGTGGCCGCCAGCGTGCTGGTGATGCCGGGGTCGATGAGCCCGAACCGGTCGCCGTCGGCGATCAGGTAGGTCCACAGCGGGGCATTGCATACCTCGGGGTAGTCGGTGGGCAGCTGGTAGATGCCGTTCCCGAGTTCGCGGACCGCGGCGCTCACGCCTGGTCTCCCAGGACCTGGTCGGTGTGCTCGCCGAGGTCCGGCACCCCGTGGTGCAGCGCGGCGGGCGTGGCGGAGAAGACGAACGGGGAACCCGGCGTGCGGAAGGTCGCCGTCCCGGCGCCGATCGGGACCTCCCAGAACATCTGGTTGTGCACCGCCTGCGGGTCCTTGACCAGGTCGTCGTAGGTCTGCACCGGGGCGCACCACACGTCGTAGGCGAGTAGCGCCTCCATCCACTGCGCGGTGGTGCCGGTCTCGAGCTTCGCGGCCAGGGCCGCGTAGATCTCCGCCCGGTACTCGAGCATGAGCGCGTTGGTGTCGTAGCGGGCCAGTTCGGGCATGTCCAGGGCGCGCCCGACGACCGGGCAGGGCGTCATGGCCAGGGCGATCCCGCCGTCCGCGGTCTGGTAGAGCCCGAACGGCGCGGTGGCCCAGATCGAGCCGTGGTTCTCGGCCGGGCGGGCCGGGATCTCGCCGTGGTTCAGGTAGTAGGTGAGCTCCTGCTGCTGGGCCGAGATCGCGCAGCTGAACAGGTTGAGCTCGACCTTCTGGCCGCGCCCGGTGTGCCGCCTGTGCTCGACCGCGGCCAGGATGCCGATGACGATGTGGAGCGCGGTGTACTGGTCGGCGATGCCGATCCCGGCCGCGGTGGGCGGCTCGCCGGCCCGGCCGGCCAGGTAGAGCACCCAGTCATGGCCTGGATGAGCATGTCCTGCCCGGGCCGGGTCACGTACGGGCCTGATTGCCCGTAGCCGGAGGAGCTGACGAAGATGATGGCCGGGTTCTGCCGGGCGAACTCCTCGTAGCCCAGGCCCAGGCGGCTCATCACGCCGGGGCGGAAGTTCTCCACCACGATGTCGAACTCGCCGGCCAGCGCCAGGATGCGCTCGCGGGTGGCCTCGTCTTTCAGGTCGGCCGTCACGCTGCGCTTGTTGCGGTTGAAGGCGAGGAACGAGTCGGTCTGGCCGTGCGTGTGCCCGTCGGCGATCCCCCAGTGCCGGCTCCACTCCCCCTCCGGCCGCTCGATCTTGACCACGTCGGCGCCGAGGTCGCCGAGGATCTGGGTGGCCAGCGGTCCCTGCACGAGAGCGGTGAAATCCAGGATCCGGAGGTGGCTGAGCGGACCAGCCTGCGGCGCCTCAGCCTGCCGTTCCTCCACGAGTCATACCTCCCGACACCCCAGGTGACCAGGTGAAACACAGGGCATTTCATTTAATGAAATGTTCATTCCGAAGACGTACATATGTTTTAATCCACGTACTGTGTCACATTTGATCTTCGGTGACAAGACGCTGACGAGGGACAACGCCCGATCGTGGCCGGATCGTGAGGCGCCGGCGGAGATCACGAGAGGGCCGGGGTGACGAGGCCGGCGGCGAGGGCGGCCTGGAAGCCGGCGATGGTCTCCCGGACGCCGTCCGCCAGCCAGGCGTTGGGCAGGTCGCCGACCGCGTCACGCAGCGCGGAACCGGACAGCAGCGAGGGCACCCGGAGCGGTTTGTCGTCCCAGGTGATGAAGCGGCCGGAGCCGGGCAGGATGTGCTCGATCAGCTCCACCAGCGCCGGGATGCCGGTCCGGCGGCCGGGCACGTTGAGGCTGACCGCGTCGCCGGACCCGGCCGCGGCCCGGGCCGAGGCGATGAAGGCGCGGGCGCAGTCCGGCGCGTAGGTCAGCAGCACGCTGCCGCCGAACTTGATCTTGAAGGGCACGCCCGCCGCCGCGGCCAGCATGGCCTTGGTCGGGTCGGAGGTCATGCCCTGGTCGCGGCCCAGGCCGTAGACGATGAACGGCCGCAGGCAGATCGAGCCGATGCCGTGCTCGCGGGAGTAGACCTTGGCCGTGCCCTCGTTGGCCGCCTTGTAGACGCCGTAGAACGAGTCGGGCAGCAGTTCGGAGGTGTCGGCGACGAGCCCGGCCCGGTGCCCGAGCGCGTCCCCGAAGACCGCGGCCGAGCTGGCGAAGGCCAGCCCGATGCCTCGCCCGGCCGCGCGGATCGCCTCGAACACGTTAACCGTGCCGACCACGTTGACCATCGCGCCGAGCGGCGGGTCGGCGGCGCAGAACGGCAGCTGCAGGCCGGCCAGGTGGACGATGTGGGTGATGCCGCGGCCGGCCACCATGGCCGCCACGTCGGCGCTGCTGGTCACGTCGAGCTGGTCGAACTCCAGCTTGTCGTCGTGCTTGCTTTCCGGCCGGCCCTGGGAGATGAGCTGGAACCGGTGCAGGTCCGCGCTCAGGTCGGTGGCCACCACGGGTACGCCCTCGTCGAGCAGCAGCCGCACGACCCAGGCGCCGATGCAGCCGGCCGCGCCGGTGACCAGGAACCTCTCGGATGACATCGTCATGGGGTGGACCTCTAGGTATCGGTGGTGGCGGGGGCGGGCAGCGGGGTGTTAGCAAGCAGAGGGCCGGCCAGCACGCCGCCGTCGACGCGCAGGTCGGCGCCGGTCACGAAGGACGACAGCGGGCTGGCCAGGAACACGATCGCGTCGGCGATCTCGGCGGGCGCGCCGACCCGGCCGATCGGGTGCATCGCGCCCCACTGCGCGATCACCGCGTCCGGGTCGTCGGCCGAGACGTCCCGGGCGGCCGCGCGCAGCATGGGGGTGTCCACCGAGCCGGGGCTCACCGAGTTGACCCGGATCCCGTCCGGCGCGTGGTCGACGGCCATGGCCCGGGTCATGGCCACGATCGCGCCCTTGCTCGCGGTGTACGCCACCACGTTGCGCTGGGTCGCGGTGGCCTGCGCCGAGGCTACGTTGACGATGGCGCCGCCACCCCCGCGGCGCATCAGCGGGACGGCGTGCTTGGCGGCCAGGAACATGGCGCGCACGTTGACGTCGAGCACCTCGTCCCAGACCGCCACCGGGGTGGTCTCCGCGGTGCCGTAGCGCTGGATGCCGGCCGAGTTGACCAGCGCGGACAGCCTTCCGTGCCGGGCGTCCACGGCGGCGAAGAACTCCTCGATCTGCTCCGGCCTGGCCACGTCGAGCACCGTGCCGCGCGCCTCGTGCCCGTCCGCGCGGATCTGCTCCACCGCCGCGGTCACGCCCGGCTCGTCGATGGCCGCGAGCTCCACGGCCGACCCGTGCCGGGCCAGGCAGCGGGCCGCGGCCAGGCCGATCCCGGTGCTGCCGCCCATCACGACCGAGACCGTGCCGGCCATCAGCCCGTTCACCGGGCACCCTCGAGCTCGCGGTCGTCCAGCTCCATCATCTCGATCAGGCCCTGGATGTAGCCGAGCGCGAAGGCCCGGCCGCGGTGGCCGTAGGGCGAGTCGCCGACCAGCGCGGGGGTGTGGTCGTCCAGGATGAACCCGTCGAACCCGCCACGGCGCAGCGCGCGCAGCACGGTCGGCGGGTGGTAGTTCCCCTCGCCGAGGAAGCACTCGGTAAACGAGGGCACGGTGCCGCGCACGTCGCGCAGGTGCACGTAGGCGATCTTGCCGCGCGGCGCCAGGTAGCCGACGGCGTCCAGGACCGCGTGCTGGCCGCCCATCTCCGAGACCGTGCCGAGGCACAGCTCGATGCCGAACCCGGGTCCGGGCCAGAAGCCCGCGGCCCGCTTGAGCGCGGCCACGTCGCGGAAGATCCTGGCCACGCCGCCGAGCTCGGGCACGGGCGGGTCGTCCGGGTGCACGGCCAGGCAGACGCCGGCCTGCTCGGCGGCCGGGGCCACCGCGGTGACGAAGTACTCGAAGGCCGCCCACATCTGCGCGTCGTCGCGTTCGGCGCCGATGTCGAACAGCGCGCCGCGGGTCCAGGAGTCCTTGGCGTCCTCGACCCGGCGGTCCCGGCGGGCCACGTACACCTGGTCCGTGCGGTCCGCCGCGGCCAGGTCGAACGTTGAGACGACCGCGCCGCCGCGGCCGTCCGGGGCCACCGCGGTCCGCCAGACCGAAGCCGGCATCCAGTGGAAGCCCAAGATCGGGATGCCGGCCCGGCCCATGTTCTGGACCGTGGCGATGACGCCCTCGATCTCGGCGTCCCGGCCGGGCAACCCGAGCATGGCGTCGGAGTAGAAGCTGTTCGGCACGTTCTCGATCGCCTCGAGCCGCAGGCCGAACGACTCCACCCGCTCCCGCAGCGCGATCAGGTCGGCCAGCTCCCAGCGCCGCTCGCCGGGCAGGTCCGGGGTGTTGAACTGCACGCCGTCCGCGCCGATCTGGCGGGCGAACGCGAGGTACTCGTCGGTGGCCCGGGCCGCCTGCCCGACCGCGATCCGCATCATGGTCTTCCTCCCAGGGCTAGGGCCCGGTCGATCAGGTCCTGTTCGGCGGCGATGCAGGCGGCGAGCAGCTCGCCGCGCTCCCTGGCCGCGGCGAACTCCAGCCGCCTGATGCCGAGCGGGTCGATCTGCTCGCGGAGCACCCGGAGCACCTCCGGCGGCGGCTCCGCGGTGACGCCGAGGTCGCCGGCCACCGCAGGCTCGAAGCCGGTCGACTCGCGCAGCTCCTCCAGGCTGACCCCCGGGTGCAGGCTCTCGAGCACCAGCTCGCCGCGGTCGTCCGCGAAGCCGAACACCCCGAGGTTGGTGATCAGCCGGATCACCCCGGGCCGCAGCCCGGCCCGGCGGCGCGCCGCCGGGTCGGTCAGCGAGCGGGCCGCGCTCACCCGCGAGACCGACTCGACCAGCGTGAGCGGCGAGTGCCGGGTCAGGTAGAGGATGAAGTCCTGGTGCATGTCGGCCACGTCGGCCATGCCGCCCTGCCCCGGCAGCCGGATCCGCCGGCCGCTCGGGCTGGTCAGCTCGATGTTGTTGGTCCTGGCTCGCCGGTCCACCTGGGCGACCGTGACCACCTCGCAGGTCACCCGGCCCGGCTGGTAGTACCAGCGGTAGGAGTCCTCGCCGCCGCACTGCACGGCCGCGCTGGCGGTGTCGAGCGCCTCGCCCAGGCTGAGCAGCATCGGCCGGACCGCCACGTCGAGCAGGCCGCCGCTGGTCATGAAGATGGCCAGCCCCGGCGCGTGCGTCGCCTTGGCCAGCAGGTACGACGTGGCGGCCAGCGGCGACACCGCGCCGGCCGAGGCGATCGAGTCGTTGTCGAGCCGCCGGGCGAGCCAGCACACCATGAGCTCGTCCACCGTGGCGGGCGCGGGAGGCACTTGCGGCGGGGCGGATGACCCGGCCCGTTCGGTCACCGCGATCCTGACCGTCTCGTGGGTGAGCGCGGCCGCGGCCCGCAACCGGTCCACCGCGGCCGGGTCCGCTTTCACCGGCGGCGGCGGTGACTGCGCCGTGACCCGCGCCAGCGCGGCGAAGTCCGCGGTGTAATAGGGCAGGCAGGAGGCCGGGTAGGCCCCGGCGGGCACCACGCTGAGCGCGTGCACGAAGTGCCGGGCAGCACGAACGAGTTCCGCAGCGTGCCCAGGGTTCCGGCCGGGACGACCTCCTCGACCGTGACCA
>Ga0137377_10002391_pt1 | contig 13956 bp, 10 predicted proteins | sample SagtaG_22_FD_104815 | JGI IMG/M metagenome (GOLD analysis project Ga0137377, IMG submission 104815) | Vadose zone soil microbial communities from Sagehorn Ranch, Mendocino, California, USA - Sage2_L_40_16 metaG | ecosystem: Environmental > Terrestrial > Soil > Vadose zone | place: USA... | reverse complement strand
TGCACCTCGTCCACCGCTACCACCGCCGTCTCCGGCCGCCACAGCCGCATGACCTCTTCGGACGAATCCACGGGGGTCGCTTCGGCGGTCTCCCCGTCGTGTGACGTGACCGAGTAGAGCCCGGCGTAGCGGGCGTCGAGGTGGGACTTGAAGACCTGGACCTGTTTGCGGGCGATCACGGCCCGCCGGACCCGCCGGATCAGTTCTTCACTCTTTCCGGAGAACATGACCCCGGCGATCACCTCGATCCAACCGGGACGGGTACCATGAAACATGGGGCAGCCTTCAGTGCGCAGGTCGCTAGGTGCCAGCGGAGTTGCAAGACGCCAAGCTAACAGCGGTCGCCAGTGCCAGCCGGTCGGTCTGACGACTCTAACCTTGTAACTGCTTGCGACTTGGCGCCGGGCGACGGGGGTCTGAAAACGGGGTGGCGGAGGGTTGCGAACCGGGGGGGTGGGTCGGGAAAGTGCAGCTATCTTGCGGATTTTCCGGGGGGGCCCCCATATTGTGGCGGTTTTATGCGGGTTTTCTCGTGCCCCCCCGCGAAAAGGGGCATAGTTGCAGGGGTTTTTCCAGCCCTAGACCCTCACAAGGAGCAACCGTGAACAAAGCCGAGCTGACTGCGGCGCTGGCCATGCGGACCAAGATGTCCAAGGCCGACGCCACCCGGACGATCGACGCCTTGTTCGACGACAAGGGCATCATCGCGGGTGAGCTGAAGAAGGGTGCGAAGGTGCAGATCACCGGCTTCGGCAATTTCGAGGCGCGCAAGCGCGCGTCGCGGCAGGGTCGGAACCCCAAGACCGGCGAGATGATCACCATCAAGGCGTCGATCGCCCCGGCGTTCCGGGCCGGCAAGCAGCTGAAGATGGCCGTCAATAACCGCAAATAAGCCCGTCGCGCGCGCGACGGGCTTGCTGTTCACGGGCCGCCCCGCTGGGCGGCCCGTCGGCGTCTGGGCCTAGCGCTCGCGATCGAGCCGTGCCGCGACGCGCCTGCCGCGGATCGTCACGCCGGTGAGCCCGCGCACCACCCGCTCCGCCTCGCCCGCCGCGACCTCCACGACGCTGAACGCTTCGCGGACCTCGATCTTGCCGAGGGCGGTTTTCTCGAGTCCGACCTCACGGATCAGCGCGCCCACGAGATCCTTCGGCCCCGCTCGATCCTTCTTCCCGACGTTCACGAAGATCTTGGTTCTGCCGGGCGCCGCCGCGGTGGCCGGAGGGCTCCCCCCCGTGGCCGACGGCCGCTGGCTCATCCGCAGCAGCGCGGCCGCCACCTCCGCCGGATCGTAGCGTTCGAGCAGCGGGGTGAGCAGCGCGAGTTCGGGTTCGATGTTCTCGGTTTCCAGCAGGGCCGCCACACGCGTGCGCAATGCCTCCGCACGGTCGAGCGCCCGCTCGGCCGCGCCGGGCAGGGGCAGCGGCGTGAGTGGGGCGGCGATGGTGCGCAGGTAGGTGAGCTGCACGGCGCTGACGAACACGGTGACCGGTGCCCCCGCTCCCGCCACGGCGAGCCCCCGCAGCTCGTCGCGGCTGGGGAGGCGGAGGCAGAGCACCGCGTCCGGTGGCGGCGTCCCGGCGGCGGGAGCGATCGGGCCGCCATCCCAGATGAGGGGCCGCATCACGTTCAGTGCGTCGAGTGCATCGCGCACCGCGACGGAACGACGGAAGGACGGAACGATCGCGTAGCGGGCCGCGCAGATCGGTGGGAGGGGCGCGCCGGTGTCGCTCACGGGCGGCGTGCCGATGACGAGGGCGCGGCGCGCGTGACGCTCGAGAAAGTCTCCGAGCGCGCCGGGATTCCAGCTCAAGACGATGCGACGTGCGTCGCGCGCCTCGGCGAGCAGCGCGTCGAGGGCGGCGGCGTGCTCCGGTGCGACCAGCGTCTCGGGCCACGCCACGACGACGCTGGCCACCCGGTCGAGCTTGAGGACGGCTCGTTCGACCAGGGCCGCCAGGCTCGCGACGGCGCCGGCGAGGATCTCCATGGGGCGGTCCGTGAGGAGGCGGCGCGCGCGGGCGAGACCGGCGACGGCGTGGGCGCGCCACCCCGGCGCAGCGGCGGCCTGGGCCGCCGCGGCCCACTCGGCGGCGCTCGCGTCGTCGGCGCAGATGATGAGCACGCGTAGGCCGACCCCGGGGCCGAGCCCCGGAGTTTCCGGCGTGATCAATCCCCACAGCTCCGCCGCCTGCTCCACCGCCGGCGGCCGTACCAGCACGACCGGCCGGCCGCGGTCGAGCGCGGCCTTCGCGTCCGCAACCGTCACACGATCCTCTGTTGTCAAAGGGCGACTTGTCTGGGGGATGGTACGGTCTGGTGGACGGAAAGGCAACGGTTGCGTGGCCCGACTGCCCGTGGCTATCCTGTCGCCCATGAGCCCGGTCTCCGGTTTCTCTCCCAACCTGCAGCACCTCGAGACCTCCGCGACGATCGCCATCTCACAGGAGGCGAAGCGTCGCAAGGCGGCGGGCGAGGACGTGATCGACCTCGGCGCCGGGGAGCCCGACTTCCCGACGCCGTCGATCCCCGCGGACGCCGGGGTTCGCGCGATCCGCGACGGGAAGACGCACTACCCGGCGAACGAGGGGATCCTCGAGCTGCGCGCCGCGGCCGCGAAGCACCTGTCGCTGCTCTCGGGCGGCCGGCCGGTGAACGCCGACAACATCGTGGTATCGAACGGGTCGAAGCAGTCGCTCTTCAACGTGTGCTTCACGTTGTTCGGGCCGGGGGACGTCGTGGCCATCCCGGCGCCGGCGTGGGTGTCGTACCCGCAGATCGTGCACCTCGCGCGCGCGCGGCCGGTGCTCGTGTCCGGCGAGCCGGAGTGGAGCCTGAAGGTGAGCGTGCGCGATCTGGACCGTGTGGTACCGGGCGCGCGCGGCCTCATCCTCTGCTCACCGTGCAATCCCACGGGGGCGGTGTACACCCACGCCGAGATCAAGGCGATCGCGCAGTGGGCGCGCGAGCGGAAGGTGTGGGTCATCGCGGACGAGATCTACCGACGCATCCATTACGGCACGGGGCCGGCGCCGTCGTTTCTCGACCTGCCCGACGATCTGCTGGAGCGCGTCGTCGTGGTCTACGGTGTGAGCAAAGCGTACGCGATGACCGGGTGGCGCATCGGCACGGCGCTCGCTCCCGGCCCGGTGGCGAGAGCGATGGCGGCGTTGCAGTCGCACACCACGACGGGCGCGAACCATCCGGCGCAGCTCGCCGCCGCGGCGGCGCTCGGCGACGAACGGGTGGAGCAGGACGTCGCGCGGATGGTGGCCGAGTTCCGCAAGCGGCGCGATCTCGTGGTGGCGCGGTTCCGGCAGGAGCTGCCGGGGGTCGAGTTCGTCGACCCCCTGGGGGCCTTCTACTTCTTCTTTCGGGTGGATTCCTTCGGCGGACTGAGCGGCACGGAATTCTGCACTCGGCTCATCACCACCACCGGCGTGGCGCTCGTGCCGGGGGCCGCGTTCGGAGACGACCGCTACGTGCGGTTGTCGTACGCGGCGGCGACGGACGACCTGCTGCGAGCATTGGACCGCATCGTCGCATTTGCGAAGAAGCTGGGGGACTAGAGCTTCGCCGCCCTGTGTGACAGCACCTCGACGCCGTTCTCCGTCATTAAGCAGTCGTCCTCGATCCTGACCCCGAACTTCCCGAGCTGGTAGATCCCGGGCTCGATGGTGAACACCATGCCGGGCTCGAGGCGCGTGGCGTTGCCCTCGACGAGGTAGGGCACCTCGTGCCCATCCATGCCGAGGCCGTGACCGAGGCGGTGGGTGAAGAAGGGGCCGTAGCCCGCGGCCGCGATCACCTTTCGCGCCGCGCGGTCCATCTCCTGGCATTGCGTGACACGGGGGCGGCCGAGCTGCATCGCCGCGGTCTGTGCGTCGTGCACGACGTCGAACACCTTGCGGAACTCGTCCGACGGGTGGTCGCCGAACCAGGTCATGCGCGTGATATCGGAGTCGTAGCCTGAGACCCGGCAGCCGCAGTCGATGAGGACGACCGTCTCCCGCTCGAGCGGCGCGGCGGCGGGACCGCCGTGCGGCAGCGCGCTCGCCGGCCCGAACTGCACGAGCCCGCCGCCCTCGGCGCCGCGCTGCTGCATCTCGCGCGACAGCAACTGCGCGACGTCGCGCTCGGTCGTCCCGCCGGCGAGCTGCCCGAACGTCGCGGCGATTGCCCCCTCGGTAATCTCGATCGCCCGGCGGATGAGCGCGACTTCCTCGGGCGCCTTGATGATCCGCAGCCGCTCGGTGACCGGCGCGCCGTCGACGAATTGCCAGCCGCCGCCCAGCGAAGCCGCGAGCCGCAGGTACGTCTCATAGCCGGTGGAAGGCTCCAGCGCGATCGTCCCCCGGCCGCTCGTGGCGAGGCTGCGCACGGCGTCACGAACGAGCGGGTACGGATCGGCCTGCTCCTCCCAGCCGCGGACCTCCGCGATCGTGCTGTGGCGCTTGATGCGCTCCACCTCGAACGACGGGCACACGACCACGGGCGCGCCGCCCGCCGGCAGCACCAGGGCGATCAGCCGCTCGCTCCGGCCGGGATTGTAGGCGGTCAGATACTCGTAGTTGGTCGAGGGCGTCGCGATCAGGAAGTCGAGCCGCCGCGTCGCCAACTCCGCCTGGGCCCGCGCGAGGCGGCGGCTGAACACCTCCGGGGACAGGGAGGGTTCTTGGGCCGACTGAACGCGGAACGCGGAACGCGGAACGCGGAACTGTGGGGTGGACGCTCTGTTCCGCCTTTCGACTTCCGCGTTCCGCGTTCGGTACGCCCCCGCAACCGCCCCTGCGACCGTCAGGAATTCCCGCCGTTCCATGCTGCTAGCCCCCCTCCGGAGTGCGGCCTATATTATCCGCCCTCCTCGAACGCTGGAAGGTGCCGTTCCCGATGAACTTCGAAGCGCGCATCGAGCCGCTCGACGGCCGGCTCCCCAAGGTCAGCTACCATTGGGATCCCGAGACCGACATCCTGTCGGTCGCCTGCAAGGGCGCGGGCAAGGCGAGCGGGCTGAACGGCACGGTGGACCTCGAGGGAAACGACGGGTCGTTCGTCGTGATCGACGTCGCCGGCGGATGCCTGCGCGGCGTGGACGTCGTCACCTGGCCCGACGACATCCGCACCCGCGACGACCTCGCGATTCCCGAGGCGGCCAAGGAGGCGCGCGTGGTCTTCCCGAGCCGCCGATCGCAGCCCGGCATCGCGGCCGTCGAGGTGGACACGGCGCTCACGGTGGAGAAGAACCAGACAGAGTCCGTCTTCCATATCCGCGTGGGGCGGGCGCGCGTGGCCGCCGTCGTGCGCGTCGCCGACCGGCTGCTCGTGGAAGTGGACAAGAGCTCGCGTCTCGCCGGCCTGTGGTTTCTCGACGTGCCGCCGTTCCCGAACGTGGAGGCGACCGCCTGAGCGTGGAGGAACGGCTCGAGCGCTACGTCACCGAGCTGTTCGCCCCCGAAGACCCCGTGCTGTCCGCCATTCGCGCCCGGCACGACGCCCTGAAGCTCCCGCCGATCCATATTTCCCCCGACGAGGGCAAGCTCCTGTACGTGCTGCTCCGCGCCGTCGCGGCGGCGCGCGTGCTCGAGCTCGGCTCGTTGGCCGGGTATTCCGGCGTGTGGCTGGCGCGGGCGCTCACCGCCCGGGGCACGCTCACGACGATCGAGATCGACGCGCGCCACGCCGCGCTGGCGCGCCAGGCGTACGCCGAGGCCGGCGTCGCCGAGCGGGTGCAGCTGATCGAGGGCGCCGCCCTGGACGTGCTGCCGACGTTGGCGCCCGGCTTCGACGCCGTGTTCGTGGATGCCGACAAGGCGCCGCTGGCGCAATACTTCGAGTGGAGCGTGCGGCTGCTGCGGCCGGGAGGGCTCTTGCTGTGCGATAACGCGTTCTTTCACGGGGCGGTGGTGGACCCGGGCGACCACTCGGCCGAAGCCGAAGGCGTGCGCGCGTTCAACCGGCTCGCGGCGAGCGACCCCCGCGTCGTCGCGGCCGTGGCGCCGATCCGCGACGGCCTGGTGATCGGCGTCAAACTGCTGTCGTGAGCGACCAGCTGCCGCGGCTCGGCGGGCTCTCCGAGCGGGAGAAGTACGATCGCCTGGTGGAACGCCTGCCCGGCGTGTGGTGGGACGACGCCGGCCCCTTCGTCGGCCTGCACGAGCTCAACGTGGTGCGGGTCGCCTATTTTCGCGAGGCGTTCGGGGGGTTCGGGGGCAAGCGGGCCCTGGACGTGGGGTGCGGCGGCGGCCTCCTGGCCGAGGCGCTCGCCGCCGAGGGCGCGCGCGTGACCGCGGTCGACCCGTCGGAGAAGTCGCTCGCCGTGGCGCGGGAGCACGCCCGGCGCGCCGGACTCGCGATCGAATATCGCCTCGGCACCGCCGAAGACCTCGCGGGCGGCGGGCTCGAGGGGACGTTCGACCTCGTGTTCGCCGTGGACGTGCTCGAGCACGTGGACGACCTCGACCGCACGCTGGCGGGCGTTGCCACCGCGCTCGCCCCGGGCGGCGGCCTCGGCTTCCTCACCCACAACCGCACGATCGCCGCATTCCTCCAGCTCGTCTGGGACGAGGAATACGTGCAGCATACCATGCCCGAGGGGTTCCACGACTTCAAGCGCTTCATCACGCCCGCCGAGCTGACCGAGGGCCTGGCCGCGAACGGCATGATCGTGCAGGAGATGAAGGGGGTGGCGCGTGCCGGCGACGGCGGCGGCCGCGTGCTCACCGACGACTTGAGCGTCACCTACCTCGGCTGGGCGCTGCGGACGCGCCGAGCGTGACCCGCTCCTGGCTCGACGCGATCGTCGCGGCCGGCGCCGTCCCAGCCTCCCACGTGCCCGAGGCGAGCGTGGGCCGGAGCGACGTGGCGGAATTCACCGGAGCCGATCCGGTGGAGGACGACGAGCTCCGGGTCCATCCCCTGGCGGATGCGCGACCGCTCGCGCCGGGCGCCGCGTGCTTCCTCGACGGCATCGAGCAGTGGTGCGTGGCGGCCTATGCCGGCGTCACACCGATCGTGCGGGCGTACGTCGCGGCGGCGATCCGCCACCGGGGGTCGAACCGCAGGCTGCGCACGGTGGCGGAGGATGCGGAGGAGCTCGTCATCACCCGGCTCGATCGCGTGCCGGACGGCGTGCGGGGCGCCCTCGAGGCGGCGGGTGTGCGCTTGATCGAGGTGCCGGCGGAGGCCGCCGGGCCACCGGCGCGCGCCCTGCCGGCGGCGCACGTGGAAGTTCAGAAGGCGCGGGCCGCGCTCGAGCGGCGGCTGGCGGAGCGGCACCTCGCGGCCCTCGGCGCGGACGAATGGCTCGTCGTCGACGGTGTGCTCTCTGACTCCGCCGCGCTGTCGGCGCACCCTCGGGCCCTCGGGATCGTCAAGAGTCACGGTGCGGAGTACTTCGAGGGTGCCGAGCTGGAACGGGCACTCACGCTGCCGGACAACCATCGCACGGGCGTGTTTCGGCCGCGGAGCCGGGGCGCGCGGCGCGACATCCACTCGTGGTACATCCGCCTCTGGCCGTGGCAGGGCAACGACCTGCTGTACGGCCTGCTGCGCGTGGAGGCCCGTGGCCATCCCGACACGATCGCCCAGGCATCCGGGATCTCGGTCTGGCTGCGGCGCGAGCGCGCTCCGCTGTCGACCCCCGACCGGCGGTGGGATCGGTTACTTTATCCTATCCATGACGTGGAGACGTACTTGAGAGCGCGCGCACCCCGGGACCTGCTCCCTGCCGCCGGGTCCCGTCTCCCGCGCACCGGGACGTGATCGACAAGACCGCGCCGCTCCCCCCGTCCCCCGCGCCGTCCCCGACCCCCGTCGGCCGCGTGGTCGCCACCGAGCTCAAGCCTGCGACCCCGCATCAATTCCATTTCTGGACCGCGAACGAGACCCCCATCGGGATCGGGGCGATTGTCAAAGTCGAGGGAGCCGCGAGCGGGGAGCTGGGAGCGGGGCGGATCGTGTACGGGGTTGTGACGGACGGGTTCGCTTACTCCGATCTCGCGACCCCGCTGCACGACGTCGTCGGCGCGGAGGGAGATCCCGCGCGCGCCGCCGAGAGCCCGACGGTGCGCCAGGAGATCCGGTTGTGGACGGCGGCAGTGCTGCGCCAGGAGCCCGCGGAGCCGCTCCAACCCGTCCCGCTCGGCCGCGTGTTTGTGGCGACGGACGCCGACGTCGCGCAGGCACTCCGCATGGATGCCTACCTGGGCGGCGCGCAGCCGACCGCGATTCCCGTCGGCCTCTACACCTCGGGCGGGCTCGAGGCGCCGGTCTACCTCGACGCCGATTTCCTGCTCGGTCCCGAGGCCGCGCATCTGAACCTCTCGGGCGTCTCCGGGCTCGCCACGAAAACGAGCGCGGTCGAGTTTCTGCTCGCGTCGGTTTTCCAGCACTTCCCGGGGCACAAGGGGCGGATCGCCGCGGTGTGCTTCAACGTGAAAGGGCCGGACCTGTGCTTCCTCGACCAGCCCGGCCCGCTCGACGACGAGGACCGCCGGCGCTACGCGCGGCTCGGCGTCGCGGCGCGGCCGTTCGAGCGCGTCCGGTATTACGCTCCCTTCAAGGCCGACGGCGTGAACCTGAACACCCTGCGCACCCATGCCGACCTGGTGGGCGACGTGGAGCCGCTCGTGTGGGGGCTGCGCGAGGTGCTCGACTACGCGGAGGTGCTCCTCAACCGCGATGACATCGATGCCAAGGCCGACGCGTTCATCGATTTCCTGTCCGACCGCGTGGTGGACAAGGAATTCGAGGACGGCTTCGGCGGGGCGCACCGGGTCGTCACGTTCGCGGATCTGGAGCGGCTGTTCCGGGCCATCTTCGACGGGCTCGAGTTCGCCGGGCGGAGCGACACGTGGCGCACCCATCACATCGCCACGATCCGCAAGGTCCGCAACCGGCTCGCGAACATCTCGACCCGGGCGAAGGGCCTCGTCACCGACGACGGCCCGTCGAGCGACCTGCCGTGGGGGCGGTTCGAGGATCGCACGGTGTACGTCGTCGACGTCGCCAACGTCGACCCGCTCGCCCAGGACCTCGTGTTCGCCCGCGTCGTCTCGCAGCTGCGCGAGCACCTCGAGCGCCGGGATCTGGGCGTGGACGCGGTGGTGGTCTTCGTGGACGAATTGAACAAGTACGCCCCCGCCGACGGTCCCGAGACGTACGTCAAGAAGATGCTCCTCGATATCTCGGAGCGGGGACGGTACCTCGGGCTGGTGCTGTTCGGGGCCGAGCAGTTCCGCTCCCAGGTGCACCGGCGGGTGGTGGGGAACGCGGGGACGGTAGTGTTCGGCCGGATGGACTCGGACGAGCTGGCGACGCCCGGCTACCAGGTGCTCTCGCCCGCTACCAAGATCAAGCTCGCCACCCTGCCGATCGGGGAGCTGATGGTGCGGCATCCCCACTTCACGCAGCCGATCTTCGTGCGCTTCCCGCGGCCGGCCGTGTTGCGCGGCCGGGACGGGGTGGAGCGCTTCGGGCCGGCTGCGGACCTGCCGTTCGACGACGCGGTCGTGCGCCAGCTCGTGCGGCTCGACCGGCGCATCCGGCCCAACCAGGTGAAGGACCTGATCGCCGAGCGGCGGCCGGAGGACGTGCGCCGCGCCCTCGCCGCCGTGCGGCGCGAGCGGCCGCAGGATGCGCTCGCGTATTTCCGCCGACAGCTCGGCGGGCGCGTAGCGGCGGCGCCCGCGCCGGTGCGGGAGAGCGTGCCGCCACTCAACCCCATCTCCGACGAGCCATACTGACCGACAGGAGTCGTGCCATGCCCGCTCCCCGCTCCCTCACCCTCGCTGCGACGGCGCTCGCCGCGCTGGCGGGCTGCCGCGCCGCGAGCGGCCCCAAGCTCACGCTGCGCTACCATCCGCCCGCGGGCGCCGCCTATCACTACGCCCTCGAGCAACACAACACGATGCGGTTCGAGGGCGGGCCGATGGGCGCCATGCCCGAGCACTCCGTCACCATGCGCATGTACTACACGCAGCGCGTCGGCAGCGTCGCGGCGGCCGGGACCGCGGTGACGGTGACGTTCGACTCGACGGCGCTCGAGTCCTCCAGCATGGCCACGGGCGCCATGCAGCCGGCGCTCGACCGGATGCGCGGCCTGAAGAGCGACCTCCTGTACGACGACCGCATGCACGTCGTGAGTGCGGCCTTCAGCGGCCTCACGGGCGCGCCGTCGCCGGTGACCGAGCAGATGGGAAAGAACCTGAAGGGGATGTCGTTCCCGCTGCCCGATGGCCCCGTCGGCGTGGGCGACTCGTGGACGGCCGAGAACGAGGTGGCGCTCGCCGAGCAGCTGGGGGCGAGTGCTCCGATCAAGTCGAAAACGACGCTCACGGTGAAGGAGATCCAAGTCGCGGGCGCGGACACCGCGGTACTGCTGCACGTCGAGACCGCGTTCCCGGGCGAGCCCATCACCCTGACCCAGCAGGGGAAGCGGGTCACGATGAAGCTCTCCGGCGGCCTCACCGGCGAGCAGCTGTATTCGCTCTCGAAGAGCGCGCAGGTGCACGCGGCGATGGGCGGCACGATGCGTATCAAGGTGAAGGGGGCGCAGCCGGGGGAGGGCGAGATGACGGTGGCGATGACGCAGCGGACCTCACTCCAGCTCACCGGGGCGAAGTGAGCTGGTGAAGCTCGCGCACCTCGCCGATCTCCACCTCGGTTTCCGCCAGTACGACCGGCAGACGCCGCGGGGCGGGAACCAGCGCGAGGCGGACGTCGCCGAGGCGTTCAAGCGGGCCGTGGACGACGTGCTCGAGCAGCGCCCGGAGCTCGTGCTTTTCGCCGGCGACGTCTTCCACTCCGTCCGCCCCACCAATCCGGCGATCCTGTTTCTCTTCCAGCAGCTGCACCGGCTGCGCACCGGCCTTCCGGATACGCCCGTCGTCATGGTTGCCGGCAACCACGACACGCCGCGGTCGACGGAGACCGGAACCATCCTCAGATTGTACGAGGCGCTCGGTGTCCACGTCGTGGTCGATGAACCGCGCTACCTCACCTTTGCCCGGCTCGATTGCTCGGTCCTGGCGGTGCCGCATCAGGCGCTGGTTCAGTCTGAGCGGCCGGCGATGCGACCGCAGCGCGGGACGACCCACAATGTGTTGCTGGTTCACGGCCAGGTGCCCGGCGTGGGCGAGAAGCGCGGCACCATGGAGTACGGCGGTGCGCTGGTCGATCAGCACGACCTGTCGCCGGCGCAGTGGGACTACGTGGCCCTCGGGCACTACCACGTGGCGCAGCAGATCGCCGCCAACGCGTGGTACGCGGGGAGCCTGGAGTACGTGACGCCCAACCCCTGGGGCCAGCTGCAGGACGAGGAGGAGCAGGGTCGACCCGGCAAGGGCTACCTGCTGGTCGATCCGCGCGGCGCGCGCGTCGAGTTCCGGAGCATCGCGCCGGTGCGGCGGCACTTCGAGCTGCCGTCGATCGACGGCAAGGGCCTGACCCCGCAGCAGCTCGACGAGCGTGTCGCCGCCCAAGTCGCGGCCGCGAAGCCACCGATCGACGATCAGATCGTGCGCCAGCTCGTGTTCGACGTGTCGCGCGCTACCGCGCGCGATCTCGATCACGCGGCGATCCGCCGCAACAAGGCCCGGGCGCTCCACTTCCAGCTCGACCTGCGCCGGCCGGAGGCGCAGCGCGGCGACGCGCTCGGCATCCCCGGCCGGCGCCACACGCTCCCCGAGACGGTGCGCGACTTCCTCGAGCGCCGGCCCCTCGACGCCGACCTGGACCGCGCCGAGTTTGTGCGGGCGGGCGTCGACTACGTCGAGCAGGCCGGCGGAGCCGAGGGGGGCGGGGGGGGCGGGGGGGGCGACGCCTGATGGAACTGCATCGGCTCCGGCTCGTCAACTTCCGGCAGCATGCCGACACCGAGCTCGTGTTCGGTCCGGGCATCACGGGAATCTTCGGCCCGAACGGCTCCGGGAAGACCACCATTCTGGAGGCCATCGCTTGGGCGATCTACGGCGTCCAGGCGGTGCGCGGCGACCGGGACTCGATCCGCCGGCTCGGGGCGAAGGGCCGCGCCGGCGTCGAGGTGGAGCTCGAGTTCCGCCTCGGCGCGCACGAGTACCGCGTGACGCGGGGCCTCACGACCGCGGCGCTGCAGCAGGACGGGCAGCTCGTGGCGAACTCGCTCAAGGCGGTGACGGACAAGCTCGAGCGCACGCTCGGAATGACCCACGAGGAATTCTTCAACACCTATTTCACGGGGCAGAAGGAGCTGGCCGTGATGGCGGCGCTCGGCCGGACCGAGCGGGCGGCGTTCCTGTCGCGCGTGCTCGGCTACGAGCGGCTGCGCGACGGGCAGGAGCGCGTGCGCGAGGTGCGGAACGCGCTGGCGGCCGAGGTGCGCGGCCTCGAGGCCGGGCTCCCCGATGCGGCAGGCCTCGCGGGCGAGCGGCGGGCCGCCGAGGAGCGGCTCACCGCGGCGCGGCGGGCGGCGCGCGCGGCGGATGCGACGCGCCAGGCGGCAGAGCAGGCCCTCGCCCGGGAAGAGCCGCGCTGGACCGAATGGCTGGCGCGGCGCGAGCGCACGCTGTCGCTCGACGGCGAGCGCCGCATGGCGGAGCAGGCGGTGGTGACGGCGCGGCAGGAATTCCAGCGGCTCGACAAGGAGCTGGCCGATGCGCTCGCGGCGCGGGAGCAGCTGAAGCAGCTCGCCGCCGAGCTGGCGCCGGTGACCCACCTGAAACAGGAGCTCGGCGAACTGGAGCGGCTGCAGCGGGACGCGGCGGCGCGCCAGGCCGAGGAAGCGCAGCTCGAGGAGCTGGCGCGTGCGGCGGGCAACCTGGAGCGTCGGCTCGTCGAGCTGCAGGACGTCCCCGAGGCGCTCGCCCGGGCCGAGCTCGAGGCGCGGCAGATCGACGAACGCCTCCAAGCGGCCGACCGCACCGCCGAGGCGGAGCGGACCGCGTGGGTACGCGACCGCCAGTACGCCGACACGAAACGGACCGAGCTGCTCAAGCTGTACGAAGAAGTGAAGGAGCAGCGTGACCAGATCGTGAAGCTCGGTCCCGAGGGCACGTGCCCGACGTGCAAGCGGCCGCTCGGCCCGGAGTACGAAACGGTGCTCGAGCTGCTCGACCGGCAGCTCGAGGTGATCACCGGGGACGGGAAGTACTTCCGGCAGCGGCTCGACCAGCTGGCGCAGCCGCCCGCCAAGCTGACGGAGGCCGAGGCGGCGCGGGACGCCGTCGTCGAGGAAAACCGCCGCGCGAGCGCGCGCGCCGGAGAGCTCCGGGCGCTGGCGGAGGAGCGCCACCGGGCGGCGGCCGAGCGCGCGGCCGCGCGCCGCCGCGCGCGAGACCTCGAGCGCCAGCTCCGGGCGCGACCGACCGGCTACGACACGGCGCGCCACGACGCGCTGCGGGCCGAGCTCGCGAAGCTCGAGCCGGTGGCGCTCGAAGCAGCGGCGCTCGAGGAGCGCGCCCGTCGCGCCGAGAGCCTCGTGAAGGATGCGGAGCAGGCGGAGCAGCAGCTCTCGCTCTCGGAGCGCCGCGTGGCAGCCTTGACGGACGCGGTGCGGGCCGAGGGGTACTCCGACGCCGAGTACCGGCAGGCGAAAGACCGCTACGACCGTACGGTGGGTGCGCTGCGCGAGGCGGAACTCGCCGTGGTGGAAGCCCGCGGCGATCTGACGCGCGCCGAGGACGACGTGCGCGAGGCAGAGCGGCGTGAGGGCGAGCGCGCCGACCGGGAGCGCCAGATCGCCGCGCGCAAGGCGCGCCAGCGGCTGCACAACGAGCTCGACCGGGCCTTCTCCGACCTGCGGGGGGAGCTGAACGCACGCATGCGCCCCGAGATCGCGGAGCTCGCCTCGGGCTTCCTGACGGACCTCACGGACGGCCGCTACGACGAGCTCGAGCTCACCGAGGACTACACGGTGACCGTCCTCGAGAGCGGCATCCCCAAGCCGGTCATTTCGGGCGGAGAGGAGGACCTCACCAACCT
>Ga0137377_10002390_pt1 | contig 13957 bp, 18 predicted proteins | sample SagtaG_22_FD_104815 | JGI IMG/M metagenome (GOLD analysis project Ga0137377, IMG submission 104815) | Vadose zone soil microbial communities from Sagehorn Ranch, Mendocino, California, USA - Sage2_L_40_16 metaG | ecosystem: Environmental > Terrestrial > Soil > Vadose zone | place: USA... | reverse complement strand
CGTTGACCGACTCGTGCAGTTTGTCTTCGGGGAGAGCTTGCGCCCGAGTGATCGTCTTCGCCCACTCGTCTTCGAGTGCCGCCCACGCCGCGCGCATGCCCTCCGGGTCGGAAGGACGGAGCATCGCGCGAAGCGGGTACCACGGGTCGCGCTCGTTCACGTATGCCGTGACGTCGACGCCGTTGATGACGACCTTGTCGATCAGCGCGTCGATGTCGACGTTGACGAGCCAGGAGTGGCTGATCTTCGCGTCGGTGAGGTTGACGTCGCGGAAGCGGGCGCCGCTGAGATCGGCGCCCCAGAACACCGCTCCCGCAAGATCCCCCTCGAACTCTTCCGGCATGCTGCCTCCCGTCGCGACGCGGTTCAGCGTGCAGCTTCCACCTGTCTGTGGGGCGATGGCAATGGGGCCCCGGCTCGAACCGCGTGAGGCTCATCGCTCGCCTCGCTGCTGCGTGCTTGCTTTCGATCAGCACTCGACGATCAGGTGGAATGAACCGTCGATCGTGGTGACCGGAACCGCTTGTCGGATTGGCCCTGCGGGGTGCGTGGCTCCAGCGCGCCGGTGTCAGTCAAGCTCACGTGGGGAGCGTCGTCGGTCGCGTTCGGCGGTCCCGTCGGAGGTCTGGACCATCAGTGAGATGGAGCAAGCCACGCCCGGCGCGGAACTGCTGGTGATCTGCCTGGACAACTGCTGCATTCCTGTCTTGAATCGCCACGACGTGTCGAGCACGCCAAGAGGATGGAGAGGCAGTGTGGATGCCGGGTTGTGCTCGCGCTGCGGCGCGCCCTACCCTGTCGGCGCATCGCAGTGCCCGTCCTGTTCCGGCACGCTGGCGCCCATTGAGCCCGTGACTGAGCCGGCGCCGACCGACACCCCGCCCCCCAGCCTGCCGCGGACGCGGCAGTCCAGGCCGCCCGGGTCGGTGGCCGACCCGGGCCGACCGTGGGCGCCGCTCGACGCGGACTCCCAATCGACGAGTGAGGCCTCGAACCCAGGCGGTGCACCGCCCCAGCCTCGCCCGAGGAGAAGGCGGCTGCTCGTGGCCGCCGCGGGGATTCTGGTGCTGGCCGGCGTGGCCCTCGCCGCGCCCGCTGCCACCAAGCGCTCCCGCGGCCGAGCGCCGGAGCGGCCAGCTGCGGCGGCTGGCCCATCCACGACCGCAGCCGGCAACAGCGCGACCGGCGGGCGGTCCTTACACGCGCCGGACACGCTCGGCGGCTTCCCCCGATCTGACGAGCCCTTCCCATGCCGGCATTCGCCGGCGGCCGGGCCGTCACGGGCTTCTACAGCTCGTCGGATCCCCGGCAATTCGCCATCCTGGTTGCCGCCCGGCCTGGAGCCGCCGTGCAAGCGCCAGGGCAGATCGCGAGCTTCTGGGCCGAGGGCATTGACGGCAGCCCTGGCACGTTCAAGCGGTTCCCGCGTGATGCTCTGGACATCCGCTGCGCTGACCGCAAGAGTCCTGCGGGAAAGGTCGTCGCCGCCGTGTGCTACCTGGACCGACCTGATCTCCAGGTGGTCGTGACCGGCGCGCCTCCATCCCGCGTCGCCGACATGGTCGCCGAGGCATACCGCAAACTCAGAGGCTGACCTGGACGGTTCTGGCGCTGTGATGAGGAGGGTGGCCCTGCCGGCCGGTGGTCCGCGATGCTGAAGTCCGCATGCTGAAGTCCGCGTGCTGAAGAAAGAGACGATGCGAAGACGCAAACGTGCCCTGGTCGTTGCGATGGCTGCGTTGGTGATGGGCGCTGCGTGCAGCTCGGGGAATTCGGGGACCTTCAAGCAGGTGCAGGGCAGGGTCGTGGACCAGCGCACGGGCAAGCCGGTGGCGCAGGCACGGCTGGAGGCCACCACGCCGCAGACGGCCACGGTGAGCGGAAGCACCGACGCGCAAGGCAGATTCACCCTCGGGAAGGTCAGCAAGCAGGCGATGCTGAAGGTGACGGCGACCAACTACCAGCCCGCCAACCTGCAGCTGTCGGAGGGGCCGCTGGAGGTACAGCTCACGCCCGTTCTCGTGAGTGGGAAGGTGACGAGCGGGCTCACTCAGGCGGGGCTGCAGGCCACCCTGCGCGGTAAGACAAGCGAGCAGACCAAGACACGTCCCGACGGCAGCTTCGAGATCTCGGGGGTGGGTCCAGGCGACACGCTGAGTGTGAGCGCTCCTGGGTACACGCAGAAGTCGGTGATCATTGGCGGCGACAAGGTCAAGGTGACCTTGAGCCCTGAGCCGGCCACCGAGGTCGCACAGGTGCACCAATGGCTGGAGACAGGCGACCTTGCCCCTGTGTGGCGCTTTGTGTTCACCAACCCACCGGGCTACCGGTTCGAGGATGTTCCTGCGGACTTCAAAGCTGAGGCGAGGAAAACGGCCGAAGGCAAACCGGGGATCAAGGGCCTCGACGTGCGCGTGGTCACCCAAAACGGTGTCTCGCAGAAGGGCGGCGTGGCCGACATCACTGCTGTGGCCATTGCGTGGGACCCGAAGGTCGCGGCCGCGCCGGGCTTCGCGGAATCGAACCTCACTGCCCTTGCCGGAGAAGGAGCAAGGGTGCGGACGTTCACCGTCGGCGGCGGCATCGAGGTGCCCTACGCTGTCTCTTCCGCGCCGGGCTGGCAACCGGTCGCGCTGTTGCTCTTGGACGGTGCGATCGAGTTGCAGCTGCACGGCAAGGACCTCGCCAAACTCAAGGCGTTCGTGACCGCGTTCTTCAGGCCTGCGTAGGCATACAGCAGGCATGCTCGTGGCCGATCCTTGGCGCATTCAGCGCTCGACAGCGAACCAATTCCCACACCGACCCGCTCACCTTGATTCCCGGGAGCCCGCCCGAGAAGGATCGTCCGGCGACAAAGAGCAAACGCCTGGTGACCAGGGGCGTCGTCGCCCGTAGCGTCCGCCGCCTCAACTGGTCTACGCGAACGGAGCAGGGCCAATCCGACAAGCGGTTCCGGTGCCACGGTCACCCGACCGAGTCCCTCCTCGTTGTACCGCAAGGGTTCCCGCGACTCCGCGCGGCTGGAACACCTGATACCGTTCGACCGACATCGTGAGGCAGCGCAAGACGATCGCATGCCAGCGCGGCCGCCGGGTGGAGGACCCCTCGCAGGTCGGCGGACGAAACCCCAGGCAGCGGAGGGTGGGGCCTCATCATCAACGCTCGGCCGACCGGCATCTCAACTCAATTCCCGCACCGGGAATCGAGGTTAGCCGGATGCGCCGTGGTGGAACGCCGGCCATACACCGTGTTCGCCAATGCCTTTCGCCGATTGTCGTCGTCAATAACGAGGGCAAGCGCCTTCTGGAATCTCTTACTGCTCCCGATCTTCACTCTGCATTCTGCGCAACAGGTGCAACGTTCAAGCTCCCCTAGCTTGGCTCCGATTGCCTCAATGGAGGCTACAAAGGCAATCATTGCGAAGGACACATGGCCTTCCTGCTGCAATACCAAGCCCTGGTGATAAACCAGCAGCGCATCTTCAATGGCCGGATCAGCGTCCAGGACGCTCCAAGCCTCGTCTGACCATTCGGCTATATCCTTCCGCTCGAAGCTATCCGCTTGATCTTCCTCGGGCGTCTCGGGCGGCTTCACCCACCATGGCCGCTCAGGAGTCTCCAGCCACGGACCTTCTCCACGCTCCGCTGGCGCTTCCCTCATGATCCAGCAGCCTCCCCATTCGAGTGAGAGCAGAGCTGCGAGACGATGCACCATCCGACTCGCAGCAGTCGCGGCTACCGGCCAGTTATACCCGGTGGAGGAGCCTTCCACGATGATCGGCCAGGACCAATACGAAGCCCGAGCAGACAAGGAAGGCGTGGAGCTGGACAGGTATTCGGTGAGGTAGTACTTAGCCGGAGAGAGCTGGAGTGATCCCAGACGAGTTTCCGACGCCAAGGCGATGCGATAGAACTCCCTGCCAGGGAGGGACCCAACTACTGCAACCCAATCAAAGCTCTGGTGATGCTGACCGACACGCCTGCTCGCTTCTTCTATGGCTGTTACCCACGGCTCAACTTGCGTCGCTTCGATATCTGGACCATCAACACCGGTCACGACAGCGACCAGGCCGCGCTGAAGAGGTACCAGGCGGAGCCGCGACTGTAACTCGGGCGAGGTGGGCACGAGCACAAGGTGAGCGAACGGAAACTCGGGGAATGCTTCTTGCTTCCCCATGGAGTGCCCGGTGACCGAGACTCCCTCACCCAGAGCAGCCCACATATGGTGAAGCCACTCGTCGCCTTCCTGCTGCCAACTCACGTCGAGCGGCGTGGGCAGGACGGTGGCGAGCCAAGTTGGTGTCTCTTCCCCTTGCATCATTGCTCTCAGTGGGCTTGGCCATGCTCTTTCTCGAAGCCCAGATGCTCCCCGGCTCGACCGGCTCATCTGGGAGCCTTGCTGACAGGCTGCTGACAACAAGGCTCACGGAAGGACTGCGGGGAGGCATCTTGCCTGGTGGGGGCGACAGGGTTTGAACCTGTGACCTCTTCCGTGTCAGATCCTACGAGGAATTACGCCGATGTAATTCTAGGTCGCCAAGACAGGTGAGGATCGTGGGGAACGCGCAGGTGGGAAGCTACTGTAGGCACCCGAGCAGATCCATGGTTCATCACGGTTCTCCCGCGCCTCTTTCGGTCTCTCCGATGGGTGGTTGCGCCCGTCTGCTGCCGCTGTCGTGCTACTGGGGAAGTCCGGGGAGCGTTCCGACAGCCGCCGGTAGCACATCGCCAAGCAGCTTGCCCGGCCCGCTCGACCGGCAGGTGCTGGTGCACGCACAGGTAGCACACCCGCGCCCGCACCCAAAGGCCCGTAGCACGCTGCGGCGCGCACGTGCTCGGGGAAGAGCCCGGCGGTCGCAGTCCCGCAGGCGCAGCGGCGGCGCTCGGCCCCGGTGTTCGGCCACGCTCAGGCGCGGCGTCGGCAGGTCGAACACCTACCGCACCTGGACCCCGATCACGGGCGCGCCGGCCAGGTCCGCGTCGCAGCCGCTGCACCGACCAGCCGCGTGCCGAACGACCTGGTGAGCCTCGGCGACCTGGGCCAGGTGCACGGCGGCGGCGCCGGGCTCCTTGTCGGGCCGGCGCCCCCGCGGTCTGTCCGTCGACTCGCGTTCGGCAAGCACCAACCCGGCGAGCAAGGGTGTGAACACCGGCGCCCGCCCGCACCCGCGGCACGGCGGCAGCCAGCTCCGCCGGGTTGCACTCTTGAGCAGGTACCCGGCCGCTCCCACCTCGACCGCTTCCAGCACATCGGGCTCCTCGCGCGAGGCCGAGAGCACGAGCACCTTGACGTGCGGAGACTCCTCGACGATGCGCCGGATGGCCTCGGCGCCAGCGACCGTCAACAGGGTTCAAATCCATGAGCACGACCTCGGGCATGGCAATCCGGGCCCGCTCGATCGCCGCGCCGCCATCGCCGGCCACGACCACCGCGGTCCCCGACGCCTCGAGGTCGGCCCGGACCCCGTCGCGCCACAGCCCGATCGCGGTCGACGCGCGTCTTCGAGCGGGTGCCTGCGGCGTTGGGCCTGCGGTTGTTGCGCCAGCCCGCCAGGGCAGGCCGAGCGGGCCGGCGCCGACCCGGCTAGCAGCCCGTCACCGATAGCGATGAGCCAGCCGAGCCCCCCTGCTCTCGAGCCTCCTTTGAATTGTGCTGGGTGGTGGTTCTAGGAGTCGCTCAGCCGATGACGTGGCTGGCGAAGATGTCGGAGTTGCCGAAGGTAGCAGGGCAGACCGAGTTGGGGGCGGGCTTGGCGATAGGGCTGCCGTCGGCCAGCGACTGGCGGTAGGCATCCACCGCCGGGCAGTCGGCGGCGTTGCGCACGTCGACGAAGGTGGCCACGGCGAAGCCATCTGCCGCCGCCGTGGTGTTGTAGTCGCCCAGGAACTCTCCGTTCAGGGCATTGGCGCTGGAACCACGGGCGTCACCGGCAGGCCCGCGGTGAGCATCCGACCACCCGGTCGGTGTGCCGCCAGCCCCGATCGTGGCGTGCCGCACTACCCCCTGCACGCGCCTCGGAGTGGCCGTGGTGGTCTGCCATAGCTGCAGGAACGCGTTGTAGCCGACCCAGACGTCGTGCCCGGTCGGGGAGATCGCGATCGCGGGGTAGTCGGGCCGGTCGGTAGTCGCGGCGGCGTCCCTGGTGAACTTGAAGGTGTTGCCGCCATTGGTCGAGGAGGCCACCACCAACTGCTCGTTGGGACCGGGACTGGTGTTGGTGTGGGTCGGCCCGTCGGTCCACGTCACCACCACCTCGTTGGTGGCGCCGGCCCCCGTTGGCGCGCCGTTGGCGACGTCGGCGGTGGGGAAGGTGCCGTCGCGGTTGCCGGCGACCCCGTCGAAGACGATGTCGCCGCTCACCGGGTCGCGCAGGCCGCTCGGGGTGAAGAGCGAGATCGGCCGGGGGCGCTCGAAGGTGGCGCCGCCGTCAAACGACCGGGCCATGAAGATGGCCTTCTGGAAGTTGATACTCCCCTGCCAGAACACATACAGCACACCGTTGGCGTCGGTGCGCAGCCAGCAGTCCTGGCGACCGTTGCCGGTGATGTTGTTGGAGGCCTGGGTCAGTTGCCGCGAGGTCCAGGTGTCACCGCCGTCGGCGGAGCGTGCCACCTCGATTGCCACCGGAAGCGAGTTGGGGCTGCGTTCCTGGCTGCGGAAGGCCGCCACGCAGACATACGCGTTGCCGAAGAATGGGCTGGAGGCCGCATTGTCGGCCCAGACCTGCTCGTGGTCGGAGAACAACGCGGAATTCTGCTTGGAGGCGATCACCGGGGCCATCCAGGCGTCGGCGTTCCCGGCCGCCGCGGCTCGGGGGTTGTCGGTGCGGGAGACGGCAATCGCCTCGAACCCCTTGAAGGTCTGCTCGGAGTGGGCCGCGCTGAAGTTCGAGGTGAGGTTGGCGTAGTACAGGCGCGACCCGTTGGCCCAGGAGAACCTCCCCGGAGCGGCATCGCCCGATCCCCCAAGCCGCGGCCCGAACGACACCGACGGGTCGCCATCGGACACCAGCCCGCTCTCGAAGTACTTGGGGAGGGTGCCGATCGGGCCGACCCTGGGCACGCACGCCGCCGGTCCAAGGCAGTGCCGGGCGGACCAGCCGGTGTAGGTCGGTTGTGTCCAGCTCTGGCCGCCGTCGAAGGAGAAGTACACCCCCGAGGTGCCGACCCCCGCGGTGAAGGGGCAGCTGGTCGGGTCGCCGGCGTTGCAGGCTTCGATATCGATCTCGTCATTGGCGCCGGCGGCGACCACCTGAGGGTTCGACGCGTCGACCGCCACCGACGGTTCATTCTGCTTGTTCTGCGCAAACGGCGTTACTGGGCTACCCACTGAGACCATGGTGTCTCCCTGGGCCGCCGCGGGCGTCGCTGATAGGACAAATGCGACGACCGCAACAGCAGCCGCAACGACCACCGAGATCCGTTTGGGTCGCACGTGATCCTCCCTTGTGCGTCGCTGTTCACTGGGTTCGATCGATCGCCCCCGAGCCCCTGAGCGCTAGGCCACACCGATCCAGCTGAGTCATCGGCTTTACAGCCGTCGCCGTCCGCCTGTCACACCGCAGCTCCCGGTGGCAAGCATCGGTGCTTCGCTCGCGAGCGCAGGCGGCCTATGGGCCTCTGGTCATGCCGATTACCCTCAGGCGGCGGCCAACGGGCCAGGACCTCACATGCCAGCCATCGGGCAACATCTCTCCCTCCTCGCGGCCCTTCTGACGACCACCACCAGAACCCGCTCTGGCTGATGGAGCCTTCGGACCGGGCCATGCGGATCCAGGGGGTTAGCGTCCTACGTGCCGAGCTGCCCGCGAGCCGCCCCGCCGCCGCGCCGGTGAGCAGGGTCGAGAACGGACGGCCCCGCCCTCGGCGGGAGCGCCCACGGCGAGCGTGCCGACCAGGCCGAGCGCCGCGACGAGCACAGGACGCGAAATCGCGTCATGACCTCCTTTCCGGCAGGTCCGTGCTCGGTTCCGGCCGGTTCACCCACAAGCCGGACGACGAACAAGCTGGCGTTCAGACGCAGCGGAGGATCGGCGGTCAGGTCGGTGGAGGCGGGCAGTGTGGAGGCCTCCTCCAAGCACGAGGAGGCGACGTCCCAGCACGATGGACTTCAGGTGGTCCCTGATGCTCGTGCAACTCTCGCAGCGGCCGCCGGATTCCCCTCGCTCTACGAGATGCCGGCCAGCGCCATCGTGACCGCGGGGCTGCTGCTCGTGCGCCAGGCCACGCCACCAGCTCTGGAGCCTGCTGCCAACACCCGGCTGTCCTTCTTCGATCTCCGCGACCCCATGGCCGCAGCGCCTACTACAGCATGGCGCCGGACTCCTCCCGCGGAATAGGCGACCCGCACCTGTCAGCCGCCACGCTCGGCCACATGAGCTTTGTCCCGGCCGCGAGCGGCGGCCTGAGCGCCGCCGTCGACCTGCTCAAGGGAGCCGAGAAGTACGCGGCCAAGGGCACGTAGTCCATCCACGCAGGCACGTCGTGGGTGGCGACCAGTGCGCCCTCGGCTGTGCCATCCTGGCTGGGCGCCGTAGAGGCGGAGATCTGCGCCACTACGACGCGACCCGGCTCAAGGGCTTCAAGGGCTTCGCCTACCTGACAGCCAGAAGGCCGGAGGAAGCTCGCGCCACCCTGAGCGACGCGCTGGCGACCCTCGATGGAGGCGCCGTGAAGCAGCGCGCCGTGTTCCTGTCCGACCTTGCGACCACGTTCGTCCACGAGGGCGAGGTCGACAAGGCTTGCGAGCTGGCCGGAGAAGCCACCGTTGCGCTCACCAGGGCGGGGTACGCGACCAGCGCGGAGCGGCTGCATCAGTTCCGCGAACTGGTCCGACCGTGGCAGGATCGAGCGTCGGTGAAGGAGCTGGATGAGCGCTTGGCGCTCGTCTGAACCGGGAGGACGCCCAGCTTGGCAGCACAACCCGAGGCGCCGCGCATGCGCGCCGTCGTCTTCGACGTCGGCGAGACACTGATCAACGAGACCACCGAGTACGGCACCTGGGCAGACTGGCTGGGCGTACCACGTCACACCTTCTCGGCCATGTTCGGCGCGGTCATTGCCCGAGGCGAGGACTATCGGCAGACCTTCCAGCACTTCCGACCCGGCTTCGACCTGGCGGTCGAGCGGCTCCGCCGCGAGCAGGCCGGCTTCGCTGAACACTTCGACGAGCGTGACCTCTACCCCGACGCCCGCCCATGTCTGGACAAACTCAGGCAGCTCGGCTTCCTGGTCGGGGTGGCCGGGAACCAGACCGCACGGGCTGAACGCCTCCTACGCGGCCTCGAGCTGCCTGTCGACTTCATCGGCACCTCGGATGGATGGGGCGTCGAGAAGCCCTCTCCTCAGTTCTTCGAGCGGATCATTGCCGAGTGCAAGTGCGCGCCAGACGAGATCGCGTATGTCGGCGACCGGTTGGACAACGATATCCGCCCCGCTCTTGCCGCTGGGATGATCGCCGTGTTCGTGCAGCGGGGGCCGTGGGGCTACATCCACGCGGCACACCCCGACATCGCCCAGGCACACCTCCGCGTCGAATCACTCGACGAGCTGCCCGAGCGCCTGGCCCTTCTCCGATAGGATCGTCTGAAGAGGGACGCGGCAGTCCGGCCCGATCATGCGCGCGAGCTGAGCCACTCGCCGTGGGAGGATACGCCCACCGTGGTGTGCCTGCCGGTCTCCCCCAGAGTAGTGCCACACCGGGTCCTCCAAGGCGGTCTGATCCTCCCTCGCTGCGCTCGGTCCGGTACTCCCGTCGCTGACGCGACGGCCTTTGGCCGGTCTTTCCGGACCCGGGGACCCCGTCACTGACTAAAAGGGGCCGACAGGCAACCCAACCTGCCCGGAGGTCCCCATGGTCCAGCCCGCAATCCGCGCCCGCCTCGAACAACACGAGCTTCAACAGCGCGCCTACCGGCGCGCCGCAGCACGTCGAAGCCTCCCGGGACCTGCTTCCATGGTGGCGGCGATCGCGCTCGCGCTCTGCGAGGTCGAAGCCGGTCTCCGCTCCATCGAACAGCTCCAGCGCATCAGCCATCCGACCCTGTAGCCATCACTAGAGACACGGGTCCGGCGCCGTGGAGGTCCGCCGGTGTCTGCCACCAGCTTGCTTCGAGTCCGCCTTCAAGAAGTCACCCCAGGCCTCATCGAGGCGGTCGCAGTCGTGAGCCGCGGGTCACGCGTCGAGGCGATCGCGATGCGACTCGATGGAGCCGACGGCCACTGGGAGATCATCGAGCTGCAGTACTGAACTCCGCTACAGGGCGGGTAGCGCTCCGCCCCTGTAGCACCGATCCACAGATCACCAGCCTGGCTTACGAGCGACCGCCCCGCCCGCTACCGTTGCAGCCATGGACCGCATCCACCTACTCGCCGCCCGCGCAATGACACTGGCCGTCGACGAATACGACGACGACCATGCCACCGCCGATCTCGCGACTCTTGCCGCCGGCGATACCGACGCTCTGGACCGAGCATGCGATGTGTGCTTCGGCAAGGTCGAAACTGACCTCGCCACCCGCCGACGCGCTATTGAGCTGCTTGCCCGAGTCCGCTACGGCAAGCTGCCTTGATCTTCGGAAGCTCCGTCGTGGCCGACCGCCTTCTCCACCAGATCGCTCGCCGCAGGAACATCCCATGCAGCTCGACATGGCCGAGGCCCAGCCCACGGATGGGCATCAGCAGGTAGTGGAACCAGTCCTCCGGGCTGTTCCAACCCTCCACCAGCCGGCCCTCGGCCTTCTCGACCGAGCCGGTGCGCTGGTAGACCGCGAGGGCATCTTTGAAGACCTCGACCGGCATCTTGGACGACGGCGCCCACCCCAGGGGCGTGAACAGCGCGATCGCCTCGGCCATGTCTGCCGTGAGCTTGCGCGCTTGGGTGATCGGCCCGCGGAGCTGCTCAAGGTCGATCTTGGCGAGCCGGAGGAAGGGCCAGAGCACGCCTCTGCCGATCCGGGAGTCGACCAACGGGCCGAAGACATCGAGCATCTGGGCCATCTGGCCCCTGGGGTCCAGCCGCCTGAGCACCTCCCGTTCGAGTGCCTTGGCACGCTGGGTGTCGGTCACGTCACACCTCCGGAATGGTAGCCGAGGTGGGGGGACCCGCGGCCGAAGCAAGGGTAGCGTCGCCGCGCGACAGCCGCACCGGCGGTGACCAGGGTGCTCGCGAGTGCTTGTCTTAGCGACTTGTACTGCTCGCGCCCGGTTAGGGTTGGAGCCGGTCACCTGGCGAGAACCGGCGATGAGCTTCGCGGGCGCGGGCGTCGGCGGCGGAGGCGCCGTAGCGCTGGAGCATGGCGCGGGACTTCCAGCCGGCGATACGCATCAGGTCGGTCTCTGCGCCGCCCTGAGCGAGCCACTGGTGGGCAAAGGTATGGCGGAACTGATGAGGGTGCAGACCCGGCAGGTCGGCCTGGGCGCCGCGGCGGCGCAGCATCATCACCAGGCCCCACTCGGTGAGGCGCCCCTTGGTCCCCAGCCAGAGCCACGGCAGGGCGACGTGCTTGTGGCGAGCCCGGGCGCGCAGGTACCGGTCAAGCGCCTCGCCGGCTTTGCGGCCGAACGGCAGGGTCCGCTCGCGGCGGCCCTTGCCGAGCACCAGGAGGACGTCGAGCTCGAGGTCGACGTCGCTGAGCTTGAGGCCGGCCAGCTCGTCGCGGCGGGCGCCGGTGTCCAGCAGCAGCATGAGCAGCGCGGTGTCGCGGCGCGCCTCGAAGGTGTTGCCGGCGCACGCCTTGAACAACCGCTTGAGCCCATCCTCGGGCACGATCGGCACGGGCTTGTCAGGCACGATCGGCGGCTTCATCCTCGCCGTCGGGTTGGTCGGGATCTCCTCCTCCTCGGCCAGCCAGCCGTACAGCAGCTTGAGGACCTTGTAGTAAGTCGCCGCGGTGCTTGGTGCCCGGCGGGCGAGCAGGTCACCCATGAAGGCCTCCAGATCGGCGCGGGTGGCCGCCTCGATCGTGGTACGGCGGACACGTCAGCCTGGCGTAGACCGACCAGGTAGGTGCCGATGGTGCGCTCGGAGCGGTTCTCAGAGCGGAGATGCCGCTCGAACGAGCGGACCAGAGGGCTTGGGGTGGGGTCGTCCATGACTCGCAAGGTTAAACAGGTTATGCGTTCTCCAACCGGTACACAGCCTCCCGGACCGGCCCTAGACATGGAGATGACCAGCGTTTCCGCTGGTCAGATGGGGTGTGGTGGGCGCGACAGGGTTTGAACCTGTGACCTCTTCCGTGTCAGATCCCACCATGAATTACGACAACGTAATTCGAGGCTGTCAAGACGAGTGAAGGATCATGGGAAACGTGCAGGTGCATGCGGCCATCGGCGCTCAGGTAGCCTCACAGCTCATCACGATTCCTCCGCCGCTATTCCGGTCCTCCCAAGGGGAGGTTGCTGCCCATCTGCTGCCCGCACACACTGCACGACTGCTGCTCCCAAGCGCCGCGCGCACCTCAGCAAGGTCCCCCGGCTCGGGTGGTGATTGGGTGATCGGCGATCAGGCGGGCCGACCCTGGGCGGCGAGCGCGCCACTCTGGTTGAGTTCCTGCGCTGTCAGCGTGCCACGCTGGAACTGAAGTGCTCCGGTCTTGATACCGCCGACCTGGCCCGTCGCTCCGTGGAGCCCTCCACGCTGTCGCTGCTGGGGTTGGTGCGCCACATGGCCGAGGTGGACCGCAGCTGGTTCCGGCAAGGGATGGCCGGACAGGACGCGCCGCCGCACTTCTCCTCCGACTCCGACCCCGACGGAGACTTCGATGGCGCGGTGCCCGACCCGAGGTTATCCCGGAGGCGTAGAAAGTTTGGCGGGCCGAGGTCGCGTATGCGGATCGGTTCGTGGCCGAGGCGCCCGATCTGGACGTCGCCTCCCGCAGGAGCGATCCCTGGCGCCGGGGCGGTGTCGCTGCGCTGAGTTCTGGTGCACGCCACGCCATCACCGACGCCGTGGGGCTGGTGCTGCTGCGGTGCCGCCGGGAAGGCATGGCCTTCTGGGGCTGGCCCGAGGAGACGTGGGTCGACCTGATCGGCACCACCGTCGCCAAGTTCCGGTCCACCCGTCCCGGCCGGCGCATCGGGAGCGCCCCAGTGGTGCTCAGCGGCAAGGTCAGTCACCGCTGAGCACCTATCCATCGGTATGGCGGAGTGGATCTTTCGCACGAACCGCAGAGAAACCGCATTGACATCCGTTACGGACCGACGCTGACCTGGATCCGCAGGTCGACCTGGAACCGCCGTTCCCACGCGACAATGCCGCGTCCGACAGTGTTGACAGCCGTTGTGGGGAACCGGCCGTTCGATGCGACCACCTGCTCGGTCCCGAACGTTCCGGACCTGGTCACCTGGCGTGCGCGCACGCTGCTGACAGAGCCGTTGATGCCCTTCCCCTGCCAGACCACGATGCCGTCACCGTCATCATCGACGCGGACCCAGTTCATACGACCATATGTCGTCAGCAGGACGGGCTGCCCGATTGCCGTGCGGGTGATCTGGCGGGCGTACGTGTACTGGCTCGGGAACCGGTCCCAGATCACTATTACATCGCCGTCCAGGTCCCCCGACACCGAGTAGTTCGACACGTCCGGATGCGATGAGGGCTTCACTGTCGAGGAGGGCCGGGCTGGGGGTCGTCCGGTGTGGAGGGGTCGGGTGGTTCGGGGCGGGGCTGCGGGTGGCCGGGGCGGTGGGTGGCAGCGAGTTGGTCCTCGAGGTCGTCGATGCGGTCCTGAAGCTCGAGAAGCCGGCCGATGGCGGCGGTGGCGAAGCCCTCCTCGGCGAGCTGGACGACCCGCTGGAGCTGGCCGATCTCCCTGCGGGAGTAGCGCCGCTGCCCGCCGTGGGTCCGCCGAGGGTGGATCAGGCCCTCGCGCTCCCAGCGACGCAGCGCGGCTGGGGTGACCCCGAGCATGTCGGCGACCTGGGTCACCGAGTAGAGCGGGTAGTCGGGGTCGTCGGCG
>Ga0137377_10002389_pt1 | contig 13960 bp, 13 predicted proteins | sample SagtaG_22_FD_104815 | JGI IMG/M metagenome (GOLD analysis project Ga0137377, IMG submission 104815) | Vadose zone soil microbial communities from Sagehorn Ranch, Mendocino, California, USA - Sage2_L_40_16 metaG | ecosystem: Environmental > Terrestrial > Soil > Vadose zone | place: USA... | reverse complement strand
GTCCAGCATCGATCCCCGGCAGCCTCGCCAATATCGTCCGCAAATCCAGCAGCGCCTGCGAAGGATGTTCATGCATCCCATCCCCCGCATTCAAGACCGGCAAACCCGTCGTCTTTGCCAGCAGAAAGGGTGCCCCGGAATTCGCATGCCGCAGAATAATGCACTCCGCCCCAAGCGCCCGCAGAGTCAGCCCTGTGTCTTTGAGACTTTCGCCTTTTTCAATGGAAGAAGACTTATCACTGACCAGAGTAGTAATCGCACCCAGCGACTTCGCTGCCAGCTCAAACGAAGTCCTGGTCCGCGTGCTCGACTCATAAAAAAGCAGCGCAATCCGCCGCCCCGCCAGCACACGCGCACGATCTACGCCAGCCATCCGCCCAAGCCGGTCGGTCGCCGCCAGAATCGCCGCAACCTCCACCACCGCCAGATCCGCCACCGTCAACAGCGAACCCGCAGCATATCCCGAAGCCTTCGTCGCAGCTCGTTCGATCAGGGCCAACTCAGTCCACCAGCTCAACCAGCAGAACCTGCTCCTGCCCATCCACCTCGTTCAGCTTGACCTCGATAATCTCGCGCTTCGAGGTCGGAATCGTTCGTCCGACATACGTCGCCTCGATCGGCAGCTCACGATGCCCGCGGTCGATCAGAACCAGCAGCCGCACGCTCTTCGGCCGGCCATGGTCGAACAGAGCATCCAGCGCAGCCCGAATCGTCCGCCCCGTATACAGCACATCATCCATCAGGATGATGTCCCGCCCAGTCACATCGAACCCCAGCGCCCCCGGCGTCACCTTAGGCCGTGGCCCATCCGTCGAAAGATCGTCGCGGTAAAAGCTGATATCCAGTACACCCGTATCCACTGGATGTTTCTCGATCTTCTCAATCAGCACCGCGAGCCGCTGCGCCAGCGGAACGCCTCTCCGTTTGATGCCGACCAGCCCGACATTCTTACTGCCATCGTGCTTTTCCACGATCTCATGCGCCAGCCGAACCAGCGTGCGCTCGATCTCCGAGGCCGACATCAGCCGGCCCTTTTCCCGTAACTTAGGCTTCCGTGTTTCCGTAGTTTCACTCATAACGATTGCGCTTGATGATATCAGGACAGAAACTCTATGCAGAGAGTTGCCCCTCCCCCGCGAGGCGCGCTGGATATCAAATGCTGTCCTTGCCTAGAATTGCAATCTTTTTACACCGACACATTGCGTCGCGTCCGCATGAATCCACCCACCGCCCCGCCGACCGTAGACAGTACCAGCAGAAACCCCGACAGCATACCGAACCCAATCAGCATCATTCCTGCCCGAAACTCAGGCGAATACCAAAACCTCTTTGTCTCAGGCGGCTGCGGAGCCATCGCTGCCGCCTTTTCGAATCCATCATGAACCGTTTGTGTGAGCTCCGCATCGAACGCACCCAGACTATGCAGACCATACCGCGCCACCAGCCCGCCAATCCCCCACGCGACCCCCAGACAAGCCACCAGCGCCAAACCGACGACCAGCCCAATCCGCGCCCCCACCCCGGCATCCATCCACGCCAGCGGACGACGCCGCTGATACAGCGCCAGCGTAATCATCGATCCGCTGATCGTCCAGAGCAGGCTCAGAAGCGAAACCACCTGCACCTGCTGAGACACTAGGCTCAACCCGGCAGCAACTCCTGCCACCAGCGCCGCACACCGAATCGCCGTCTTCCACTCCACCTGCTGCGGTCTCGGCGGCGGAGTCGCGCCAGTCGTATCGGCCTCAGTCCCCCCATTCTGCTGTTCATAATCCTGCAAATAGATCTGTGGCGAACCACAATGCGGACAAAACGGCGACATGCCATCCCTGGCAGGTAGCTCGCCGCCGCAACGGTGACAATACTCTTGCATATCTTATGAAGCTATCCCACCCCGCAGGGTGCGGCAAGCTCGGGCGAGCGAGCACAACCCACCCCTAAGCCCCTCACTGCGTATGCTGGTCATCTTTGTCGCCAAACGAAACGTGGCCCGGCAGATCCAGCGCAACCAGCCCGAACTTTGTTCCATTACCCTCCGGATCGATCGCGGCAATGTGCTGATGCTGCTTCGAACCCGCCTTCAACTCCATCTTGCCCGACTCATCATCGTTGACATAAACATGACTCTGTTTCTCGTTGTCGCAGGTCAGCCCCTCCGCCGTGCGAGTCGGCGTGCCCACGGGCTTGTCGTTTTGGCATTGAATCACATCACCGTACCGTCCCAACGCCTTGCGATAGAACGCCGTCACCTGGTCCGGACTGTCCGTCGTACGATAGCTGGCTGCCTTTACTCGCAGTTGAAAACTGCCAAAGCTCATATTCACATCAGCTGCCCCGTTATTCTTATCCTTCTTCACCAGCTCTGCACCTGGGTACACCGGCAGCCCGAGCCCATCGACCACCGCCGCGTCGTTTGTCTTCACCGTCATACCCCCGAAAGGGGTGGCAATCTTCACGTTATCGTTGCCATTCCTCTTGTCTGATTCGATCCGGCAGCCGCTCATCAACGCCGTCGCCGCAATCAGTGTTGCTACTACAACAACAATCTGGTTGTTCCGCATCTACCGCCTCCACATCTTCACAAAAACAATACGCCGCTTTCGACACGCCAGTTCCATTCCACCGCCATCCGCCTTGTTTCCCACCATATCCCGGCCACAAAAATCAGTCTGTTATTTCATTTCCCCAAAAATCCTCGAACACTCCAGGTGACGGAGCCCACCCCAGCCGCAGCCCTCTTTACCCGTAAGAAAAATTGCAAACCACGCCGATTCGGTGGCCTATACTTACACACATGCCGGAGCGTAGGCCACCGCCGCCGGCGCAGCGGTATCGGAGTCCTGGCATGGCACAGCATCAGCCAATCCGCAAAGCTACCCCAGCATCCGGGTCCGACATCCCGGACAAGCTTTACTTCCGCATCGGTGAAGTCGCCAAGCTCTGCGACGTTCCAGCCTATGTCCTGCGGTTCTGGGAGAGCGAGTTTCCTCAGCTCAAACCCCACAAAGGGGGCACCGGGCAACGTCTCTATCGCCGCCGCGATGTTGAAATGGCTCTGCGCATCAAAAGCCTCCTCTACAACGAGGGCTATACCATTCCCGGCGCGCGGCAGGTCTTCAAGGCCGAGTTGAAGCAGAAAGAACCCCAGCTCGCGCTCATCGACAACGGCCCCCCCAACATCGATACCCGCCCGCTTCGCAAACTCCAGAAAGATCTTCGCGATCTTCATGCCCTTCTCTCAAAACCCACCGTCCGCGCGGCAGTCCACCCTATTCGTACACCGCGCAACCAAAGCACTCCTCGCCATACAGCAGAGAAGCTATTCGACCTGCCACCTCTCCCGGAGAACAACAAACGCTGAAGATGAAATTCAAGAATGAGTTCGACAGTCCCCGCAGAAGGAAAGAGCACCCTCACTCCTCGCACGTCCATACCCCTTACCTTGGATTGGACCCGCGCAATGGTGTACCGATCCGATGCCAGTTCTGTTCCGGCCAGGCATTCCGGCGCTCCACGCTGCGCGGCGATGACTTCACTCAGATCTTTCTCATGCGCTATCCCGTCCGCTGCCTCCGCTGCAGTCAACGCCAGCTCGTCAGCTTCACCATCGCCAGCCTCTCTCTCTCTTCCAGTATCAAGCCGCGGCGAAAGCATCGCCCGATCGACCCATCGACTCGCTGGATCGACTTCACCAAACATCCAGACGCCCCCAATCCTTTGACGTCCGCACCAACCGAAGAAGAGTCGCACTCCCGTCGATAGTCTCCCGCCTACAGCGAAATCCATCCCGCATGGATCGCCCACAACGACAGACTCGCCACCACGATCCAAAGCATCACCCCCTGGACCAACGGCCGTACCCCCACCTCCTTCAACGTATTCCTTGTAATGCCCGTCCCAATCAGAAACAACACCACCGTCAACGCCGCCCGCCCCAAGCGATATAAGCCTGAAAACAAACCCGCCGACTCCGGAAGATAATGCGGCACATAACTCGCCAGCACCGCCGCAACGCAGAAATACAGAATGAACCACGGCCAGTTCACCTTTGCATGGCTCTTCTTCAACATCGCCGTCGCAATTGCCAACGGCACAATCCACAACGCCCTCGCCAGCTTCACCGTAGTCCCCACCGCCAGCGCCGTCGCTCCATACTTCGCACTGGCACCTACAACAGAACTTGTGTCATGAATCGCCAGCGCTGACCAAAGTCCAAACTGCGCCTGCGAAAAATTTATGAGGTGGCCGATCAGGGGAAACAGCAGCAGCGCCACCGAATTCAACACAAACACAGTGCCCAGTGAAACCGCCATCTCCTCTTCATTCGCATTCAGCACTGGTCCCATCGCCGCTATTGCGCTTCCCCCGCAGATCGCCGTCCCAAAACTGATCAGCAGGGACTGCGTCTTACCCACCTGCAGCAACTTGCCCAGCGCAACGCCGAGACCCAACGCAAACGTGATGCTGATCGCCGTATACATAAATCCCGTCGCGCCCGTATGCACCACTTCTTTTAGGTTCATCCCAAACCCCAGGCAAACCACCGCCGCCTGCAGCATGAACTTCGACAGGTTTCTGCCCTCCCCGTGAAACCTATGCACGGTACTCAGCCCAAAAGCCAGCCCTGCCGCCAGTGCCAACGGCGGTCCAATCAAACCGCTCGCCGAAATGATAATTCCGATATAGAAAAGATTCTTCTTCCACATGCTTTTAAGCATGGACGCGCTCGCGCGCTCAGTCGAGAAGTAGTATTGAATTAGCGATAACTTCTACTTATCGTCACTATTAGTTCAACCAGTAGCCACCCAATCTGCAGCAAACCGTTGAAACGCCGCGGCCGTACCCGTGGCCTCTGTACCCGCCAACCGTACAAAGCTGAAGTCCCTCAGTATCTCCAATCCCTCCGCCGCTGCGATCCTCACCGACCCCAGACGCAGCACCTTCCCCACCGCATACCGCGACACAAACCCTACTCCCAGCTCCGCCTCCACACCCGAGATAATCGCCTCCGTCGAGTCCAGCTCCATCGCCACCCTCAGCGACCGCAGCGGCAACCCCACCTTCTTCAACGCCCGTTCCACTACTCGCCGCGACCCCGACCCCCTCTCCCTCAGCAGCAGCGGCACTTTCGCCAGCTCCTTCGGAGCAATCGCGGCACCCTTACGCGCGGCCCACGCGTGGTTCGGACTCACAATCAACACCATCTCGTCCCGCACCATCCGCTTGGTCTTCACGTCCCGTCGCATTGCCGGCCCTTCAATAATCCCCAACTCCACCCTCTCCTCCGCAACCGCCTCGACAATCTTCTCCGTATTCCCGCTCACCAACGAAAGCTTCACCTGCGGATACTGCCGCAAAAACGCCCCCAAAATCCGTGGCAGAACATACTGCGCTACCGTCGTCGAAGCCCCCAGCCGCAACTCCCCAACCGCCTCATCATTCAACGCCGCCAGCGCCCGCCGCGCCTCCACCATCGTCTCCGCCGCCGTATTCGCATACCCCAGCAACACCCGTCCTGCCTCAGTCAACGAGATCTGGCTCCCATGCCCCTCACCCCTCGCCCGATCGAACAATCGCACACCAGCCTCCTCCTCCAGCGCACGAACATGCTGACTCACCGCAGGCTGGCTCAGATGCAGCACCTCCCCCGCCTTGCGAAAGCTCATCTCCTCCGCCACCGCCCGAAACACCCTCAGCCGAAAGTTCTCCAACCTCACACCTCGCATCGCCGAAGGTGAACCACCCCCGCTACCCCCATCAGCATAAGCCCTCCCGATAAAATCAATGCAGCCAACCCCGTGCCCGCAAACAAAGACCCCAACCCGGCCATTGCCTCACCCCACCGCAGCCTCTTCGCTTTCCTTCGTCCCTCGCACAGTCACACCACCACCTCTGCCACTCTCCTCCTTACCCTCTCCGCGCTTCTCTCCCGCGTCATCGGCCTCATCCGCGATCAGTACATTGCCTACAAGTTCGGCGCAGGCCACAACACCGACGCCTACAACGTAGCCTTCTACCTCCCCGAGTGGATCAACTACGTCCTCGTCGGCGGCGCCGCCTCGATCACTTTCGTCACCATCCTCGACCGCTACCGCGCCACCGACAACGAAGCCGAAGGCGAACGCGCTCTCTCCATCATCCTCAACACCATGGTCATCGTCCTCGGCAGCGCCATACTCGTCGCCGAAATCTTCACCCCGCTCTTCACCCGCATCTACTTCGACCCCGCCTCACCCGAAGGCATTCTCTGCACCCGCATCACCCGCATCCTGCTGCCCGCACAACTCTTCTTCTTCGCCGGAGGAGTCCTCGCCTCCGTCCTCCTCGTCCGCAAACAGTTCTCCTTCCAGGCCATCTCGCCGCTCATCTACAACCTCGGCATCATCTTCGGCGGAGTCCTCCTGGCCAGCCGCATGGGCATCTCCTCCCTCGGCGTAGGCGCGCTCATCGGAACGATCCTGGGACCATTTCTGTTAAACGCCTACGGGGCCTACCGCGCCGGCCTCCGCTACCGCCGCATCCTCGACCTCCACCACCCCGGCCTCCGTGAATGGGTCCGCCTCTCTCTCCCCCTCATGCTCGGCGTCACCATCATTACCCTCGACAACCAGATCCTCGGCTACTTCGCCAAGCACGGCACAGGCGACATCTCCCGCCTCAACTACGCCAAGCGCCTCTTCACCGCTCCCATGGCCATCATCGGCCAGGCCGCCGGAGCAGCCTCGATGCCCTTCTTCGCCTCGCTGTTCGGCCGCAATCAGTTCGCCAGCTTCGCATCCGCCGTCAACCGGTCCGTCTCCCGCCTCGTCGCCTTCTCCCTCCTCGGCTCTGCCGCCATGATCGCCCTCGCTCAACCCGCCTTCGACCTCATCTTCCGCCGCGGCTCCTTCAACGCCGCTGACGCCACCTCGACAGCCTCTTACTTCGCCATCTTCGCCATCTCGCTCGCCCTCTGGACCGCGCAAGCCATCTACGCCCGCGCCTTCTACGCGGCCGGCGAAACTTTTGCCCCCATGCTCGCCGGAACCATCATCACCATCGTCAGCATCCCCATCTACTGGCAGCTCCACCAGCACTTCGGCGTCATCGGCCTCGCCTGGGCCTCAAACCTCGCGATCCTTCTCCAAGCCGGAACCCTCGCGATCCTCGCTCACCGCCGACATCTCGTCCCCATCTACGGCCCACCCGGCCCCTACACCGGCCTCGACCGCCCCGAAATCACCCGCGCAGCAATCGCCGCCCTAGTCAGCCTCGCCGGAGCCACCCTCCTCCTCCATCTCGTCCCCCAACCCCAAACCTACCGCGGCGACATCATCGCCCTCGCTATCGGAGGCCTCACCTGGGCCATCCTCGCCGCCGCCACCCTCCATCTAACCGGCTCAAAACTCCTAACCCAACTTCGCTCCCGCATTGCCTAGCCTCTGCATCAAGCCCTACTTCGCATCCTCCCACTCCTCATTCCAGGCCGTCTGAATTGCCTCCAGAATCCCCTCATTCGACTTAGCCGGATCCCCCACAAACCCCGGCAGCCCGATTACATACTTATGTAGATCCGTAAATCGCACCGAATAAGGTTCAATCTCCGGATACTTCTCCTGCAGCAAAATCCCAATCTCCTCTGCATCCGTCCAGTCGATCTCGCGCGCCATAGCTCTCTCCTCACTAAAATAATCAAAGCGGCGCCAACCGCTCACTCAAGAGACTACAAGAGTCCGCCGCGATTCTCATGCCCCATACCAACTCACCATCCCAATCAGCCGCATGGTCCGCCTCTCTCCTCCGCCGCGATCTCAACCTCCGCGCCCACCACTTCGCCCACGCGCAAAACCTCCTCCATGAGATCGCGCCCGGCCCCCATCAAGACACCGACCCCCTCATCGTCTTCGGCCGCAGCGAGCGAGGCCGTCACGGCAACTTCCACCCCGCATCCGACCTCGCCATCTGCGCCAACCCCGCCTGGCTCCGCCGCCTCTCCAAGCCCCACAGCGCCTCCCGCCGCTCCCCAGCCCGCAATGACTGGCCCTGGCGCGAACTCGACGCCGCCGTCAGCTCCGACGCCCTCCTCATGAACATCTTCTGCCACCCCCGAGTCTTCAACGGCCGCACCCTCGCCCCCGCCGTCGCCAACCTCCTCAACGTCGACCGCACCGCCCAGCCCCGCTTCGGCATCAACCCCGGCGTACCCCTCCGCACCACCCGCAAAGGCCGCAGCAAACTCCCCTCCGAACTAAGCGGCCGCGTCAACGTGCTAATCGACCGCACCGAGATCGATCTCCGCCTCGACAATCTCTTTCTCGAAGCCAAACTCACCGAATCCAGCTTCCAGACCGCTGCCCCCCGCCTCATCGAACGCTACCGCGACCTCGAAGCCGTCTTCGACCCCGACCGCCTACCCCGCAAAATCCTCTACACCCCCGCATCCCATCCACCCGCAGAAGAGTACTCCCAGCTCGAAGAGCCGACCGAATCTCTCACTCCATCCCGAACCCCATCCAAATCCTCACGCACCGTAATCGACGCCTATCAACTCATCCGCAACGTCCTCGCCGCCTTCGCCTCCGATGCATCCTTCTGCGTCCTCTGCGACGCCCGCCGCCGCGACCTCATCGAAATCTGGTACTCAGTCCTGTCGGCAGTCCACTACCCCAGCTTCGCCTGGCGCCTAAAGCTCCTAACCTGGCAGGAACTCGCATCAGTACTCCCTAAGGACCTGCAACAATTCCTCGAGGCAAAATACGGAATCCTTTCGGCGTGACTTCGGCTGTGATTTATTTTGCTCCGAGGCTGGCTTTGCGGGCGGGTTCGAACTCGTCGTTGGGTTTCCAGTTGATGGTAGTGGGGGCGGTGAGGGCCTGCCAGCCGAGGTCCATGCCGAAGCGGTCTAGCTTGGCGTTGCCGGCGAAATCCCAGTCCGCGTGATAGTTGTCGCTGAAGTTGTGGTAGTCGTGGGCGGTGAAGTCTTCGTGCTGCTTCTTGCCCCAGGCTGCGTCGTGGCCTTCGTAGAGGTTGCCGGTCTCGATGGAGAAGGCAGGGATGCCGACGCGGGAGAGCGAGAAGTGGTCGGAACGGTAGTAGCTGCCGGCGGAGGGTTTGGGGTCGGGGACTACGGCGAGGTTGAAGCGTTTGGCGGTGGCTTCGACGGTGGGGAAGAAGGTGGTGCGCTGGGCTCCGTTGACGTTGACCTGGAGGGGGACGCCGATGGGGAGGATCATGTCGTAGTTGATGTCGAGTGCGATCTGGCCGGCGGGGATGGGCGGGTGCTGGCCGAGGTATTCACTGCCCAGGAGGCCCTGCTCTTCGGCCGTGACGGCGGAGAAGATGACGGAGTGCGGGAGCTTGATGTCCGGCTGGGATGAGAGTTGGGACCAAACGCGAGCGAGTTCGAGGAGCATGCCGCAGCCGGTGGCGTTGTCAGCGGCGCCGTTGTAGATGTTGTCGCCGGACATGCCGGGGACGAAGCCGAGGTGGTCGAAGTGGGCGGTATAGAGGACGGCTTGATCTTTGGTTGGAATCGGTACGACATCCTTCTTCCCAATCGTGTGACCCTCAGCTTGAGTCATGCGGTCAACAGCACCGGGGAGAATACCGACGACGTTGGGCGACTGGAAGGGGCGGACGACGCTTTCGATGTGTGCGTGCAGGCGAACTGGAAGCTCCACGGCCTTGAAGCCGCGTTTGCCGGCGGCTTCGATCTCTGCGTCGGCGTCGAGGTTGGAGGATTTGAAGATTTGTTTGGCTACGTCGAGTTGGATCCAGCTTGCGGCTTCGAGCTGTGGGTCTTTGTTATCGCGGAGGTAGGTTTTTTCGCTGGTGTTGGAGTTTTTGACGACGTCCCAGCCGTAGCTGGCGAGGTCAGTGCGGTGGATGATGAGCGCGCCGACAGCTCCCATGCGCGCAGCCTGCTCGAATTTGTAGGTCCAGCGGCCGTAGTAGGTAAGGGCGTCGCCACCGAAGAAGTTGGGGTCGGTGGAGGGCGGGTCGCCGACGATGCAGAGGATGATTTTGCCTTTGACGTCGACGCCGGCGTAGTCGTTCCAGTTAAACTCGGGCGCGGTGATGCCGTAGCCGACGAAGACGATGGGGGCGTCGATATCGACAACTGGAGTGAGGGTGCGATTGGAGACTGTGTAGTCGTCTCCGTATTTGAGATCGATAGAGTAGAGGTCGATGGAGGGACCTTCGGGTTTTTTGGGGACGAGTGAGAAGGTGGTTTTGGATGGGATGGCATTCATGCCGACGAAGTTGATCTGCTGGAGGTAGGTGCCGTTGTCGCCGCCCGGCTTGAGGCCGTAGAGAGCGAACTGCGTGGCGATGTACTGGGCCGCGATCTCGCTGCCGCGCAGGCCGGGGCCGCGTCCTTCGAGGAGATCGTCCGCGAGGAACTTGACGTGAGCGCGGATCTTTTCGGGATCGATTGAGGCTTCTGCGGCTTTGACGGCCGGCGGGATGGTCTGGGCTGGTGCGCTGGCCGAGATAAAGAGCAGAGATGCGGCAAGGACGACGGCAGAGCGGATGCGGGTCTGGATAAGAGGCAACGATTGATACTCCTGAAGGCTTCTCTTGGTGCGTAACAAGTCTAACTGCATTCGCGGCGTGCGATATAGACGCGGTCGCTTGCGTGCGCATCTTGTAGGAAGCAGGCAATTTTCGATCTACTGTGCGTGTTGGGCTGCTGCCGCTCACGCTGGAGTGATTTTTAGTATGTTTGTTCGCATGGGGATGAAGCGCTTTTGCGCGGCGGCAGTTTTGTTGCTCATGGTTTCGCGGATCGGTGCACAGGACAAGGTACTGGCTCCCACCCCGCCGATGGGGTGGAATAGCTGGGACTCGTATGGGCTGACGGTAAACGAGGCGCAGTTTCGCGCCAATATGGTGGTGATGGCGGCGCAACTGAAGGAGTTCGGCTGGCAGTACGTGGTGGTGGATGAGGGATGGTATCTGGAGAACCCGGAAAATGCGTCGATTCCGGAGGCGCTTCGGTACACGATTAATTCTCAGGGGCAGTATGAGCCTGCGGCGAACCGGTTTCCGACGTCTGAGTTCGGAGGTGGGTTCAAGCAGCTGAGCGACGCGGTTCATAAAAATGGATTGAAGTTCGGGATCCACATCATTCGCGGGATCCCGAAGAAGACTGTCCTTGCGAATACCCGCGTTGGCTCGATGCATGTTCGTGCGAGTATCGCGGCCGATACGACCGACGTCTGTCCTTGGAATCCGGATAACTTTGGGGTGAAGGCGAATGCAGCTGGGCAAGCGTGGTACGACGCATTGATGAAACAGTATGCATCGTGGGGCGTGGACTACATCAAGGTCGACTGCATCGCTTCGCATCCGTATAAAGGCGCGGAGATAGCGATGATCCATAAAGCGATTGGACGGTCGGGGCGCGCGATGGTGCTTAGTCTTTCACCGGGGCCGACCGCGCTCGAGAATGCGGCGGACGTGGGGAAGAATGCGCAGTTGTGGCGGATTTCGGATGACGTTTGGGACTACTGGGAGAAGCCGGAGGGGAAGACCTTTCCGCAGAGTGTGAAGGGGCAATTTCCGGTGATCGCGAGTTGGGCGAAGTATGCGCACCCGGGGAATTGGCCGGACGCGGATATGTTGCCCATCGGGATGCTTGTGCCGGTGCCGGGCGAGGGCAAGCCAAGGGCCTCGAGGCTGACGGAGGAGGAACAGAGGACGATGGTTACGCTTTGGGCTATAGCGCGGTCACCGCTGTTTATCGGGGGAAATCTGACGCAGATGGACGACACGATGAAGTCGCTGCTAACAAATCCGGGGGTGATTGAGGTGGATCAGCACTCGCAGGCTGGGCATATGCTGGGGCAGGATGGGGATGTGGTGGCGTGGGGGGCAGTGTCGAGGGATCGTGACAAGAACTATCTGGCGCTGTTCAATCTTGGCGATACGCCGGTGCATGTGGAGAAGACATTTGCGGAGTATGGCTTTATTGACAAAGCGGAGTATAAGGTGCGAGACCTGTGGATGCGGAAGGAACTGGGGGCGTCAAATGCGGTGACGGATGAGCTGCCACCGCATGGGTCGGTGTTGCTGTCGTTGCATCAGTAGGCTTGGGCGAAGCAATGGTGGTTGCTTCGCGGGTGGCTTCGCCTTAGTATCGCCCTGAGTGGATTCTTTCAAGAACAAGACGAAGGTGGATCTGAATCGCACGGGGCTGGATGGTTCGCGGGCGGCTGAGGCGGAGCGGTTGGTTTCGGCGGGCCGGGTCGACGACGACGCAGCGTTTGAGTTGAACCTGCGGCCGACGCGGCTGGCGGAGTTTATCGGGCAGACGAAGGCGAAGGAGCAGCTGGCGATTGCGCTGGAGGCGGCGAAGTCGCGCGGGGAGGCGCTGGACCATGTGTTGTTGTTTGGGCCGCCGGGGCTGGGGAAGACTACGCTGGCGACCATCATTGCGAATGAGTTGGGAGTGGGGTATCAGCAAACGAGCGGGCCGGCACTGCAAATTCAGGGGGATTTGACGGCGATTCTCACGAATCTGCGGGAGAAGCAGGTTTTATTTCTGGATGAGATTCATCGCCTGCAGCCGGTGCTGGAAGAGAAGCTGTACACGGCGCTGGAGGACTATAAGCTCGACATCATCATCGGGCAGGGGCCGGCGGCGCGGACGCATGTGATGGAGATTCGGCCGTTTACCTTTGTGGCGGCTACGACGCGACCGGGAATGTTGTCGTCGCCTCTGCGGAGCCGGTTTGGGATATTGCTGCGGCTGGAGTTTTATACCGATGATGAGCTGCGATTTGTGGTGGAGCGGTCGGCGGAGGTGCTGGGGGTGCCGATCGATCGCGATGGGGCGGCGGAGATTGCGATGCGGTCGCGGGGGACACCGAGGATTGCGAATCGCTTGTTGCGGCGGGTGCGGGACTATGCGCAGGTGCGGGCACAGGGCGTCATTGACAGGGCTACGGCGCAGGCGGCGCTGGAGATGCTGGAGGTGGATGCGCATGGGTTCGATGAGCTGGACCGGCGGCTGCTGCGGACGATTATTGAGAAGTACGATGGGGGGCCGGTGGGGTTGAATACGCTGGCGGCGGCGCTGGCGGAGGAGCAGGATGCGCTGGAGGAGGTGTATGAGCCGTTTCTGATTCAGATTGGGTTTCTGGATCGGACGCCGCGCGGACGGGTGGCGACGCGGCTGGCTTATGAGCATCTGGGGATCGAGATGCCTCGGAAGTTGAGTTTGTTTTAGGGATTTTTTTCTAGCGTGGTGGAGGGCGGTTTTTGCGGGGGTTTTTGCGATTTTGGGGTGTGCAGAGCGTGGTTTTTCGATGGTAAATCGTGGTGGATTTGTGGTGAAAGTGTGGCTGGAAACTACAGCTAATCGGGCCCTGAAAAACATGCCAACTTTTTGAAATATTTCTGTGGATTTCTTTTGGAGGCTCGCTTGAAGACGCTTCGTGAGTTGATGGCGGTGGCGGGGCTGGTGTTTTCGGCGGCGGTGGTGGCAGATTTCTATTCGCGGCTGCCGGAGCGGATTGCGACGCACTTCAATAGGGCCGGGGTGGCGAATGGGTTTGGGGCGCGGTCGACTCTCTGGTTGCTGGTGGGGATTTCGCTTCTGTTGTACTTGACGCTATCGGCGATCAACTTTGTGCCGCGGATTGTGAATGTGAAGAGGCCGTTGGCGCCCGAGCAGGATAAGGCTGTGCTGGAGGAGTCGATGGCGATGGTGGGGTGGATCAAGGCCGAGGTGTGCTGGATGTTTGCTTATCTTTGTCTGGCGATGGTGCGGAATGGGATGGGGTTGCAGATGGGGTTGGGGTCGTGGTTTCTGCCGGTGACCCTGGTGGTGGTGCTGGGGACTTGTGCGGTCTATCTGATGAGGATTTTCCGGGCGATTGTGGTGGTTTGAGCTTTGGGTGAAGAGGCAACAGCCAAGAGCGACGTGGAGGGAGATAGGCCGGAGGTAGAGAAGCGGATTTCTCCACTCCGCTGC
>Ga0137377_10002385_pt1 | contig 13970 bp, 10 predicted proteins | sample SagtaG_22_FD_104815 | JGI IMG/M metagenome (GOLD analysis project Ga0137377, IMG submission 104815) | Vadose zone soil microbial communities from Sagehorn Ranch, Mendocino, California, USA - Sage2_L_40_16 metaG | ecosystem: Environmental > Terrestrial > Soil > Vadose zone | place: USA... | reverse complement strand
CTCCCCTTCGCTGCGCTCTTCTATGACGGCGGCAAGAAGCATGAGCGGGACCGACATAACGATCAAAAACATTTGAATCGAAAGCGCATTCTCTTCTGCCGATCTTGTCGAAAATGGCCCATACCCGTGGCCGGCGCTCCAAATGGCAACAAACGTCAACGTGCAGATGGCCGCGCTCGCGCCGCGCGAACCGAAGCGCACCGCTGCCCATATTAAAAATGGCAACGGCAAATAGAGCAGCGCTGAATCTGCGGTTGATGCCAATTTATAGAAAGCGATGGTGCTAACCGAAAGCAGACCAAGCAGAAGGAGACCGGCTTCGAGAAATCTCGAGCGACGAATCTTACCCAGCCAGGCGATTCCCTCCGCGCTCCAGTTCACGATAAAAGGCACGAGGGTTAGCGCGGCTAAAACGTTAGAAGTAAATCGGATTCGCCAGACTTGCCAATAGCTGTCTTGTCCCCAGTGATTGAAGACGACGAACGCCGAATCCAGAAAGGAAGAAAGAAAAGGGCCAAGAAACGCGGCGAAGAAACAAAAAATTCCGACGTTGCGAAGGCGATCGAACCGCACCGGACGATCGATCAGATACCGGACACAGCCCGCGCCAATGAGTGCTTCGCACGAGTTGCTGATGAACCAGCACAGAATCATCGTGGGCGGAACGTTGCTTTGCAGTTGTGCCGCCAGATGCGCCGGAAATGCAGCCAGCAATATCACCCACCAAATGCGCATAGGCGTCAAGAGAAGCGCCGCAAGCAGAATCGAATTGGGTGGCCAAAGAACCGAAACCGGATGCGGCCGGAGAGTCAGCGCGAATCCAATTTTTGCCCCGAGATAATAGGCAAGACATACGGACAAGGCGATAACAGCAACGCGCCGATCAAAAATTTGATTGCGCCTTCGGTCTGTTTTCGAATGTGAATGAAACCCTGCCAGCCCCAACGGCGCGACCAGATTTTTCATCCCCAAAATTCACTACTTCTCATAGGCGAAGAAGTAGGCTCCTTCATGCTTATAAAGTTGTCCTACAAAGCGATGCTTATCAAGAAGATGGAACAAAGACAAGATCGTTTAATGTTACAATTCGGTGAACATCGAGCAGCAATCTGACAGGCTCTTGTATACTCTTGACAGAAGACCTGATGAACCGCGAAAGCTGAAACCATGGCGCGCTTGCGTCACCGTTGCGCTCGAAAAGGAGTTGCCCGACGCCGCGACCGCAAGTGCGATCGCCGTGAGGCATGTCATCGGCTTGGGCATAATGATTCTCCCGGGAAGAGAAGTGTGAACGTACCTCAGACTGCCTACCCTCAAGGCACAGATCTAGTCAACCACGAATGGTTATTTCCGCCGGCCGATTCTTTGTCTATTGGCCAAATGGTGAACGACCGGGCATCGTGGCTTAAGCGGACACAAGGATTCGTGCGCGGTCGCCGGGCTTTGGCTCGAGCATCTCGCGCGAATTTGAAACCGCTCAAACGCACCGTTGGATCGACATTTTTTCCAAGCGCGAGCACCTGAAAACTTCTCCCAAGCATTTCTGGATGCAGGAGCGTTTGCAGCGCACGCTTCGTCTTTGGATCGGCATCCTCTTGCGAGATGTCGTGGGCCAGCTTGGAAAGTATCCCGGTGATGAAATGATGTTGATCGGTGAAGCCTTTGACTTCGAAACCGCACGCTTCCGAACGCTCAGCAATACTCGTCCATTCGACATGCGCGGTGATATCGGCGTGGCCGATCTCATCGAATGGTGACTGCAGCAGACGATGCTGCGCTCGGACTTGCAATGTCCCCGCGGATCGGTGCGTCGCAAAAAATTCGTCACGGGGATAGCCGTAATCAATCATGAGCACGTAACCGCGATCGAGCTTGCGCGAAACGTTGTAGATCCAATCGAGTGCCGCGAGGTTTACTTCCGTTTGGTAACCGGCGAGTTGCACGGGCGATTTCTGCAATTGATCGCGCAGTGTTTGATCCGCAATCGGTTGATCGACGAATCCGAACATGTCGCCGTTCAGGGTGACAAATTTTTCCAGCCATGTGCATTCCGTGGAGGCGCCAATCCCGCTCCCACATTGCGAGACGATCAGATGCACCGGCATGGCGTCGAGAAGCTCGTTGGAAAAATGAACTCCGCTAAATAGCTCAAGCGCATCGATTGAATCTCGCCATTCGACCTTGTCTTCGAATCCTGCCAGCGTTTGCAATTGTCGATCTTGCAGGATCGGAAATGGTTCGACGATTCGATAGCGCAGGGCCGCAAAAAAATCTGGCCAGCGTTTGCGCGCGGATTCAAGCACGTCGTGGGCAAACTCGCCATGGTGCGCGCCTTGCTCGACGAGGACGAATTTATCGATCTTGCCGAGTCGTTCCCAGATTTGCGCGAATTGCGCAGCCAGGAACTGGCCGAAGATCGGGCCGACACTCACATTTGTGAAATAATCTCCGCGACGTCCAATTGCGCACCGGCCAGAGGAATAATATCCGTGCTCAGGATGATAAAGCGCCTGTTGCATGAACCACGCGAAGGGAACCGGGCCGCGTGCTTTGATTTCGGCCCGAATATGTTCGATCAAAGCGTGATTGCCGGTGCTCACCTCATTATATCGTTAAATCGTTGAATCGTTAAATGACTGACCCTAAGTTTCGCGACTCGGACCACATTTTCATCCCGCCGATTTAGAATGCCAGTTACGTACCTCAAACCGCCGCCAGGCTATCGCTTTCGGCCTCCCTGGTATTCCAGACCACAATTCTATATTCCGCTCGGCGTCGTTGTCGTGCTCGCTGCTGCCGTTGTGGTTTACATTGCCATTCTCGCCTCTGATCTCAACAGCCAGGCGGCGACGTTCGATCTGAGCAGACTCGAACAAATGGAATCGGCGAGTGTGATTCTCGATCGCAACGGCAAGATCTTCGGCCAAATCTACGTGGAGAATCGCGAAACAGTGCCGTACGATCAACTGCCCCGCGACCTCGTCAACGCAGTCGTGGCGGTTGAGGATGCAAAATTTTATCAACATGGCGGCTACGATTTCTTCGGAATCATCCGGGCAGCGTTGAAAAATTTGACTGCTGGTCACGTGCGGCAGGGGGGAAGCACGATTACGCAGCAACTGGCGCGCAACAGTTTTGCGCTCAAACAAAAAACATTTCGTCGCAAGGTTCTGGAAATTTTTCTGGCACGCCGGATCGAAGAGCATTTCGGCAAACAAAAAATCATGGAGCTTTATCTGAACCGGATTTATTTCGGCGGCGGGCTCTATGGAGCGGAAGCAGCGGCGCGAGGATACTTTGGCAAATCCGCGCGTGAAATGTCGCTGGCGGAATGTGCCACTCTGGCCGGCCTGATTAAGAGCCCAAATAGATTATCGCCTTGGGCAGATCGGGCTGCGTCGCTGGAGGCGCGCAATTACGCGCTCGATCGCCTGCGCGATCTTGATTTCATCAGCCGCGAACGATGCGCCAGTGCGCGAGGGGAAGAGGTTGTCATTGGCAGCAGGCAGAACGCTCAGGGGCAAACTTACGCAGTCGATTACATTCGCCAGCAAGTGATCGCCGCGGTCGGATGGGACCGCGCGATGAACGAGGGTTTTCGCATTCACACTACCATCGATGTCGATCTTCAGACGGTCGCTGAGCATTCTCTTCGCTCGAATCTTGAGCGGGCCGAACAACATCCCGATTACAAGCACCAGACTTATGCGGAGTATGCGGCGAATTTTCGCAAAGCCAAAGCCAATGGCACGATGTCCGATCAGCCGGCGCCCGAGTATCTCCAAGGAGCGGTGATTGGACTCGATAACCAAACCGGGGACATCCTGGTGCTCGTCGGCGGCCGCGATTTCGAGCACAACCAATATGATCGCGCGTTGCAAGCGAAGCGGCCAGCCGGAACCGCGATGCTGCCGTTTGTTTATGCGGCTGCATTTGAAAAAGGAATGTTCCCGGGATCGCTGGTGGAAGATTCGCCGCTCGATAATCGCGCTGTCATGATCGGCGGCACAACCGGCATTCTCGGTGAATGGGGGCCGGAAAGCGGGGAGAACCGCTACGAAGGTGCAATGACAGCGCGGCAGGCGATGGCCAAATCAAAGAATGGCGCAACCGTCCGAATTGGCATGAACGCGGGTGTCGATTCAGTTTTGCAGCTTTGTTCGGCGGCCGGCGTTCGTTCCTCCATGCGTCCGTATCCGGCCACATTTCTCGGCAGCAGCGAAATCACGATTGCCGAGCTCGCGCTCGCTTACACGATTTTTCCAAACGGCGGCTGGCGTCCGGGCACGCCGCATATTTTGGAACGCATCGAAGAGAAAGACGGAGGCGTGGTATGGGATGCAAAGAGCGCGCGCACCCGGCAAACCGTCATCAAATCCGAAACAGCTTATGAAGTGCATTCCTGTCTGGTCGATGCGCTGGAGTCAGGAACGGGAAAAGCTGCGCGTACACAATTCGGGCTGAAAAAAATGCCAGGAGCAGGGAAAACTGGTACCGCCTACGATTTCACCGACGCACTTTTTGCCGGTTACGATTCAAACTTTACCTGCGCGGTTTGGCTGGGCTTCGACAAGCCGCAAAAGATTTATCGTGGCGCGTTTGGGCGTGAACTGGCGTTGCCGGTTTGGGTCGACATCATGAATGCCGCGGTTGAGCGTTATCCGCCGCGGGAAATTACGCGCCCGTCAGATCTGAAGGAGGTCGAGATTTGCTCGAGATCGGGCTTGCTTGCCACTGATAAATGTTACGATGCCGTGAAAAGCACGAGTGGTGACACCGTGCAGCGGCGTACGACATACATGGAAATCGCTACTTCGGCACAGATGCCGACCGAGCCATGCAACGTCCACGGCGAACCGCGCGTGCGGCTTGTCCGCGATCTTCCTTCGAGCGATTTGCCGCGCGCTGAGCTCGCTGTCGATCTTAGCGAAGTTACTCCGGTCATCGTAAAAAGCCCAACTCTGCTGGCCGACAAAGATCCTTACAATTCGGTCAAACCAACTGTGAGACCAGAGCCGGAGCCGGAGGCGGTAAAGGAAACGACAGAAACTGAAAAGATCGACAATGCCGCTGCCGAAAATTCAGCGACACCGGCGAAGCCCGAAAAAGTCCACGAGGCGGAAGGCGATTCAAACAAGCAAATACCGCAGGCCGCGGTGCCGATCAGGAAAGCGATACCGGTCGAACCGCAGGAGAAAAATGAACCAGTCGAGATTCGGCGCGCAAAACCTGTGAAGCCGCTCGATCAAGAGAATGACGAAGAGACGCTCTTAAGGTCGGCGACGCCGCCTCCGAGCGGTCTCAACGAATAAGCAATGGGATTGCAGAGCGCGGACGATTTTCGGGTAGCCGTTCTCAACCCGGGCGGTCGCGATCCGGAACAGCACTTTCACGACAAAATCGATCCAGGCACGGGCGAACATCCCCCCATCAATTTCCACGGCTATGCCGCGTGCACGCGCGGAGCTTTTCATTATGATACGCGGCGCGCGATCACGGAAGAAACGCCCATTCTTCTCCTTTTGCGCGGCGATTTCCGAAATTCAGAGCGCGCGTTGGGCGAACTGAAAAAGCACGGACGCAAGGTGGCTGTCTCGCTAAAAGAGACCGGGCTGCACCAGATCGCGCAACAGTTATGCGATCGCGCAAAGTTATCACGCTTCATTACGATTCTGGCACAAGCCGATGGATGCATCGCCACCACACCGGAGGCTGCGGAAATCTACCAGAGAGCGCGCTGGAAACACGATCCTCGCACAGTTGCCTTTATTCCAACGCCTTATCCGCTCGAAGATGGACAATGGAACTTTTCTGTCCCGCCTAACAAACACACCGGAATTTTTCTCGGCACACGCGAATGGGATGTACCTTCGCGCAATCATTTCGCAGCGCTGTTGATCGCGCGCCAGCTGTGTGAAGCCACAAGCGAGCCGGTTACCGTCATCAATCTGGATGGATACAAGGCGCGGCGATTGCTTTGGGAGTTAAAATTTCCAAACGGAAAATTCCGCGTGATTGAGGAAGAAAAAGCGTATCCGGATTACCTCCGAATGGTGGCCGGGCATAAAATAGTTTTGCAACTCGATCGCAGCCACGTGCCAGGCCAGGTCGCGGGGGACGCTCTTCTATGCCGGACCGTTTGCGTGGGCGGCGATGGCGCGATTGAAGGAATCGCGTTCCCAAAAACTTGCGGCGAAGGCCGGGGCATTAGCGAGATCGCTTCGATCGCGCTCGATCTGTTGAAGAATGCCGATGCACGCGCCGCGATTGTGGCCGAATCGCAAGAGCGCGCACTGGAGCGACTCTCCTTTCGAGCGGTCCGTTCTCAATTAGCAAAATTCTTCGCGCAATTCGCGTCGTAGCATGCGTCCTTCGCTCCTGTTCACAGCGACGCATGCAAAGCGTCAGAAAGAATTGCCCACTAAACACGCGAAAATAACACGGAAAATCTTAAAGACATAATCGGCGGCTCACTTCTTCCTTTCGTGTCATTCGTGCCTGCCGCGCCGCAGCGTGCGAAGGCTGGGTGTTTGGTGGGCTAATTATCCGCCTAATCCGCGCTGCGAACGCTGGGTGATTCGCGGGTAGAATTTTTTTCTTGACAGGGCGGTCCGAATCTTTTCACACTCGGCGCTGTCTGGAACCGGGGGGTCAGGGCAGGAAGCCGCGTCCCGGCAGCTTTCTTCCTCTGTTTCAGGCTTGCAGTCATAACGGGCAACCCAACCGGGAGAAAAAGGAATTCAGAACATGAATCAGTTAATTCGGTCAAAAAACTTCACAACGTTTATTGTTTCGGCAGCGGCGCTTGTCTGCTTTGGGCTTGGGCGGGCCCCGAACGCTTTCGGGGTTAGCCCGGCGCCAGACGGCGGCTATGTTGGCCAGAACACGGCGGAGGGCACTGACGCGCTCTTTAGCCTCACTAGCGGAGTCTGGAATGTGGCCGTTGGTTTTGAAGCACTCCATAGCGACACAACTGGCAACCAGAACACCGCGACCGGCTACAGAGCGCTCTTCAGTAACCTCACGGGCGATCATAGCACGGCCTACGGGTCGCGAGCGCTGTATAACAATACCACTGGCAACGACAACGTAGCCACCGGGTTTGGCACACTCCTCAGCAATGTTAGTGGCAACAGAAACACCGGTGTTGGTTTTCGAACGCTTACGTTCACCAATGCCGACGATAACACGGCCATCGGATGGAACGCGCTCTATAACAATAGGACTGGCGCCCAAAATACGGCCATCGGTTCTGGAGCGCTCTTTAACGGGATCGGTAATAGCGATAACACAGCCGTCGGTTATCAAGCCCTTAATAATAACGACACCGGCAACTTCAACGACGCTGTCGGCGCCTCTGCGCTCTTTAGTAACACTGCCGGATTCAGCAACAACGCTTTTGGCGAGGACGCGCTTTTCTTTAATAAGGTCGGCGCTGCAAACACCGCCATTGGTGATGCCGCGCTCGCGTTGAATGACTCGAGCGGAAACGGCGTTGCCAACTTCAACACGGCAGTTGGCTTTTCGGCGATGTTTAATAACGTTGATGGCGCTCAGAACACAGTCGTGGGTGCAGGGGCAGGACCAAACCTGGTTGCCGCCACTGACCACAGTAACACTTACCTGGGCCAATTCGTTGGTTCCACCATCCCCGGGGAAACCAATACGATCCGCATCGCAGACATCTCGATTGACGGGTTCGGGTCCGCAGCCTGCTTCATCGGTGGTATCTTCAATAACTTCCAGCCTGTTGGCGGCAGCGTTGTTGAAGTTACTTTAGACCTTGCGAACGACAAGCTTGGCTGGGATGTTGGTACGCCCGGCGCTAGCCCGACCCAGGGTGCGCCTCGTAGCGCACCTGTGCCTCGTAGCGCGCCAACCCAGCGCCCCGCCAAGCTCATTGGCAAAGTTGAGAAGTTGGAAGCAACGGTCGCGCAGCAACAGAAACAAATAGAGACTCTCACAACCCAGCTCAAAGAGCAGGCCGCTCAAATCCAGAAGGTGAGCGCCCAGATTGAAGTGAATAAACCGGCCCCGCGGACGGTCGCCAATAAGTAATAGACTCTGTAGCCTCGGTCGTTGACCGCGGCCCGAGACCGACGATCTCGGACCAAGAGCAGAAAGGCCGTCATGCCTCACCGGCGTGGCGGCTTTTTGTTTTATCGATTTGTTGGCAGTGTCGCTGAAGGTGTTTTCTGTGTGGCAGCCTCGAAAGGCTTCTGGGTTGGATTATTCAGAGACGATCATTGGCGAAGGAATTTTCGGTAATGCCGGCATGAGCAATGAAACCCTTATCCGCAATATTAATACTACGGCGCAGCCTATAATCGCTGGCGTTGACGGTGTTACAGTCCGGCTTGCCGCGACTGCCCGCTACGAGGCGGTTAACGCGATGTTGCTCAACGAGTTCCTGAAAGAGGACCGCAAACTTCAAGAACAAGAAGCAACGATTACACAGCTAAAGAAAGAGATGGAGACTGTAGCTGCCCATCTCAAAGAGCAGGATTCAAAAATCCAAAAAGTGAGCGATCAGCTTGAACTGAGCAAACCGGCGCCTCAAATGGTCAGCAACGATCAGAGGTAGGGAATTGTTCCCAATACGATTGGAAGGGACGCCCTCCGTGGCGTGCCTAAAGTCGGACGAAACGGAGCTCGTCCCTCCAACGGGAATTCGGAAGCAGCCAATTCGAGGTCAACTCGCAAAACCTTTGGAAGTCAATCGCCCCTGCTCGTCGAAGGGCTATCGAAAACGCTACAGACTAGAAGCCCATCGGCCCCAGTCAGGCAAGATGCCTAACTTCCATTGCCTGCAGATAAATATCTTCCAAACGCTGCACCTGGACACGTTGATCAAACTTCTGCGCGACCGCATCCGCACCGGCGCGCGCGATGCGCGAAAGAAAAGCAGAGTCTTGCACGGCGTCGACCAACCCACGCGCTAATTCTTCATGATTATGCTCCGGCACGAGCACCCCGGTCACGCCGTTCTCAATCGCTTCGGGAATCCCGCCATGCCGGGTCGCGAAGACTGGCAACCCCGTCGCCATCGCTTCCAGCATTGAATTTGGTATCCCCTCCTGATTTCCGTCAGGACCAGTTTCGCTCGGATGGAGGAAAATGTGCGATGCAAAGAAAATGTCGCGCAGTTCCGCCTGCGAAATAAAACCGGTAAACGAAACCCGATTGTCGATCTTTAGTTCGCGCGCCAATTTCTGAAGATCTCCAAGTAGCGGGCCTTCTCCGGCAATAGTTAGCGTCGCGTTTGGATATCGATGCAGAAAACTCGCGAAAGCGCGGAGCGTGACCGGCAGACCTTTTTTCGCGATCAAACGGCCAGCTTGCATGAATCGCCATTCGCCCCCGCGACCGCGAGGCGGAAAGCTCCGTTCGCGAAATGGAAATTCGCTGAGCGGAATCCCGGTTCGCTGAATTTCGATCTTTTTTTCGTCGCAACCAAGATGAATCACTGCGCGCCGCAACGATTCCGATCGAACGAGGACGAGTTTTACCGCGTCGAGCATTTGCCGTGTGGCACCTCGATAGGCCGGTTTATCCATGTCCACCATTACGTCTGCGCCATGAAAGGAAACAATCGACGGCTTCGGCCATGCGCGAATCAGCGGCAGCAGATGCACAGCGATGTGACCGAAGTAAATATGCAGAAGACGCGCATCGGTTTTTTTTAAGACCTTCAGCAGCGCGCGAACCTCGACGCTGGAAAGTTGCCATGGCTTATCGCGCACTTGTCTGAACCAAAAACGCCGCACAAAATGGGTGGGCGGCTTGGCGACGACGTGGATCGAGTCAAATGGATAGCGGTCGGCTTGTTCGCGCTTTTGCGCGATCACGATCGGCCGGCATCGCTTCAGGGAAGTTATCTGCCGGTAGATGTGCAACATCTCCGGTTTAAGAAACGTCGCGCAATAACAGGCGACGACTGGGAGAGGGTTTCTTGTCACGTCGAGCGAAGTGTCCCGCTGCTGCACTGTTCCTCGTTTTAAGAGTAAGAGATTCCTCCACTTCGGTCGGAATGACAGCAAAACTGCGCGTGAGGACGACCGCCGCTACATTTCATCCAAACGTCTGCGCTTCGAACTTATCAAAAGAGAATTTCGAAGAGCTTAATGCCCTTCCATTTTCCGGGAATGTTGGGGTCGAACGAGGTGCTTTCCACCCATGTGCCGTATCGGGCTGGTGCGGCCGGATTGAGCATCTGGAGCGGGTTGCCGCCGCGAAATCCTCGCGGAACCACCCCCTGGACGTCGGGGCGTTGTAAGAGGGGCGGCGGCGTGGGCATTGCTCGGACCGGTTCTTGCGGCCCGATCGGCGCCCGGAAACTTTGTGCAAAAGTGCTCGCCACCAGCGTGGCCAGGATCGAAATTGTCAATGTTTTCATAATTTTTTCCTTTCAGCGAGACGTGCAAGTTCTTGCCCGTAACAACGCCTGCCCACATTATATAGTTCGATGGACTACCTTGAAAAGGCTGCACGTGTCCTGGATATCGAAATTTTTGAGCTCCAGCGGCTCCGCGATCGACTGAGCAAAAATTTCTCCCTCGCGGTCGAACTGATCAGGGAAACGGTCGATGCTCGAGGGAAAGTTGTCGTTCTCGGTGTCGGGAAATCCGGACACGTCGGCGCGAAAATCGCCGCCACTCTCACGAGCACGGGTTCGCCTGCCGTCGTGCTCGATTCCTCGAATGCACTGCATGGCGATCTGGGCATGATTGCCGATGGCGACGTGGTCCTGGCGTTAAGCGCGAGCGGCGAGACGGAGGAATTACTCCGGATCTTGCCGGCGATCGCGCGGTTTCAAGTGCGAATCATTGCCTTTTGCGGCGATCCGAAGTCAACCCTGGCTCAAAACGCGCATGTGTTTCTCGATGTCAACATCGAGCAGGAAGCATGTCCGCTTAACCTCGCGCCCACTTCGAGCACAACAGTGATGCTGGCGCTGGGGGACGCGCTCGCCATGGTGCTGCTCGAGGCGCGCGGATTTAACAAGGAAGATTTCGCCAAGTTTCATCCCGCCGGACTGATCGGGCGCAGCCTCCTCATGCGTGTGCATCAAATCATGCGCCCGCGTGAAGCCATGGCCATCGTTTCTACCAATACGCCGATACGCGATGTGCTCAAAGCGATGACGAATGTTCGCGCCGGAGCAGCAGTCGTCGCGGGCGAAGATCGACAACTGCTCGGAATTTTCACGCATGGAGATTTCGTGCGGCATTTTCAATCCGACTCCAAGATTGGCGAACGGCTGGTCGCGGACCTGATGACGTTGAATCCGGTGACGGTGCACAAAGACAAACTCGCCGTCGAAGTGCTGAACCTACTGGAGCGCCATCGCATCGACGATCTTGTCGTTATCGATGACGACAGCGTGCCGGTGGGCATCGTCGATTCGCAGGACCTCACGCGCTTGAAGTTACTCTGAGCGCGTGTAACGTCCGCGCTCCGTTTTAACGATTCAACGATTTAACGTTTCTCCCATGGCCGCGGCAAATGATCTTCGTAAAGGAATGGCAATTAAGTACAACGGCAACCCTGCCATTGTGCTCGAAGTCCATCACCGTACGCCCGGAAATTTGCGCGCATTCGTCCAGGCGATCATCCGCTACATCAATACCGGCAAAAGTGCCGACGTCCGCTTCGGCTCGACTGACAAAGTGGAATTGGTTGAGATCGAGCGAAAGAACCTCGAGTTCAGCTACAAGGATCGCAACGGATATCATTTCATGGACGCGGAGACCTACGACACGGTCACGTTGCAAGAGAATCTGATCGGCGACGCCAAAGATTATCTCGTGGAAAATCTTTCCGTGCAGGTTCTCTATGCCGAAGGCAAACCGGTGCAGGTTGAGTTGCCCGCCTCCGTCAGTCTCAAGGTCGTGGAGTCACCCGAAGGGTTGCGGGGCGACACCGCAAGCAATGTGACTAAACCGGCTGTGCTCGAGACCGGGAAAACAATCAACGTCCCGCTCTTTATTAAAGAAGGCGAAGCCATCAAGATCGACACTCGCACCGGCGCCTACATGGGCCGCGCATAGACGACCTGCGTAGAAAACACCCAACGCCAAGCACCAACATCAAACGTCCAACTCGGATTCTAAATTGGGCGTTGGGATTCGACTTTCGCTCACCACGGCGTCTGCGTAATCTGGGACAACCTTGGCTGCAACGAAGCGAAGATCGACAAGCAATCGAGCAAAGCGTAAGCCCGACCGCGGCAGAAAAATTGTTCGCAATGTCGCGCGGGCGACACGATTCGTTCCCGCGTCTGATCCAGTTACAGTCCCCACCCGTTGGGTGAAGTTTGTTTTCGCGATTTTTTTGCTCCCGGCCTGTGCAATTCTCAGTCAGACGTTTTTCACCGTCTTTGCGCGGGCGACCGTGACGCAACGGCTCTGGGCCGGTGAAGAATTTTGGTTCTTTTCACTGGGCGCGGTCCTCTGGCTGATTGCTTTTGTCGGCTTGCCCCGCCCGATTGTCATCTACGTCTTCGGACACGAACTCACCCATGCGCTGTGGGTTTTGCTGATGGGCGGTCGCGTCAGCCGGTTTCGCGTCGGACGCGACGGCGGGCATGTGGTGACAAACCGAAACAATTTCTGGATCGCGCTGGCCCCTTATTTTTTCCCATTTTACAGCATTCTCGCGATCGCCACTTATGGCGTGCTCAGCCTGTTTCTCGACACACAACCCCATGGACGCCTGCTTTATGCCGTGATCGGCGCGACTTGGGCGTTCCATTTCACGTTCACCTGCTGGATGATCCCCAAAAATCAGACCGATCTGAGCGATCAAGGAACCTTTTTCTCGCTCGTCGTGATCTATCTCATGAATTTAATCCTCCTGAGCGTGATGCTGGTTCTCGCCTCACCGCAAATCGCGTTTGCAGGATTCGGCGCCGATCTGTTGACGAATATCGCCAACTTCTCTCATTGGGTTGTCGATCTTTTTGACGGCTTCACGCGCGGCGCGTAGCAAGGCCGGCGTTTCACCGAAACGCGCTACAAATCGTGGCGCAAGTTTTGTAGGGTGTCTGTATCAGACACCTTTAACGAACGTTCGTAATCACAGCGAATGGCAAAGTCGGCATTGTGTCAGCTATTGAAATTTGCCGGCCATCGTAATGAAGATCGCGACAAGTAAAAAGATTGTGCGTATTCTCGAGCGGAAGAGTTTCGGGTAATTCGAGCGCGGTATCTTTCCAGCGCTCGCCAACCGGCGGAAAACCGATGCGCGAAGCGAGCCGCGGCGCGATTACAACGATCCATTGATTGTCGAGCCGTCTCGCAAAACTGACGCAGCATTCCGCAAATGTTCCGCTCGCAGCGAGCGGCAAATATTCACCACGCTGGAAAAGATCGACATGTTCGCGTCGAAATTGCAGCACTCGCTGCGTCAAAAACATTTTGATCCGGCCATCAGGCCAATTCTGCATCAGTTCATCGGGAGTCGCCGCAGGCAACCCTTCCAGCATTTCGCGACGCGCCTGGTAATCGACCGGGCGCCGGTTGTCGGGATCGACCAGACTGTAATCCCAAACCTCGTTGCCTTGATAAATGTCGGGCACTCCCGGGGAAGTCAACTTGAGCAGCGTCTGGGTGAGCGAGTTAATCGCTCCGAGGCGCGCGATCTCCTGAACGACCGGAAGAAAACTGGGAAGAAACTTGTTCCGCGGCGAGGAATCCAAAATTTTCCCAACGAAATCGTGCATGGCCGCGTCCCACTCTTCGTTCGGTTGGATCCAGCTCGTGTTGAGCTTTGCTTCGTTGAGAGCCTTACCCATGTACGCCTGAATGCGCCCAATATATTCGGCCGTTGCCGCTTCTTCCGGGACGCCGGAAAGCTGAACCGGCCAGGTTCCAAGTAACGTTTGGTAGAGCAGATATTCCTCGTTTCCGTCGGGCGCTTCGAGGTCGTTGATAGTACGTTTCCAGCGGCGATTAGCGACACGCCAGCGT
>Ga0137377_10002384_pt1 | contig 13976 bp, 13 predicted proteins | sample SagtaG_22_FD_104815 | JGI IMG/M metagenome (GOLD analysis project Ga0137377, IMG submission 104815) | Vadose zone soil microbial communities from Sagehorn Ranch, Mendocino, California, USA - Sage2_L_40_16 metaG | ecosystem: Environmental > Terrestrial > Soil > Vadose zone | place: USA... | reverse complement strand
CAAACTCATGCAGGGCATATTCGGAAAAACCATACGCTTGCCGTAAGCGGGCGAACGCCTCCTTGCGCTCTTGCTTATGTGCTGGTGGAATTGCGCGTGCCCCCTGCCATGCAGGATCAGCGCGCATATGCCGCAGCCGCTTCATCGCTTCACCCAGCAGGGCATTGTAGAGGCAGCGCGCCGCCTCAAAATGCGCACCGAGACGCCTGGCCTGCCCTGCATCGACCGCAAGCGGCAGTTCCAACAAAAAGGTGGGGGTTTTGCTCTTCTTCATCGGGCGTCTCCGTGCGGGTCCATCCCGCTCTTCATCGCTAGCTAGGAGGCTGCGACAAGCATCTCTGCCGGAGGTGAACAAGCTGCTACGAACGCTTGCGCGTTGTGTTCACTCACCTGCGCCACCCGCGCCAGTGTCACCACGCGGCGCACGTAGCCCTCGACGAGCCGCTGTTTGGCCAGGCGTGCCTGTTCGGATGCCAGCTGTGCTTGAGCAGCCAGGCGCAGGCGCGTCAGTAATGCCTCCTCCTCTGAGGAGGAGAGCGCGGGGACCGTGCCCAGGTCCGTAAAAAACTGGCACAGGAGGGTATAAGATCGGGTATCTTTAGGCATCGGAAGCATCCTCTTTCTCATGCGCCACAGGACTTCTCGGATCTTCCATCGGGATGACGATGGGGTGGTGAATGGAGTCAAACATCCTGTTTGCCTTTCAACATCATGCAAACATTGACAGGCGGCGGGAATCGTGGCATAGTACCACTAGACCTTGAGCCTGTCCTGGCAGCACAACGCTTTCGACAGAGGTATGCTGCCACTATGTATCAACTGTAAAAGGATGGGTAATCCCTGTTTGGGCTGTGCAGAAGTTTGGCGACTGAGACACAGTGCATACAGTTTCGCGCGAGGTCACGGGGCGCTTAGCTGAGACACGCTAAGCGTTTCTTATTGCTTCAAGAATATCACCTCCTTTATGGCCTTCCACTCTCACACTAACGATAGTACCATAGAGAAATACGGAATGTCAAGGAAAGTACGGCTAAATATGGATAATTCATGGAGGTTTGACAATCTTGTAGAGCTATGGTAAGTTATGGATACTAACGACCACACAAGGGGGGCTATAATAGTGCCCGATGAAAAACTCATGGAAACAGATGATGTTGCACGCTATTTGAACGTGCATCGTAAAACGGTGATTAACCTTGTTGAGCGCGGAGAGTTAAGGGGATACCGTGTTGGACGCAATTGGCGTTTCCGCAAAAGTGATGTGGATGAATACCTCGAGCGGCAGCAAGAGCCGAAACCTGATGATAGGCATTAGGTTGTCAGTATATCACCAAGAGCGATGCTATGTTTATGAGCTTATCCGCAGGACTGTGATGATATTAGCAACCATCTTAGTGACATTGTATGGCAAGGGAGTTGGCGAATAAGAGGTATAAAATGGATTCGGACCCGTTGGATGAAGGAGTACTCAAACAAACACAGTTGTATGGGATCACTCCTTTAACCAAAAACGCTCTCGCAACAACATCTAATTTATGCCACTACTGCAAGGATCTGCCTACCAAATGGTATGATGTGCTTTCCAATGGATGGTGTGATCACTGCCGAGTCCGGGGAGTACTCATAAACTGGGGTGCTTCTCACCACTGGTTACGATTTGTCCCCCGCAAAGACTGCATGATCGCTTTCGGCAGGGGTTCCTGGCAGGAGTTCGTCTCTGATGCCCTTGAAAAGGATGTCCTCGATGTTTGGATACGCATCGACCTCCTAGAAAAGCGCTTAAAGGCGAGCCTACAGAGACCTCCTCGTCCTCAGTTGCAAGCGATTGAGACCGAATATAACGGCTATCGTTTTCGAAGTCGGGTAGAAGCACGGTGGGCTGTCTTTATGAGCTCTCTCGGGGTTACCTATATCTATGAACAGGAAGGATATTCCCTTGACGGCATTCGCTACCTTCCCGACTTCTGGCTCCCGAAGCTGGAGTGCTATCTCGAGGTGAAAGGTGCCGAACCTACGGACGAAGAACAGCGTCTGGCAGGCCTCCTCGCGCTCGACTCTCATAAACCAGTCTATATCGTCGCTGGAAATGTGGGACTTCCGACGCAACCCGACGGCTATACCTCCTGGAAGTTTGTCGAAGACGGGCAGGAGCAGGACCATTGGTGGTGTGAGTGCCAGATATGCGGGGCCATTGGCTTGTATCGACTTCCATCTCTCGAGCACCTTCCATGCGCCTGCATCTCACCAATCCCAGAAAAGTTGTCGCCCGAATTTTTTGTGGAGTTGTTAGGTACCTATCGCTGTAATTCTCCCCGCCTGGTGGAAGCGTTTAGGTCGGCGCGACAAGCTCGTTTTGAACATGGTGAGAGCCCTAACTGAGTAGGGAGATCGCTGCTGTGAGCGCGTGGAGTCCATTGGCTGGCCGCATTATCAGTGCAAAGTCAGTGATCAGGCTCTCGGCATTATGAGACAGCGACTTGAGCGCTTATCCTACTGAGTTGAAACGTATAGAAGTGCTAAATGGCATGTCACAGGAGAATGTTGCAGCATGAGTAAGAGTGGAGCGCGTATTCTGGTCGTTGACGACGAAATGGAAATTCTGCGCGCCTTGCAGCGCAGTTTATCGGCGCACGGATTTGAAGTATTTACAGCGGTGAGCGGTGAGGAGGCTTTAGAAGCGATTGGGCATCACCGGCCGGATTTGATGGTGCTCGATCTGGGTTTGCCCGGCATGAGCGGACTGGAAGTCTGCAGGCGTGTGCGAGCGCAGTCCAATTTACCGATCATTGTGCTCTCGATCAAGGATACTGAACGAGATAAAGTGCAGGCGCTTGATCTGGGGGCCGATGACTACGTTTCCAAACCGTTCGGAATGAATGAAATCCTGGCTCGTATACGCGTCGCGCTGCGCCATACCGCCCAGGTTGAATCTGGCACCGAACCCATCTTTACAGCCGGGCCACTGAGCGTTGATTTTGCGCATCGCCTCGTCCAGGTCAACGGACAGGAAGTCAAGCTGACGCCCACAGAATATGACCTGCTCAAAGCCCTCATCAAGAATAGCGGCAAGATCATGACACGTCAAATGCTCCTCTCTCAGGTGTGGGGGACCGGTTATGGCGCCGAGTCGCATTATCTGCATGTCTACGTGGGCCAGCTGCGCCGCAAAATCGAGCCGGATCCCGCGCACCCTCGCTTTATCCTCACTATATCAGGAGTTGGCTATCGCTTCAATGCCGACGAGGAAGTGGGCTAGCACAACAAATCTCATCTTGAGCGAATTTTGAGAATCCCCTGTCCTTTATTGAGGGTATTTTGATGTGCTGTGGGTTACAGTAAAATTGTCAATAATGTCTTACGCTTTGCCTCCAGGAAAAGCTATCCCGGATTTTTGGGAGGTATCGATGAACACAAAACGATTTTTACTGCCCTTTGCGCACGGAGTCGACATGGGGGCAATCGAGCAGGCGGTACGACTGGCGAAAGGCCACGATGCCGTCCTCGTTCCCCTCTCATTGATCTCGGTGCAGAACGAACGCAACTGTGTACGCCTTGAAAGTATCCAGCAATCAAAGGATTTCCTGGAGGCGGCAAAACACAAAGCGAGCGCTTACGACGTTTCTATAGAGCCTTTTGAGGTCTTTACTCAAAATGTGAAGCAGACCATCAATTTGCTCGCAAGCGAAATGGAGTGTGATGGCATCGTACTTTTCTTGGGAGGTAAACGGGGTATACTGCTCCCGGCAAGCGTGATCAAGCATCTCCTGGAAACGGCAAACTGCAAGCTCTATATCATGCGCCTGCAATCTGGCGAAAATACATTACTCATAAAGCTGCTTCGCGAACGTTTTGCTCGCAGGTTCTCTGGAAGACACGGAGCGCGGGACACGCGTCCTGAACTGGAACAGGCGCTTTCAGATGAGATAGCCATTCCGATGTAAATGCAATCTTGCAACAAACTCGATGGAGGCGGGAATTTCCCGCCTCTTTTTATTTATCGCGAAAGCTTTTCCTACCTGCAAAAACAAGGGAAGCTGATCTGCGTTCTTGCTCCTCTGCGGGTCAGCGTTTCAAGCTATTCTCCATGACGCTGCTCATGACGCTTTCATGACGCTTCTTTCTTATAACAGTACCAGTCAATTTTGCCTCCTGTTTTGTTGAGACGTTTTTGAGCATTTCTCTTCGTATCTCTATGCCTCATTGAGTAAATAAGGGGTACAGTAGATTCATGATCATTGGGTCGCGACAAAAGGAATGGTACTGCATGCAAGAAACAAGAATTCTGCTGGTCGAGGATGATGAAGTGCTGTGTGACGTGGTCAGGCGCAACTTGGAGGCGCGTGGTTATCATGTAAGTGTGGCAAATGACGTCCAGGGCGCCCTCGCACATCTGCGTTCGCAGGAATTCGACCTTATCGTCCTTGATATCAACCTGCCTGATCAGACGGGATGGGATGTACTGCGTATCGCCAAAAGTGAAGGACGCATTCATCCACACGAGGGGGACGGCGATAAACTCCCTGTGGTGGTGCTCTCAGCAGTGCGAGTCAGTCCAGGCCGGCTCGCGGAATTCCGCCCATTAGCCTATCTGCCCAAGCCTTTTCCATTGGAAGCGCTGCTGCGCCTGGCGGCAGAGGCTGCTCAACGTGATGATGTTGGCCCGGAGCCAACATCCATTAATGAGGAGGAACTCCATGCTTGATCTGCTTATAGTCGTTGTGACCATTATCACATTTGTGGCGTTCATCGGCTTCACCGAGGCCTGTGAGCGCCTGTAGGAGAGGAAGGAGAGAACATATTATGAACACGCCGCTGGAGTACATCCTGGTGGGCATCGTCACGCTGGGCGTGCTGGTCTATCTCATACTCGCCCTGCTCATGCCCGAGAAATTTTAAAGTCGTTTTCTAATAGACAAGTGATCTTATTCCGAACGGCAACGAACTGCGTTCAGCCGGTCGGAGGAGGAAAAGTGAGGAAAAACTTATGCCTGTAACACTCAATAGTGTCCTACAGGTAGCGATCTTCCTGCTCATCGTGCTGCTGCTGACCAAGCCGGTCGGCCTGTACCTGTACAAGGTCTTCAACGGGCAGCGCACCTGGCTCTCGCCGGTCTTTGTCCCCGTCGAGCGCTTCTTTTACCGGCTTAGTGGGGTTAACCAGGAGGAGGAGCAGAAGTGGACGGGCTACATGATCTCGGTACTGATCTTCAGCGTGGTGGGCATGCTGCTCCTGTACGCCTTCGAGCGCACCCAGCAGTGGCACGGGACACTCTTCAACCCACAGGGACTCTCGAACGTGGAGCCGCAGCTGGCCTTCAATACCGCCGCCAGCTTCACGACCAATACCAACTGGCAGAACTACACCGGCGAGCAGACCATGAGCTATCTGACGCAGATGGCGGGCCTGGCCTTTCACCAGTTCGTCTCCGCTGCTGCCGGCATTGTGTTGGCGGTAGCGCTGGTGCGCGGCCTGGCCCGCCGCAGCGCGCAGCACCTGGGCAACTTCTGGGTGGATCTCGTGCGCTGCACGCTCTACATCCTGCTGCCCGTCTGCATTGTGGGCGCGCTGGTCTTCGTCTCGCAGGGCATGATCCAGAACTTCAACGCCTACACGGTGGTGCATACCCTCAATGGGCAGACGCAGATCATCGCCCAGGGGCCGGTGGCCTCGATGGAAATCATCAAAGACCTGGGCACCAACGGCGGCGGCTTCTTCAACGTCAACTCGGCTCACCCCTTCGAGAACCCCAACGCCTTCACCGGCCTGCTGATCATCCTCTGTGAGATCACGCTGGGAGCAGGCCTGTTCTACATGTTCGGCAAGTGGGTGGGCAACACGAAGCAGGGCTGGGTGCTGTGGATTGTCTCGGCCATCCTCTTCGTGATCGGCCTGGGTATCGTCATCCCTGCCGAACAGACCGGCAATCCGCTCTTGACGAAAGCCGGTGCTAACCAGGTCGTCTCGGACACGCAGGCGGGTGGCAATATGGAGGGGAAGGAGGTGAGATATGGCATCACCATCTCGTCACTGCAGGAGGTGACCACGACGGCCACCTCGACGGGCACCGTCATGAGCTTCCACGATAGCTATACGCCGTTGGGCGGACTGGTGCTGATCGCCAATATCGCGCTCGGTGAGATCATCTTTGGAGGGGTCGGCGCGGGACTCTACAGCATGCTGATGTTCGCCATCATCGCGGTCTTCATCGCCGGGCTGATGGTAGGCAGGACGCCGGAGTACCTGGGCAAGAAGATCGAACGCAAGGAGATCATGATGGCGGTGCTGGCGCTGCTGGTCTCGCCCCTGGTGATCCTGGGCTTTTCCGCCGTCGCTATGGCGCTCCCGGCGGGCCAGGCGGGACTCACGACAGGGGCCGGCAATCTGGGCCCGCACGGGCTCACGGACGTGCTGTATGCCTTCACCTCCACCAACGGCAACAACGGCTCGGCCTTCGCGGGGCTGAACGGCAATAACCCCTTCTACAACTGGACGCTGGGCTTCGCCATGCTGATCGGGCGCTTCGCCGAGGTCATCCCCCTGCTGGCTTTAGGCGGCGCGCTGGTGAGGAAGAGGGTCGTGCCAGCCGGGCTGGGGACCTTCCCCACCACTACACCGCTCTTCGTTGGCCTGTTGATCGGCGTGATCCTGATCGTGGGGGCACTCACCTACTTCCCGGCCTACGCGCTGGGGCCGATCGTCGAGCACCTGCTGATGCTGCAAGGGAGGACATTCTAAGATGCAACCGACTACACGAACCGATGAATTAGAAGTCAAGCAGTGGAAGACGCGCCGCAAGGGCGACATCTCGATCTGGAAGCCCAAGATCATTCGCGCCGCCATCCCGGCATCGTTTAAGAAGCTCGACCCGCGTGTGCAGTTCAAGAACCCGGTGATGTTTGTGGTGGAGGTCGGCAGCGTGATCACCACCATCGAGTTCGTGCGCCTGCTCTTCACGCAGCCGACTAGCGGTTTCACGAGCAACCAGCTGGTCGCCGAGCGGCTCTTCGTGCTGGCAGTGGCGATCTGGCTGTGGTTCACGGTGGTCTTCGCCAACTTCGCCGAGGCCATGGCCGAGGGGCGCGGCAAAGCACAGGCCGATACCTTGCACCGCGCGCGCACCACCACCATGGCGAAAAAGCTCTCCAGCGCCGACCGGCACGGCGCGGTGCAAGAGGTCGCTGCGCCCGAACTGCACAAGGGCGACCTGGTGCTAGTCGAGGCCGGGGATGTAATCCCTGGCGATGGAGATGTCGTCGAAGGGGTGGCCTCGGTGGACGAGTCGGCCATCACGGGCGAGTCGGCCCCGGTCATCCGCGAGAGCGGCGGCGACAGATCCGCCGTGACGGGCGGCACGCGCGTGCTTTCCGACTGGATCGTGGTGCAGATCAGCGCCAACCCTGGCGAGACCTTCCTGGACCGCATGATTGCGCTCGTGGAGGGGGCCAGGCGCCAGCGAACGCCCAACGAGATCGCGCTGAATATCCTGATCGCCAGCCTGACCATCATCTTCGTGCTGGTGGTGGTATCGCTCGAACCCTTTGCCATTTACTCTGGCCAACCGGTCTCTGTTACCACGCTGATTGCGCTGCTGGTGTGCCTGATCCCCACCACCATCGGTGGGCTGCTCTCGGCTATCGGCATCGCGGGCATGGACCGGCTGGTGCAGCGCAACGTGCTCGCCATGAGCGGACGCGCGGTGGAGGCGGCGGGCGATGTCGATGTGCTCTTGCTGGACAAGACCGGCACGATTACGATAGGCAACCGCCAGGCGACGCGCTTTGTGCCGCTGCGCGGGGTGGACGAGCGGGAGGTGGCCGAGGCTGCCATGCTCGCCAGCCTCTCGGACGAGACCCCGGAGGGCCGCTCGATCGTGGCGCTGGCGCGTGAGCAATACGGCTTCACCGACGAGATCGATCCTGGAGCGACCTTTATCCCGTTCTCAGCCACGACGCGCATGAGCGGCGTCGATTTGAACGGCGCGCACGATGGGAACGGGCGGGCGCTCGTGCATTCCATACGCAAGGGAGCCTCGGACTCGGTAGCCACCTACGTGGCCGAACACGGTGGGGCGGGTAGCGACGAGCTGAAAGTGATCGTGAACGGTATTGCCAGCGTGGGCAGCACGCCCCTGGTGGTGGCGGAGGTGAAGGGTGGGAGCGATGGGCATGCGCGCGTGCTGGGGGTGATCGAACTCAAGGATATCGTCAAGGGCGGCATGCGCGCGCGCTTCGACGAGATGCGCAAGATGGGCATTCGCACCGTCATGATCACGGGTGACAACCCGCTCACCGCCGCGGCCATCGCCAAAGAGTCGGGCGTCGATGACTTCCTGGCGCAGGCCACGCCTGAGAACAAGATGAAGCTCATCCGCGAGCAGCAGACGGGTGGGCGCATGGTGGCGATGACGGGCGACGGCACGAACGATGCGCCGGCGCTGGCGCAGGCGGATGTGGGGGTGGCGATGAATACCGGGACGCAGGCGGCTAAAGAGGCGGCCAATATGGTCGATCTCGACTCCAATCCGACCAAGCTGATCGAGGTGGTCGAGGTGGGCAAGCAACTCTTGATCACGCGCGGCGCGCTCACCACTTTTAGCATCGCCAACGATGTGGCCAAGTACTTCGCCATCATCCCGGCGGCTTTCTCGATCACCTATCCGCAGCTGCAGGCCCTCAACGTCATGGGGCTGTCGACGCCGCACAGCGCGGTGCTCTCAGCCGTGATCTTTAACGCGCTGATCATCATTGCGCTGATCCCGCTGGCCTTGCGAGGGGTCAAGTATCGCGCAATCGGGGCGGGTCCGCTGCTGCGCCGCAACCTCTTGATCTACGGCATCGGTGGCATCATCGCGCCGTTCATCTTCATTAAAGCCATCGACCTGATCTTGTATGCGCTGCACCTGACGCTGTAAGGAGTATTCCTTAAGGAAAGGAAACGAGAGATGAGAACATTTTTGTTGAAATATCTGCGCCCGGCGGTGATGCTGACGGTGATCCTGACCATCGTGACCGGCTTCCTCTATCCCGGTTTGATCACGGGCCTGGCCCAGTTGATCTTCCCGCACCAGGCCAACGGCAGCCTGCTTTACGATTCCAGGGGGAATGTGATCGGCTCAGAGCTGATCGGGCAGTACTGGACCGACCTGAAGTACTTCCACGGGCGGTCCTCGGTGACCGTCAACCCAACGACTGGAACGCCCGAGCCCTACGCCGCCGACAACTCGAGCGCATCGAACCTGGGCCCGACCAATGCCACGCTCGTGAAGGATGTGCAGCAGCGTGTCGCAGCACTACAGGCAGAATTCAAAAAGGAGAATCTGCCCGTGCCGCCGGGTCCCGTGCCGGTTGACCTGGTGACGGCGTCTGGCTCCGGGCTGGACCCGGACATCTCGATTGCCGCCGCCATGTACCAGGTGCCGATCGTGGCAGCGGCGCGCGGACTCGGCCAGGACGTGGTCACGAGGCTGGTCACTGAGAACGAGACGGGGCGCTTCCTGGGCATCTTTGGTGAGCCATATGTCAACGTGCTTGATCTGAACCTGGCACTCGATAAGTGTGCTCAGAATCCTTCTTCGTGTTGACAGCGAATGAGGTCAATGTGCTCAATGTGAATGCAGCCTCTTTGAAGCGCGGAATAAAAGGTAGCGAAACTATGCAAGAGCAACCGCCTGACGAAGAACAACGTGAGCGAGAGGAGGGACGGCCCGACCCGGAGGAACTGCTGCGGCGCTATGGCCTGCGCGACCGCGACCTGGAAGTCTCTCCTTCCGCCACGCCCGCTGCGGGAGGGCAGACCTCCCCGCAAGCCACGGGCTACTCGCACAGGCGCGGCCGCCTGCGCGTCTACCTGGGGTCGGTAGCCGGGTCGGGCAAGACGTATACCATGCTCAACGAGGGGCACCGCCGTGAGAGCCGGGGCACCGACGTGGTGGTGGGCTACGTGGAGACGCACAAGCGCCCCGAGACGGAGGCCCAAATCGGCGATTTAGAGATCGTCCCGCGCAAAAAGGTCACCTACCGCGGCGTCACGCTCGAGGAGATGGACACCGAGGCCATCATCGCGCGGCACCCCAAAGTAGCGCTGATCGATGAGCTGGCGCATACCAACGTGCCCGGTTCCAAGCACGCCAAACGCTACCAGGACGTGCAGGAGATCCTCGACGCGGGCATCGATGTGGTGACCACGCTCAACATCCAGCACCTGGAGAGCCTGAACGACCTGGTAGCCAGCATCACTGGCATCCGCGTGCGCGAAACGCTGCCGGACAAAATTCTGGACCAGGCCGACCAAGTAGAGCTGATCGATATCTCCCCGCAGGCCTTGCGCCAGCGCATGAAGCACGGCAATATCTATCCACCTGAACGCATCGATGCTGCCCTCAACAATTTCTTCCGCGAGGGCAACCTGACGGCACTGCGTGAACTGGCGCTGCGGCGCACCGCCGAGAAGACCGAGGCGCAACTCCAACAGTACATGACCGAGCATGGTACCAGCGAGTTCAAGTCCGCCAGCGAACGGGTTCTCGTCGGCTTCGATGCTCGTCCACACACACGCGAGGTGATCCGCGATGCCTGGCGGCTGGCGCACGGCCTGCACGCCGATTTTATCGCCGTCTGTATCCAGCCGGAGGGCTACCTCGCGTTCACGAGCAAACTCATCGGCTTGCTCAAGTACGGAGGCGAGGCGAAGCGGAAACGTGAAGCGGCGCTGCGTCGCCTGCAAGAGCACGCCACGCTCGCCGAAGACCTGGGGGCCGAGGTCATCCGCACGAGTAGTTCCGATATCGCGCGGACGCTGGTCGAGATCGCCCGCGAACGCCAGGTGACGCAGCTTGTCCTGGGCCAGCCCGCGCGCAGTCACTGGGAAGAACTTCTGCGCGGCTCGATCATCAATCGCGTGCTGCGCATGAGTACCGACATCGATATTCACCTCGTACCGAGAAGCCGGGAGCAAGAATAGTGAGGAGTTTCTATCTCTCTTTCGATTTTTTCCTCGTCCCTCCCCTGTATACCTTTGTCATCTCGCGCTGGGAGGAGTGGATTGCGCTTTTTGTCTTCCTGGCGACGGCCCTGATCACCAGCCAGCTGGCCGCGGTGACGCGGCACAGTGTCGAGCAGGCCAGGCTGCGAGAGCGCGAGGCGCGCATTCTCTATGAAGCGGGGCGCGTCATCAATAGCACGGACCGCCTGGATGAGCAACTGGATAGCATTGCGCTGTCTCTCGTTCGGGTGTTTTCTCCCTGGGGTGTGCGCGAGTGCGCACTGCTGCTGCCCGACGAAAACGGAATACTCAACATTGAAGCAGACGCCTCGATCCGCATCGAGCATTTCACCCTGTCGCCTGTAGAGATGGCGGCAGCGACGGAGGCGATGGCCAGGGGGGAAATGCAGGAGGTGAGTCAGGCCTCAACTGCTTCTGCGGGACAGAACACCATATTGCGCCTGATCCCCCTCAAGACCGGTAACGAGGTACTGGGCGTGCTCTGCCTGCGTATGGAATGTGGGGTATCATGGTTTGCGAGCGAAGAGCGTATGCTAGCAGAACAAGAGCAAACTACCGATCAGGCCACCTTTTTTTGGACCTTTCTTGACGAGGCGGTCATGAAAATTGAGCGGGCACACTTGCGGGCGCGTGACATATCAAACAACGCATAAATAACTGTGCTAAAATAACGTAAGAAATCTACACACATACATTTGGGAGCACCGGGAAGTCTGGTCGGTTCTATATGTCCCTGTACACTTCGCCAGGAGGTGAAGAGCAGGGGTGCGAGAAGCCAGATCGATTCCGGTGTTTTTCTTTGTCTGACAGGACGATAACCATGTTTTCACCCGGCATTCTCTCATCCTGGCCGATGGCGCTTGGCATTTTTCTCGTTTCGCTCATGTTCGTAATCGCCACCTCCGCGCGCTTTACACGCAGATTGGAGGAGTTGTGCGAAGCGCTCAATCTTTCGATTGGCATACTGAGCCTGTTAAGCGCCCTGGGAGCCAATATTCCCAACTATGTCTCCTCAGTTATCGCGATCCTGGGTGGTCACGAGGATGTGGGCATCGGCATTATCGTTGGCTCGAATATCTACAATATCGCTATTATTCTCGGGCTCTGCACCTGGCTTACACCTGAGCGCGCAGGGATGAAGCTGGATGTTCAGGAGAAACGGGATGTACGCGTGATCGCGTGGTATGCCTTTGTGATCACTCTCCTTTCATTCGTGGTTATCTTCTGGCTTCCCGGCGAATCACTCGTGACAACCCTGCATGCATCCAGATTCCCCACCGTTCTGCTTCCGCTCACGAGGGTATTGGTACTGGGTATCTTTGGCGCGCTCCTCGTTCACATTCTCAGGCGCTCACATGGGAGCGCGGGATCTTCCCTGCATCATCATGAGCACCCAGGACGGAAAGCGCCGCTTTCACTTGTGCGCCTGGGCAGTGAAATCATCTTCACCTTAGCCATCGCGCTGGGCGGTGTCCTGGTGATGGTTCAGTCCGGGCAAACGCTCACCGCCGATCTGCATTTGCCTTCTGTCCTCGCGGGCCTGGTGGTACTCGCGGTGGCAACGTCATTACCCAACACGGTTGTGGCAGTCAGCCTGGTGCGCACAGGCGAAGCCGCGGCTTGTGTCGAAGAGGTTTGCAGCAGTGGCAGCATCAATATCGCGTTGGGCATCGTGCTGCCGCTGTTATTCTGGCAAGGCGTTCTGGGGGACCGTTTCCTGCTCATCCTGGATATGCCGCTCGCGCTCGCGCTCGTCGCGGGCGTGTTATTCTTCGTTTTGAGGGGTCGTTTAAGCCGTGGCTTTGGTAGCCTGTTGCTGGCTACGTATGTGGCCTGGGTGGTTTTACGCTTCTGGGTGTGATGTGTTTTTCCCTGCGCCGGTATTCGCGTCTCGTTCGCTTCAGTCACAATTGGGGCGACCTTGCTCGCCATAGTAGGTTTCTCCGAATACTTCCTTGCATTCAGATGAGAAAGGTACGGCAGTATCTTTCTAGCCGCGACAGCGGCGTTTCTGAATGCGTATGAGTAGAATAGACAGAGAGTTTTTCTACAATACTTGTGATAATATCAATGGTATAACAAGAGGGCTTTGAAAGGACTCAAGAAACGCTCAAGAAGTCTGCTGAAACTATCAAAAATGCTCAAGAAACTCTATAATAACCGCAGGAGTTCTTGATTCAAATGCTCCGGTGCTACTATACTGTTAGCAGATCAATAGTCTGATATGTTGGGAAACTCTAATAATGGATGACCAGGATCAACAGAATCAGGAAGAGAGCGGTCCTGTAAGGGCAAGCGAGGTGAGTCCCCAGTTAATCGATGACGACCCTACCCGGCTCGTTCGCTCGGAGGTGCTGCCGGGAACTTTCCCCGGTAATGAACGTGTTCGCGTGGTGTTAACCAATCAACGGGCATTTCGACGTATCAAAACAGGCTTGCTTGAGGCGACCGAATTATCACAGGCTCCGCCGGGCGGAGTCTCAAGGGTGATTTATAACATCAAGCGGGTGCTGATTGGCGCGCCAATCGCGACAGCTCTGGCGGAGAATGAGCGCCTGACCAAATTCAAGGCGCTGGCCGTGCTCTCCTCGGATGCCATCTCTTCTGTTGCCTATGCTACCGAGGCCATTTTGATTACGTTGGTGGCAGCAGGATCTGGTACGCTGGGGCTGACCTTACCTATCAGCTTCGCGATTGTTGGGCTGCTCGCGATTGTTGCTATCTCCTACCGTCAGACGATCCCGGCCTATCCAAATGGCGGCGGTTCGTACATTGTGGCCAAAGATAACCTGGGGACAACGCCGGGTCTCATTGCTGCCGCCTCCTTGCTCATCGACTATGTTCTGACCGTCTCGGTGAGCATTTCTTCTGGCGTACAGAACCTGGCCTCGCTTTTTTCCGGCCTTGCTCCCTATGTCGTTGAAATCGATGTTGCATTGGTCGTGCTTGTGACGGTTGTCAACCTGCGAGGAGT
>Ga0137377_10002381_pt1 | contig 13977 bp, 8 predicted proteins | sample SagtaG_22_FD_104815 | JGI IMG/M metagenome (GOLD analysis project Ga0137377, IMG submission 104815) | Vadose zone soil microbial communities from Sagehorn Ranch, Mendocino, California, USA - Sage2_L_40_16 metaG | ecosystem: Environmental > Terrestrial > Soil > Vadose zone | place: USA... | reverse complement strand
TGTTGTCGGTCAGATCATGTTCGCCGGCCGAGATGAAGATCTTGGTGCCCGTGATCTTGAAACTGCCGTCGGCCTGCCGAACCGCCTTGGTGCGCAACAGGCCCAGATCAGTCCCGCAATGCGACTCGGTCAGGTTCATGGTGCCGGTCCATTCGCCGGCCACCATTTTCGGCACATAGGTCTTCTTCTGCTCGGGCGTGCCGTGCACCAGGAGCGCCGCCGCCGCGCCCATGGTCAGGCCGCCATACATCGCGAAAGCCATGTTGGCCGAGATCTGGAACTCGCCGACCGCCTGGCTCAAGGTGACGGGCAGCCCCTGTCCGCCATATTCGGCCGGCGCCGCGAGGCCGAGCCAGCCGCCCTCGGCGACCTGCTTGAAGGCTTCCTTGAATCCTTTCGGCGTCGTGACGCTTCCATCGCCGTTGCGGGTGCAGCCTTCGAGATCACCCACGCGATTGAGGGGTTGCAGCACCTCCTCGCTGAGCTTGGCGGCTTCGCCCAGGATGGCCTCGCGGACATCGGCGGAGGCGTCGGAAAAGCCGGGCAGATTGTCATAGCGGTCGACCTGGAAGACGTCGTTGAGCAGAAACTGGACGTCTTCCACAGGGGCTTTGTAGATCGGCATGGCGTTCTCCCGGCTTCCAGGCTGAGGTGGCGTTCAAGGAAACATCTGAGACTCAAACCATCGACGTCCGGCGGCGGACCTTAGCCATTTCCGTCAATCGAGGGCAATTCTTCCTATCGAAGCAAAGTTTTCCGTTCCGTGGCGCGTCATCCCTGCTTCGCCAACTGCTCTCCCATCTGGCGGTGCAGCAGGTTGATCGCTTTGAGCGGACGGACCATGACTTTGAAATGCGTGATGCGACCATCGGCGTCGAAGGCGATGATATCGACGCCGTTGATCCTAATACCGTCGATCTCGTTCTCAAATTCCAGCACCGCGCCACGGTCGCTGCGCCATTCGCCGACATAGCTGAAGCCGGGGCCACCCAGAACTTTTTCCGCACTCGACAAATATTTGAAGGTGATGTCGCGCCCGCGTTGCGGCGTATGCACGACGGGGCTCTCGAACACCGCGTCGGGATGAAGCAGATCCCAGAGCGCGGCGCGGTCGTGAGACTTCATGTAGCCGTACCATTTTTCAAGGCCGGTCGTTGTCAAATGATGTCTCCCGCAGGCGATGGCAGCAAAGGCCTTCTGGCAAGGCGGCTCGGCGCTCGACTCGATATGCACATTGACGCATATGCACAAATGTGCATAATGTCAAGCATGCTGGCGAGATTGCTGGCCGCAGAGAAAAAGACAGAGACGCGCTTGGCCCTTGGTGACGCCATTCTCGCATGCCTCACGGAACGTCCGATGACAGGCTATGAGCTTGCCAAGACGTTCGATTCGTCAATCGGCTTCTTCTGGAAAACGGATCATCAGCAGATTTATCGCGAACTCTCGCGGCTGCGCACGAGGGGTTACATTCAAGGCCGGGAGGTCGTGCAGTCGGGCAAGCCGAACAAGCTGGTCTATACCCTGACGCCGGACGGCAGGGCCGCGTTCAGGCATTGGGCCGCCCGGCCCAGCACGCCCGCTTCGATCAAGGACGACCTGCTGGTGCGGCTTTACGCGCTCGATAGCGTCGACATCGAACCGCTACGCGCCGACCTGATGGCGCGGCTGGAGCACCACCGCGACCGCTACGAGCGTTACGAGCGCATTCTGAACAAGCGCTTCCCGCAAGGCACGGCCTCGCCCGCGGACGTGGGCAAGCTGCTCAGCCTTCGCATCGGCCTTCGCCACGAGCGGATGGTGGCGGAGTGGTGCGAAGAAGCCATCACGGCGCTCTCGGCCCTATCCGGCGCGACGGCCATGGCGTTTTCGAGCGAAAGCCTGCCCGCGAGCGACAAGCGCGAAAGCGCCGGGTAAGCCGCAACTCTGACAACGCGAAGGCGATTCCACGATGAGTCGCCATCGCGCGCCGCGTCGGTCGTTCGAGCACGATCTTCCCTCGCGACGGGTCGCCCTGTCGGGCCCCGGGAAAACCCGGATCCCTATTTGGGCTCATGCAGTCCATCGCGTCCGGATCATGCTCGCGTCGCAAACTTTCAGGTCCCGCGGCCCGAATCCTTAACCCGTTCTTTACCGTAACAGCCAAAAGTCGAGTCTCGAGGCAGCCGGCCGGCGCGGAATGGGATTTGTCTTGTCTTCGGGACGCGCGGGGAGGCTGAAGGCGCTAGGTGGGGCGCCGGAGTCGGAACCGGACGGAAGCATGAATTCGCGCGTATCGTGGAGTGTTGACGGTATTGATCCTTCCGTCCGCGAGCGGGCCGAGGCTGCGGCGCGCCGGGCCGGCATGTCGTTGAACGACTGGCTCAATTCCACCATCGGCGATTCCACCCCGCCCAATTTTCAAAATCCGCCGCCGCAGAGCCGGGACGTCGCCGACGTTCACCAGCGGCTAGACTCCATTGCCCGCCAGATCGAACAGATCGCACGCCCGTTGCCGCGCAGCGACGCCTCGCGCGAGCAGGGCGTCGCGCGCCAGCTGAACGACGCGATCTCGCGGCTTGACGCGCGGCTGTCGCAAATCTCGAATCCGCAAGGATCACGATCCGAACAGGACAAGCAGCGCCACGCCGAGGCCGCCGTCGAGCGTGCCGCAAGCCAGATCTACCGCGCTTCGCCGCCGCTGAGCCCCGGCTCGCTGGATTCCGCGGTCGCCGAAATCGCGGCCCGCCAGAGCGAACTCGACAATCCCGCGCCCCGCGCGATACCGCCGCGCAGCGCGCCGCCGATTGCGCCCGCGGCGCCAACAGTGCCCGCGATTCTGCCCGCGGCGCCAATAGCGCCTGCGGGGCCGGACTTTTCCTCGCTCGAGCGCCATCTGTTCAAGATCACCAGCCAGATCGAGGCGTTGCAACGTCCCGACGGGATCGAGCAGTCGATTGCCGCGTTCCGCAACGAGTTGGCCGAAATCCGTCTCGCCATCACCGAAGCGATGCCGCGCCGGGCGATCGAATCGATCGAGAACGAAATCCGCTCGCTGGCGCGCCGCATCGAGGACAACCGCCAGAGCACCATCGACGGCCAGGCGCTGGCCAACATCGAGCGCACGCTTTCCGAAATTCGCGAGGTGCTGGGCTCGCTGACGCCCGCCGAGCAGCTCGCAGGCTACGACGAGGCGATCCGCAATCTCGGCGCCAAGCTCGACATGATCCTGCGCGCCAATGACGACCCCGGCACGGTGCAGCAGCTCGAAAACGCGATCGCGGCACTTCGCAACATCGTCTCCAGTGTCGCCTCCAACGACGCGCTGGCGCGGCTGTCCGAAGATGTACATCTATTGTCGTCCAAGGTCGATCAGCTCACCCGAAACGGCAACAACGGCGATTCCTTCGCGGTTCTCGAAGCGCGCATCGCCTCGCTGACTTCGGCGCTGGAAAGCCGCGAGCGGCCGGCGGCCACTGAGACTTCCGAACATCTCGAAGCAGCATTGCGGGCGCTGTCCGACCGCATCGACCGCATGCAGGTCGGCAGCGACGGCGCGGCCGCTTTCGCCCATCTCGAACAGCGCGTGTCCTATCTGCTGGAACGCCTGGAAGCCACCAGCGATCCCCGCGCCAACAATCTCGGACGGGTCGAGGACGGGCTGCAGGACATTCTGCGCCATCTCGAAAGGCAGCACGCAGCCTTTGCGGAGCTTGCCGAGAGCAGCCGCAACGCACCGCAGCCGCAGGCTCAGCCTCAGCCTCAGCCGCAAGATTCCGGCCTGATCGATCTGGTCAAGCGCGAGTTGTCCGACATCCGTTTCAGTCAATCGGAAACCGGCCGCCACACCCAGGATTCGCTGGAAGCGGTTCACTCGACACTCGGCCACGTGGTCGACCGGCTGGCGATGATCGAAGGCGATCTGCGCACGCCGCGCGTCCCATCGCCTGAGCTGTTGGCACCGCCCGCTTCCCCGCCGCCCGCGGCTCACCCGATCGTGCCCGAACCGGAAGCCGTCGCGCCGGCGATCGCAACCTCGCCGCAGCCGAAGCCCGAAATGCCCAATCCCGCCGCGTCGCAGGCGTCCTTCGCCGCCGCCCCGCGGGATTTCCACGCCGCAATGTCCGACGCCGTGCCGGCCGCGCCTGCTGCGTTGCCGGCGCCACCGCGGGCGATCAGCGAAATTCTGGAGCCGCACGCCGCGAAGGCCGCACGCCCTTCGATCGAGGCGGAACTGCCGCCCGATCATCCGCTCGAGCCGGGCACGCGGCCGAGCGTCCGCATCCCCTCGCCATCCGAGCGTATCGCCGCTTCGGAAAGCGCGATCAGCGAAATCCCGGCCGCGCCCCGCCAGCCGGTGTCGTCATCGAGCTTCATCGCCGCCGCGCGCCGCGCCGCGCAGGCCGCCGCGGCTGCGCCTCCCCCTGAGAAGGGGGCTCGCCCCGCAAAGGCAGCGGCCGGCGACCAGGGCAAGGACGACAAGGAGCCGTCCACCCTCACCTCCAAGATTCGCTCGGTGCTGGTGGCCGCAAGCGTGGTCGTGATCGTGCTCGGCAGCTTCAAGATGGCGATGAGCCTGCTTGACGGCGGCAGCAGCGCGCCGCCGGTTCCCGCGACTGAAAACACGACCGAGCCGCAAGGCGCGGCGAAACCGCCCGCGGACAGCGCCGACAAGCCGGCAACACCCGATCAAGTCACGCCGTCAATGACGTCGCCGACGCCGATCGGCCGGCAGTCGTTCAACAGCATGACGCCGAACGCGTCGGACTCCGCGGCCTCCATCGACATCCCGCAGGGTTCCACCTCGTCGTCGCCCGCGAACGACATCACCGGCGCGATCCCCATCCCGCAGGCCATGAACGGCCGGAAGTTCGGCACGGTGCAGGTGCCGCCGAGCGAAAAACTGCCTGACACGATCGGCCCGGCGCTGCGCGCCGCGGCGCTGAAGGGCGATGCCACCGCGGCCTATGAAATCGCCACGCGCTTCGCCGACGGCAAGGGCGTTGCGCAAAATCTCGACGAAGCCGCGAAATGGTTCGACCGCGCGGCGCAGGCCGGCGTGGTGCCGGCGATCTTCCGGCTCGGAACGTTCTATGAGAAAGGCCTGAGCGTGAGGAAGGACGCCGATATCGCGCGGCGCTACTACCTGCGGGCCGCCGAACGCGGCAGCGCCAAGGCGATGCACAATCTGGCCGTGCTGGACGCCGACGGCGGCGGCAAGGGCGCCAACTACAAGAGCGCCGCGCAATGGTTCCGCAAGGCCGCCGAACACGGCGTCGCCGACAGCCAGTTCAACCTCGGCATCCTTTACGCTCGCGGCATCGGCGTCGACCAAAACCTCGCCGAATCCTTCAAGTGGTTCAGCCTCGCGGCGGCTCAGGGCGATGCCGACGCTGCCGCAAAACGCGACGATGTCGCCAAGCGGCTTGATGCCCAGTCGCTGGCCGCGGCCAAATTGGCGATCCAGACCTATATGGCCGAACCGCAGCCCGAGGATGCCGTCATCGTGGCGACCCCGCCGGGCGGATGGGATGGCGCGCCACCGCAGGCCAATGTGACAAAGCCTGTGGCCAAGCAGGGTCCGAAGCGCACCGCTTCGGCTACACGTTAAAATCACTGCGCCTTAAATCAACGCGACGCCGGCATGTACCACCGTGATGAAGCCGTGTAGATAAGCGCCTGCCCCGCGCGCTGCTTCTCATCGCTATTATTTGAGCATGATTTCCGCGCAAACGCGTTCCGCGTTTGTTAGCTAAGGGAAAACCGGTATCCACCCCGCTATCCAAGTGCGGGGCAGCCTTTCCCGGATCATGCTTTAGGAGGCTCGACTTGCCGCTCGATGACCGCCAGGACGCGGAAGGCCGCTTCCAAAGCTCACCGACCGGACCTCGGGTCGCGCCGCCGCGCCAGCCGACCGACGCGCCTCCGGCACGGCCACTTCATCGGGCCGGCAGCAGGCGGCGGCCATATTGGTCGGTCCTGATCTTCATTCTCGTGATTTCCAGCGTCGGCATCCGCGCTTACAAGGACCTGTCGCGGCCCGACGCCTGGTCCTACTGGAAAGACCAGTATGTTTCGCCGCGGCTGACTTCGTCGCTGATCGCCAGCGCCGATTTCGATGGCTCCGGCCGCGGCCGGCCCGCACTGGCCGTCAGCGGCACCATCGGCCCCGCCGCCGCGAGCTGGTTCCGGGACAGGCTCGACGAGGCCCATCTCGCCGCGGGCGACGCCGTCTTGCTGTCCTCTCCGGGCGGCGATTTGAATCAAGCCGTCATCATGGGCGAAATCATCCGGTCACGCGGGCTGGTGACCGCGGTCGGCGTTGCTGATGCCCAGGGCCGTGTCCGGCCGGCCTATTGCGCCAGCGCCTGCGTGCTCGCCTATGCCGGCGGCAAGACCCGCTATGGCGTCGAGGGCTCGATGCTGGGGGTCCATCGGTTCGTGACAACAGCTCCCGTGCGAGACCCCGTGGCCGACACCCAGCGCATCGCGGGACTGGTCTTGGGCTATATGACGAAGATGGGCGTCTCCTCCGCCGTCGTGGAGGCCATGTCTCAAACCAGGGACGTGCGCTGGCTCGATACAAAGGAAGCGTCGGCGATGAACCTCATCACTGATCCCGTCGGCAGGCGCTAAAGCGCGATGACTTCAGGCCGTGGCCCGAGACATGCTTTCCGGGATCATGCTCCAAGCTCGGCCATGCATTAAGCTGAATCATTCACCACGCTCCCGGGGGCGTGTGGGGCTCGCGGCAAAAAGCCGCCTTTGGCGGATTCTTTAGTCCCTCCTCATTGCGATTTCGGTTATGCAAAGGCGCGGCAATCGATCCGTGCCCGCCCGCTTCCGCGCGGGAGATTCGGACGCCGCCGCCGGCAAGATAGCTCGACCTGGAACCTGCCGTGAGCGGCCTTTAGCTATTCTTCGGCTAGTCTTGGGCCAACCTTGCGGCACAATTAAAAAAGCGACCGCGCGTGCAGCTTTACCTTCCGATCGCGGACATTCCGATCAACATTTTCCTCATCCTGGCGATGGGCGCGGCGGTCGGCTTCGTGTCCGGCATGTTCGGCATCGGCGGCGGCTTCCTGATGACGCCGCTGTTGATCTTCATCGGCATTGCGCCGGCGGTCGCGGTCGCGTCCGTCGCAAGCCACATCGCCGCCTCGTCGTTTTCCGGCGCGATCTCCTATTGGCGTCGCCGCGCGATCGATCCGGCGCTCGCGCTCGTGCTGCTGATCGGCGGCACCATCGGCACCGCGCTCGGCGTCTCGACATTCACGCTGTTACGTTCGCTCGGCCAGCTCGACCTGATGATCGCGCTGTCCTATGTCGTGCTGCTCAGCAGCGTGGGCGCGGCGATGTTCTACGAAGGCCTGCGCGCGCACCTGAGAACACGGCGCGGCGTCGTCATACCGGCGCGCCGCTCGGGCAGCCATGGCTGGATCCACGGGTTGCCGCTGAAGATGCGCTTCAAGCGCTCCAAGATCTATCTCTCGGTGATCCCGATCGTCATCGTCGGCATCATCATCGGATTTCTCGGCGCCGTGATGGGCATCGGCGGCGGCTTCATCCTGGTCCCGGTCATGATCTATCTGTTGCGGGTGCCGACGTCGACCGTGATCGGCACCTCGATGGTGCTGACGCTGGTCACCATGACGTTCGCCACCTTGCTGCACGCGGTCACCAACCACCTCGTCGATGCCTTGCTGGCGCTGATCCTGATGGTCGGCGGCGTCACCGGCGCGCAGTTCGGGGCGCGCGCGGGCCAGAAGATTCGCGGCGAGCAGCTGCGGCTGCTGCTCGGGCTGTTGATTCTTGCGGTCGGAATTCGTTTCGCGGTCGAATTGGTGACCCGGCCCGAGGATCTCTTCACCATCCGGATCACCGGGGTGACAGAATGAGCGCGCGCCTCCTCCCCCTCGCCGCGGGCGCAGCCCTGACGCTCATCGCAGCCTTTGCGCCGCCGGCGCGAGCCGAGCGGTTGATCGTCTCTGTCTCGAACCACCGGGTCACGGTGACGCCGAATTATTCCGGCGAGGAACTGGTGCTGTTCGGCTCGGTGGAGAAGGACGCAGCGACGCCGCCAGGCCGCATCAATTACGATCTGGTCGTGACCATCTCCGGCCCGCGCGCGGACATGGTGACGCGGCGTAAGGAGCGCAAATTCGGCATCTGGATCAACACCGACTACCGGCAGTTCCTGCAGGTGCCGGGTTATCTCGCGCTGTTCTCGAACCGCCCGTTCGATGTCATCGCCTCCCCCGAGGTCGCGCGGCGGCAGCAGCTCGGCTTGAACAATGTGCTTCTGACCCAGCGCGTCGGGCCTGATTATGCCGACGTGGTGCCGAACGACCCGTTCCGCAGCGCCTTCGTCCGGCTGCAAACCCAGAACGGCCTCTATCGTGAAGACACCGCCGCGGTGACCTTTCTGACGCCGACGCTGTTTCGCACCGGCATTCCGCTTCCGGCGCAAGTGCCGATCGGCACCTATGATGTCGAGATCAAGGTTTTCTCCGACGGCGCCCTGGTGACGCACGCGGAAACCGCGTTCGAAATCGTGAAAGTCGGCTTCGAGCAGTTCGTCGCCACCACGGCGCGCCAGAACGGCTTCGTCTATGGCCTGGTGACGGCGGCGATGGCGCTGATGACCGGCTGGATGGCCTCGATCGTGTTTCGGAAGGATTAGGGCGTGAGCCCTTCGATTGAGAAGCAGCGGCGGATTCCGCCCGCGCATTGCGGATTGACGATGGACATCAGGCGTCGAAGATCGCCGAGCGGGTCGCTGAACTCGCGGGACGGAACGGCTATCCTCTCCGCTGCGTCGTCGAACCAGGCTCGGGGGACTGATTGCACGGCCTCGTCGCAGCGATCCCGGAAATGCTAGCAAACACCGGATCGATCGGCTTCAGCCCACAAGGCCGGCCGTCGGCGCGACATTGGCGCTGTCGGGAAACACGGTGCTGGTGAGCGCGCCCTCTTCGACCCTCAAATGATCCCTGAGTAGACCCTTGAGCACGGCGCGCAGGTCGATTGTCGGTTTCAGGTCGCGTCCCTCGTAGAGCTGGACAGGCTTCAGCCCCGGCCAGTCGGCGATCACGCGTCCGCCCCGGAGCGCCCCTCCTGCGAGAAATGCAACGGTGCCCGTGCCGTGGTCTGTTCCATCGGTGCCGTTGATGCGTGCGGTGCGTCCGAACTCGGTCACGATCGCGACCACGGTCTCGCGCCAGGCCTCGCCCATGTTGGTCTCGACGGCTGCGAGTGCGCCGTCGAGAGCGCCCAAGAGATTGGCGAGCTGACCGGAGGCCGCGCCCTCGTTGATGTGGGTATCCCAACCGACAAAGCCCACGGCTCCGACCCGCGGGCCGTCGGCCCTGGCGAGATAGCGGGCCGCTGTGCCGGCGGCCTCGGCAAAATAGGCGCGTACGCGCACGATGCCCAGTGGCGGCAGCGGGGTGTCGGCGGACATGGGATCGTCGGAACCCCCGACCGGCCCCAGCGCCGCGAGGCGCATACGCGCCTCGAGCGCGACGGCAAGTTTCGGATCGGTGTGCTGATAGAGGTCCAGCAAGCGGGCCTGCGTGTCAGCGTTCGCCGGCAGCAATTTTTGCGGGACCCACGACATCACCGGAGCCTGGCCTCGAACCACCAGCGGGGTCACCGCGCCCACTCCAATGGCGCGGCTGCCGCGCAGATCGACGCGTCCGTCCGACGCCAGCGCGACCAGGGCGCGGTTGAGCCAGCCGGTGTCGATGGCGCCCGGCCGCACGACGCCGCTTTCGAGCACGTCCTGGCCATCGAAATGCGAGCGCTCGCGGTAGGGCGTCGCGGTGGCGTGGACGATGGCGGCCTGCTGGGCCTTGTAGAGCCGGTGCAGGTTCGGCAGCGCGGGATTGAGCGCGAAGAACGCATCGAGCGGCAGTGCGGGCGTCTTGCCGTCGAGCGCCAGTGCGCGATCGCCGCGCAGGCTGGTCCAGTCGGGATCGCCGACAGGCGCCACCGCGCCTAGTCCGTCAAGCGCGCCCCGGAGCACGATGACGAGCAGCCGCGGATCGCGGCCCTCCGCGCGCGCGCGCTTGGGCATTTGGGTCCACGCAAACAGCGCGCCGGCGCCGATCAGCGCTTCGCGACGGCTGGGCCAATGGCGGCGAAAGGTCATGGTCACCTCCTCTGGAGTTCAGCCGACATGAACAAGAGCGCAAGCGCCTGCTGACGGCTCTCGGCGCTGCCCACCGCCTGCTTCACCTCGCCCGATACGCAAGATCCGAGCACGGCCTCGATGACGTCCTGGGGATCGACCTTGCCCGCGACGCGCTCGGCGAAGTTATTGGCGACGTCGAGGCGCCGCCCCATGCCGTCGATCCAGCTCGCTTCGTCGTCCGCATAACCCTTGGGCGACGACGGACGCCACAGGGGTTCGCCGAGCAGTGCCTGCCCGGCGGTGAACCGCGCGGCGTCGACTTGCCCGATGCCGGTTGAGCGCATCATGCCGACGACCCACTCGCTCGGGCGCTTCAGTTTGGCGGGCGGCGCCGTCCAGGATTCGGGAGAGGCGACCATCGCCTTGGCGATCTCCTTGAGATCGCCGCCGGTCTCAAGAAAGACCTTTGCCATCGTCTCGATCAGCGCGGGCGGAGGCGCATCGGCGATGAAATGGCGAGCCAGCTTGGTGGCCACATGCGTGGCGGTCGCGGGATGCACGGCGAGATCGCGGAGCACGGCGCAGCCCTGCTCCACCCCGTCGTCCTCGTAGAGCTTTCCCATCACTGTTTTCCCGCCGGGCTCGTGCAGGCGTGGATTGAAGCTGAATTCGCCGCCATGTTCGGGATTGTCGCCCGCCGGCACCAGCGTCCATCCGGTCAGCACGTTGGCGAAGCTGATGACGTCATCTTGCGTGTAGCCGCTGCGGACACCCAGCGTATGCAGCTCCAGGGTCTCGCGTGCGAGATTTTCGTTGAGGCCACGATTGCGATTGATGCCGGCGATCGAATTCGGCCCCATCGACGCCAGGTTGTCGAGGTAGAGGAGCATGGCCGGATGGCCCTCGACGGCCAGCAGCATGTCGGCGAGCCGGCCAAGGACGTGCGGACGAATGGCTTCGCGCTCATAGGCGCCCGACATGCTTTGGATCTTGTCGGCCGAGATGCAGAAATGGTTCGACCAGAACCAGACCAGCCGCTCCGTCAATCCGATGTCGGCGTTGAGCGCGGCTTCAGTGCGAAGCTTCGCCTCTTCCAGATAGATCGGCCGCCCCGGATCGGGGACGGCGTCAGCGGCGGCCTTTGCCGCCATCTCGTTGCCGCCTTGTCCGACACCCTCTGCCACCGCGGACGACGCCATAGGGGACGCGTCGGACATCTGTTGCCGTTTCGCGTCCTGTTCTCGCTTTGCGATGGTCGCTTTGGCCTGCCGCTTCGCGTTGGCATCGGCAACAGTGCGGAACGCCTTGGCGCTTGAAGGCAACGCAGATGCCGCGGCGAGGCTTGCGGGCGGCCGATCGAGTTCGGCGATCAAGGCCCCGCGCGGGTCCGCCTCGATGGCCGCGATCGATCCCGGGCGCGGCCCCATGCCGAACCGGTGGAGCGCCAGTGCTGCTTCAGCTTTTGCGGAACTGCTCATGGCAACGGCCCGAAGATGCGAAGCCGCAGCGCGCCGGCGACAACCCGCCACGTGCGGCCTTAAGATAACTACATGTTGTAACGCTACCTATTGTAGCACTCTAGCTCGCACGTTGCAAGAACCGATTGAGTCCCGGGGGCGGCAGCTCAAAATTCTCGATCTTCGCTTGGCTCGCTAACTAATACTGAGGACCTAGCGCAATCCTTCCGATCACCCCGTCCTTGACTAGGCCGATCCGCCATTCCGCCGTACCGTTGGCGAAATGGGCCATGTAGATGTCGCTGCCGAGCGGAGAGACGCCCCGAAACGAGACGGCTCGCAGCGCGCCAAGCTTGGTGAGGATCGCCTGGTCCATGGGAAGTTGCTGACGCGTCTGCGCCGCGACTTCGGGGGTCATGCGATCGTAGTTCGGTTCACCGCGACCCAAGGCCTCGATATATTGGCGCAGCATCTCGTCGCTGCCGGCCAGTGGAGCGGTGCGTGGCGGCACCGGATGCTCCGGCTGGCCGCCCGCAAGAGACCCTTGGACATTGTGATAGCGGGTGCGTTGTCCCGGCAGGAGGACCTCCAGACATTGTCCTGACGTATCGGCGACGATCCATGGGCTGTCGACATAGGTCAAGACAGAGGACGACATATTGTCGCCGATCGTGCCCTGAGCCGTGCGCTTGCCCTCGGCGTCCAACTTGTAAAGTTGGATATCTCTGCCGCTGCCATTGTACAGGAATAGTTTGATCGGCGCGGTTTCGCCGTGAGATCGCAAGCCCGCCTCGTCGGAACAGGCGACAACACCGCCGACCGCGTCATTGCCATCCGGCCGAAAGAGGACGTCGTCGGCTTTGCCGTCACTCCCAAGCAGGAGCCGAAACTCCGCAAACCCATTGACAAACTTCACGCCGTAAATGTCGTAACCTCCGGGACCGACGCCGCGAAAGAAGATCGACTCGACCGGACCGAGTGCCTGCAACATCGCATGCAGCTCCGAGGCTTGGCGACGGATCTTGGCAGCCAACGATGCGCTCATGCGGTCATAGTTCGGGGCGCCGCGCTGCAGGTCCGCGATCCCTCGCAGGATCGCGTCCTTGCTGCCTGGCGCCGGGATCTGTTCTCTGAATCGCTCCGGAACTTCCGACATTCGCCGCGCGAATTCGTCTTCAATCATCCTTGCCTTGGCAACGGCGACCCGCGGCGCCACCCGCGCTCCGGACATCGGCTCCTGATACAAGACCTGGATCACCTTTGCCTGACCGTCGCGCAGAAAAATGACGAGATCATCGCGGTTGCTGGAAAAGGCATCGGCACCATGGGCGGTCGCCTCAAATTTCGGCCGTCCGGTCTCCTGCACAAGCATCCGATCGCCGTCGCGCGTGACGGTAAGCACTCGGCTCGGAGCCAGCTCGTACCAGCCGGCGTATGAATCGAGGAGACCTGGGTCGATCTCGATGCCTGGGCCAGACATTTGGGCGATCCTGTTCGCCGGCAAGTCACGATCGTTCTGATGCAACGTCAGTTCTGGTTGTCGCTCGTCATTGACGGCGAAAGTGATCCGGCCGGCGGGCGTCGGGTAGGAATAAGCGCCATCCCGTGCCGCGGACAATCGAAGTTTTCGTTGCCCGGTCAGTTGCGCAAAGAGATCGGGGCCCTCGCGAAAGACAGCAAAGATCGATCTTGGGCCCAAGGCATAGAAATCGACGAGCTGCGGCTTGCGCGCGGCTGTCGTCGCTTCCTCCGCGCCGTCAATGACCAGCGTCGATCCCGGCGCGGTGCTGTAGGCGATGCTGCCAGCCGACACGAGAACAACCGGCGCGACGGCCGCAGCGGTCCAGACCCGTTTCCGCCACCCCACTCTCGCAGGGAGTGCGGTTGCACCAAGAATCCGTTCGACGCGCTTGCGGACCGTGCACGCCCGCGCCATGTCCAGGCCTGCCGGCACCTGCCGGACATGCTGCATGAGATCGAGAAGAATCTCCGCGTAGGAAACCTTGTCTTCAAGAACTTCGATCGCCCGGGCGTCGCTGATGATTTCGGCAAGTTCGGCCAGCCAGATGAGATGCCACCAGGCAAACGGGCTGAACCAGAACACCGCGCGATTGAGCGAGGCCAGAAGCAGGACATAGAAATCACCTTGGGCGACGTGGGCCCCCTCATGCGCGAGCACGGCCCGGCGCTTCGGCAAATCCCAATCGACGCATTGCGGAGGAAGCAGAATGGTTGAGCCGAAGGTGACGGGCCCGGCGATGACATCGATGACGCGCACGTCCGCGCCGATGGCCCAGGGTTCATTGATCGGCTTCGCCGTGCGGACCAGACGCCATGTCAGATGGATGCCGACGGCTAATCTCAGCAACAGCATCCCTGCGACACAGGCGTAGATCGCCGTCGCCA
>Ga0137377_10002379_pt1 | contig 13984 bp, 11 predicted proteins | sample SagtaG_22_FD_104815 | JGI IMG/M metagenome (GOLD analysis project Ga0137377, IMG submission 104815) | Vadose zone soil microbial communities from Sagehorn Ranch, Mendocino, California, USA - Sage2_L_40_16 metaG | ecosystem: Environmental > Terrestrial > Soil > Vadose zone | place: USA... | reverse complement strand
TGGGCGGTTACTTCCTCGCGCGACGGGCGCTCGCCCCCGTGGGCCGCATGGCCGACCGCGCACGGACCATCACGGCCGAGCGACTCGGGGAGCGGCTTCCGGTCGAGAATCCGGGGGACGAGCTCGGGCAGTTGGCCGCCGTGTTCAACGACGCGTTCGCTCGGCTCGAGCGGTCATTCGAGCAGCTGCGCCGCTTCACCGCGGATGCCTCACACGAGCTCCGGACCCCGCTCACCGCGATGCGAAGCGTCGGGGAAGTCGGCCTGCGGGAGCATCGCGATGCTGCGACGTATCGCGAGATCATCGGCAGCATGCTGGAGGAGACGGACCGGCTCGGCCGGCTGGTGGAAGGGCTCCTGACGCTCTCTCGCGCCGACGGGGGCACCGTCTCACTCAGGCGGGAGGAGATCGATCTCGCCGATGTGGCCCGCGACGTCGCGGCGCATCTCGGCGTGCTAGCCGAGGAAAAGCGCCAGTCGCTGGCAGTCGAAGCGTCGAGGCCGGTCGCCGCGCGGGTCGATCGCCTCCTGCTCCGGCAGGCGCTGATCAATTTGGTGGACAACGCCGTCAAGTACACGCCGCCCACCGGAAGTGTCCGGATCGTCGTGCGAAACGGACGGACCGGGGCGACGATCGAGGTGGTCGACACCGGTCCCGGCATACCGCCAGAGCATCGCGACCGCGTGTTCGACCGCTTCTACCGCATCGACAAGGCGCGATCGCGCGACTTGGGTGGGGCGGGCCTCGGGCTGGCCATCGCTCGGTGGGCGGTCGAGGTGCACGGCGGGCGAATCGATCTGGACAGCATCGAGGGGCGCGGATCGACGTTCCGGATCACCTTGCCTGCGAAGGGAGCGGAGTTGGTGTCGCGTGTAGCCGAGGTCACCTGAAAGGAGGGAGGAGCCATGAAGAAAGCCCGATGGTCGCTGGCAAGCTGCTTGGTGTTCCTGCTCGGTTCCGGTCTGGCGTGGGCCGGTCAGTACGACGAGAAGGAAAGTGCCGAACTGGCCCAAGCGCTCAAAGGAGCCAAAGTGTCGCTGAAACAGGGCTTGGTCGCGAGCGCGTCCAAAGGGAAACCCATCTCCGGAAAGTTCGAGGTGGAGGACGGGAAGCTTCAACTGTCCGTCTACACGGCGAAGGGCGGCAAGTTCTCCGAGGTTCTCGTCGATCCGAAGTCCGGACGGGTGGCGAAGGTCGAGGCAATCGAAGGCGGTGAAGATCTCACGGCAGCGAAGGCGCAGGCCGACGCGATGGCCAAGGCCAAGACGGCGCTCGCGCCAGCAGTCGATGCCGCGGTCAAGAAGAATCCAGGGTTTCGGGCCGTCAGCGTGATCCCTGCCCTGAAGGACGGCCATCCCGTCGCGGACGTGACGCTCATGAAGGGTAACGAAGTCAAGACTGATTCAGAAGCGCTCGACTAGCTCGACGAGGAAGGAGCGCTGATTCATGCCGCCGGACGCAGCAACGACGCGTGCTTTCCGAGGGGACCATCAGGCGAAGCCACTGAAGTTCGATCCGGCGAAGCTGAAGGGCCTCTCGGAGCGACTCATCCGCTCGCACTGGGAGAACAACTACGGCGGGGCGATCAAGGCACTCAACGCGGTCGAGCGACGACTCACCACGATGCTGCCTGACAAGGACCTCCCGCCATACGTGTACGGGGACCTAAAGCGCGAGGAGCTCGTGCGGACCGGGTCAGTGATCCTCCACGAGCACTACTTCGACAACCTGGGTGGAGATGGCCGGGCGACCGGGGCTGCCCTGAAACTCCTCACCGAGTGGTTCGGCGGATACGACGCGTGGCACGCGGAGTTCACGAAGATGGCGAACGGCCTGGCCGGCGGATCCGGCTGGGTGATCCTCGCCTACAACCTCCACACCGGGGAGGTGCACAACTACTGGGCGTGGGACCACATGCACAACGTGCCGATGGGGCGGCCGCTGCTCGTCCTCGACATGTACGAACACTCGTACCATCTGGACTACGGCGCCGCCGCCGCGAAGTACGTCGAGGCGTTCATGCAGAACGTCGACTGGGACGAGGTCAACCGACGGCTCGAGGGTGCGCTGGGCGCGCGTCTCGTGTAGCCAGGGAGGACAGAAGCGTGAAGTGGGTGACCCGCCGGAACATCCGCGTGAAGCGCACCGCGACGGCCTGGCTCATTCGTCGGTTCATCGATCCGGCGGCCACATTCCTTTTCGTCGAGCCTGGAGAAGTCGGCGAGGTCCAGCGACGCGAGGGCGCCACGGGATTCGATGCGCCCGGTGCAACGTATCCCCACAAGGATCACCTCGGGCGTTGCTCATTCGAGGCCTTGGTTGGTGAGTACTGTGCCGACGACGTGGCGCTCCGCGCGCTCGCACGGATCGCTCGCGGCGCCGATTTTGCCGATCAGATCGATTTGACGCCGGAATCCGCCGGACTGCGCGCGATCTCCCACGGCTTCCCTCTCGTTGCTCGCGATGACCACGAAACGGTCGAGAAGGCGTCCTTCCTCTACGAGGCGCTGTACGCATCCCTCCGCGGACGCAGCGTCGACGGACGGCAGTCATGATCGAGACGGGCGACGCACGTCGCCGCTGGTGCGCTCTCTTCGTCGCGGTAACCATCGCGACTGGCTTGACGGTCGGTGGCGCCGAGTCGGCGCTCATCCCGTCCGTCTCGGAAGACCTGCGGGGCCGACCTCTTCCCAGCTTCGAGTCGCAAACACTCGACGGCCGGCCCTTCTCCTCGCGGGATCTCCTCGGCAAGCCCGTCATCGTGAACTTCTTCGCGAGCTGGTGCCCGGTCTGTTCCATGGAGCTGAAGGACTTGCAGACGCTTCAGCCGGAGCTCCGGCAACGCGGGATATCCGTCGTCGAGGTGCTCGTCGATCCGGTGGAGACGCCCGACACGGTCGACGAGGCCCGCCAGCAGCTCGCGCGCAATCCGCTCCCCTTCCCGGTCGTGATGATGGTCCCGGCGCTCCGGGACGTGTTCGCGTACGAAGGCTTTCCGGCGACGTACTTCGTCAAGGCGGACGGGACGTTCTCGACGACGCTCTTCGGCTATCAACCGATCGATCAGCTCCGACAGGTCGTGTCGGACATTGCCGCGGAAGGCGCGCCAGCGACGACCGCGCCGGGATCTGCGCCCGTCCCCCAGGGTGGCATCGGACGGCATCCACCCTGGGAGAAGCGGCCGCTTCTCGCGCTGGTCCCGGCGCCGTGGGCGCAGTGGCATCCGTCCCTGGTCCACTTCCCGATTGCGTTACTCGTCCTCGAGGGAGTGCTGGTGTGCGTGCTGCTCGTGCGACCCAACACGCGCGTAGCACAGCTGTCGAAGTGGCTGCTCGGGGCGGCGGTCTTGAGCCTGGTGCCTACGATCCTCACCGGCATCCGTGATGCGGGTGCCGATCTCGGCCCGGAGTCGCCTTTCTGGAACGGCTTGCACGATCGGCTGACCCACCTCTGGCGTCTGGAAAGCACCGTCTCGCTCCACGTGCTGTTCGGTCTTGGCGTCACCCTCATCGCGGTCGGACGCCTCACCTGGCGCTTGTGGGCTGGTGAACGAATCCTGCGTGGTGGGCAGCGGATCGCTTTTACCCTCGTCACGCTGCTCGGACTCTGGGTTCTCTTCGGTGGAGGCCAGGTCGGAGGCGGCATCTCACACCGATGACTCGACCGATAGGAAGGAAAGGAGAGGCGTCATGAAGACGATGCGCGTTGTGTTGCTGCTCATCCTTGCCGTGGTCACGGCGAGGAGTGTCGCGGCCGAAGAGCCCGACGCGGAACTGATCGCGAAGATCACTGGCCTCAAGCCGGACGTGAAGAACGGCATCGCGAAGGTCAGCGTGCCGCGCGCCGACATCCCAGCCGTGATCGACGGCGTGAAGATGCAACCGTTTCAGGGCCTCACGTCCTGGGCGGCGTTCCAGTCCGCCGGCGGCAAGACGGTCGTGATGGGCGACCTCACGATGATGCAGAACGAAGTCAACCCGACGATGAGTGCTGCGCTGGACAACGGGCTCGAAGTGACTGCTCTACACAACCACTTCTTCTACGACCGGCCGAATGTCTTCTTCATGCACATCGGAGGTATGGGCAGCACCGAGCAGCTGGCGACGGGTGTGCAGAAGGCGCTCGATGCGATCAAGGCTGCTGGAAAAGCGTCGAAAAATCCGGCCGCAGCAGGCGCCTGCGGAGAGCTTGCTGGTGGCTTCGAGGGACCGACGATCCCCGCGAAGAGCACCATCGACCCGAAGCCGCTCGAGGCGATCCTCGGTGCATCCGCCCAGGCGAAGGACGGCATGGCGAAGTTCTCGTGGGGCCGCAAGACGTCCATGCACGGCGCCGAGGCCGGAGAGGCGATGGGTGTGAACACCTGGGCCGCATTCGCGGGCAGCCAGAAGGCGGCCGTCGTCGACGGGGACTTCGCCATGCTCGAGGACGAGCTGCAGGGTGTCCTCAAGGCGCTGCGTCACGCCAACATCAACATCGTCGCGATCCACAACCACATGACGCACGAGCAGCCGCGCATCATGTTCCTGCACTTCTGGGGAAAGGGACCTGCCGAGGACCTCGCGCGCGCCGTGAAGACTGCGCTCGATACGCAGCAGAAGTGATGGAGGTAGCAGCATGACGATACGAACGTCGCCTGCAACGGGATTGTCGCGCCGCCGCGTGCTCGCCGGGTTGGTCGTCGCGGCGGGAAGTACGGCGAGTCGGCGTCTCTGGGCGGCAGAGGAGACCGCCACCCCGAAGGAGACCGGCCTCTCTAGTGAAGGGCTCCTGGTCGGGCAGCCCGGCTTCCAGCCCCGAACGGTCGCGCCACTTCCGCATGCGGAGCTGCCCGGCCTTCTCTCGCAGGCGCAGCTCGCCGCCAACCACGAGGCGTACAAGCAGGCCGTCGACACTCTGCGGACGACGGAGGCGTCTCTCGCGACGGCCGATCGCAGTTCCGCCGCGGCCGATACCTACCGCGCGCTTCGGCAGAAGCAGGTCGCCTCGGCGAACGATGTCATCCTCCACGAGTTCTACTTCCGCGGCCTGGCGCCCAAGGCCGTCGAGATCCCTCGCTACGTCGAGAGCAACATGCACGAGCACATGGGCTCGGTCGCGAGCTGGCGGGCGGATTTTACGACCTGTGCCCTCACCGCACGGAGCTGGGCGGTACTGGTCTATGATCCGTACGACGACCGCTGGCACAACGCCGTCATGGACAGCGATCTCGATGGCGTGTGGGTCGGCTCGAACCCGCTGGTCGTCTGCGACGTGGCAGAGCATGCCTGGGCCAAGGACCACCCGCGACGCGAGGACTACGTGTCGCGCTTCCTCGACCACATTGACTGGGAGGAGGTCGCCCGGCGCTACCGCCGTGTCGACCGGATGTAATGGGCGGTGGACGCGCGCAGGTCGTGGCAGCGCTCCTCGTCGGTGTCGTGCCGGCGGCGGCGACTGAGACTGTCACCGTCGAGGAAGCCGTCGCTCGGGCCCTGGCTCGTTCGCCCGCCGCCCAGGCCGCGGCATTCGAGACCAGTGCCGCGGCTGCCCGGAAGCGCGCTGCGCATGCGGCGTACTCGCCGCAGTTCTCGGCAAAAGGCGAGCTGGGGCGGTCGGCGGGGTACGACAAGACGGTGACGAACGGCGGCATCACCGACGCGCTCTTTGGGGTCGAGACGACGCTGGTCGACGGCGGACTGCGTGACGCCGAGTTTGCCGCTGCCCGCGCGCGTCTGCGGTCAGCGAGTGCCGTCGAGCAGCAGCGGCGCGCGGAGGTTGCATTCGCCACCCGCTCCGCCTACTTCACGGCGCTTGCCGCGCGCGCTGAGGATGGCACGCGCCTCGAGTCCATCGACACCGTCCGAAATTACGCGACGCTCCTCGAACGACAGGTGGGAATGGGCCTCGCGACCCACGATGAGGTTCTTCGTGCCCAGCTCGCGGTCAAGGACGCGGAGACCGCGCGCCGGGGTGCCGCCACGGAGCTCGCGACGGCTCTTCAGGAGCTGGGTTCCCTCACCGGCGCGTCTTTCGATGCGGCAGCGCTCGTCGAGCCCGCGCTGACCCGGCCGCCGACCCCGACGGCGGAGGTCGTCGACGCGGCCCCGGTTCTCGTCGACGCACGCGCGGCCGTGGAGACGGCGCGGCGTGAGGCCGACGCCGTGCGGAGCGAGCAGCGCGGGCAGCTCAAGGTCTCGGCGGATGCCGGCGCACTCGGAGTCCCGTTCGTTTCCACGTTCCGCGATCACGGCGGCGGCCAGTTTCTCTTCGGGCTCACCGTACCGCTCTTCGATGGCGGCGTGCGCGCGAACCGCCTCGCGGCTGCCGTCGCTGCGGCGAATGCGGCTGCCGCGCAGATGGACGAATCGCGGCGCGCGCTTCTCCTCGGCCTCGAGCGCGCCCGGGCAGAGACCGATCGAGCCGAGGCCGACGTGGCCGCCGCAGAGCGTGCTGTTCCGCTGGCGACAGAGCAGTTTCAGCTGGTGCGCGCTCGGTACCTCGGCGGCGGAAACGTACGGCTTCTCGAAGTGCTCGACGCCCTCATGCAGCGCGTGGAAACCCGCCTGGCGGTCTCGCGCGCGAAGCGCGTCTATCGTCTCGCTGTCGCGACCGAGTCGCAATTGCTCGGCCGGACAGCAGAGCCGTGAAGCGTCGATTGCTCTCGCTCCTGCTCGCCCTCGGCGCGAGCGCTTGCGGCGAGCAGGGTGCTCCGCCCGAGAACGCCGAGGGCGCGAAGGTGCGCGTCCAAGTGACGGCAGTCCGCTACGGCCCGATCGCGGAGAAGCTTGACGTGCCCGGCGAGACGGCGGCGCGCGTGTCGCTGCGGCTCACTTCGCCGGTGGCCGGACGGATCACGTTCCTGTCGGCGCTCCCGGGCGATCGGCTCGCGGCGGGAGATATCGGCGCGCGCGTGCTCCCCCTCGCGAACGAGGCGGCGCTCCACGGATTCGCGGTCCTCGAGGGAAGCGGGGAACGAACATCCGGGCCCGCGCCGGGGCTCCGCGACCGGCTCGGGCGGCAGGACATCCCGCTCACCACGCCGTTCGCCGCATCGGTCGCCGCGAGGCCGCGCAATGCAGGCGAGCAAGTTGCGCCGGGCGACGTCCTTCTGGAGTTGTTCGACCCGACCTCCCTCTACGTCCTCGGGCAGGCACCGCTCGATGCGGCCGCACGCCTGCAGCCCGGCATGACGGTCGAGATAAGCGGGAGCTCGATGACCGGCACGGGAAAGATCCTCGCCGTCGTCCAGGCTCTCGAGCCGCAGGCACTCACCGTCCCCGTGCGGATCGCGCTCGATGCCATGCCCGACCGCCCACTCCTCCATGCCCCGGTACGCTGCGCGATTGCCGTCGCCCAGCATCCCGATGCTCTGCTCGTCCCCCGAACGGCAATCATCTCGCCGACCGCAGGCGATCGCGGCGCGGTGATGGTTGCCGTCGAGGGCAAGGCGGCGCGGCGGGACGTTCGCCTCGGTATCGTCACAGGCGACACGGTCGAAGTGCTTGAGGGACTTGCCGCCGGAGACCAGGTCCTGTCCGTGGGCCAGTACGGGCTGCCCGACGGCGCGGCGATCGAGCCGGTTGCAAGCGGTGGAGAATGAGCCTCGGCGAGTTCATCGCCCGTCACCGGACGGCGATCCTCGGCCTCTGCACGATGCTTGTCGCGGCCGGCGCGTGGGCTGCGGCGACCATGCCGGTCGCGATTTTTCCCGAGGTCGCGTTCCACCGCATTACCGTCATTGCCCGTGCCGGCAACCTGCCCGTCGAGCAGACGCTGACCGCACTCACGCAGCCGCTCGAGAACGTCCTTGCCGGCGTGCTCGGGGTGGAGATCATTCGCTCGCAGACGACCCTCGGCGGAACGCAGATCGACCTCACGTTCGGTTGGAAGAGCGACATGCTGCGCGCCCTCCAGCTCGTCCAGGCGGGGATGGAGGAGGTGCGTCCTAACCTACCGGCGGACACTCGGATGGAGGCGCGGCTCCTCGACACCTCGGCATTCCCGATCGTCGGTGTCGCCGTGACGTCCCATCGGCGCACGCTCGCGGAGCTGTCGGACTTCGTCATCTACGAGTTGACGCCGCAGCTCCGGACGATCCCCGGCGTCTATCGGGTCGAGCGCAACGGCGCGAAGGTCCGCGAGTACGCGCTGACCGTCGACCCCGAACGCCTGGTCGCGCACCGCCTCGAGCTCGGCACGGTCGAAAAGGCCGTGCGCGAGGCGAACGTGATCGTCGCGGGTGGCCAGGTCCGTGATGGCTACCACCTCGTCCTGACGGTCGTGCACGGCGGGGGAGCCCGCACGGACACGCTGACGGACATCGTCCTCGCGGAGGACCACGGGGCGCCCGTTCGCCTCGGCGATGTCGCACGGATCGAATCGGCCCTGCGCGAGGACTTCACGCGGGCGGCGGCCAACGGGGAGCCGGCGGCGCTCATCGGAATCTCGCGCCAACCGACGGGGAACGCCGTCATGATCTCCGACGGTGTCCGGGAGCGGATCGCGGCGCTCGCCCGCGTGCATCCCGACTACACGTTCTCGGTCTTTTACGACGAGGCCGATCTCGTGCACGACTCGATCGCGAGCGTGCGGGACAGCATCGCGATCGGCCTGGTTCTGGCCGTCGCAACGATCTTCCTCTTCGTTGCCGACGTGCGCGCGACGCTCGTCGCGGCCGCGGTGGTCCCGGCCACCGTGCTGATCAGCTGCATCGTGCTGCGCAGCCTCGGCATGACGTTCAACCTGATGACGCTCGGAGGCATCGCCGCGGGCATCGGCCTCGTCCTCGACGACGCGATCGTCGTTGTCGAGAACTTCCACCGTCACCGCGCACTGGGCGAGGCGGGCGAAGACGTTCTGGATGCGTCGATGGGGGAGATCGCCCACGCGCTGGTGGGCTCGACACTTACCCCGGTCGTCGTGCTGCTGCCACTCGGCTTCCTCGGCGGGGTGGCGGGCGCCTTCTTCCGGCCGCTCGCGGTGACGATGTCGGTGGCTCTTCTCGTGTCCCTCGGCCTCGCTCTCACGTTCACGCCCGCGCTCACCACGGCGTTCGAGCCGGCAAAACCTCGGCCGGTCCGCCGCGGTCCAGGGGATCGTCTCACGCACTGGCTCATTCGGTTCTACACGCGAGGCCTCGCCTGGACGCTCGGGCACGCCTGGGCGGCCGTCATCGTCGGCGCCGGCTTCCTCGCGCTCGCGTGGGTGGCGTACCGCCACGTCGAGACGGGCTTCATCCCCGTGATGGATGAGGGCGCATTCGTCCTCGACTACTGGGCGCCGCCGGGAACCTCGCTCGAGCAGACGGTGCGGATGCTCGAGACAGTCGACGGGATCCTCGCGCATACGCCGGAAGTGACGGCGTTCGCTCGCCGCACGGGCGCTGAGCTCGGCTTCTTCCTGACCGAGACCAACCGCGGGGACTACTCGGTTCGCCTCCGTCGCGGCGGACGTCGACCCATCGAGGATGTCATGGCGGGCGTGCGGGACCAGATCCACGCGCAACTGCCGGGCGTGCGTGTCGAGTTCGTGCAGATCCTGCAGGACATGATCGGGGACCTGAGCGGCACGCCGAACCCCGTCGAGGTGAAGGTCTTCGGAGCCGATCAAGCGGCGCTCGAACGGACAGCGGCGATCGCCAACGGGCTCGTCGGAAAAATCGAAGGGATCGTCGACACGTTCGACGGCATCACCCGGGTCGGCCCGACCTACCGCATCGAGGTCGATGAGCAGCGCGCCAAGATGGTCGGCCTGAGCGCGATGGCCGTGCAGGGATGGCTGGAGACGGCCATCACGGGGAGCGTTGTCGGGCAGGTGCTGGAGGGCGACCGCGCGATCCCGCTGCGCCTCCGGTATCCGGACGCCGTCCGCGCTGACATGCGGGCGGTCCAGAACCTCACGCTCGTTGCGCCGGGAGCGACCCTGGCGCCGCTCGGCGGGCTGGCACGCCTCGGCCCGGGTCCGCTCGCCATCGAGCGCACGCGCGAGAACCTCCGCCAACTCGTGCGGGTCACGGCACGGCTCGAAGGCCGTGATCTCGGGTCCGCGACACGAGACGTGCGGGAAGCGCTCGCGCGCGATCTCGTTCTTCCCGCCGGTGTCAGCCTCGAGTACGGCGGCCTGTACGCGAGCCAGCAGCGAGCCTTTCGGGAGCTCGTCACCGTCTTCTTCGCGGCCGTGGCGTGCGTTCTGGCCCTCCTACTGATCGAGTTCGGCTCGGTCGCGGCAGCCGTCGCCATCGTCGTAGGCAGTAGCCTGGCGCTTTCGGGAAGCCTCGCGGCACTGTGGGCGACGGGGACGGCACTCAACGTGTCCTCGATGGTCGGCATGATCATGGTGGTCGGCATCGTCGCCAAGAACGGGATCCTGCTCTTGGATTTCGCCGGCCGCAGCGGCTCCGACACGGGCGACGTCAATGCCGCACTCGTCCGCGCGGGTAGCGTGCGTCTGCGGCCGATCATCATGACCTCGCTCGCTGCGGTCGCGGGGCTCGCGCCGCTGGCCTTCGGGATCGGCGCGGGCGGGCAGATGCAGCAGCCGCTCGCCATCGCCATCCTCGGGGGCATTTCGCTGGCGATGCTCTTCTCGCTGCTCGGCGTGCCACTCCTTTACATGCTTGCGGGGCGTCTTCTGGCCGGCCGTCGCGAGTCGATCCCACTCGCGAACAAATGAGGAACGCACCGGACACTAAGCGCGTCACCACGGCCACTACCGATCCTGAAGAAGATTTCAGGAAGAATTCAGGAAGATCCGAGTGCGGCAATGTGCGAACTCGGCGTAAGTCTGTGCCGTGCGAACCACTGGTGGTCGGAGATCGAATGCGGGTACGCGGTTCTCTCGATGTTCCGCAAGGCATCAGTAGTGACGAGTGCGGCGGCACGGCGCGTGCCACGATAGCGTTTTTGTGGCGAACGACGAGGAGGAAGTTCCATGAAGAGATTCATCGCGAGCGCTTCTTTGGCTCTGCTCTTGGTCAGCACGGCGGCAGCAGAGACCTGGAATTTCGATGCAGATCCCGTCAACGCTCCGCCACCGGGTTTCTCGTTCGGCCGCACCGGGAGTGGGAAGCCCGGGCGTTGGATCGTCCAAGCGGAAAAAGACGCACCGAGCGCCGGAAACGTGCTGGGGCAGCTCGACACCGACTCCACCGACTATCGGTTCCCGGTCGCCGTCGCGGACGCGCCGAAGTTCGGTGATGTCACCCTGTCGGTTCGGTGCAAGCCGGTCTCGGGTCGAGTCGACCAGGCATGTGGGCTCGTGTTGCGGTATCGGGACGAGAACAACTACTACCTGACACGCGCCAACGCCCTCGAGGACAACGTGAACCTGTACTACGTGAAGGACGGGAGGCGGCGGCAGATCACGGGATGGCGCGGGAAGGTGACGGGTGGGGCGTGGCACCAGCTGGGTGTCGAGGCCCGTGGCGACCACTTCGTGGTCTCATTTGACGGGAACAAGGTGATCGATGCTCACGACTCGACGTTCTCCCAACCCGGCCGGGTCGGTGTGTGGACGAAGGCGGATTCGGTCACCTATTTCGATGACCTGACTGCCGCAACTCCGCACTGAAGGTGGGGCGACGAACGCATTTACACTCACGGTGGTGGGGAATCGGCTACCGCTTCAACTTCTTCGGTGCTGTATAGTCTCCAGGCCGATCGCACACCGAGGCGAAGCGAGGCGTGAACTTATGACGCGACGAGGGGGGTCGACGCGCCGCGCTGGTGGGTCTGGACGAGGGCGGTGGCCGGCGGCGAGATGAACTGCTGAGGAGGTCGTCGTATTGGATTCGAAGGGAGCGATAACGGCGCTCGCGGCGGCCGTGCTCTTCGGCGTGAGCGCTCCGCTCGCCAAGCTCCTACTGCCCGGGACCGGGCCATTGATGCTCGCCGCGCTCCTGTACCTGGGCGCCGGCGTCGGTCTCACCGTCGTCACGCTTTCGGCCGCTCGCCGGCAGACGCCGGACGCGCCGCCACGCGAGACGCCGCTGCGGCTCGCCGACGTCCCGTTGCTCTTGCTCATCATCGGGTGCGGGGGAGTCGCTGCGCCGGTGCTCATGCTCCTCGGGCTGGCGCGCGTCTCGGCGGTCGTCGGGTCGCTCCTGTTGAACCTCGAAGCGCCGCTGACGATGCTACTCGCCGTCGGGATCTACGGCGAGCACCTTGGCCGGCGCGCGGGTGCCGGCGCCGGCCTGGCCGCACTCGGTGCCGGCGTCCTGAGCTACGCCCCGGGTGGGCTGCAGGCGCATTGGCGCGGAGTGGTCGCCGTCGTCTTCGCCTGTCTGGGCTGGGCCATCGACAACAACTTGACGCAGCGGTTGTCGCTGCGTGATCCGGTTGCGATTGCCAGGACGAAGGGACTCGGAGCCGGGATACTCACCCTGATGCTCGCCCTGCTGACCGGTTCGGCTCTGCCATCGCCAGGACGAGCCGTCGCAGCGCTGGCCCTTGGCTTCGTCAGTTACGGAATCAGTGTCGCGTTGGCAGTCCGTGCGATGCGGATCCTCGGGGCGGCGCGGCAGTCGGCATTCTTCGCGACGGCCCCGTTCATCGGCGCCGTAGCTGCCGTGCCGCTGCTCGGCGAAGCCTTCGGCCTACGGGAGATCGCTGCGGCCGGACTCATGGCCCTCGGGGTTTCCCTGCTCCTCACCGAAGTCCATGCCCACTGGCATGAGCACGACCTGCTCGAGCACGAACATGCGCACGTTCACGACGAGCATCACCGACACGAGCACAGAGACGCGGAGCGCGGCGGCGAGCCGCACGCGCATGTTCACGTACACCCGCCGCTATCCCACGCGCACCCCCACGTCTCAGACCTCCACCACCGTCATCGTCACTGAAGTGACCTTTGGCCGGGGCCCCATCGTCGGCATGCGACCAGCCGACGCTTCTCGCCTGTACTTAGTCGCAGCGGTTGACGGTGGTCGGGTCTCCGCGTATCTAACGCATCGTGAGGCGCTTCCGGCCCGTCGTGACGTGCCTTGTGCTCGCGCTGTGGAGTCCGGGCCAGTCCTCGTGGGCGCTCGCGTTGTTGGCAGCGGCGGACGGGTCGCATCATGTCTCGCTGCGTTCCATGAATGGTGACGTGGACTTGGTGCTGCATCATCACTCCATTCCGCCCGATGCGGATGAAGCGACGGTCGATGCCGACGACCACCCGCACGGCGATCACGTCATTCATCTTGCTGGAACAGGGGGTGGACTCGCTGCGAGCAGGCTCGCGATGGCAACGCCGTTGCAGTTCTGTCTCCATGGCGCCGTCAGCTCACGAGCCGTCGCCTGCGAGCACTCGCTGCTTTGCGTAGCGAGGCGATCTGCGATCGGTGTGTCACCCCCATCCCTTCGCGCCGTCCTTCAAATCTGAGCATCGGCTGAAGCCGTCCGCTGGGGCCCTGTCTCGGGTTCTCGAGACAGCCGGGCCCACGATCTCCGCCCGTTCGGACTGCATCAGCAATATGGGGATGGCTCCCGATGACTCGACGTTGGACGATTGCAGCTCGCGGCGGCATCGCCGCATCTTTTCTCACCATGGGTCTCTTCCTCGCGCCAGCGCCGCCGCTGTCCGCGGCCGAGCCCGTTTCGCTCGAGGCGCTCGTCGCTGAGGCGGTCGCGAGAAACCCCGAGCTCCAGTTCTATGAAGCCGAAATCGCCGCCGCCCGTGGCGGCCGAATCACTTCGGGAGCGTGGGCAAACCCCGAGTTGAGCACGGAACTCGGCCACAAGAGCGTGCGCGATCTCGACGGGCACGGCATCGGTGACGGGCCCATCTGGGGGGTGTCGCTCTCGCAGACATTCGAGTTCCCGGGTCGCCTGAGTCTGCGGAAGGCGTTGGCGAACAGGCAGATCGCGCTGGCGGAGCTCGGGCTCGAGCAGTTCAGAGCAGCGCTCGCGATGCGGGCACGCTCGCTCGGGTATCAACTGCTTGCAGCCCAGCAGCGCGCGCAGGCGGCGGCCGAGGTGTCCAAGCGCTTTCAGGATCTGCTCTCGGTGCTCGTGCAACG
>Ga0137377_10002374_pt1 | contig 13993 bp, 20 predicted proteins | sample SagtaG_22_FD_104815 | JGI IMG/M metagenome (GOLD analysis project Ga0137377, IMG submission 104815) | Vadose zone soil microbial communities from Sagehorn Ranch, Mendocino, California, USA - Sage2_L_40_16 metaG | ecosystem: Environmental > Terrestrial > Soil > Vadose zone | place: USA... | reverse complement strand
CCCAGTAGAAGCTTCCCCAACGCATCGAGTCCGTGTCCCAGACGGGAACGGGCAATTGTCTAGCCCTCGTAACAGAACAGGAACAGAGGCGTGTTCAATGGACTAGTATTCGAGAACTTGCCAAAGCTTCCGATACAGTCGCCCGAAGTCCCGTTGATAGCCGTATACTCTGTGTAGAGCGAATAGTAAGTATGAGCACTCAATGTCACCGTGTAGTTTGTCTGGTTGTTCCAGCCTGTCACATTATCGCCCCGGTAATAGTCCGTGTAGACAATCTGGCCAATACTGACACCGTCCGGGGGTCCATAGATGGGCCCGCTGACTTGGACCTGAGGCTTAGCACTAGCTAGTGGCAGGAATAATATTCCGGCTAGTAAGAGGATGATTATTCGTTTCATTCGCCAACAATTGCCTCGATAAGAATGGCTCCGACGAGACAGGGCACGACAATTATCTTAGCCAATGCTTCAGGGATTGCTTCGGCGCCAAGACCGACCGCGATAAGACTGCAGACCGCGATACGTTTGATGCGTAGAAGCTTGAATAGCTGAATTTTTCGTGTTAATTGCTCGCTCATGTTTCTCACGCGGCTCTGAACTTGGCAGATATTGTCGCAGTAACCGTCGTAAGAGCCACAGATGTCCAACTTAGCCTGATGAACTGGGAAAGCAATGGATTGATAACTAACCGAGTGACTCCGACGCCGGTTAACGCGGCCGTGCTTCCTAGGCTCACATAGACATTGTTCGTCGGATCATATTCGTCCACGCTGAAGGTGATTGAGGTCGCCGTGAAGGTGCCTGTGATATTGATCACTAGAACTACCGATGCCCAGCCTTCCACGTTGAGATTGCCTGTGTTTCCGCTAGCTGTCGTAATTGGATTCGCGATGGGGCCTGTTGTGAAGGGAACAGGGAAAAGCTGATAATCACGAATTTCTCCCGTCAATACGTCTGGCCAACCTCATCCGTGATTACGATGTCATCGTGATAGAACTCTGGCGTCACTGAAGCCCCAGCGGTCACACTGTGAAACTCGAAGCGTTTCATATTATCCTGAAACGTGTGAATAGCCGCATCATGAGTGCCAGTTTTCCATTGTGCAGAGCCCACCTTTGTATTGAGCGTACTTGTCCCCACGCGAATCTTGTTCACGAAAACTGCCAAGAACGCTCCTATAGTCATGTCTACTACAAGACCAATTCGTGACCAATAGCCGGTCATGCCACGGCTTAAGGCTACACCGCCAGCCATGTAGGGGCCTCCCAATCCGAAGAAATTCTGATTCAAATCATCCTTCGTCGCTCCAGATGAAACTAGTGTGGTAGCACCGCTCTGGGAAACTACCGTTATTGTCGGAAAGGCTGTGAACGTATTGATACCTAGTTGGAGTTCCCTGAATTGCGTATCATCGGTAGGATTCACATCTTCTATCGATAGAAGATGCTGGGCCGAAGTGTTACCGGTCGGACCGCTTTTAGCGAGAAGGGAGAACTCTATGCCGACAATCCCACTTGGAACATAGACATTACATGAGACATCTTGGTTGCCGATGTCTCCATACGTCTGGTTCGTAGGATTACCACCTGTGAAGAGGGATCTCTTGCCGCTTGCCGCCGCATCTCCAGTGATATAGGCACCATACTCGTTTCCATCCCTAAAATTCCATCTGCCCGTACTTATCGTCCGGGGCCCGGTGGCGATGATCTGGTATGCAAGTGCTCTTTCAGGCATAATGAAGCCTGCCGGGCCGGATTCGAAATCGTCCCAGAAGAGTGGAACGCCTTTTAAGAATCGGATTGGAAAGGGAGGATAGGCATATTTTAGCCGATTGAGAGAGGCTTGCCCAATATCGACCTCTCCGATTACGACTGGCATTCTAGGATACTGTCACCGTGGATATTGCTCCTGATGAATCCCGCGCTATCGTCATTGTTCCGGGAATGTCGCCTGTCATAGTCACACTAGAGATTCTTCCTGAGCTGTCCCTATTTATGGTCGAAGTCGTATTACCCTCCAACACGCTAGTGATTCGGCCTGAGGAATCCCGGGTTATTGTTGCGTTGACTCCTGCGACTACGTCTTTGACTAGGCCTATGCTTCCCGCTCTAAGCGTGCCCAACTATCGGAACACTTTCCCCTTCGGTGCTACTGTCCCTGCGGTTTTTAAGCCTAGCCGCTTCTCCCACACCCGCCACTTCGGACTAGACTGTTCAATCATATAGGTAAGCCAAGCATGTCCGTGCATGCGACAATTCTGGCAGCAGCCGTCCGCGTTATAGTCTAAGCCGTTGATCATCCGCGGACAATACTGGCATTTTTTCAAGACTCCTAGTTGGGCACGGTCTTGGGCGGTAAGCATCTATTTGCTCCCTACAAAATTCCCACTCAGCAATTTCAGGTAGCCGAGCTTCCGAGGACCCTCAATCGCAAACTCGACCTTGCCTTCTCCCCGTATCTGATTGTACTGGCCAATCTGCACTAGCCTATGCTCAATCATGGTATGTCTTTCACAGAACCATCGATTCTGTAAATGCAACGGTTTCCCAGGCAACTGGTTAAGCTTAGTCGGCCTATTCAGACAACCATCGGCTTCACATGGCCGAGTCTCGCTATAATCCTCCGGTTCCATGTCTCTGTGAACATTCCACATGAGGCCTGAACGATTCCAGTTCACATAGCAAGGAGTGGCTAGTGATTCGGTAATCATCCTAAGGATGGCTTACGGGTTCGCGTCTTTTTTATCTTTGTAATCTTGACCTCGGCCGACTGTGGAATCTTCTCGACAATCAGATCCGAACCATTCCATGTGACCTGTTTCTCCAGCTTCTCAGTTTTAGGATTCCAGACACCCCCACCAGTAGGCGATACTATTGTGCCATGTTTCTGGCAGAACCACCGCTTCTGCAAGGCAGGCGTAGGCTTCCCAGGCAGATAGTAGAGCTTAGTCCGGGTCTCAGCGCACTGTAAGTCCTTGGCGTTGTCGTAGCCTTGGCATCGTGGACCCTCAGGGTCTGACATTGACAATAGAAAAAGAAAGGGAAGGGGTTTAAGAGACTTTGGATTCGCGGCTAGGCGTGGCTAATCGTGGCCGTCGAGTCTTCCTCGACGATCTTGGCTCCGCCCTCAACATAGCTGACGATGTAGTCGCTGATTTCTCTGCCTTCACGCCAGACCTCGCTCCGTATCTTCGGTCCTAGTTGTCCCCATGCGACGCTTGTGCCCATGACTCCTAGGGCTGCATAGTCTTCTCCGGCTGCTCCTGCTGTCGGGTCTCCGAACACCGTGTCCACGATCCATCGTAGGCCTAGGAACGTGGTGATTCCGCCTGTGCGTAGGAACTCGCTCATTGCTCCGCTGAACTGCATCGGCGTCGCTGTAGCACTGAGGGGTAGACCGTCGGTGAGGAACTGGTAGAACTTGCGGGGTCCAGTGACGATATAGTCTGCTGGAGGCCATTTCTGGACTTCGATAGCTCGCTTGGCATTGCGTAGCAGTGTTAGGGTGATTGTGCCCTCTGTCAAGGCACCCTCAGCAGTGTTGATGACGCTTGTGGTGGCGGCTTTCAACTCTGTCCATATCTTGTCATTGATAGCTCCCTGAACAGTGGATCCGTGAGCTTCACCTATCGCATTGACAAAGTCTACCGCGCTGGTCCGTTGTAGGAAGCTGGTTATCTTGGTCATCTTGCCAAGCTGTGCCATTGTTCCCTGAGGATTGCCCAGTGTCGGGTCTGTGGCTGTGGGCGCTGTGCCTTCTGTGAATGTGTCGTATGTCAGGTTGGCTATGCGTTGAATGTCGAAGGTTTTGCCTGTGCCCTCCGGGACATTCTGGATACGGGCGACCTCGTCTGCCTGTACCAATGTCTGGAACTTGATGCTGGCCCGTGCGTCGACGAGACGTGGAAGAATCAGGCTGCTGCTACCGGTGGTCAGTTCTTTGACCGCGCTACGCTGTAACAATGCACCGACAGTCATCATGCCGAAGGTTGATCGTGCTTCGCGGAGCCAGACCCTGACAGACTCGTCGATTAGCGGCTTGTCTGTTGAGCTTGGAACCAATCCTTCTCTAATGGTTTCCATTTCTATGTGTTTTCTCCCGTTTATTGTTTCCCCGGGCACATAGTTTAGAACGCGGAAGCCTGGGTGGCCCTTTACCGCTGACCCTTGTTTAAGGGGCGAGAAACTGTTCTTGATGATGCTCTTAAGACTTTAGGCTAGGTCTGCCTGTTCCAGAACCTTCAACATGACAGCCTGAGTAGCATCCTTCCGCGACATTCCCTGTCCTAGGAAGTGTTTGTAGAGCTCGGCCGAGTCCTCTAAGCTTTCAATCTTCTCCGTGTCGATTGACCCCCCTGTCTGGGTGAAAGTCTTGCCCTTGCCCGGCGAGAACGGTATACGCCGCCCCTCCTCGAGTTGCTTGTAGAGTCCACGTTCCTGCTCCAGCTTCCGCTGAAGCTGCTCCTTTTCCATCTTCAAAGCATCAATCTTCTCAGCTCGCTCCTTCAGCCGGTCCCGTTCCTGGGTGAGACTCTCGATGATTTTCTGCTGCTCTTTCGCCTCGGTCTTAGGACCTGAGGGCATAGCGTTCTCTTCGGAAGCTTCCAGCGGTGGTAGGCCACGCTTGCTCCGTTCAATGTCCATGATCATTGCTCTGAACGATTCTTTCTCCTCCTCTGAGGCCATGTTGTCGAAGGTCTGGGTGAACAGGTTATGGGGTAGTGGAACTTCAACCTGTTTCTTCTCCGTCAGCTTGGCCAGCATATCCTTCGTTTCTTTGGGAAGGTCGAACTTTTGAGGCTCAGGCTTCGCCGTGGTCTGTTTGATCCGTTCACCTACGACCGCAAACCAAACGTTGCTAGCAACCCCTTCAGGATTCGCCGTTCCAGTGCCTGTTATCGCCTTGACACAACTATCCCACCATTCCTGCGATGGGGATCCAGTCTCATCCACATGTTTGCTGGCCTGCACTATCCATTCGTTTTTGACGTAGATTAGCGGGCTCTTCTTCGCATTTTCTATTAGCGTGTATCCAGGCGCTCCCTTGCGAAGATGGTCCTGGACTAGTGGTGGTAGCTTGGCCATCTGCTGGGGGATTTCGCAGGTCTTGCCGTACTGGTCGAGAGTATAGCCTTCGGGGCATGCTTCGCCGCGTAGGGGCAGGAGGAATAGTGGGATGAACTCTGGAAGTTCAGACTCGGTAATCTTCTGCCGTATCTGGCCCTCCTTCTTCTTCCGAAGGCTTTCTATGATCGGAACCATTCGTTCGATCTCGGCCTCTTTGATGCCGGGGAACGGTGTGATGCTGTACTCGTCAGGTATGAAGTTGACCGGGATCTCATTCCCAGCCTCATCATATTCAATGTCGGCCATTCCTCCGATGCTCAATCCTTTGACCAGTGGGACCCCGATAACGTTCTTACCATCGGTGCGAAGCTTCTCAAACAAACCCTTGTCCATGACTCCGATACTGTGGGCCCGTAGAGCCTGCATCGTATCTTCAGGTCGCGCCTTACTGGGACCCCAAAAGCAGTCAGTTGTTACAGCTACAACATCGCCGACATTGCTGCTGTGGTCGAGCATGACAGGTTTCCCAATATAGTGCGGTATTGCTCCCTTGAGCTCCTTCTCAGTCCACTTTCTCTTGTTGCCGCTGATCGTCGGGACTGCTAGTCGCGAGTCCATTTGGAAATGTACCAGTCCGAGTTCTTCTAGTCGGCCCAAGGCTGACGGTTTCTTCGCGTTCTCGGCTTTTATCTCTTTGGATTCTTGCCCGGGATGATACTTGGTCACGTGTTGCTGGAACATGTCTCCCTGCATGTACTGGCCGCAGATACTGCACCGTTTCATCTGCTCGCCCGTCTGAGCCTTGATAGTTCCACAATACGCCTCGGGATCATTCTTGTCTTGGTTCTTCGCGACACAGTCAGCAAAATCCGCGTAGCCTGCGAAGGGTTCACCTATCTTCACATCCTCCCGCTCGATGAAGCATGTGCATCCCGCGTGTAAGGGCGGGAATGCTGGAAGCCCAGTCATGCTACTAGCCATCTTCCCATCGTACTCGTTACAGGAATCTTTGCCAGTATGGCCGGGTCCTAGCCGGAACGTGTAAAGGGTCGGCATCCTAATCTCGGGCTCCATTATCCCACATTATTGGATCGCCGTACCCATTATGCTCCCTGTTCCAAAAGCCAGCCCTCGTTCAACGTCATGCCGGTATTCGCGCTGAGGTTGATACGGACATAGGGCCACCAGCCTTTCGAAATCACATAGTAGAAATAGCCGCTGGTGGTCTCTGTGAAACTTATCGCTTTCGTCTCCGCCGCCGCTCCCTCCTTGATGCAGACTAGTGTGACCCAGTCGTTTCCGGAAGGAGACCCGGAGAAGCTTCCCTGTATAGCAACCGCGACTGTGGTTCCGGCTGTGAACTTGGCCACGACAGTCTGCTTGCCACATCCGACACTCTTACCGTTCGGACTGTTATTGTTGCCTGTGACATCGCCTGTCGTGAACTTGTTGTTGTACTCGAACACTCCGGGCATGGGACTATTCCATTATGTTTCTCTGCTTAAAAGCTATTCATCAGCAGCCGCTAAAAGCTCCGAGTCGTCCTCCTGTTCCGCATGAGCCTCTGTCCGGCTTCTTCTCTGCTTCCTCAACACTAGTCCAGCCTCAAGACTATTCTTTGCTTCCTGAGAAAGCTTCGCGGCTGATTCGTTCCTGGCTGGCTGACCTCTGCTGATGGAAGCTTGACTCTCGCCCTTCTGATGGGCTTCTCTAGCCAGCGGAGCCTTCCCCGACGCATCATTTCCTGTCTGTTTCTGAATTGTCAGAACTGACAGAGCCACCCTTCTGGACCGTCCATGGCCAAGACTGAGGCCTGAACCGATTCTGCCCATTTGCCGCTTGTTCAATCCCGAATAGAGACGCGTCCTAGTGAAGCCCTGTTTTCGCAGGCTCGCATGACTCCCGATTTCGTTCGCTATTCTATGTCCTATCGAGAATCCGCCATGCAGGTTGAACATTCGCTTCTTAGCGTCAAGAAAAAGGATAGGCCCTAGGCCCGTTCCGGGATCTGGCTGAGAGGGAACAATCACCGCTACTGGACGGTTGATTCCGGGGCCGAGGCCGGGGCCTGCAAACGCTCCCATTTACCACCGGTCAAGGATACAATACGAATAAATAGATTAGCTATAATGCTATCGTGTTCGATATGGGAGTCCTGCTCTGGATCCTCCTCAGCCCCTCCATGGGCTTCTTCTCTATCTGCATCGCCGCACTGTTCGGCCCGTTATGGTACATATTGATGCTGAGTGTGATTTTCGCACTCTACAAGATACACAAGGAGAGGCCGCATGAAGCGTTCGACGATAGGAGATTCCTGACAGGAGAAGAGATTGGCAAGGTGGTGACTAGAATATTTGCAAAATCTGAACATGATGATTAGACCCCTGCCACGCATCAGCTATAGGAATGAGATCAAGATACGAATAGCCCATCCAAAGATACTGGCAATAGCGATAATCGCGGTTTCTATTCTGCTGTCGCTAACTTTCGCTCATGCGGACGATCTGGTGTCTCCATGGCCAGCACATGGCCCGGGCGGCGAGAAGATATTTCATACCTAGACGCTAGCCGATTCGTCCAGTGCAACCCCGAAACTGAGGACCGGACTCCCCGTTTTTATCGTCTGTAAGCCCGTTTTGAGACTGTCAAACTGTGCTCGTGTTCCGAGTAGCGGAAATATTATGCGGCCTCTGAAAGCGACTGTTAATCCCGTCAGGGTTGAAGAGTCACTGGTTACTTGCCCTTCGCCGCCCGCGTTGACTTCTCCATTCAATGTTGCTCCTGAACTGTTGATCACGTTGACAATATTGGCTAGGTTGGAGTTGACCGTCGCAGGCGGACCCGAGACGACTAGATTGATTGACGGCATCTAGTTGACAGCCTCAAAGCCGAGTCCTCTTAGAGTTGTGATAATCGTCGTCTGGTTCAGACTCGTGTATGCTTCCCAGTTGTCAATGTAGACAAGAACCTCATTGCCGTAAATATTGTCGGCTAGTATTCCTAGCAGTGTAGAGTTCATGTTCAAGCCTTTCAGCATGCTGAACACTTTTTGTGTCAACCGCCATATCCTCGATAGTATGCTTTCACATATGCTTGAACCGTGCTTGCCGTCCACGCGGTCACGTCTGCGTTGGGGGCAGCCGGAGTATAAGTTATCGCTTTGCGATTGTTAGCGCTAGTGACGACTGTGGTTCCATAGGTTTGTGTCGCACTGTCCGTGTAGACCCAGACTCCGCAGATACTGCCCCCGCGTATAGGACTACCGACGACTCGACTCTGTCTCTGAACACCACTCACACCCGCATTAGCCACCTGAGCCCCGAGACTGGCAAGTATTGTCGGAGCTAGCACAGGTGGATTAGCGTCCACAATGTCCACGCCTCCCGTCGTGTTCCCGGCCACCACTGTACCGTTCTTCCATTCGATCCCGGTGATAATATAGAAAGCTTCAGTCGTGGGCAGTGTGAAGAACGAGTAGACTCGTATGCCGACCCCGAGAACTGTCGAAGTGGCACCCGCGACCGGCGTACTTGCTGCTTCGGCCTGCTCGAAGGTTTTCCATAGCACATCAGTCCCATCAGTCTTGAGATACTGTCCAACTGTTCCTACTGCCAGTCTGGCCCATTTCGGCGTCGCGTTGCCAGCAATCAGATCGCCTCTAGCCACAGTTCCCGCTAGACTATCGTTGATGAGAGATCCGTCTAGCAGAGCATGGTCTGCTTTGTGAACATGGTCAAGCCAGGGAACTAGTGGGCCTGCTCCTGCCGCGTTAGCTGTTCCGACTGTCGCGGGTGTTCCGGGGCTTGTTGACTGTTTCAGATTAGTCGTGGCTAGAATATTGCCGAGAGCTTCCAATGTCTCTGTGGGCGTTGTCTGGTCGCCGAAGCGGGTCTTGCCGGTTAGAAGATTGACTCCGGTTGACTGTTCCCGAATACCTATCTTCGTCGTGCCTGTGAGCGTTCCAATGTCTATGCCGTAGATTGTCGCATAGGTCGACTTGCCCATCGCGTCGATTTTTACTCCATAAGCACTGGTGACTGTCGGATTACTGATGAGATGAACCGTCCCAACCTCGACACCGATAAGATTGGTTATCGTATTTGCTCCAAACGATGTGGTCTTGGGAATAGCCTTGATGGCGACAACGTTAGGCATCGTAACCGCCGCTCCACTGTTGATCAGTGTAGGCTGGAACAGTAGCCCGGTCAGGTTGGGACTAGTCTGCCCGTTAACATCCAAGCTGCCCGCCGCAGACAAATAGTTGTAAGTCTGGTTTGACAATCCCAGCTTGCTCTGGGGACTAGATGCTGGAGAAAGCGTTAGAATTGTCGGCGAAGCCACGGTGATCGGACTGCCGAAAGCATTGTCCTGGATGAGACAGAGCTGGTTTGCCGAAGGAATGGTTCCGAGTCCGAGGGCTGAAGCTATTGTCTGACTGTTCGCGTCTGTCTTGCTGACATAGTCGGCGATGAGACTGTTAATGTCAATGTCGCTAGGCTGAGGATTAGTATGAGGATTCGGATCATCAGCGAACTGGGCCGCCTGTAATATTTTGTCTCCCCACGCTATCGTGCCAAGCGTCCATGCTGGAACCCGAGCCATCTAACTATCTCACGGCGCTAATTATGAACGGGCCTTCGACTTCAATTGTGAAGATGAGTGCGTGCCAGCAGTCTAGCGGCGGCTTCCATTCCAATCGAACATGAGCAGTTCTACCCGGTTCCAGTCTATGCGGCCGGGGAGTCCGCAACAGTTGCAGATCTTCGGTCGGCTGTAATGCATAGCCTCCCTTGTCCTGTGGAACCTGATAGTAGCCGTGGACCCGTATCTCATAGGTTTCATATGCCAGATCTCCCTCGTTCCGGACGTAGACATCGTAGACTTGGCTCTGGCCAGCCTCACAGGGCCCATAGGAATGGTTCGAGTCTAGAAGCTTACTGCATTGCTCGTCGATGTAGAAGCTGAGACTGGGTCCTTTAGGCATTCTTCTTTTTCACCGGAATCTTTCTGATGACAGCATATGGTTTTCCGCCTTTCTCAATGATACTAGTTGTCTCTTCTCTCCGTTCAGGCAGAAACCCATCACCACTCGCGCTGCCGCCTCCGGATGATCCGCCTCCGCCCTGTCCGCCAGTTATTGGAACTGCTCCGAGACCCGCCTCATCCTCTGGATAGCCCAAGAGCTTCCGTGCGTAGATGGGTCCTACTATGCCTGCTTTCACCTCGTTGATCAGTCGCTGGCTAGCCTGGTAAACATCGTCAGGCGTCAATGGGTTAGGGAGATATTTCACATTCTGGATTGGCGGGTTTTCCCTAGCGAATATTTCATCCTCGATAAATGGCACGATGCCCAAGCGCTGTTTCCAGCGGATGTCCTGATGGTACAGCTCTGTCTGCTCCTTCGCAGTCGCCTCAGTCGTCATGCGTCCCTCGCCTAGGAGAATATCCGGTACTGCTAGTCCGGATTGGAGTTTCCGTTTGAAATGGTCCAGGAAGGATTCTAAGCCTTGCCGGGCGGCTATTCCTGCTCCCTTGTAAACCTCCTCGATACGGTTCACCTGTGGACCCGTATAGATGTCCTCGGTCGGCTCGATAGCAGAGAGTATGTTCTTGTACATGTCGAAGTCTTTCTGGCTCAACGCGACAAGATTACCATTAACAAGATTACCCAGTTGTCTCCATGTAGTCGGGTCCGCACGTTTACGGACGATCTCTGGAAGCTTCTGCTCCATGTACAGGAGTTGTTTGACTGTGAGCATGACGCATTGCAGGTCTCCTATGCCGAATGGGCTTCCACGATACTGGTTGAACCGTAGATGAATCAGCTCCTCGCCCCGCCATCGCGCCTCTTCCCGGCCGTTCGGTCCTAGCTGGACCCATTCGGTGACTGTTCCCGTCTGCTTGTCCTCGTTGGATACTATTGCGGCCATGGCTGTCGGGTCCAACGGCTTCAACTGTGCAAGCTTACCAGTGTCCTTGATCGGCTTGCCTTTCTCGAAGCCCATCAACGGCTCATACCACATGTTGCCGAAGATGATAGCGTATAGTGTGCCGATAGGGAGGACCTTGTCGATTCTCAGTGCGGTGAGAAGCTCGTCGGCCCGTTGTTTCTCTGATTCTGATCCGTTCTTTGTCGCTTTTGCCTCGAAGCCTTCCTGCCAGACAGTCGCAGTCTTAGCAGATACTGCTCGGTGGACAAAGTCGACGTAGAGGAAGCTGTCCCAGTAGTCCTGATAGTTACTATAGTCAGGCGGCAAGAGTACTTCTTGGCCCCGGCCATGTTTGACTCCGCGGGGTGTTAGGCTTCCGACCTTGCTCAGCCAGGGAATGTCAAGAGTCTCCCCGACAAGCTTGCGGACCTGGTAGTCGCGTTTGCCGAGGTTGCGGTGGGGAACCGTGAACATTTGGGGTCCACGGTTCGAGTGGCCGATGCGGCTTGTCGCTGGAGGCTTAACCAACTACGTGTGCTCTTGTATCCTTATGGTTGTTCTCGCAGCATTCACAGTCGAAGTGGAACTGGAAGGTTGGACTCGTATTCGTCTGTGTCGCAATAACCGGTACAGTTATGGTGAAAGTGACGGTTGCATCAGAGGTCGGCCCGCCTGTCGTGTTGTGAATGGTATAGTCATCATGGCCGCATTTCTCGCATTTCATGCTCTAGTTCCTTGTCCAGTCTAGGTTATCACGTTTTCCACCCCCACCCGCCTGTATACCCGTCTCGAACATGTACCGGTCAACAATGTCGCGGACAGCCATCTCAGTTGCATCCAACAAGTCATCATGGGAAGCATCCGGGAACTGTAAGTATTCGCCGATCCAGTCATGCATCTCCCGCCGTACTAGGACCCGTTTCGTCTCGAAATAGGGACTGACAGCCATAATCCGGGTAACCTTGTCTTTCAAGTTCTCCCGGGGAAGCACAGGCAGCATACTGTTCTGTAAGGCTTGGTAGAGGGTCTGCTGGTAGGCATTGATCTCGACGATTATCCGGCTTGGGACCCACTTCTCAGCCAAGTCTCTGATGATTTTCAGCTGCTCAGGAAATGAAAGATGTGCCCGGAACGTATCTAGGACATAGCATGTCTTGTTCGTCTTGGAATAGCCGACCGTCACGATAGCCGTATAGTCGGCGGTTTCCTTGACACGATAAGCCGGATCTACTCCTTGAACAATCTCAAGATCGCCCGGTGCAACATCATAGTATGGTTCTAGCCATTCCAGCTTCAACAGTCGACCGACAAGTCCTGAAGGATCTAACATATACTGGCAGGCGAAAACTGGACTGCCTACTTCCTGTTGCTTCTTAGCAAGCGTTTCTAGACTGTATCTTTCGGGGAACAAGGGCTGTCCATCATCTTTGAGAGCTCGATACCGGTAGGTTTTCCAGCCCTCCTTCTCCAATCTCGCATATTCGTCATCGTAATGCCACGCGGACCCAGTCACAATTATCTGGCTTTTCGGAACCATGCATGGTATCAGGACCTGTTTCAGCCAGTCGTCCACATGATCACGCATGGTGAGACTCCGTGTATTCTCTAAGCTTACAACGTCATCTACTATGGCCCAGTCGAAGTGGCCCCCAACAATCCTGCCCAGCATCCCTACTGCTTCTATCGTACTGTCCTTGCTCTCCCGCTGGCGCGGAACCGTGAACAACCGATCCGTCCACTTATCCTGATCTCGATTACTGAGCCACGGAAACCGGTGTTCTATCTGGGTACGGAGGTATCTGCTCCATTTGTGAGCCTGACTCGCACTCTCGCTGACTAGGAGTCCCTGTGTATTCGGGTCTTTCACAATCCGGTAGAGAGCATAGTCTAGGGTGAGCACTGTGGTCTTGAAATGGTCCCGCGCAGCCAATAGCTGAAACGTTTCTCCGCTATCCGCAAGATTCAACCATTCTTCATGGAATTTCTTGAGAGGATTAGGCCCATTCCAGATAGTCTTGACAAAGCCGACCGCGCTCTGAGTAATCGCCAACTGCCGTACCCGTTCTGTCTCTAGCCGCGATCGTATCCGGTCGAAATCGTCCCGTATCTGTTCTAGCTGCTCACGCAACGAACTAGGCAAGAATCATTCTGAAGATTATGTAAAATGCCCTGCGTCTTGCTGAGGGGTCAGCCTCTGCCCTTCACTTCTGACCAAGCTACAAGGCTCTGACAACTGCACAGGCAGAGAGAATGAGATTCGTTCCTCTACTTAAGCTAAACTAGCGGTATTATCTTGGCTTTCTGCTCCAATTCCATCCGGGTCTCGTTCAACTGGCGAACCTGGTCTTCCAGCCAAGCCTGATCCATCGAAGGCACAACCAGTCCCAATTTAGCCGCGTAGCTATCTAGAGTCCGGGTGATGTCGCCGAGAAGCTTAGCCTTCATACCATCCTTCTCCTGCTTACCATAGATCATCCATTGTTCCCGGAGAACATCCCGGTACTGATCAGCGACTTCCTTAGTCAATGATTTTCTGCGGTTTTTCGGGTCTGAGTGTGTCTCGTACCATTGGACGTTGCGGTCTTTCATCTGGCCAAGATACTGCGATACTCGGCCTTGGGAGACGTGGAGAACCTCGGCGATTTCGCGTTCCAACTGTCCTCGGAGGTATAGCTTGTACGCTGTCTGACGCTTTTCCTCTGCTTGGGCTAGCTGGGCTGGACGAGGATAATTAGGCAAGACGCTCGCGGTTCCAGTTGGGTTTGCTGGGTTTAAAGGGGTTTCGGGGCTAATACTGGATTGTCGGGGAGGGAGATACCGAATCCAGGGTTCTCACAGTTACTCGCGCGTCCTTCATTGCCATCGGCAAACCTCTCCCTGACAGGCGTCGCTAGGGTCGCCTGAGAGGCCGACTAGCGTTAATCCCACGTTCCACGGCTGCGTGGCTAGTCTCGGCTCTAAGTTTACGGGACGCCTTACTTCCTGTACGAGCCTCGTT
>Ga0137377_10002369_pt1 | contig 14003 bp, 11 predicted proteins | sample SagtaG_22_FD_104815 | JGI IMG/M metagenome (GOLD analysis project Ga0137377, IMG submission 104815) | Vadose zone soil microbial communities from Sagehorn Ranch, Mendocino, California, USA - Sage2_L_40_16 metaG | ecosystem: Environmental > Terrestrial > Soil > Vadose zone | place: USA... | reverse complement strand
CGCGCGGTCACGATCTGTCGCCCGAGGAGAAGATCGATCTGGCCCGGCGCTGCGAGGCGGCCGCGCTCGCGGCGGATCCGCGCATCACCAACTCGGAGGGGGGCGACTTCGGTGACCGCCGCGCCCGCTACGCCTACGCCACCAGCCACGGTTTCTCGGGCGAGTACGCGACGTCCTCGTTCAGCCTCGCGGTGTCCCCGGTGGCCACGCGCGACGCGGAGATGCAGCGCGACTCCTGGTATCACGTGACCCGTCGGCGCGCCCGCCTCGACGACCCCGAGTCGATCGGGCGCATCGCAGCGCAGCGCGCGCTGCGTCGGCTGGGCGCGCGGCGGGTGAAGACCGCCGAGGTGCCGGTGGTCTTTGACCCGGAGATGGCGGCCTCGCTGGTGCGGCACATCGCGGGCGCGGCGTCGGGACCCGCGCTCTACCGCCGCGCGTCCTTCCTGGTGGGCAAGCTCGGCGAGCGCATCGCCTCGCCCTCGGTCACCATCGTCGACGACGGCACCATGCCGGGGGCCCTCGGCTCGCGGCCGTTCGACGGCGAGGGCCTCCCGGTGCGCCGCACGGTGGTGGTCGACCAGGGGGTCCTGCGCTCCTACCTGCTCGACACCTACAGCGGCCGCAAGCTCGGGCTGCCGTCCACGCACCACGGAGCCCGCGACGGCAGCGGGGTGAGCGTGTCCACCACCAACCTCTACCTGGCCGCGGGCGACCGCGACCCGGCCGACCTCATCCGGAGCGTGAAGAACGGCCTCTACGTAACCGAGCTGATCGGCTTCGGGGTCAACGGCGTGACCGGCGACTACTCGCGAGGCGCGGTGGGGATGTGGATCGAGAACGGTGAGCTGGCCTACCCGGTGGAGGAGATCACGGTGGCCGGCAACCTGCTCGACATGCTGCACGCGGTCGAGGGAGTGGGAAACGACCTCATGTTCCGGGACCGCACCGCCGCGCCGACGCTCCTCATCGGCCGCATGACGGTGGCGGGTGCCTGAGGCGACTGCGCGCAGGATGATCATCGACAGTCACTGCCACCTGCACGACCCGGCCTTCGCGGACGTCCGGGGCACGGTCATCCGCGCCACCGAGCACGACGTGTGGGGCGTGGTGGCGGTCGGCTGCGACGCGGCGACCAACGAGCGCACGCTCCAGGCCGCGCTCGACAACGGCAAGGGGGTCTGGCCCGCGTTCGGCTTCCATCCGGAGTGGAAGCTCACCCCCGAAGACCTGGAAGCGGTCGAGGCCCAGATCCACGCCCGCCACTCGCGCCTGGTCGCGGTCGGAGAGATCGGGCTGCCCTGGTACGGCCTCGGCGCGGCGACCGATCCCGAGGCGGTCCGCCGGCAGGCCCGCGAGCGCCTCGACCGCCTGATCGATCTCGCGGTCCGCTACGATCTCCCGATCATCCTGCACGCGCCCCACGGCGCGGCGGCGGACGCGCTGGCCGCGCTCAAGCGCCGGAGTGTCGAGCGCGCGGTGTTCCACTGGCACAAGGCCAGCGCGGAGATCACCCGCGAGATCGTCGACGCGGGCTACCTGGTGTCGGTCACCCCGGATCTCGTCTACCGCAACCGGGACCGCGAGATGGTGGAATCGGTGCCGATCGAGTCATTGCTGGTGGAGAGCGACGCGCCCTGGCCGTACCAGGGCGAGTTCGAGAGCGTGACCTCGGGTCCGTGGCTCGTAGCCAGGGTCGCGGAAGAGGTAGCGAAGATCAAGGGGCTGCCGGCGGACGAAGCGACGTACCAGCTCACCGTCAATACCTGTCGTCTCTTCGACCTCGTCTGGGCGTGAGCGCGTCGCGCTTTCGCGTCACCGTCGGCGCCGCCGAGGTCGTGGGGGTGCTCCATCTTCCGGAGGACGGGCGCGGACCGTGGGCCTGCGTGGCGGCCTGCCACGGCATGGGCGCCTCCAAGGACAGCGACAAGTACCTCCTCCTCGGCCGCGAGCTGCCGGGGGCCGGCCTGGCCCTGGCCCGCTTCGACTTCCGCGGCAGCGGCGAATCCGGCGGCCGCCACGAGGACGCCACCATCGAGACGCGCATGGCCGATCTCGAAGGCGTGCTCGACCACCTGGCCAAGCGGCCCGAGCTGGACGGCCGCTTCGGGCTGCTCGGCTCGAGCCTGGGCGGGTTCGTGGCGCTCTGGGTGGCGGCCGCGCGGGCGGGTGGCGCTCCGCTCCCGGTGGTGACCTGGAACGCCCCCGCGTCGCTGCGCGAGCTGCCCGGCGCCGATCCGGACCAGGCCGGCCGCGCCCTCGTCGCCGAGGTCCGACGCGGAGCGCGGGCCGAGGCGCCCGCCGGCGTCCCCCGCGTGCTCGTGATCCAAGCCGACCGCGACGAGGTGGTCCCGCCCGCCCACGGCCGGCGCCTCTTCGAGCGCGCCGCCGAGCCCCGGGCCCTGCACGTCATCGCGGGGGCCGACCACCGCCTCACCGATCCGGATCATCGTCGGGAAGCCGTCGAGCAGAGCCGACGCTTCCTGCTCCACCATCTCGCCCTCCAGAGGACCGCTCCATGATCAACGCGGCACGGCTAAAGGAAGAGTTCCTCGAGCTCGCCTCGATCTCGAGCCCGTCCAAGCGCGAGGGCACGATCGCGCGGCGTCTGGAGGCCATCCTCAAGGGCATGGGCGGCAGCGTGGAGGTCGACGGCGCCGGGGAGAAGATCGAGGGTAACACCGGCAACCTGCTCGCGCGGTTCCCCGGCAACACCCCGGGCGCGCCGCCCTTCCTGCTCTCCGGGCACATGGACACGGTGGGGCCCGCCGAGAAGATCCGCCCGGTGGTGGACGGCGACGTGGTGCGCACCGACGGCACCAGCGTGCTGGGCGGCGACGACAAGGCGGGCGTGGTCGCGATCCTGGAGGCGGTGCGCACGCTCCGGGAGCGGGCGATCCCGCACGGCGACATCGAGGTGGTGCTGACCATCTGCGAGGAATACGGCCTACTCGGGGCCAAGCACTTCGACACCGGCCGGCTCCGGGCGCGGCGCGGCCTCGTCCTCGACGTGGACGGGGTCTGCGAGCTGATCACCCGCGCCCCCGCCGCCAACCGCATGGCCTTCACGGTGCACGGCCTGCCCGCCCACGCGGGCATCTGCCCGGAGCAGGGGATGAGCGCGATCCAGATCGCGGCGGAGGCCATCGCGGCGATGAGGCTCGGACGGCTCGACGCGGAGACCACCGCGAACCTCGGCCTCATCCAGGGTGGGCTCGCCACCAACATCGTGCCCGCGATGGTGACGGTGCGGGGCGAGACGCGCAGCCTGAGCCTGGAGAAGCTCGAGGCCCAGACGGAGCACATGCGGCGCTGCTTCGACGAGGCGGTCCGGCAGCACTCGGTCCGGGTGGGCGACCGGAGCTACCAGGCGCGCGTCGAGGCCCAGGTCGACCGGCAGTACTCGCGGCTCGACGTCCGGGACGACGCTTCGATCGTCCGCCTGGTGCAGGCCGCCGCCACCGCCACCGGTCGCACCTGTTCCACGCGCTCCACCGGGGGCGGCTCGGACGCCAACGTCTTCGCGGAGCGCGGGCTCGAGGTCGCCAACCTCGCGTGCGGCATGCGCGAGATCCACACCGTCAACGAGTGGGTGGACATGCGCGACCTGGTGCTCACCGCCGGCCTGGTGGTCGAGACCGTCCGCCTGAACGCCGCGGCCTGACCCGGGCGCCGGCCCCCCGTGACCCCCGTCCGCTGGACTCCCGGTTGGCGTAAGATACCCGGGCCGATCCCATCCGGGACGATACAACGTTGAGCGAGCGCATCGGCGACCTGGTCCTCGAGCACGCCGCCCCCGCCGGACGGGCCCACTCCCGCTCTGTCCTATTCGTCCACGGCATGTGGGGCGGCAGCTGGTACCTGCGCAACTACCTCTACGCGGCGGCCCAGTCCGGCTGGGACGCCTGGGCCGTCAACCTGCGCGGCCACGGGGAGAGCCCCGCCGCTGGTGGGCTCGGCTCCGTCTCGTTCCTCGACTACGTCGACGACGTCCGCCGCTGCCTGGACCGGCTCGGGGAGGCGGTGCTGGTCGGTCACTCGATGGGCGGGCTCATCGCCCAGAAGGCGGCCGAGGGCGGCGGGATCGCGGCCGCGGTGTTCATGACCAGCGCGCCCCCGCGCGGGATCGTGACCCTGGAGTGGCCGGTGCTCGTCCGCGCGGCCCGCTACCTGCCCGCGGTCCTGAGCGGCCGCGCGTTCACGATGACCCGCGCGCACGCCGACTTCCTGTGCCTGAACCAGCTCTCCCCCGAGCAGCGGGAGTGGGCCTTCCCGCGGTTCGGGCCGGAATCCGGCCGGGCCACCCGCGAGCTGGCCCTCGGCGGGATCGCGGTGGACGCGGCGGCGGTGCGTTGCCCGACCCTGGTGGTCGGCGCGGAGCGCGATCGCATCACCCCGGTCGCGCTCCAGCGCCGCATCGCGCGGCGCTACGGATCGGAGTACCAGGAGGCGGCCGGGCACGGGCACATGCTGATGCTCGAGGACGGCTGGGAGCAGCCCTTCAAGGACGTGCTGTCGTGGATGGAGCGGGCGATCGATGAGCGATAGCCTCGATCTCTCGCTGGACGGGATCTCGGAGCGGCCGACCATCCTGGTGGTCGAGGACGAGCCCCACATCCGCGAGGTGCTCTCGGGCCTCCTGGGCGCGCTCGGCTACCGTCTCCTGATGGCGGCTTCCGCGGAGCAGGCGCTCGACGCCCTCAACGTGGTGAGCCCGGACCTGGTGCTCACCGACGTGCACCTCGGCGCGATGAGCGGGATCGATCTGTGCGCGCGGCTCAAGGCCGACCCGCGCTACGAGCTGATGCCGGTGGTGATCCTCACCGCGGTGGGCGACCTGGAGGCGCGGGTAGCCGGGCTCGCGGCGGGGGCGGACGACTTCTTCACCAAGCCGGTGGAGTTCGTCGAGCTGCGGACGCGGCTCGCCGCGCTCCTGCGCGTCAAGATGCTGCTCGGCCAGCTCGAGCGGGCGGAGGCGGTCATCACCACGCTCGCGCTCACCATCGAGGCGCGCGATCCCTATACCCTCGGCCACTGCGACCGGCTCTCGCGCTACGCGGTGGCGCTCGGCGAGGCCCTCGGCCTCGACCACGAGATGCTGCGGGCGCTCCGGCTCGGCGGCTATCTCCACGACCTCGGGAAGATCGCGGTGCCCGACGGGATCCTGCTCAAGCCGGGGCCGCTCGATCCGGTGGAGCAGGAGCGGATCCGCGCCCACCCGGGGGCGGGCTCGGACCTGGTGCTCGGGCTGCGCAGCATGGAGCTGGTGCGCCCGATCATGCGACACCACCACGAGAAGTGGGACGGCTCCGGCTATCCCGACCGGCTCAAGGGCGCGGCCATCCCGCTCGGCGCGCGCATCATCTCGGTGGTCGACGTCTTCGACGCGCTCCACACCGAGCGCCCGTACAAGGCGGCCCTGCCGCGCTCCGAGGCGGTGTCCTTACTGATCCGCGAAACCGACGCGGGCTACTGGGACCCCAAGGTCGTCGAGACCTTCCTCGAGATCCTCCGCCAGTAGTAGAGGTCGGGTCTTACATTCCGACATTTTCGTGAGAAAGCGGACTCTCGCCGCAGCCGGGAAAAATGTCGGAATGTAAGACCTGACCCCTATACGAAGCGGGCGAGCATCAGCAGGCCGAGGGCGATGCGGTACCAGCCGAAGGGGCTGAAGCTGTGGGTCTGTATCCAGCGCAGCAGCCAGCGCACGACCACGAAGGCGGTCACCGCCGAGACGACCGTGCCCAGCGCCAGCATGCCCCACTTGGTGGGCGGCCCCGCCGCCGGATGGCGGAGGGCCTGCACCGTCTCGAGGCCGCCCGCCGCGAGCAGGGTGGGCACCCCGACCAGGAACGAGAACTCGGTGGCGATCGGCCGCGCGAGGCCCAGCAGCATCGCGATCATGATGGTGGCGGCGGCGCGCGAGGTGCCCGGGAACACCGCGGCGAGCAGCTGAGCCAGCCCCACCGCGACCGCGACGGCCCAGGTGACGTCGGCCCGCGCGGATCGGCCGCGCAGCCCCCACTCCACCAGCAGGATCACCACCCCGCCGATCAGGGTGGCCCACGCGATCGGGGCGACCTCCTTCGGCAGCACGAAGCCGAGCCGTTTGATGGCGAGCCCGCCCACCCCGGTGATCACGAACGCGAGCACGAGCTTGGCCAGGTAGCCGCCCGCCGCCGGCTCGCGGACGTGGGCGAGCAGGTCGCGGAGGCGGTCGCCGAAGACGGCGAGCACCGCGAGGGCCGCACCCGACTGGATCGTGATGTTGAAGAGATCCGACTGGCCCGGCAGCAGATGCGCGTTCTCGACGAGGAGCAGGTGGCCGGTGGAGGAGATGGGCAGGAACTCGGTGACGCCCTCGATCACGCCCAGCAGGATGACGGCCAGCCACTCGGGCACGGCCGTCAGCCCACGATCTCTTCGCCGCCGTCGACGCCGATCACGTTGCCGGTGATCCAGTACGTGTCGGGATGGCTCAGCACCACGATGGCCCGCGCGACGTCCTCGGTGGTGGTCAGCCGGCGGTGCGGGTTGCGCCGGGCCGCCTGCTGGGAGAATTCTTCGTAGTTGGGGATCTTCTGGGCCGCGGGGGTCGCGGTCACCCCGGCCCGGATCGAGTTGGCGCTGATGCCGTGCGGGGCCAGCTCCGCCGCGAGCTGGCGGATGTTCGACTCCAGCGCGGCCTTGGCCGCCGACACCGGACCGTAGAAGGGGAGCACCCGGGCGCCCCCGGACGAGGTCATCGCGTAGATCCGACCCCCGCGCCCCATCAGCCCGCGACCCACCAGCTCCTGGGCCCAGTACACGAGGCTGTGGGCCATCACGTCGAGGGTCATGTCCATCTGGGCCTTCGTCACCGCCTCCTTGATGGGATCGGCGACGAAGAGCTTGAGGGTGCCGAAGGCGAGCGAGTGGAGCATCACCCGCACCTGGCCCACCTCGTCGCGCTCGCGCAGCACCCGCTCCATCTCGCTCGCCACCTCGGCCCGCTTCTCCTCGTCGGCCGCGTTGACGTTGAAGAAGCGCGCCTGTCGCCCCAGCGCGGTGATCTCGGCGCCGAGACGCTCCACGTTGGGCAGGGTGGACTTGCGATCGAGGTGCACCCCGAAGATGTTGAGGCCGGCCCGCGCCAGGGCGAGGCTGGTGGCCGCGCCGAAGCCGGACGACGCGCCCAGCACGAGGGCCCAGCCGCGCAGCGTGATCGGAGAGGCGTCGGTGCTCATCGCGCTCCTCGCATAAGGGGTTTCACCGGCTCGCGCCGGGCCCATTCTAGCAGAAGGGCTACGTGCGAAGCAGGCGTTCCACGTCCTCGCGGACGGTGTCGACGCGGCGCCAGGCCAGAAACGTGCGCCGCAAGGCGGCGTCGGGCAGGCGCCCGGCGATCTGATCCAAGGTGTCGGCCGCGAGGCGGGCGGCGGTCACCGCCTCTTCCATGTCGCCCGCGGCCACCTGGGCGAGAGCAAGGAGGTGGGCGGCCTGCCAGGTGAGGGTGGGATACCCGATGCGCCGGGTCAAGGTCAGGGCTTCGGCGAGCTCGTGCCGGGCGTCGGCGGGTTGGCCGGTCTCGAGGAGGATCTGGCCGCGCAGGGCCAAGGCCTTGGCCTGATACTTGACCGACCCCGTGGTGCGGGCTTGCCGAAGTGCCTTGTCGGCCTGCTCGAGCGCACGCTCATGCTCGTCGATCACGAGCAGCGCCTCGCTCAAGTACGCGCTCAGATGGTTCGACCACCGCCACCGATGCGCGCCGAACGCGAACTTCTCCACCCGCTCCTGCGTCGCCTCCATGAGGGCCAGGGCCTTCCGAGGGTCGCCCAGATTGAGCTCGTCCAGGCTCAGGTTGATCAGTGAGCTGACCTCCACGTTGGCGTTCTTGGCCCGACGGCCGATCTCGGCCGCCTCACGGTTGTACTCGGTCGCCCGGCGAAAGTCGCCCAGCTCCTGGTAGAGCCAGCCCAGCGTGTTGGTGAGCCGGCCCACGATGAACGAGTTGTTGCGGTCCCGTGCCTTCGCCAGCCCATCGTCGATGGTGGCGAGCGCCTCTGGGTATTGTCCGAGACCGATCTGGCTCAGGCAGGTGAACGCACTCGAGATCATCTCGGATAGGCCGTCGTTGATCTCGCGCGCCGCCGCGGCGGCCTGCCGGCTCGTCTCGATGGCCCGGGTGAATTCGCCGCGCCAGTTGGCGTGCGCCCCCAGCCACGTGAGGCTCACCGCCACCGTGTCCGGGAACCCGCCGGCCCTCGCGATGCCCAGGGACTCCTCGAAGAGACGGTCTCCCTCCGCCACGTCGCCGTCCGCCTGCGCGGCGAGGCCGAGGTAACACAGGCTCCGCGCCACCACATGCTGACTGTCGGTTTCCCGGCCGATGGCCAGGGCGTCCTGGGCCAACCGGCGGCAATGGTCGATGGCTTCGTTGCTGAAGGTGAGGAACTGGCTATAGGAGGTTTCGACCAGCGCCTCACCCTCACGCACGCGGTCGCCGCTGCTCCGCGCCACCTCGCGCATGCGCTCGAACTCGGCGATCGAGTCCGGGTACCGGGCGAGCAGGCGCAGCACCTCGCCCCGGCGATGATGGATCTCCACGATCCGGGCGGGGGCCAGGGCGGGAGTCACGCGCCCGCTCGCCTCGAGGGCGCGCGCCTAGAAGTCGAGCGCGGTCTGGTTGGCGTAGGCGGCCTTCGCCCGGTCCCCGGACCGGACGAGGTAGGTGAAGGCCTTCTGCCAGTCGCCGCCGTTCTGGAAGTGGTGGGCCAGCTCCTCGGCGTGCTCGGCCAGACGGTCGGCGTAGATCTCCTCGATCGCCATGCCGACCGCGCGATGGAGCTCGCGCCGACGCTCCTTGAGCAAGCTCTGATACGCCACGTCCTGGATGAGCGCGTGCTTGAAGATGTAGGCCGGCTCGGGCGCGAGCCCCAGCTCGTAGATGATCTCGAGGTCTTTCAGCTCTTCCAGCAGCTCCGTGAGCCGCTCCGCCAGCCCGGCCACCCGCTGGAGCAGCCGCCCGAGGAACTGGCGCCCGATGACGGAGGCAAGCTGCACCGTGCGCTTGCCATCCTCGCCCAGTCGGTCGAGGCGGGCCATGATGATGCCCTGGATGGTGTCGGGGACGTTGAGCGCGCCCACGCCCTCCACCACGCGGTAGCCGTCGCCTTCTCGGCGCAGCATCCCGAGATCGAGCAGGGTCTTGGTCACCTCCTCGATGAAGAGGGGCACGCCTTCGGCCTTTTCCAGGAGTGCCTGGCGTAGCGCGGACGGCAGGTCGGCCGCGCCGAGCACGTGTCCGGCCATGGTCACGGCGTCCGCCTCGGACAGCGGGTGCAGAGTGAGCGCGGTGTGGAAGCTGCGCGCCGGGACCGGTGGGGAATAGCCTACCCGGAAGGTAAGAATCAGCATGAGCGGTACGCTCGCCACCGCGTCGACCATCGACGCGAGATACTCTTCGGTGCCGGCGTCGATCCAGTGCAGGTCCTCGAAGACCAGGACGAGGGGACGCAGGCGCGCCCCGCGGAGGGAGAGGGCACGGATCGCCTCGAAGCACTTCCGCCGGCGCGCGCCTGCCTCCATGTCGAGGATGCCGCGGTCGCCCGGATCGACCGATAGCAGGTAGCGAACGTACGGGATGTGGGCCTCCAGCTCCCCCATGCGGCGCATGCCGTGCTCGACCTTGGCGATGATCTCCGGCTCCCCATCGAATTCCTCGATGTGGAAGTTGAGCCGGAGCTGCTCGATCAGCGGCAGAAAGGGGATGGACTGGCCGAAGGAGACCGACTGTCCCTCCAGCCACGTGGGGTGATCGTCGCCCTCCATCACGGCCTGGCGGAACTCGAGGAGCAGGCGTGACTTGCCGATGCCGGCGTCCCCGGCCAAGGACACGACCTGGCCGTGTCCGCGCTTGACCTCCGCGAAGCGCTCGAGCAGGATGCCCACCTCGCGGGAGCGGCCCACGAGTGGGGTGAGCCCCCGCTCCAGCGCGGCGGCGAGTCGGGAGCGGCGAGCGCGGGCGCGCAGCACCTCGAACGCGCGCACCGGCGCCCGCCCCTTCACGGCGATCTCGCCCAGGTCGAGCGTCTCGAAGAAGCCACCGATGGCGGTCTGGGTGGCCTCGCTCACCACCACACTGCCCGGCCGAGCAGACTGCTGAAGGCGCGCGGCCAGGTTGGTGGTATCTCCAACCGCGGTGTAGTCCATCCGCAGGTCGTCCCCGATCTTCCCCACGACGACGGGCCCGGTGTGGAGACCGATCCGCATCTGCGGGGGGAGCGCACCCTGGGCCTGCACCTCCCGGTCGTAGCCTCGGAGGGCCCGCTGGATGGCGAGCGCGGCGTGAGCCGCGCGCCGCGGGCTGTCCTCGTGAGCGATGGGCGCGCCAAAGAGCGCCATCACCCCGTCGCCGGTGTACTGGTTGATCGTGCCCTCGAACCGGTGGACCTCGGCGGTGATCAGCTCGAAGCATCGGTCCACGATGCGGTGCACGTCCTCGGGGTCCAGCTTCTCGGCGAGAGTGGTGAAGCCCGCGATGTCGGCGAAGAGGACGGTTACCTGACGGCGCTCGCCCTCGAGAGCGGACCGCGACCGGAGGATCTTGTCGGCGAGATGCCGCGGGGTGTAGGCGACCACCGGACTCCGGTACGCGAGCGGGGCGGACACCGGCGGACGCGCCGGCCGTGCCTCGGGCTCCACCCGCGTCTCGGTCGCCGCGGCCTCACCGAGGCGCTTCCCGCAGGTTCCGCAGAATCTGGCCTCGGGCCGGACCGGCCCTCCGCAGCTCGGGCATACCGCGTCGAGGGCCGCCCCGCACTGATCGCAGAAGCGGCTCTGGGATGGGTTGTCCATGCCACATGCCCCGCACCGCATGCGGTATGTGTATCACGGGTTGAACCGCCGGTGGAACTGCGCCCTCGACTCCATGCTACGATGTGCAGCGCCTATGGCGAAGACGGCCGGTATCCTGTTGATCGGGAACGAGATCCTCTCGGGCAAGATCACCGACGCCAACGCCGCCTACCTCTGCCGCGAGCTGCGGGTCCTGGGCGTCGAGGTGCGGCGCATCACGGTCATCCCCGACGAGGTGGACCTGATCGCGGCGGAGGTGCGCGCGTTCAGTTCCGCCTACGACGTGGTGTTCACCTCCGGCGGGGTGGGCCCCACCCACGACGACGTCACCATCGAGGGCGTGGCCCGGGCCCTCGGCGTGGCGGTGGTTCGCCATCCCGAGCTGACCGGACTGCTCCGGCAGCACTACGGTGAGCGCCTCAACGAGGCGCACCTCAAGATGGCCGAGGTGCCGGAAGGCGCCGAGCTGCTGGGCGCGGAGTCGCTGCGCTTCCCCACCATCGTGATGCGCAACGTGTACGTCCTGCCCGGCGTGCCCGAGATCTTCCGGCAGAAGTTCGACGCCCTCAAGGAGCGCTTCCGCGACGCGCCCTTCCACCTCTGCTGCGTCTACGTGAGCATGGGGGAGGGCACCCTGGCCGACCACCTGAACGAGCTGCTGGCCGGCCATCCGGACCTGATGCTCGGCTCGTACCCGGAGTTCTCCAACCCCGAGTACAAGGTGAAGGTCACGCTCGAGTCGAAGGACCGCGGGTACCTCGACGCCGCGGTCGGCAGCTTCCTGGACCGCCTCCCGAAGGAGGCGATCGTCCGGGTCGAGCGGTGAGCCGCCGCGGCGGGCGGCCCCGCTGACCCCGCCGCTGGCGGTCGCCATCGTCGCGGCCGCCCTCTTCCTCGGACGCCTCGGAGCCGCCCCCTTCCTCGATCCGCCCGAGGGCATCCACGCCCAGATCGCCTGGGAGATGCTGCACGGGGCGGGCTGGATCACCCCACATCTCGACGGGGTCCCGTACTTCGACAAGCCGCCGCTCCTCTACTGGCTGATGGCGGGCGCCTTCGCGTGGCTCGGCCCGACCGAGAGCGCGGCGCGCCTCGTCTCGGGGCTCGCCGCGGTGGCGGTGGCGGTGATCACCGGTCTCATCGGGACGCGGCTCGCCTCCGCGCGCGTCGGGCTGATGGCGGGACTGATGGTCGCGGCCAACCTCGAGATGTTCCTGTTCGGCCGCATGGTCAAGCCGGATCTCCTCTTCGTCGCCTGCATCCTGCTCGGCCTCTACGGCTTCATCCTCGCGTACCTGGGGCAGGGGCGGTGGCCGCTCCTGCTCGCCTACGGCAGCCTGGGCCTCGCGGTGCTCGCCAAGGATCTCCTGGGCGCGCTCGGCCCGCTCGCCATCGTGGCGCTCTTCCTGGGGCTCACCGGCGAGGGGCGGGCGTGGCGACAGTGGATCCCGCCGCACGCGGTCCTGCTCCTGCTCGCGGTCGCGGTCCCGTGGTACGTGGCGGTGGAGCTCCAGCACCGCGGCTTCCTCTGGTACACGATCGTCGACAACCACGTGCTCAACGTCACGCGCCAGCGCGTGTTCCCCGACGAGGACGTGTCGCTCTCGACACTGGAGTTCCTCTCGGTCACCGCGGCCGGATTCTTCCCGTGGGTGCTGGCCCTGCCCCTCGCGGCGTGGCGCGCGCTCGCGCGGCCGTGGCGCACGCCGGAAGCGCGGCTCTGGGCGCTGCTGGCGATCTGGGTGGTGGCGATCCTGGGCGTGTTCGCCCTGTCCCCGTTCAAGCTGCCGCACTACGGCCTGCCCGCGTTCCCGGCCATGGCCCTGCTGGTGGCCCGGCTCTGGGACGACGCGATCGAGCGGCCCGCGGGCGCGCCCCGCTCCTTCACCCTGCTCGTCCCGTCGCTGCTGGCGGTGGCCGCGCTCGCGACCGCGTCGCTCCTGGTGTGGCGCGGCGTGCTCGGGGTCTCGACGGGAGCGGTCGCGCTCGCCGACGTCTCCGCCCGCAACATGGCGGCCCAGGGCCAGCCGGTCGCCACCGACTTCATCGGCCAGTTCCGCCCGCTCTTCGGCAGCATCAGCGCGATCTTCGGGCTGGTGACGGCCGCGGTCGCGATGGCCACCTGGCGGCGCCTGCCGCGGCTCGGGGTGGGCGCGATGCTCGCGGGCATGCTCGCGTTCCTTCCGCTCTCGGTCGAGGGGCTCGCCATCTTCGCCAAGTCCCGCTCGGTGCGGGTCATGACCGACGCGCTCCTGCTGCGGGCCGCCCCGGGGGACGTGGTGGCTCACGAGGGAGCGCTCGAGAACAGCGCGTCCGCCCTCCTGCGCCTGGACCGGCGGGTGCAGATCGTCAACGGGCTGCAGTCGAACCTGGCCTTCGGCGCGACGTTCCCCGAGGCGCGGGGCATCTTCTGGGACGGCGAGGCGCTGGCCCGCGCCTGGCGCGCCGACCGCCGGGTATTCCTCTTGACCGCGCTGCCCGCGGACAAGAGCGTGGTGCGCGAGCTGCCACCCGGGCAGGCGCACCTGCTGCTCGAGGGCGGCAGCCGCCGCCTCTATTCGAATCGGCCCTGAGGGACCCGGGTGATATCCTCAGTCGTAGGCGGAAAGGCATGAGCGAACCGGTCTACCGGCTCAAGGACGACCCGCACTCGAGCCACTCGGTCATCCTCGCCCGGCTGGGGGAGGGGCGCGGCCGGAAGGCGCTCGACGTGGGCGCGGCGGACGGGTTCCTCGCCGAGCGGCTCACCGGGCAGGGCTGGAACGTGACCGCGCTCGAGCGTGATCCCGCGCTGGCCGCGCGCGCCCACGGGCGCTGCAAGGAGGTCGTGGTCGCCGACCTCGAGGCGGCCCCTCCGCTGCTCGACGGCCCCTTCGACGCCATCGTCTACGGCGACGTGCTCGAGCACCTGAGCGATCCCCGCGGCGCGCTCGTGGCTCTCGACCGCACCCTGGCGCCCGGCGGGATCGTCATCGTCTCGGTGCCCAACGTGGCCCACCTCTGGGTCCGGCTCTCGCTCCTGGCCGGTCGGTTCGACTACGCGGACCGCGGCATCCTCGACCGCACGCACCTGCGCTTCTTCACCCGGCGGACCCTGATGGCCTTACTCCGGTCGGCCGGGCTCGCGGTCGCCGAGCTACGGGTCACCCCGGTGCCGCTCCCCCTCG
>Ga0137377_10002363_pt1 | contig 14017 bp, 10 predicted proteins | sample SagtaG_22_FD_104815 | JGI IMG/M metagenome (GOLD analysis project Ga0137377, IMG submission 104815) | Vadose zone soil microbial communities from Sagehorn Ranch, Mendocino, California, USA - Sage2_L_40_16 metaG | ecosystem: Environmental > Terrestrial > Soil > Vadose zone | place: USA... | reverse complement strand
GTGCCGCCAATCTCGACAATCACGACATCGACGCCTTCGGAGACTTTCTTGATGGTCGCCTTGATTTCGTCGGTGACGTGCGGAATCACCTGCACGGTCTTTCCGAGATAATCGCCGCGGCGTTCTTTGGTCAGGATGGTTTCGTAGATGCGGCCGGTCGTCCAGTTATTGTCGCGGGAAAGCTTCGCGTGGGTGAAACGCTCGTAGTGCCCCAAATCAAGGTCCGTCTCCGCGCCGTCTTCGGTCACAAACACTTCGCCGTGCTGGAACGGGCTCATCGTGCCCGGATCCACGTTCAAGTACGGATCGCATTTTTGAATTGTGACTTGGAAACTGCGACTTTCGAGGAGACAACCAATCGAGGAGGCTGCTACGCCTTTTCCCAGTGAGGAAACAACACCGCCAGTTACAAAAATATGTTTTGGCGCCATCCGTGTAGCCCGGGGTTCTCACCGGGCCGATCCGACCTCCACAGGATTGACGTACGAACAATTATCTTCGGAACGCACGCTGCTGTCAAATCCACCGATTTTGCCAGCAAAAAACGGCATTTTACGCGCTCGGGTTGGCGCTGGAGCCGTGATGAGCAGGAGCTCTTTCCGGTCACGGGACTTTTGGACGACGCCCCGTATGTCTATGACGCCAAGTCGCGGAAGATCGTCGGTCCGTTGGCAGCGGACCGTGGCCTCTTCTCGCGATGGCAGCTACGTCGGTGTTCGCAACACTCGGGGGCGACGATCTGTCGAGCATTGACGCGAAAGCCCGCCGTGAGGCCGCGCGGCTCGTGGCCTCTAGCGTGCCGACCGCAGAGCCAACCAAGCCATCCGCGTCCAAGTAATGCTCTCGATCACCCCTATTAACCTAGAGGCAGTCTCGCGCCGCAGTTGAAACCTGCAAAAAAAGCCTTTCGCAGCCGTGCGCCGTCGTGCGCCAGAATGGTCTACCGCTGCCGGCTTGGATCGTCTTCAGCAAGGACGTAGTTGAACTGCAAGGGCGAGGCGCCGTGGACCTGCACCACAACTTCTCCGTTGGCCATTGCGTAATGGTGCATGTCGGGATCGAGATAAGCGAAGCTTCCAGCAGGGAAGGATCCCATCTTGGCGGTGTCAAACTTGTCTCCCATCCCAACGCGAAACGTCCCGGAGATCACCGTGACGTTTTCGCGATGCGGATGCCAGTGGGGAGCGATGCGGTAGCCGTCAGGCATCTTCAGCCGCACAGTGAAATCACCGCTGCTTGCCGTGGAGTCGCCTTCCAGCACGGTGAGTTGACATCGTCGCAAAACTGTGGGGCTCCAACCTTTTTATCGATACCGAGCCCAATATCAACAACATCGTGCGAAAAATCCGCACCGCTCTCGGCGACGACTCCGCAAAGCCACGCTTTTTGGAGACCGTAGTCGGCAAAGGTTATCGGTTCGTCGGGCCGTTGCGCGTGATTGATTCGCACTACCCACGTTCGGATCTCGAACGACAGGCCCAGCCCACGGTTAGTTCGGAAAAGGTGGGTGGCTGGGGGGAACGCTCCTCGCTTGCCGTGTTGCCGCTATCGCTTGTTGGGAGCGGGACAGATGACCGTGGCCTGTGTCTAGGTTTTGCGGACGCCCTCGTCACGCGGCTCGGAAATCTCCAGGGTGTGGACGTTCTGCCGACCTCGGCCGTCCTGGGTGTCTCGTTGGAGGCCACGGCCTCCGAGATTGCTGCGCGTCAAGGCGTGCGTTTTGTCGTTCGTGGTGCCATTCAAATGTCCAAAGGATTGTGGCGTCTTTCGCTGGAACTGTTTGACTCCCGTTTGCACCGCAGCTGTTTCACCAGGAAATTCGACTTGGACCTCAGCCGTCTCTCCGACCTCGAGGATGAGGTTGCCAAGCAAATCGCAGCTACATTGAACCGGCCGTTGGGTCGGGTGGTAAGCCAACGGCGTCCGCGATATAGCAGGGACCCGCTGGCCTATGAAGAGTTCATGCGCGGTTACCGACTTAGCGCATCCGGTGACCCTGCGCTGCTGGAGGATTCAGCCCGGCACCTGGTTCATGCACTTGCGCGCGATCCCGCTTTTTCGCTTGCCCATGCGGTTCTTTCCTTTGTGTGCGCGACCCGCCATTTCGAGTTCGACCCCGCCACCACCACCACTTGGCTGGAAAAAGCAGACTTTCATTGCCAGGGTGCATTGGAGCTTGATCCGGATTTGCCGGAAGGATACGTGGCCCGCGCGTACTTGCTTTGGGGGCCGTCCAAGAATTTCCAACACCTCGAAGCCATCGCCGAACTCAAGCGCGCCATCGCTCTCCAGAACAACCTGCCTCATGCATATAACCGTCTGGGCACCATCCTGGCACACATCGGCCTGCTCGATCACGCGCGCACAATGTATGAAAGAGCGCGCCCCTTCGATCCTAAAAAGGCCGTCAGTCACAGCATCGTCCAGGTTTATGTCTGGAATCAAGAATACGAACTGGCTCGCGAAGAAATAAAAGCCTGGCGCGCGGAAAGCCCAGCCAATAAATATCCGGTGTACTTCGCGCCTCAAGTGGCCATGATGACCGGGGACTGGAAAGAGGCGAAAGTTCTGCTGGAGCTGGCCGAGTGCATGATGAGGGCATGCGCCATCCCAAAATCATTTGGACATTCGCACCACACCTACTATCAGATTGCCGGCATTCTTTCCCTTCTGGGGCGGCGCCAAGCCGCTTTTGAATGGCTGGAACGCAGTGTCAGCGCGGGATTCGCGTGCTGGCCCTTCTTTCTGAAAGACCCTTGTCTTCAGAAGCTAAGAAATCTTCCTGAGTTTGAAGTCTTGGTGAGCTGTTTGCAGGCTAGGTATCCTGACCGGCTAGGCGTGCTCTAGCATCCTCATCGCACCTCTACCAAGCGTGAATCCGGTGGCTAGCCGCAGGTGTAGGAACTTATGGCCGGTAGGTTGGCGTGCCGGCGCGCTCGGCGATAATTTTTCGCGCCTTCTCGTACAGCGCGCGCGCCTGCGGAATCGCCTCAATTGCCGCCAATAACTGGGGATCGGCTTCCAGCTCAACCTTGAACCCTTCTTGCTGGCCAAAGGTGGACAAAAAAACCTCCTGCTTGATCTTGCGTTTCACCCACTCCAGGCTTTCCGCCAGTTCCGGCTCCGTGTAACGGGCGTTCTGGCTGGAGAGGTATTTGTGGAAGTCCGCCATCACTGCGTCATCCGCCACAAAATCCTTGGTGATCATGGGTCGCGTTCCCAGGTAGTGCCGCGTGAATCCGCCGACGGTAGTATCAAACGGGAAAAACACATCCGTACGGAACAGTTCCTTTTCAAAATGATTGGGCTCCGGTTCGTGAACGGTTATGTCGGGAGTGATTCCGCCTCCGCCGGTGACCTGCCTTCCGCTGTCGGTCAGCCGGACTTCGGTCGGGTGCTCGGGGACTTTGCGTTCGTAGTACTCGAACAGCGAAATCGATTTGTAATCGCGCTGAATCAGCCTGCCGCTTGGGGTGTAGTAGCGCGCGATGGTTAGCGCCAGGCCCGTGTTTTCGCCCAGCGGCTGAAGCGTTTGCACCAGTCCTTTGCCAAACGTGGTCTCGCCCACGATCACGCCGCGATCGTGGTCCTGCACGGCACCGGCCACGATCTCCGTGGCCGACGCGGAATTGTTACTGACCAGGATGACCAGCGGCATGTCGTTGCCCTGGTTTCCGCGCACGGCATAATACCGGCGCTCCGCCGAAGCGCGTCCCCGATGCGACACGATCAATTGGTTCTTGTCCAGGAGCATATCGCCAACGGCGATGGCTTCGTCCAGCAGCCCGCCGGGATTGCCCCGCATGTCCAGAATCAAGCCGTCGAGCGTAGACGCATCTAACTGCTTCATCGCCTGGCCCAGCTCGCCATCCGTCTTTTCGTTGAACCCGGAAAGCCGGATGTAGCCGATTCCTGGCTTGATCTCATATGCCAGATCCACGGCGTGACGTGGGATTTCATCACGCGTTACGTTGAAAACCAGCGCGTCGGCATAGCCCTCGCGAGATACCGTAATCTTGACGGTCGTTCCCCGGGAGCCTCTCAAAAGGTCGGCAATTTCCGAAGAACTCAAGCCCTGTGCGGGCTTGTCGTCGATCTTCACAATCACGTCGCCCGGCCGGACTCCGGCCTTATACGCCGGAGTGCCCACGTAGGGTGACATCACTACGGTGTGCTCTCCCCGTGCAATCACCGTCATGCCCACGCCGTAGTACCTGCCGCGGCGGTCTTCCAGGTTTGACGCCCACTGCCGTGCGTCGAAAAAATTTGAGTGGGGATCAAGCACGCGCAGCATCCCCGGGATCGCCCCTTGATAGACGATCTTGTCGACGTCCACCTTCTCCGCGTAGTTGGCTTCGACCGCGTCCAGTACCCGCGTAAAACTTCGCACCGCACTCTGGGTGTCCTCATACGAGGACGCGGTGGCCCGTACGTTCGCGCCGTAGATCCCGCCCAACGCCGCTGATAGAGCCACTACCACCACCACGAGAATCAACCCGCGACGCTCTGGTTTCATTTCACCCTCGCGTTGTACCACTCCGGAACCGGAGGACACCCTGTGACGCGCCTCCATTGTACCCTCATCTTACAGTTCGGCACCTCTTGAAAATCCACCGTTTTCGGCCCGTCGAAACTTTCCTCCCGGGAACGGGTTTGAACTGGACGGGGAATAGTTTGTGAAGCTCGGCAGGGTGGTACGCCGGTTCGGTGTTGCAAGGCTGGAACTTGCGGTTTACCGGCGAAACCTTTGGCAAGGGGTTCGCTATCTAATGAATTGAGCCCAGCGTTTGCTTCGCGAAACCGATCTGGTGGGTGTGTGCAGTCTTACGAGTGGCACTCTTACGCGTGGGAAGGGGCAATGAAATCTACCATTCGACCGCTACTTCTAACTCTCCTATTCGCCGGCTCGCTGACGTTTTCACTTGCCGCAAGCGCTCAGAAGGCCATGCCTTCCGATGAGCAGTTGCTGCGAACCTATAATGCCAATCGCGAAATCTCGCTTGTCGGCGCGGTCGTAAAATACGAAACCAATGCGGCCATTCCGCCCGTGGGCGCGCATGTCACCCTCCGAACGGCTTCCGGGCCAGTGGATGTGCATCTCGGCAATGCCAAAGTGCTCCAGGCCGCCCGTCTTGCATTGAATTCCGGCGACAACGTTCGCATCGTGGGCGAACCCATGTCCCTCGGTGATGGCACTTACTTTGCTGCCCGCATCGTGCAAAAAGGCGCACTGGCCGTCGCCGTGCGCAACGCCAGAGGCTTTCCGCTTACGCACGCTTCTACCTTGACGCCAGCGCAAAGGGAAGCTCTGCGAGGTGTGCGATGAACCGCCTCTTTACCGCGCTCGTCGCAGCCGCCGCCCTTTGGATGGCCGCCTGCAGTAGCGGCGGTTCCACCATTGCGCCGCCGCCGCCCACCGGCAAATACGGCCCCTCCAGCCTCAATGGCACCTACGCCTTCGTCACCAGCGGCGAAGCCATCACCAGCGGCGCCGCAGCCGCAACCCCGTTCTCGCGCACTGGCAGCTTCACCGCCAACGGCTCCGGGGTCATTCAAGGCGGCGTATACGATCTTGTCAATGCAGGTGGAACCAGCACGACTTCGTCCGCGCCTATTCCCATAATGGGCGGCAGCTACACCGTCAACGCCGATGGACGAGGAACCTTAACGTTTAGCGTAACTTCCAACGGCGGTCCAGCCACCATCAATTTTGCCATTGTTCTCACTTCGACGAGCAGCGGTTTCATGATGGATGAGACCGCGAGCGGCAACCAGGCTTCCACTGGTAGCGGCAATTTCATTCTTCAGAATGCGGCTTCTTTCGCGTCCGGAGTTTCCGGTTCCTACGTGTTTAACTTTTCCGGCCTGGACGGCGGCACAAACCCCGAGTCCCTGGTTGGACGTTTTGCGGCAAGCGGTGGAGTCATCACGTCCGGGCTCGAAGACTCGAACGACAACGGTAATCTGAACGGTCCCGCCAGCATAACCGGAAACTTCGTCGCGGACCCCGCGAACACGACCGCGGGGCGAGGCATAGCCACGATTGAAGGCCAGACCTATGCGTTTTATATCGTGGATTCCAGCCGCGTGAGATTCATCAGCATAAATTCTTCGACCAGCGGCCCCATGCTCACCGGTGAGGCCGTTGCACAATCTGGCGGTACCCCGCCACCAACTCCGAGCGGAAGTTTTGCCTTTTTGGTGTCGGGCTCCTCGGCGAATGGGGGCCTGATTCGCGTCGGCCGCCTCACTGTCTCAGGCAGCAGTCTGAACAACATGATCATGGACGTGAACAATGGCGGCTCTCAGAATCAGTTTGGCAGCGCCAGCTTGTCCATGGGAACCATTAGCTATGACCCGACGACAGGGCGCGGCACGCTTTCCTTCCAGTCTTCGTCGTTCAACGTCTATTCGTTCGTGTTTTACCTCAGCTCGCCAAGTGGCGGCGTCATTCAAGAAGTCAGCGGCACTCCCGGCACTGGTCTTGCTGCGGTCGTCGCTGACGGTTCCCTTGCCGCACAATCGGGCAGTCCATTTACCAGCAGCAACATTTCCGGACCCTACGCCATGAGTTGGAGCGGCCTGGTCACGAGTGGCGACTCTTTCGCTTCTCAGGACGAGGAAGACCTCCTTGGCCAAGTCAGCATCTCGAACCTGAGCCTCAGCGGGACTTCGGATATCTTCCAGTTCACCGGAGTGACGCTGCACACCGACGTCGGCACGTCCGGTCAGATCACGCTGAACGGGGATGGGACCAGCAATAACACGATGGACGTCAATCTTTCTGGAGTCACTCCCATTCACATGGTTGTTTACATTGTGAATCCTCAACTGGCGTTCTTTGCCAACCGCGACAATAACGGCGCCATGCGCATCGTCGCCGGAGTCCTGGAAGCCCAGCAATAGTCTCAGGCGGCAGGGGCGCAGCTTTATGCGGCAGGCTCAGGAATGCCGCGCTCCGTTCACGCTAGGCAGAAAATGGCGGCAGGCTGTTTCGATAGCGCTTTTCGAGTTGCACTCTCGTTTAGACCGGCCCGATGCCCTGAGGATTTTGGCTGAGGCCCTTTTGGGTGAACTTAACCCCTCCTCACTTGCAAAAATGTATGAAAACAAGGGACTTTAACCACCGGTAGAATCTATCAATTTTTCCACACGCGCCACGTCTTCCGGTACGTCGACGCTCACCGCATCGTGCTCGACTTCCGCGACGCGCATCTTCCAGCCATTTTCGAGCCAGCGCAGTTGCTCGAGCTGTTCGATGCGCTCAAGCTCGCCTTGCGGCAGCGTAGGATATTCGAGCAAGGCGTCGCGCTGGAAAACGTACAGCCCCAGATGCTTCAGGTGCCGCACTTGAATCTTGCTTGCCGTATCGCGCACCCACGGAATCGGCGCACGCGAAAAGTAAAGCGCCGTGCCATCGAAATCCAGCACGGTCTTCACCACGTTCGGATCCATGATGTCCGCGGGCGTTTTGATCGGTGTGGCCACCGTACCAATCGAAGCCACTGGCTCTTCCAGCAGCGAGGCTACCGCGGTATCGAGCGCCATGGGATCAAGCAGCGGCTCGTCGCCCTGTACGTTCAGGAAGACTTCGCCTTCTTCGTGCGCGGCCACTTCCGCCACGCGCTCCGTTCCGGTGCGGTGGTCGGTGCGTGTCATGCGCGCTTCGCCCCCGAAGCCCTCGACGGCTTTCACAATGCGTTCATCGTCCGTTGCGACGACGACGCGATCGACTCGTTGTGCCAGTTTTGCCCGCTCGTAGACGCGCTGAATCATCGGCTTGCCCGCAAGAGATACTAAAGGCTTTCCTGGCAAGCGCCTGGACGCATAGCGCGCCGGTATGACCGCCACTACTTTGGCCGAACTCATCTCTTTTTGGACTCCCAGTGCCCGGGAATAAGCCCCTGTACTTCACGGTCCCACAGAATGAGGGCCATGTTGTTGCGGCGATGCTAGCAACGCTGCAACTTCGGCCTCGTCGTCGAGCTTAACCGATGCGATAGATGGAAGGATTATCCTTGTTTTCAGCAAGCCGAGTGGTAGAATTTAAATGAAACCGAACCACGCGGCCGTCCCGGTCCGACCGAGGCGTAGGGGGTGCCGTGAAACGCGATTTGCCGGTGACTGTTCGGCAGTCACGCTCTGAGATGTGTCGCGTTGTGTTTGTAGCTTTCCGGCTTCTTCTTGTTGTTTGCTTCTTTTGCGCCCAGGCCCTCCTTCAGGCTGCCGCCCAGGCTCCCCCTGACGACAACAAATCCAAAGACGATCCCAAGAAAGAAGAGCCGAAAAAGGAAGAAGCAAGAGAGGAAGACACCAGAGCGACAGTCGATGACACCAAACCGAAGACAAAAGTAGTTGATGACGTGCGGAAAGATACTCCGGGTAAAGCGTTCAAGCCCGGTGGCACGCTGCATGTCGATGTGGACATGGCCATGGTCAATGTGACTGTCACCGATCCTTACAATCGACTGGTTACCGGTCTCGATCCCGATAACTTCCGTGTCTACGAAGACAACATCGAGCAGGAAATAGTTACTTTTTCCTCCGAAGACGTGCCCATCTCCATCGGCGTAATTTTTGATTTCAGCGGCAGCATGTCCAACAAGGTAGGCAAAGCCCGCGAAGCGGCCTTGCAATTCTTCAAGACCGCCAACCCGCAAGATGAGTTCTTCCTGGTGAGCTTCAATGAACGCGCCGAGCTGACCAGTGCGTTTACCAACAGCGTCGAAGACCTGCAGAGCCGCCTGATGCTCACCTCCCCGAAGGGCCGCACCGCGCTTCTGGACGCCATCTACCTGGGCCTCAGCGAGATGAGGGGTGCACACAACGCCAAACGTGCCTTGCTCATCCTATCGGATGGGGGAGATAATCACAGTAGGTACAACGAAAACGATATCAAGCGTCTGGTGAGGGAAGCCGATACCCAGCTCTATGGCATCGGCATCTTTGACCCGCTTGGATCTCGCAACAGGACGCCGGAAGAGCTGAAAGGGCCCTCGCTCCTGAGCGAAGTCACGGAAATGACCGGGGGCCGCGTATTCGCCGTTGAGAGATTGGAAGACCTACCGGATATCGCGACGAAAATTGGCATGGAGCTGCGAAACCAATATGTGCTCGGCTATCAACCAAGCAACAAAGCGCACGACGCGCGGTGGCGGAAAATCAAGATCAAATTGCGCGCCCCAAGGGGACTCCCGCCTCTCACCGTCTTCGCAAAGACGGGGTACTACGCTCCCAGCCATTAATTACGCTCGCCATCTTCCCGGCGCCGCGGCGTTCCTTCTGGGGGTGTTTTTGTCTGCAGGCATGTTCTTCGCGCCTGCTGTCCACGCGCAGATTCCCGTGTCCAATCCCGCGCCGCCCCCGCCGGGGCAGAACATCGAAAAGCAGGGCGCCACGATCGTCAGCAGGGTGAACCTGGTCGTTCTGCACACGACCGTGCTGGATGACCGCCAGCGTTTTGCGGACGGCTTGACGTTGCAGAATTTCCGAGTTTTCGAGGACAAGATCGAGCAGAAACTTTCTGTGTTCAAACGCGAAGACGTGCCCGTCAGCATGGGACTGGTGATTGACAACAGCGGCAGCATGCGCGACAAGCGGCCCAAGGTGAATGAAGCCGCCCTCACTCTCGTCCAGGCCAGCAATCCACAGGATGAAGTGTTCGTCGTGAATTTCAATGACGATTTCTATCTCGACCTGGACAAGGACTTCACCAACAGCGTTCCGGAGTTGAAAGAAGCGCTTGAGCGCATTGATTCGCGCGGCAGCACCGCGCTTTACGACGCCATCGTCGGTTCGATCGATCACTTGAAAAAGGCCAGCCGTGACAAGCATGTCCTCCTGATTGTCACCGACGGCGAAGATAATTCCAGTCACTTCACGCTGGAGAAAGGGATCCACGAGATTCAGAAGACGGACACGGTGATTTACACCATCGGCTTGCTGAGCCAGGAAAGCAAGAAGAGCGCGAAGAAGGCCAAGCGCGCGCTGGAAGATATCGCCAGAGCTTCAGGCGGCGTTGCGTATTTCCCAGAGAACGTCGAAGACGTGCACAGCATTTGCCAGCAAGTGGCGCATGACATCCGCAACCAGTACACCCTGGCCTACTATCCCACGAATACCCGGCGCGACGGCACGTTCCGCAGCGTGACCGTCGAAGTGATTCCACCGCGTGGCCGAGGCAAGCTGGTTGCGCGCACGCGCAACGGCTACTACGCCCCGCTCGATAACACCGCCTCGGGCAACTGAAGATGGCTTCAGACACGGACCTTGAAGACCAAAAAGAACGGGCCATTTTCCGGAGCCCGTCTCGGAATGAATCAACCGAACCGTTAGGTCTGCACAAAGGCGCCAAGTCCTTTGGCGGGGAAACCTGGGATTTCGCTTGGAAGCCGCCCCAGGCTGCAAAAAAACCGATAGCATGCAGAAAAAGTATCGTTGCTTGGCCGGGTTGCATCTAACTCGGATACAAGGTACACTCTTAACCGTGAATTACGCGAGCCAACTTCGCCAGTATCACGCAAACGGCTGTTGTCTGTGTTGCGCAGCAGTGTCTTCTGGCGCCGGGAGGCAAGCGGTCTAGGTACAAACATCTAGCCGATTGAGTTTTGAAACCCACCGCCAGAAGAGCTGGCAGGTGGGTTTTGTGTTTTTTGGGACATTTTCCGGGAAGGGAACAAGGACATGACTGTTCCAGCGCTGCGGTCGCCGGACGAAACGCTGATGCCCGAACTTTGCGAAGCTTTCTTTCCGACGGCGCTCGAACGCCGGCTCGGCCATCTGGCAACCCGCGAAGCTGAAAGCATCTTCATCCTGCGCGAAGCTGCCGCGGAGTTTTCCCGGCCCGTCATGCTGTATTCCATCGGCAAAGATTCCTCGGTCATGCTGCGCCTGGCGCAAAAAGCCTTTTACCCGGGGAAAATTCCTTTTCCCCTGCTGCACATCGACACCAGCTACAAATTCCCGGAGATGATCGAGTTTCGTGATTCCTACACGCGCGAAATCGGCGCGGAACTCATCGTGCATCAAAACCGCGAAGCGCTCGAGCGCGGCGCAAATCCCTTTGCGCTTGGCACGCAGAGATGCTGCGGCTTGTTGAAGACAAAAGCTTTGCTCGATGCGCTTTCTGCCGGAGGATTCAACGCCGCTTTCGGCGGCGCGCGGCGTGATGAAGAAAAATCCCGCGCCAAGGAGCGCATCTATTCTTTTCGCGATTCGCAAGGCCAATGGGATCCCAAAAACCAGCGCCCAGAGCTTTGGAATCTTTTTAACTCGCGCATAGAAAAATCGGAAAGCATCCGCGTTTTTCCGCTGTCTAACTGGACGGAACTCGACGTTTGGCTCTACATCCACGCGGAAAAAATCCCCATCGTCCCGCTCTATTACGCGCGCGAACGCCAAGCGGTGGTGCGCAACGGCGCGATCGTGCTGATCTACTCTCCCGACGAGCTTTTGCCTGGGGAAAAACTGCAATCGATCAAGTGCCGCATGCGCTCGCTCGGGTGCATTCCGTGCACAGGCGCGATTCGCTCCGAGGCGGACACGGTTCCAAAGATTATTGAAGAGATGATCTCCTTCCGACGCTCCGAACGTGAGAACCGCGCCATCGACCACGACGAGGAAGGATCGATGGAATTGAAGAAACGCGAGGGCTATTTCTGATGCTGACGTTTGCTGCTTCTAAAGGGTCGGAAAGCCTTGCGGCATTTCTTGAGGGCGACCTGCGCAAAGATCTGTTGCGCTTTACCACTGCCGGCAGCGTGGACGACGGCAAGTCCACGCTGATCGGCCGCCTGTTGCATGATGCGAAGGCCGTTTATGAAGATCACGTCGCCTCGGTGCAAAGGAGCAAAATCAACCGCTCCGGCGGCTCTTTCGATTTCTCCCTGCTGACCGATGGTTTGCGCGCTGAGCGCGAGCAGGGTATCACCATTGACGTTGCCTACCGCTACTTCAGCACCTCCCGCCGCAAATTCATTATTGCGGACACGCCGGGCCACGAACAGTACACACGCAACATGGCCACGGGCGCTTCCACGGCGGACCTGGCGATCATTCTTGTCGACGCCACCAAGGGCCTGCTTACCCAGACGCACCGCCATGCGTACATCGCCTCTCTGCTGGGGATTCGGTGGATTATTGCGGCGATCAACAAAATGGACCTCGTGGGTTACCGGGAAGATGTTTTCACCCGTTTACAACGCGATTTCCTGGCCCTCGCGGCGCAATTGGGCATCCCTTCGCTCGAGTGCATTCCGATTAGCGGGCTCGAGGGGGGTGACATTGTCAGCGCCAGCGAAAACATGCCGTGGTATTCGGGACCGACTCTTTTGGGCCATCTCGAAACGGTGGATTTTCGCCAAGTTCGCTCGCTCGATCGAGTGCGCTTTCCCATTCAATACGTCATTCGGCCGGATTTTCGCTTTCGCGGATTTGCGGGGCAATTGGCGAGCGGCTCGCTGCGTCCGGGCGATGCGCTTGTGGCGCTCCCGTCACGCCGGGAAACGCGTGTCAAAAGGATTGTCGGTTTCGACGGCGACCGGGAACAGGCATTCGCGCCGCAGTCGGTCGCCGTGGAGCTCGAAAACGAAATCGATTTGAGTCGCGGGGACATGTTGGTTTCTCCGTCGAATCTTCCCGCGGTCTCGCGCGACTTTTCCGCCACGGTGGTCTGGCTTCACGTGGATCCGCTTTTGATCGGAAAGCCGCTTCTTTTGAAACAGACCACGCGATCGGTCAAGGCTCGCGTTCGCCGGATTCTTCATCGCGTCAACGTGAATACCTTCGAACACGAGCCCGCGGAACGCCTGGAAATGAACGGTATCGCGGAAGTGGAAGTCGAGACGAGTCAGCCGCTTTTTCTTGACTCTTACGCCGCAAGCCGCGCTACCGGCAGCTTCATTTTGATTGATCCATTTTCGAACGCCACGGTGGGAGCCTGCATGGTCCGCGAAACGTTTTTCGCGGGCACCACTGGCCCCGAGGAGCGGAACTCCGCTTCGCCTGCGGATGCACTCGGAGACGTCACCACGCGGGAAAGGCACCGCCGTCACGGCCACCGGCCAGGGATTCTGCTGCTCGGCGACCGCTTGTCGCTGGCAAAGTGGCTGGAGCGAGCACTGTTTCAAGACGGTTTCGAGGCCGTCGTTGTGGATGGCTCCGGTGTGGCATCGCCGGTCCTCGCAGGTTTCCTCATGGCGCTTTACTCCGCCGGCCTGGTCGTGCTTTGCCCGAATAGCCCGCTAGCGCCGGAAGACCTGGCCGAGCTTCCTCTCGAGGACATTTTCAAGGCAACAGGAATCCCGGCCGCGGCAAAGCAAGACGCAGAAACAAATGGTGCGCAAATCCTCCAAGACGCGCTGGCCTTTGCCGGAAAACTGCGTCTTTCTCCAGAACACAAGCCGGCCGGAAAGGAATTTTGAAATGGGCGTGACTTTCAACACTTTCTCCTCGCAACAGATCGAAGCTTTGAACATCGAGGAGTTGCTGGGTGTGGCTCTGGCAGATTCGCAAACCGCGCGAGCTTGTCTTACGTGCAGTTTTCAAGCCGAGGACGTCATCGTGCTCGATTTTCTACGGAAGCGCCTGCCGCAGATCCCGGTGCTTTTTCTAGAGACGGGCTACCACTTCGCCGCCACCTACGAGTTTCGCGACCGCCTGGCCACGGAGTGGAACCTGAACTTGGTGAGCGTTGTCCCGGAGAAAACCGTGGCGCAGCAGGAAGCGGAGCGCGGCCTTCTATATCAATCGGACCCTACGGCCTGCTGCCAGCTTCGCAAAGTCGCGCCGCTTGTGAAGGCGCTCGAGCCGTTCGACGTTTGGTTCACCGGCCTGCGCCGCGAGCAGTCGCCCACGCGCGCAAATCTCAAGAAGATGGAGCATCATCGTCTTCCGAGCGGCAAGACTTTGCTCAAGGTCAGCCCGCTCGCCGATTGGACCTGGGCACAGGTGTGGGAATACACCGGCGGCCACCGTTTGGCTTATCTGCCGCTCTATGACGCGGGCTATCCCAGCATCG
>Ga0137377_10002361_pt1 | contig 14021 bp, 9 predicted proteins | sample SagtaG_22_FD_104815 | JGI IMG/M metagenome (GOLD analysis project Ga0137377, IMG submission 104815) | Vadose zone soil microbial communities from Sagehorn Ranch, Mendocino, California, USA - Sage2_L_40_16 metaG | ecosystem: Environmental > Terrestrial > Soil > Vadose zone | place: USA... | reverse complement strand
GAATGTGGGGATTGTGGGGACGCCTTGTGTTGTGCGTCGCCCTCGTCTTGCTCCCACAAGCCTTCTCCCTCCTGCCAGGGCGACGCAAGCGTCAATACATTTCAAAGAAGAGACCATCTTGCTTTGTCATCCCTTCGCTTCGCTCTAGGGCAAGCTCTGAGCGCGAGCTTTGGATCTCTCGCCGGACAGAGATCCAAAGCTCGCGCTCAGGATGACACTCCTTCCTCGGCTTCGTTTGACTCGCAGAACGTCTTCTTTGAAATGTATTGGACGCAAGCGTCCCTACGGGTACGAGGCCGCTTGCGAGGCGATGTCACATAATGACTCACAACTTGCAAAGCAGGGGAAGCAGATCGCCGGGTATGGAGGCGATTCCGAGGGGGATGTCACACAATGTCTGCCTGTGAAAGCTCGTCACCTACGCGTCCGTTGGTCGGGGTGGGCGCGGTGACGAACGGGCCGAGGTCACTTTTTACAGCGACCTCGGCCCGCCAGGGTAATGGTACTCTGCCAGGCTTGTCAGCTCGCGACTATCTTCACCTGGGCGGTGGATCCGCAGGCGGTCGAGACTAACACCTGGCGTCCGGAGTTGGTGTCGCGTACCTGATAGGCCACCGGCGTGCCGTTGAGCGTTACGCTCTGGACGGTGCTGCCGGCAGGGAGGGTCGCGCCGACATGCAGGGTACAGGCGAGCCCGGACGACGTCATTGTGGTCGTCCAGGTGTTGCCGCTGTGCATGGCCGTGACATCGATGGTGCCCGTGCCAATCCGGATGGCGCTCCCCGAGACGGTCGACTGGTTAGGCGGGACGCTTGGGAGTACCTCGAGCAGCCCATGACCGAGCTGGGGGTCGACCCCGAGTTGCTGGTGCACGACGGGCCACAGCACCCCATAGGTACCCCACGCCTGATTGAGCGACGAGCGCTCGTTGAACGGCTGGTCGACGTTAGCCTTGAAGTCCGGCGATGGGCCGATCTCCGGCATCGCGCCCGGCTGCTCTTCGACCGAGCCGATCTGGAGCTGCGCCAGGGCGTCGGTGTAGCGCTGCTGGTCGGTGGGACCGAGCAGGCCGTAGTTGCCGAGACCCACGGCCATCACCCCCGTGTTGAGGGTGTACGCCACCTGCGCCTTATTCGGCCAGGTGCCGGGGTCGCACCCCGGGGCGCCCTCGACGTACATGCCATACGTCCCCGAGTAGCAAGAGGTCTCGCGCAGCGCGAGCGCCTGGAGGGCGTCTGCCTTGGGCGCGAGCCCTGGCTGCTGCACCCCGTCCTTGTACAGCTCGGCTTCAATCGGGGTGACGCCGATCCACCACCGCTGCATGAGCTGCGAGTTGGCGGGGTCTTTGAGCGAGTCGGCGTACTGCGGGATGCTCGGCATCCACCAGGCATCCTGGAAGGCGCTCTCCATCGTCTTGGCGTTGCTCAGGGCAAAGTTCACCGTCGCCGTGTCTCCTTTGCTCGCCGCCATGTCGGCGAGGTCGAGTAGGCCGCGGATCGTGTAGACGGCGACGTCAACCTTATCCTCACCCAGCCCAGGGGCCTCCACGTTGCCTGAGCCGTCCGGCCACACGTCGTCGTCGGATGCGGTCAGGTTGACCATATACTCCATGTTGCGCTTGGAGAAATCGTACATCTCGTCGCGGAAGCTCGAGTCACCCGTCCAGCGCCACACCATGGCCACTGCGTTCGGGAACTTGGCGGTCTCGTCGATGTCGCCTGGCTCGTCGTTCAACCCGAAGTACACCGAGCCGTCGGTGACGGTCTCGTGCACGACCTTGCCGGATTTGTTGTTGGCGATATCGCTCGCAGCAGCGAGCGAACGCAGCCCATTCTCGGCGGTAGCGAACTGCCCGGCGGCGAGCAGGGCGAACATCGTGTACTCCTGGTCAGTCGCGAACATCCACGGGTAGTCAGGGAAGCCGGCGCCCTCGAACCGGATACTCGGCAGGGTTCCGGCTGGCGGTGGGTACACGGTGCCCTGCTCGGTCCGGCGGATGCTCAGGTTGTCGGCCTGCTGTGTGAGGTCAGCCATGTCTTGCTTGCTCCAGGTGACCGCGGCGGCGAGCGCCGGATCGCCCGGCAGTGACACCCGGGTCTGGCTGTCCAGCGCCAGGCGCGAGGTGACCTTGGCCTGAAGCTCGGCGGCCGGGTTCGCGCTCGCTGCCTGGTACTCGGTCTGGGCCGCGGCGAGCCCCTGGTCCGAGCCGGCCACCGTGAACCAGACCGTCATGCTGGTCTTGGCGTGCAGCATGAGCTTGTAGGTCAACTCGCCGCCCGCACCCTTGCCAAAGCCCGTGTCGTCGCAGCGGAATATGTCGGCTCCCGATGCCGGGCAGATCACCGGGGGATCCTGCGGGCCGCGGAACGCGCTACCGGTCGTCCCAGAGGCCGGGGTGAGGCCGGTCGCACCGACGACGGCCGCCCAGGAGTGGGGCATAGCATTGGCAACCGGCGGGGTCCCGTTCTCCTGGAAGACCAGCTGCTTGCCGTTGAACGCCGCGGTGTCGGGGAGGTTGAAATCCAGCTGGTTAGGCGTCGTGAAGCCCCACGGGTACGCGTCCATGAGCTCGGAATGGGCGTCGACGTTGAGCTCGAACGGCGCGGAGTTGGACGCGGTGAGCGTGAGCCCGAACTCGACGGCGCGCCGCCCATCAGGGGCGAAGTCGGTGCGGGTGATCTTCAAGCGATTGCTGCCGGTCGTCGGCAGTGCCATCTGAGCGTAGCCAAAGCCCGAGGTGAAGCTCGTCGCCGGCCCAATCCACTGGCCGTTGATGCCGAACCAGATACCGTCGAGCAGCTTGATCGGAGGGGTCCAGATGCCACCCATCTCGCCGCGGGTGTGGAAGCCCATGGCTGGATAGCGGCCGTCTTCGCTGCCGAGATCGTAGGCGCGATCGCCTGCGGCAACGTAGCGCCGATTGGTGAGATTGCTCGAGACTGAGAGTGTGGGACTCGCCGCAGCGGCGCGAACGAGCGGGCCTGCCTTGGCCGCCGATGCCGGCACCGCCAGGATCGAAATTAATACCGTCACCAGGAGGGTTACGACGAACGAGGTCCGGCGCATTCGCCCACCCCCCTGATGGGCCGACGCGGATGAAATAAAGAGTCGTAGTGGTCGGATCGTCATCAGTTACCTTCTTTCCTCATCGAATAAAGGGATAACATTTTACCGATAGAACAGAGAGACGATTTCCAAGAAAACCGGGTACAACGACGTTCGAGTTGTGCAAGATTGAGGGGTTTAGCTTCTCTTCTTTCCAGGGTTCAATAACTGCTGTGCGCATACTGAACTGGTAACAGCGATGCCCCCACAACAATGCAGTTACCATATTTTCGCCATTGATGGCGTCAAAAGGGGATCGGTGAGAAATCAGCTCTCACCTTCTTCTTGCTTTTCTAGTATGCGCAGGTGTCTCACACTAAAAGGCGACGAAAGCAAGCCAGGCAGTAACTCTTCCAACAAATGAGTAAAACATCTAATCATATTGTTGGAGAGGTTTTATATTTTTGAGTATAACAACACATTTCAAAAAAAGCAAACTCAGCAGAAAAATTGTACTGATTTGCGACCAATGAGGTGACAATAATGTGTTTTGCCCTGACAATGTTGCATAATGGTAGGTATGCAGCAATTTGCTTGTTTTATTGACGCGCTATTACATGTGCTGGATGAGATGGAACAAGTGCATAATAAAAAGAAACCGAAAGGAAAGATAGTTTATGGTCGCTGTATCATTGATGATCGAGGGGCAAAATGGGTTGACGTGGCACCACTGGAAAAATCTTGTGGCGGAGGTTGAGGACCTGGGTTTTGCCGGGATGTTTCGCTCAGACCACTTCACCAATGCTAACCCGCCGGACCTGGACTCGTTGGAGACGATTGTTTCACTGACCTACCTGGCCGACCACACGCGGCGCATCCACTTTGGGCCGATGGTGTCGCCGTTTTCGTTCCGCAATCCTATGTTGCTGGCGCGGCAGGCGGCGGCGCTGGATGATTTGAGCAACGGGCGGATGATCCTGGGGGTAGGGGCAGGTTGGCAGGAGCGTGAACACCGGCTCTTCGGTTTTGAGCTGGGGGATGTAGCGACGCGCATGGCCCGTTTCGAGGAGGGTCTCGAGGTCGTGACGCGCCTGCTCAAGAGCGATGAGCCTGTTACGTACGAGGGCCGCTTCTTTCAATTGCGAGGGGCGACTTTGCTGCCGCGACCGCAGCGACCGGGCGGGCCACGAATCCTCATTGGGGGCAACGGTATTAAACGCACCTTGCCGCTGGTGGTGCGCTATGCCGATATCTGGAACGGTTCGTTCCTGCCGCCGGAGGAGTTTCGCAAGCGCTCGGAGATCCTCGATGGATTGCTCATGCGGGCCGGACGAAAACCGGAGGATGTTCAGCGCACCTTGATGAGGGGGCTTTTCTTCGGGCGTGATTTGGCGGAAGCTGGCCGGCGGCTGCACGGGCGCTTGGAAGATCCCAGATACGCGGGCAAGTCTCTGAAAGAGGTGATTGATATTCTCGCCTCGCAGGATCACGAGATCGTTGGCACGGCGGATATGGTGATTGAGCAGATCAAGGCTTACGAGGTGGTGGGGGTGGAAGAATTAATGTTGCAGTGGTTTGACATTGATGATATCGATGGGCTGCGAGCGTTCGCGAGGAGTGTACTGCCGCATGTTTAGATAGGGGTGAAGGAAGCTTTTTATGGAACGGATACGTACGGTTGAGGTTGGTGAACATGTAGGTGAGCGCGTGCGTGTGGCGGGCTGGCTGCACTCGCTGCGGCGTTTAGGGGGTGTGAACTTCCTGGTTGTTCGCGATGGCTGGGGTATCGTGCAGGTGGTGACGGAGAGCGAGGCTGAACTGGGGCCGCTGCAGGGCGGCGTACTCGGTGTTGAAAGTATCGTGGCTGTCGAGGGTGTTGTTGTGAGCGAGGCCCAGGCGCCAGGAGGGGTTGAACTGCACCAGCCGCGCATCGAGGTGATCACGCCGGTGCCGGAGGTGCCGCCGGTGCCGCTCAACAAACGAAAAATTACGGCGAACATTGGAACACTGCTCGACCATGCCGTTGTGACGAATCGCCACCCGGCACGACGGGCTGTGCTGCGCTTGGGAGCCGGGGTGATGGCTGGTTTTCGCAGTACGCTGATTGAGCGAGGATTTACCGAGATACAGACGCCAAAGATCGTGGCGGCAGCTACTGAGAGCGGCGCGAACGTTTTCAAGCTGGACTACTTTGGACGGCCAGCTTTCCTGGCGCAGAGCCCGCAGTTTTACAAGCAGGCAATGGTGGGTGTCTTTGAGCGTGTCTTCGAGGTGGGCCCGGTCTTTCGCGCGGAACCGCACGACACCACACGTCACATCAACGAATATGTCAGCCTGGATGCCGAGTTTGGCTTTATTGAGAACCATTTTACGGTGATGGCGCTCTTGCGGGATGTGATCGCGGGCATTTTGACGACGTTACATGAGCAGTATGCTGCTGAATTGAAGATACTGCAGGTCAAGATGCCGGAGGTGCCGGAGGAGATACCGCACATGTTCTTTCCGGAGGCGCAGGAACTGATATATAAGCGCTATAAGACGGATGTGCGGGGTGAGCCGGACCTGTCGCCGCAGGATGAGCGCTGGCTGGGAGAGTGGGCGCGACAGGAATTTGGCAGCGATTTCCTGTTCGTCACGGGGTATCCGATGCGCAAGCGGCCATTTTATACGCATCCAGACCCAGAGCATCCTGAATACTCAAACTCGTTTGACCTGCTTTTCAGGGGCACGGAACTGGTGACGGGCGGGCAACGGCTGCATCTTTACAGCGACTATATAGCGGCGTTGGAGAGGGCGCACCTGCCTATCGAGCCGTTTGAGGCGTACCTGGAGGTGTTCAAGTATGGGATGCCGCCGCATGGTGGTTTCGCTATCGGGCTGGAGCGCTTGCTTATGCAACTGACGGGTATGAACAATATCAAGCTGACGACGACGTTTCCACGCGACCTGACACGGGTGACGCCGTGATCGTCGAATTCGTGGAGGATGGATCTGATCCGTAGGGGCGGGAGTGGTGTGGATGTGGGGTGGGGACGCTTGCGTCGCCCTCGTCCTGTGCACGCTTTCCCCTCCTGTCAGGGCGACGCAAGCGTCCCCACCCCGCACAACCCTTCCCCCGCCCCTACGGGTACGAAGGCGCTTCCGAGGCGATGTCACACAATACCTAACCAGCTTCGTCGCTTTCCCTTGTCGTTCATGATCTTTGGTCCCTGGGAGGTTTATCCAGCCTGTAGAACTGGATACCAGTTGCCAGGAACCAGATAGACAACAGGAGGACAGGCTGAATAAAGCCAGGCAGCCCTCCAACCAGGCGGATATGTCAAGTTGAGAGCATGCTGCATCAGAAACCTCTATCAAGCATGCAACGTGCTATCTTATAGATGGGCATCCCTGCAGTCGTCAAGTAGCATGTCTCGTAAAGAAAGTCCCGGTAACTCTAAACAGCGTAGAAAATCCACACTATCGACGATGTAGTTCGAAGCTGTCCAGGAGGTAAGCAGGAGATGAAAAGAACGGGTACGGGCACAAATAACACGAGTCACCAATCCGCTCAAGGTGGAATCCTCGGTAAGAAAATGAGTCGACGGGATGTGCTCTATCTAGGGGCTACCGCCGGCATCGCGGGGGCACTTAGCGGAGGTATCGTACTCAGCGAAGGCGCCATCAATCCAGCCCACGCTGCTTCAAGTGCCACGATCAGCGTGTCAGGAACTCAATGGGGCGTAAGCACAGCCTATATCGGAGCCACCGAAGGCAATGTCCGTTTCAATACTGCGGACATGAGTGATCTCGGCATCAATACGTACCGCATCTATGGCGGCATGTCACGCTGGGAATGGCAGGACCCCTACAGCCCTTATGGCACACCAACTATTGACCAAATCAAAGCCAATCCAAGTGTCATCAACTGGACATGGTGGGATAACGCGATGACTAATCCGCCTAACGGCAGCGATTACTGGTGGAGCAATGGCCCAACCCTCTGGCAAGGTAACGCCAGAACAATTTTCGCTAACCTCCAGTCCGCCGGTATCCGGCCTGTAGTGACGGTTCGCAACCGCGACAACAATGGGAATCCAGCATGGGCTCCCAATCCACCAGTGACGGCCAATGACTGGAACGTCTGGTGGGGTCACGTTTTCTCCACCGTTTACTGGCTCAACGTCCGCAACAATTACAACGTGAACGACTTCGAGATCCACAACGAACCCAACAACAGCAGCCAGGGTTGGGGTGGAACGGAGTCCCAGTACTTCACCTTTGCACAGTATACCCACGATGCCGTCGCCTATGTTTTCAACACCTACTTGCCTGGGCGCACCTACCACGTCTATGCACCTGTGACAACCGGTGGATCAAGCTGGCCAAACGACGCTCTCCAGCAGATCCCGGCCTATTTTGACAGCGTCGATATTCATGATTACAGTGGCAGCATCTCTAGCTACGTGCAACAAGTTCATGGCTGGATGGATAGTACCGGCCATAGTAGCTATCCGCTCTGGCTAAGCGAATGGGGCACATACCGGGGTAAGTACAACAGTATTTCGTTTGATGTCTCGCTCGTAAGTAACCTGATCAGCGGCTCCCAGCCGGGCGATAGCAATGTTACCGGCAGTCATGTTTTTAGCATGTACGATTGGAGCGGCGGCAGCGGCCATCTCCAGAGCTTCCAGGGACTGGTGGCGGCAGATGGCACCCGCACCTCTGGCTACTATGCTATGAGGCTCGGCATTCGCGGCCTGCAAGGAGCGCGGCCGACGTACCAGAGCACGACCAGCAACTCCAATCTGCAGGCAATTACCACGAAGGATTCCGCTGGCCACGTCTACCTGCTGGTCACCAACAGCAGCGTTAAGACGGCTTACACGGTCGATGCCGATCTCTCAGCCCTGATCTCCAGCGGGACTGGTACCATGTGGCAGTTTGACTCGACGCATATGGACGTGGTTGTGGGCAGCCCTCAACTCAGCAATGGACATGTCGCGTTTACCGTTCTCGGCACATCTGCTGTGTTGCTCAAATTCTGAGCGGGCAGTGCCGAGTGAGGAGCAAATATGACAAAACCAATCAAATTTGGCATCATTGGCGGTGGATGGCGTACCACATTTTTCTTGCAGATCGCAAGGGAATTGCCGGAACGTTTCCAGATTGGTGGCCTCCTTGCACGTAACGCCGAGAAGAGACAGGCGCTGGAAACTCGCTGGGGAGTGCCAACATATGGCACGCTTGACGAATTGCTGCGCGTACCTGATCTACAGTTTGTGGTGGTCGCTGTGTCCTGGCCCGCAACACCCGTGCTCCTCAAAGAATTGGCGTCGCGCAACGTTCCAGCGTTAGCGGAAACGCCATCGGCACCAGACCTCGAAGGGCTCATCTCCTTACAGCCGTTGATCAAAGCAGGAGCAAAGATTCAGGTTGCAGAACAGTACCAGTTCCAGCCGCTTCACGCTGCACGTCTAGCCATAACGAGTTCAGGAAAGCTAGGAACAATCACTCAGGCACAAATTTCAGTAGCACATGGCTATCACGGTGTGAGCCTGATGCGCAAGTTCCTGGGTATCACGTTTGATAGCGCAACGATTAGCGCAAAGAGCTTCAATTCTCCCCTGATAGCCGGGCCAGATCGTGATTTTCATCTCCCTGAACAGGAGAAAGTCGAGGCTTCAAAGCAGGTCATCGCCTACCTGGACTTTGGTGGCAAGCTGGGGGTCTACGACTTTACCTACGCTCAATATCGCTCCTGGGTTCGCGCGCCGCGCATGCTTATACGCGGAGAACGCGGCGAGATCAACAACACGCAGGTTCATTATCTTGAAGACTTCCAAACGCCGATTTCCATTGAGCTACAGCGACAAAATGCTGGAGAGAACGGCAACCTGGAGGGCTACTACCTTAAAGGGATTCTGGCAGGCAGCGAATGGATCTATCGGAACCCCTTTGTTCCTGGTCGACTCAGTGATGATGAAATTGCCATTGCTTCCTGCCTGGAGCATATGGTACGCTTTGTTGAGGGGGGCCCGGAGTTCTATGGATTAGCGGAGGCAGCACAGGATCACTACCTGAACATCATGATCGATCAGGCACTAACCACGGGCGAACCCGTAAAAACGTCTTTACAGCCGTGGACGCAAATATAAAGCATGAGCTTTCCATACGAGCTACTGGTCATTCGGGTGTATGAAAAAGTCGCAGGCGTGCGAGCGGAAGGGAGGTGGAGGGCCGATAAATCGGCCATGTGCGCGATAAATCGGCACCTACGGCCTTGATTACCGACAAACAATTCATGCCATCTGGTCATTCGTCGTTCGACAGCGACAGCCAATGAAACTGCCAGAGCATAGTTAACCGTATATTGAACGACAGAAGGGGAAAGAACAAGGTGTTTATGATGAATGAGCCGCTCTTCGGCGCCGATTATTACCCTGAACACTGGAGTACTGAGCGCTGGCCAGTTGATGCCGAACTCATGCAGCAAGCTGGCATTAACACCGTGCGCCTGGCGGAATTTGCCTGGTCGCGCCTGGAACCAAGAGAGGGTTTCTTCGACTTCGGCTGGCTAGACGAAGCCATCAAGATTCTGAATGATCATGGGATACGGGTCGTGCTTGGTACGCCGACTGCCGCACCACCGGCGTGGCTGATTTCAGCGCATCCTGAAATCCTGCCGGTTAACGAGGATGGTCAGCGGGCGGGCTTCGGAATGCGCCGTCACTACTGTCCTACGCAGCCGACTTTCCACGCGGCGACACGTCGTATCGTCGAAGCCATGGCGAAACACTATGCTCAAAATCCTGCAGTTTTTGCATGGCAGATAGACAACGAGCTAGGCAATATCGCCAATGGTAACCGTTGTCACTGCTCCTCATGTCGCGCAGCCTTTCAGCGCTGGCTTCAGCAGCGCTATGAGAGCCTTGAGAATCTTAATCGCCAGTGGGGCACAGTTTTTTGGAGCCAGGAATACAGCGCGTGGGAACAGATTCCTGTGCCAATGCGGTATATACGAACGGGAGGCCTGGGCTCAGTACATAATCCTGGGCTCTACCTCGATTTCGCCCGCTTCACCTCCGAGAGCTGGGTACAGTACCAACATCTCCAGGTGCAGATCCTGCGCGAGATCTGCCCACAACACCTGCTTACCCACAATCTGATGGGTCTGTTTCCTTACGTGGACTACGTCGCGCTTGCGCAGGACCTTGACGTCGTATCGTGGGATAACTACCCCCGGCTACCCGGACCGTTTAGTCCCTTCCATGGAAACTGGAGTCCCAGCTACGTAGCGATGGCCCATGATCTGATGCGTGGGCTCAAGGGCCGCACCTTCTGGGTGATGGAGCAGCAGGCAGGGCCAAGCGGCTGGGGAATATTATCACCTACCCCGTTGCCCGGAGAAATTCGCCTGTGGACCTTGCAGTCGGTAGCGCACGGAGCCGAGGCCATCGTCTACTTTCGCTGGCGCACCTGCCGTGTGGGGACCGAACAGTACTGGCATGGTATTCTGCCACATGATGGGAATCCCGGAAGACGGTTCGAGGAAGTGCGCCAGACTGGAGAGGAATTGCGGCGTCTGGGTACGCTCGTGACAGCGTCTTTTCCTGCCGAGGTAGCCATCCTACGTTCCTACGACGTGCTCTGGGCATTCGAGGCGCAGCCCACTGCTGAAGAACTTTCCTACAATGATCAGATAGGGCGCTACTACAGGGCACTATGGCGTCGCAATGTAGCGGTAGATCTCATCACCGAGGACCGACCGTGGGAGTCTTATAACGTTCTCATTGCGCCGTGCTTGTTTGTCTTGCGCGACGATATAGCGTTGCGACTCCGTTCCTGGGTGGAGGCCGGAGGAACGCTGGTATTGACGTTCAGGAGCGGAGTCAAAGACGAACATAATGCAGTCGTCGATCTGCCGCTGCCGGGAGCACTGCGTGAGCTAGCCGGCGTGCGAGTTGTTGACTATACTGCTTTGCTGCCAACAGGAGCAGGAACGCCCAGCGGTGGTCCAGAAAGTCTTGAACTGACCATAGACGGTACGTTGCAGCGCGTGAGCGCAGGCGTTTGGATGGATGAGCTGGAAACGAACGGTGCGGAGGTGCTTGGAAGGTATCGCGGTCAACCGTTTGACGGAGCACCGGCTGTGACCATGAAGCGGGTCGGGGCAGGAAAAGTTTTCTATGTTAGTACATCGTTGGACGATGCCGGGCAGGACTTGCTCATGAGCAAGGTGCTTGCCGAAGCTAAGGTAAGTCAAGGGGTGTTATCACCGGACAACGTAGAGATATTACGCCGGGTGCACGAGGGTGCTGATCACTGGTTCATCCTGAATCATGGCCCGGCTCCACAGGAAGTTACGATACCGGCCAGTGGCATAGATCTGCTCACCGGCAAGGCGCTTGCTGGGAATATTACCGTAAATGGTCTCGATGCGCTGGTTGTGCGCAGTCAATCCAGCCCATAATGGACGAGCTCAGTGAATTCACCGGAGCAAGTGGGCCATTAGTGCTGCATCATTTTCTGCAATTGTAGAATGGTATTCCAATTTCTTCCTGTTCCACTTGTTTTCAGCTTTTTCTCAATAAAGGCACCGGACAGTTTTGAGCGTCCAATGCCATTCGCATAATAGATATACAATTCCTGGCCGATTAAGTAGAGTTCTTCAGGGCCAACATACGTCTTCTGGAGATCTTCCAGTGCTGTCCTCTCAGGGCGAGTCGCCAGAAACATCACGACCACCCACTTTAACTCTTTCGTGGGTTGGTTCTGAAATGGATTGTTCGCAATAATATCGTTTAACTCGGCCGAAGTTCGAACCATGACTGTCACGCGAAAGCCGAATTTTTTTGCAAAGCCATCCTCAATTTGCCCTGAGAGTTGAGCCGGGTCTGCGTTATCACTTGTAAATACAACGTTTCCGCTCTGAATATAGGTTACGACATCCTTTAATCCCAGGGATACATGCAGGTCTTTGAGTTCATCCATCCGTATCTTCTGGTGACCGCCCACGTTGATGCCGCGGAACAGTGAGACAAACGCCGTCATTTTATTAGCTCCTTGGGGGGGAAAGTCACAGGTAAATATGAATTGTGATCGCTATCAATTATAAACTTTAAAGATGGACATTATTGACTTGTATTTGACCCATAAATGCCCCCCATTTGATACCAGAATGACGTTGTGAACATGCAATTTTTGGGGCACACTTTACACGTTGACCATACAGACAGTGGGGGCAAGAGTGAGAACCGTGGGAACAATAATGAGGAGAGAGAAAAGGAATGATCTGTGAAAGGAGTCGTTTCTATGTACCAGTCTTGCGTGATCCATATTGCTATTCAATATCCGGCGCTGTTTGCGGAAGTGCTTGCGGGGGATATTGAGAGTACGGAGGTTGCTATCGAGGGAGTGGTTAGTCCGGTGTTGGTGGAACTTTTCGGTGGTGAAATTCTGGTGGATGAGGTGACTGTGCGGGAGGTACGGGGGGATGCTGATGCTAGCAATTGAGAAGTTTCTTACTGTGGCTCTTGCTTTTTGTTGATGGCGGCTTCGCGACAAGTCGCTCAGCAGGAAATAATTTATGGGAAAAAAGCTGCCTGTGGCCCCGCCATAGGCAGCTTTTTTCCCATGTGGGAAAGGATGGCAACCCGTCAAGCACTTGACAATCATGAACCAGGCAGGTATACTCGTTAATGAATGAACAGTTTATTCATCTAAAAGAAGGTACTTAATTGCCTCGGACAGAAGAAGCGAATCAACGTATTCGCGAAGAGCAACGTGCGAAGATCCTGGATGCTGCGAGGAAGGTCTTTGCCCGAAAAGGTATGGCGGCTACCATGGCTGACGTGGCAGCTGCCGCCGAGGTCAGTCAGGGGCTGGCCTATCGCTACTTTGCCAGCAAGGAGGCGATCTTTCACGTGCTGGTAGAGCAGGCCGTACAATCCGGTATCGCGGGAATCCAGCGCATTCCGAAGATGCCGGGTACGCCAGGGGAACGCCTTGGTTTTCTGGTTTCAATGGCATGGGAAGGCAGACGCGAACACCCCGAAAACTATCAGCTTATGTATCAGGTGCTGGACGATGAGGCGACGTCGGACGACATCCGTGAACTAATAGGCAGGCAGGGTCAGACCTATCTAGAGGTGCTGAGGCAACTTATCGTCGATGGCCAGGCTAGCGGAGAGGTCGCAGAAGGCGATCCAGACCAGTTGGTGATAGTCTTTCTATCGTGTCTTGATGGTTTATCCAGACAGGCTTTGCGCGAGCCTGAGCAGGTCAAAAAGCATTTTCCTGAGACTGAGATTATCCTGCGGATATTCAAGCCACATTCAGACCAGAAGAGAGGCCCTTTCCAGTCCAGAGGTGCTGTTCCTTGACGAGCCAACCAACAACCTGGACCCGCAGTCGCGCCTCTTCCTCTGGGAGCGCATTCAATCCCTCCACGTAGCATACTGAACCAGGACCCAAAAACAATACAGAAAGAATGAGGTTTTACCTATGAGTATGGTGATTGAAGAAAATATCATGGTTCCTATGCGCGGTGGCGTCAAACTCGCCACCGATATCTATCGTCCGGCGCAGCAGGGGCAGTGGCCCGTCCTGGTGACGCGCCTGCCGTACAACAAAGATAGGCGCTTTCCGTTCGAGTATCCCCCGTTCACCAAAGAAAAACGCATTTTTCTGGAACTCAATTTTGATAGCGCGCGCGTAGTTGAGGCAGGCTACGTGATCGTTGCGCAAGATACGCGGGGGCGATTTGCCTCCGAGGGTGAGTTCGAGCCATTTGTGCATGAGGTCGAGGATGGGGCTGACGCCATTACCTGGGCGGCCAGCCAGCCCTGGTCCAGCGGCCAGGTTGGGATGTTTGGCGTCTCGTACCAGGGATTGACCCAGTGGCAGGCGGCGCGCGAGCAACCGGCGGCGCTGCGGGCAATCGCTCCTTCCCAGTCACCAGGCTGGCACGTGTATCCCTATCAAGGGGGCGCATT
>Ga0137377_10002338_pt1 | contig 14072 bp, 13 predicted proteins | sample SagtaG_22_FD_104815 | JGI IMG/M metagenome (GOLD analysis project Ga0137377, IMG submission 104815) | Vadose zone soil microbial communities from Sagehorn Ranch, Mendocino, California, USA - Sage2_L_40_16 metaG | ecosystem: Environmental > Terrestrial > Soil > Vadose zone | place: USA... | reverse complement strand
GTTCCCGCGGGTGTTCGAGCAGACGCGCCTCTTGTTCGAGCCGGACAAGGTGGTGGTGGTGGCGGGGAAGGTGGACGCGCGGGCGGGCAGTACGCGAGCCACCGGCGCCTCGTCATCTCCGGTCGAACCGGAGATGGAAGCGGAGGTCGAAACGGCCTCGGTGGTGGCCGATATGGCGTGGCTGTGGGACGACCCCGAGTGCGTGCCAGTGGCACGGCGCCAGCTGCTTCACGTGCGCCTGCAAAGCGGCGACGACGGCCTGGCGGAGCGCCTGGAGGCGGTGCTGGCGCGGCACCCAGGAAGCGACGAGGTGGTGCTGCACGTGGTGGTCGGGAGCCGGGAGGTGACGGTGCACGCGGATCGATATCATGTCCAGGCCGGAGCGGCACTGGCGGCCGAGCTCGACGAGCTGGTAGGCCCGGCGTCGACCCGAGTGGAGACAGTGCGACCGAAAGCGCAGTCGAATGGCAACGGCCGCGGCAAGCCGGCCTGGAAGAACTAGACGAGACCGAGATAGAAGGAGAGGAGAGTGGAGATGAGCGAAGACGAGGACGGCGCGAAGGGCCGGTACGTGGTCGTGAAGGCGCTGGAGGACGGGGTGGTGATCATGGGCCTGACGCGGGGCAAGGACACGCGCTCGCACCACTCGGAGCGCCTGGACGCGGGCGAAGTGCTGGTCGCCCAGTTCACAGAGCTGACGGCCGCGATCAAGATCCGAGGCCGGGCGGAGATCCTGACCGACGTGGGCCGGGTGGAGTCGGGAAGCTAACCTAGAATCCTCTGCCGACGTTCACGCGCCCACGTAGCTCAGGCGGTAGAGCATTTCCTTGGTAAGGAAAAGGTCCCCGGTTCGAATCCGGGCGTGGGCTCCAGACGTCGCGCCAAGTTGCAGCCAACGCCGCCTCGTCCGGGCGCGCTTCGTATGGAGATTTGGACGAGCGCTTCGTCGCTCAACTAGGTCTTGATTCCGATCCGCCGTGCAGGTGCTACGGTTTCGCCCAATGAGCCGAACCGAGTCCACGGTCGTCAGCCCAGCGATCGAGTGGATCAAGACAGACCGGCTGATATTTGATCACCTCAACCCCCGACTGCCGCGTGCAATTGACGCTCATTCGAAGAGCGCTGTTCTCAACTGGATGCTCGAGGACGCCAGCTTGTTGGAATTGATGCAGTCGATAGCAGTCCAAGGTTACTTTCCAGGCGAGCCCTTGATTGTCGTGCCCGCAGGGCAGCGTTTCGTGGTCGTTGAAGGTAACCGGCGCCTCGCTGCTGTCCTTTTGTTGTCGGCTCCATCATTAGCTAGCACCCGTCGAAAAGCTCTACAGTCGATTACCGCGAACGCATCCGCGCGCCCTCGAGAGTTGCCATGCCTGGTCTTTCAGTCGCGCGATAGCGTCATTGACTATCTCGGCTACCGACACGTAACAGGAATCAAGGAATGGGAGCCCCTTGCTAAGGCACGGTACGTCGAGCAACTGCTGGAGGCTGGCCATGCCAAAGGTACTGACGCGCTTGGTATTGTGGCGCGCAAGATCGGCAGTCGGCGCGACTATCTCGCGAGGCTAATGGCAGCGCTAGCGCTATATGACCGTGCGGCCACATTGGGCGTTATTGGCCAGGCAGATTTAGGCGAGTCCGACGTCAACTTCTCTCTAATCACGCTGGCGCTCAGTTACCCGTCGATTCGTGCCTTTGTAGGTTTAACCGAAGATTCCAAGGAGATTCGCGGCCACAGCGACAATATCCGGGACCTTTTTCACTGGATGTTTAGGCAACTCCCTAACGGAGGCACCGTGTTGGGTGATTCGCGAAATATCGGAGGCCTCGCCGCGGTTGTTGGAAAGCCTCCTGCACTTAAGGCGTTACGTAGCGGTCGCGCGCTGTCTGACGCTGCCCTGTTGACCGAGGCCCCGCTCGCTGTTTTCAGAACATCAATTATTGAAGCGAAGGAGCGCTTGCAAACAGCCACGTTACAATTGGCGGCCGTACAAAGCGTGACTGATGACGACGTTGCCGCGGTCGAGGAGATCGTGGCAGCCGGCCGAGATCTGCTGACGATTCTGCGCTCTCGCCGCGAGCACGCGGCAAGTTCGAGTTCCGAGTGAGTGGTTAGGATCAATGACGTTCCCGATAAACGGGATGTTTATGTATGGGCGGATTTCGTGGAATTGCTATGCATAACCCGCCAGGACGGCTTGGTCTCTCAATCTGATTTGCTGGGTCGTCTTCGAGAATCCCGTGACATTCTCCAGACGACAGATCCGGGAGTCACCGGCGCCGACAGCGAAGGCTCAATTAGTGGGCCCTGGGCCACGCGCCTTCTTGCTAAAGACGAATTGCTGGTTGGTGACATCTTTAAGCATCTGTCGTATCGGGAGGCGACATTATCGAGTCGGTACCCGTTCGAACTGCGCTCGAGTCGTACGTCGATTCAAATGAGGCGAACCGTTCGGAGGCATGACATCTATTTGTTCCTGCTGTTGGCGGCAAACCTGCCCTTCGTTGCTCGTAGGTGGTACTCCCCCATTACACGAGGATTCGAACGGATTGTTGCTGCTGGACTGCAGCGCTGGTTGCCGAGCGCGGACGTTCATATCTTTGGCACTAGCGGACATGGAACCTCTCGGTACTCGGGGCAACTCTTCGGAAAATTGAACTTGCTGTCGCAAGACTTGAATGAGAGACTCCTAGTGACTAAAGAAGATATATATAGAGGCGATGTCGGCGACGCTGGCCTCGACGTTGTAGCCTGGATCGGACTCGGCGATTTGAATTCATCTCGGCTCGTCATCCTCGCGCAGGCTGCGTGCGGCGCGGACTGGGTCAAGAAACAACCTGAGTCCGGGTGGGAGGCCTGGAGATCCATCATCCATTTCACTGCCCCACACGCCAATGTTATTGCCATCCCCCACTTCTTCCGAAGCAGTGACGGCCAGTGGGCCACGCCACGGTCAATCCGGAGTACCGTTCTCATCGATCGTCAGCGTCTAATGTGGCTGTTTCGTGACTTTTCTCCCCCCGTGCCACGAAATACGATCGATGCGCTGCTCAAGAGCCGAAAATCGTTGACGTGAAACGACCGGCGGTCGCGGGCGAACCTCGACGTCACGGTGCGCTGCGCTCTACGATCTAGGCGTTGCCCGAGTCTGACGCATCGTGGGCCTCTTCACCAGCTGTGCGGCTAGTGATGCGGGCCAATAGGAAGCGGAACACGCGACCGGAGATACGTCTGAGATCCGCGCTGTACCGGCGTGGTCTCAGGTTCCGCGTCGCCGTCAGGGCGGAACCCAATATCAATGCAGTGGTCGACGTCGTATTCCGTGGTGCACGCGTTGCCGTGTTCGTTGATGGGTGCTATTGGCACGGATGTCCGACGCATGGGACGAAGCCCAGGACTAACGCCGACTACTGGATTCCAAAGATCGAACGGACCCGCCGACGCGACGAACTCAACGACGGCGTCCTTAGGCAGGCGGGCTGGGAGCCTATTCATGTATGGGAGCACGAGGCGGTTGTTGATGCAGCGGACCGTGTAGCGGCGGCAGTCCGGACTAGAACGACCCTTAACAGGCGGGCTGCCAACCGCCTTCTGTAGCCAGTACGCTACCAGCGGCAGTCGCTTGACCCAAACGTCCGTTCTGGTTATCCTCTCAGCGGCGCCCGCCCCAGTCCATCAGTAGAGGTCTTTCAAGCAAAGGTTGAAGTTCATCGATCTATTCGCGGGGCTCGGCGGCTTTCACCTCGCCTTAGAGTCGTTAGGCCACAGATGCGTTTTCGCATCTGAGGTGAATCCCGAACTGCGGAGCTTGTACGTCGAAAACTTTCAAGGTGCGCGGGACTACTTAGTGGGCGACATCACACTCAACCATGAATCGGTTCCTGAGCACGACATCCTCTGCGCAGGATTTCCGTGCCAGCCGTTTTCCAAATCTGGATTTCAGGACGGACACGCCGACACCCGTGGAACACTTTTTCACGACATAACGCTCATCCTTAAAAGGCACAAGCCAAGTTACGTCCTGCTCGAAAACGTTGGGAACTTCGAACAACACGATGGTGGTCGTACTTGGGCTGTCGCCAAGACAAAGCTGCAACGCCTGGGCTACACGGTGGTGGCTACTGAGCACGTTAAGAGCGGTGGTCGTGGCCTCCTGTCTCCACATCACCTCGGGTTTCCACATTCGCGAGAGCGCTTCTACGCCGTCTGTCGCCGCGGTCCAGTGTCAGTTGATGTATTGCCGGCTCCCGACCGCCATCGTCTGACTGATCTCTGGCCATTCCTTCAGTCTCCTAACGAATTGACCGACTTTGATCTGGCAGAAACGAAGCTGACTCAACAACAAGTGGCGTGCATCAACCACTGGAACAACTTACTCTGGGCGTTGCCCCTCGGAGCCGAGTTCCCGTCTTTTCCTCTATGGAGTGACGAGTTCGACGCAACGTATGCCTATACGAAGACCACTCCATTTAGAGCCCGCAAGGAAACCTTGCGCAAATGGACACGCTCTTTGGGCTCTACTGGCGGAATGACGAGACGCGAGATGATAGACCTGCTGCCTAGTTATGCTCGCGAAGAGGCGAGCCGGTTCCCGCACTGGAAGGTGCGATTCATCCAGCAGAATCGTGCGTGGTATCGCGCTCATCGCGCTTCGATGCCATCCGGCTGGCTGGCTACCACACGATCTTTCCCAGCATCCCTTCGCAAGATTGAGTGGAACTGCAAGGGCGAGAAACGTGACCTCTGGGAGCATGTACTGCAATTCCGGCCATCAGGACTACGAACGAAGCGTATGCAGAGCATCCCGGCTCTTGTGTCTCTCACCACGACACAAATCCCGATCATCGGTCCAGTGCGCCGGTACATTACCCGTGTGGAGGGACTAAGACTCCAAGGCTTTCCCGACACACACAGACTTCCAAGCGAACGCGATGCTGCATTTCACGCTCTTGGCAACGCGGTTCATGTCGACGTCGCAAGGTCAATTGCATCCCGGCTGCTTGGCCACCAACCAATACAGCTCACCCCTGCTTTGGAAGCAGGGCTTGCCGCCACGACGGTTTAGACATTCTGCGGCAGCGTCACAACCTCATCCGCCCTGAAGCCGGATTTCGGACGACCGATCGAGGGCTCAGGTTCGAACTGGCATGTCAGTGACACCACATTGCTAAGTTGCTATCGAACACTGGATCATTAGGCCCCGTGGCCCACACCCTGGCGACAAACAGGAGCTCTAAGAACGCAATGACCGTAACCGCAGCGGCGCAAAGCGCGCTATCACAGTTCGACACGGCCCGCGATGAAGAATGCGCCTTTACTGCCTTGAGCCCTCTTGTCACGGAAGGAGTGCGCGCATGAGCGTCAATCCAGATGCCCCACTCAGATCAATTGGCCTAATTGCGTCGTCGATCGCCGAGTCTCTTCAGATATCCGATTTGGCCTCAAACGATCCAACTTCATTCTGGAAGGATGTCGCCACTGCGCTCACCCAGACCTACGAAGGAGAAACCGCGGCAGACATAGCCAAGTGGCTAATTTTCGAGAAGTTCGATCGGGAGTGGGACCCCGACGAGGCCCTGGATGAGGAGACCGGCGTGCCAGCCATAAGTGCGTATGAAGAGATTCTCGACATCGCCAATCGATTGGAGCAACCCCGGCCGGACGACCAGGTGTCCCCGGAAAACGTTATCGCTGGCGACGAAGAGGAAGAAACGGGGTCAGACGCGCTTGCCGAGCTGTCTGAGGACATCGGATTTTCAACTGCCGACCTCGGACTCGAAACCGTCCTGTCTCAAATCCATCGTGGCAACTTGGTCATCAGCCCAGAGTGGCAGAGAAGCTACGTCTGGAAGTCAAAACGTAAGAAGAGATTCATTGAGTCGCTCTTGATCAACCTTCCTATCCCATCCATCCTGACTTGGCTTGACGCCAGATCTCAGAAGGAGTACGTCATCGACGGAAGGCAGCGGCTAGAGACCCTTGTTAGGTTCTGCAGCGCCCGCGAGCAACTTGAAGTACTTCAGATCGGCGAAAAGCCCTTCAAGACCTTCTCCTCGAAAGAGGCGCTGTGGGCTACCGGACGCCAGTTAAGCGAGGTTGCGAATAGACGATTCGATCAATTCCCGCAGAACTGGAAGGAGCGCCTTTACAGGCAGACCTTCCGTATCATCCGATTCAACCGGCTAACAAGGGGCCAACTTTACCAAGTATTCGAGCGATACAACACTGGAGGGGTTCAGCTCCAGGCTCAAGAGATACGGAATGCCGTGTTCCAGAACTCTTCTTTGCACAAGCACCTTTGGAACCTCGCCCGCGAATATGCGGACCCGAGACCTGCGCCGGACGCCGACATAGATCGCATATCACGGGACCTCCGCTCGCGTATGGACAGGAAAGCGGACCGATATGGCGTTTACTCTTTTATCGGCCGTGTAATGGCATTCACCTACTTTCAGGAGGGCCGGAGTCGTCCACCGCGCGGTTTGCAGCCTAACTACACAGCAACCGTTGCATCTGCAACGAACGATTTCATGGAGGATTACGAAGACCTCAGTTGGGAGGAATTGCGTGGTAATTGGATTCGGATGTATGACAAGACGATTGACTGGTATACGAGCGACCTAGCGTTGGCGCGCCCGACTGCGAGCAAGGTACCATTCCATGCATTCCTGGCAACGGTCCAACTTGCAACGACGCCACACCTCTTGAAGCATGTTGATGCGGGCCAAGTGACTGACGAGGCCGTTAGAACTGCTATCCGGAACTCCTGGCGCGACTTCGCCCTCAAGAATCCTGACTCCGACCAAACAGGCCGTGTCGGAATCGTTTTTGAGAAGCAGAACTCCACGCTCTTTTGGAGCGCACAGCGCCGGTGGCTACAGTTGCTACGTGACCAACTCGGCCTCAGAGATACAGTTTCAATCAGCCGGTAAATGAGGGCCCTGCTATACGAGAGCTCTCTCGGGCAGCCGGCCGGGCAACGTATCCCGAGATTAGGGGACTGGTGGGCTCGATACATTCGCGAGCTCAAGAGGACGCGTACCGGCCTGCGCGACGAGTCTCCCCAACTGCTTGAGTTGGCTGAATCCGTGCAGGACACTTTGGCTATACTGCCGGATCCGAATAACTGGGGAGAGAACCCTTCTCCGTTCAAAGGACTAATCGTAGGTTCCGTGCAAAGCGGCAAGACCACGAACATGATCGGCCTCACGGCAGCCGCTATCGACCAAGGATACCGAGTTATCGTCGTGCTGGCCGGACGGACAGAAGACCTCCGGAGGCAGACCAGCCTCCGATTCAATCGAGATCTGATGCGGCGATCAGACGAGATACCAGAGACCGGGGGGCTCACCACGCTAGGAACACCGCCAGGACCAGGTCCCTTTGGCGGATTTTCGTTGCCATATGCTGCCGACGCCGCGGACTACAGCCCTTTACTGACAGGCATGAGCCAGGCCCTCGCAAAGAACGAACCGTGCGTCCTGGTGGTCAAGAAGTGGCCCAAGTCCCTGAGTCATGTTGGATCGAAGGTTCTGGGGCCTCTATACGAACAGATCGGAATAGATGCGCTTCCAATACTGGTCCTCGACGACGAATGCGACGACGGATCCGTGCCTGGGCGCGGGGAGCCGAAAGACATACCCGGGTTGATTACAAGATTGTGGAGACGACCTGGACAGGAGTTACCTCGTGTCGCCTATGTTGGGTACACAGCAACCGCTGCTGCTTCGCTGCTTCAGGATCCTGAGTCGGAGCTCTTTCCATCACACTTCGCCCAGTTGCTTCGCTACCCGAGTCACGATGACTCGTCATTAACCTATCCCGTCGCGAATGCGGATGACCGATACACAGGTTCGTTCGCCTTCTACGAGCAGTTCGGCGGAACACCCAGTCTTGAGGACAACTTTCTCATTTGCCCTCTGGTAGGGGAGGACGAGGCAGAGCATGCCCCAGACGACAGCGAAAGTCTCGTCGAAGCGGTCATTGCGTACTTCGTGGCCGGGGCCTTTCGCCTTGCCCTCGATCCCAGCGCACGATTCGATGACCCCGAGCGCCTGCCTCCGACACACACCATGATCGTTCAGGCATCCAGTGCCCAACTTGATCACAAGAGGTTCGCCTACGCGATTCGCGATTGGTTCTTCGGCGAGGACGACGGTCAGGGAGTGGTTCGCTTCAATTGGGAGAAAGTTGGACCCGTATTCGCCAATGACGAACCTCGGTGGCATGCCTGGTATACGAGCTTTGCGTCGACCAGAACCAGGATCGAGCGTGAGGCTCCGCACAGACCGAACCTGCCTAATGCACCGATCACGTGGGTAGACGTGAAAGGCCGCCTCGTTGACGCTGTGAACAACGTAAAGCTGCGGGTTGTGAACTCCGACATCGAGATTGGGACATCACTAAGCTTCACACCCCCGCTGCGCCGCGATCGCCGACGAGGACTACCACAGGACGTCTTCACCATCGCGGTCGGAGGAGGAATCCTGTCCCGAGGGCTCACGATAGAAGGGCTGTGCATCTCGTACTACACACGCGATGTCGACCGCCCTCTTGAAGACGCCACAATGCAGATGAGCCGTTGGTTCGGGTACCGAGGCGAGCACTTAGAATTCTGCCGCCTCTTTACAACGATGTCTGGCTATTATCGGCTTCGAGCATTCCACGAAAACGATTTGCAACATCGGGCTCGCCTGGCGCTCCTGATGGAGAATCGCGAGCAGGTGGATAGAGCCCGCATCGCGCTGCGCACACTCCCAACAGCGCTGCTGACTGCGAAGATCGGCATTGGTAAGACCCACGACATTGCTTTCAGTCCGTATACGCACGTATTCAGCAACGTTGAAGTGGGAGACCTTGGTGGAGTTAATCAGGAGCTTGCATTGAGTCTGGTGCATGAGATTGAATCACGAAATGGAAAAGAAATAAAAGTCGGGGATGGGCATTCGCGAGGGATGATGTCCAGCCGCTGGTCTGCTACCGAGGTCGCGAACGTGCTTGACGCTTGGTCGTTGAGCCGCCACAACCCTGATCCAGCCGATTATCCTCACGCAGAGTACCATCGGCCGGCCGATACGCGACGTAGAGTCATACGCAGCAATGATCCCCGTAACGACCCCTACCTCGTTGCGGCATATCTGCGTTGGTGGGCAGCCAATTCAAGTGAGGGACAGCCACCCTCGTTCAACGTAGGCGTCACGTACGGACTACTGCGTGACAACGCAGATCCGTATACGTTTCCCTTGCTAAACCGGACGATCACACGGGACGGGGCCCTGGATGGAGGCTGGGGGGGCGAAGACAAGGTGATTGATAGCCCCCCTACTGAACTCATCGATGCCGCGGGCGATCGAAGAAAGGGAGCAGACGGACTCTTGCTAATGCACGTGGTTCATGCCGCGGCAAAGGGCCGAAGTGGCAAAGGGCACGTTAGGGCATTGCACACGATCTCATTCGGCATTGCCGTCCCGGCTGGGGGCCGTCCGTTTGCAGTCGTGGTGAACTATGACCGGGGATAGCGTTGAGCTCAAACCAAGCGTGGCCTCCATTACGGACCAGCTCGAGGCCGCGAATCCTCCGCATGGCAATGAGTGGGATTTGCGGACCGTGGTCGAACGGCGACTCCACATCAGTCGTACAGCCACCGACCGACCGGTGGTATTCATCGAAGGTGATGATGCTTCGTTCGGGAACTACAGCAGATTCCCGGGGGCGCGGCACATTCGAGCGAAGGATATGGACACTGGCAGAGGGTTTGAAAGTCTCCAGTTATCAGCGCCTCCCGATTCGCTTGGCGGCGCCAAGGCGTTGGCGCACATCGTTTACGAGATGGCGACCTTCCTTCACAAGAACCCCAACGCAAGTAACGAGGAACTGCTTCTTGCAGTCCGTTGGGTGCTTGGGTTGCTGGGAACCGAGAAGGACATCCTGACTCTTCAGGGGCAACTAGGCCTTGCAGGCGAGTGTCGCCTTCTACGTGAACTCCTTGATTTGGGACTTAAAGAGGGCGTCGGCGCTGCCACAGTGTTGGAGAGATGGGTCGACGCTGAACGGGACTTCGCGGCTCGAGGAATCAGCATTGAGGTCAAGACAACCGCCCAGAACACGCGTGTCCACCATATCGATTCCATCAGTCAATTAGAGCCATCATCGGGTGGCGAGAACGTCTATCTGTATTCGATTGGAATAAAGGCAGACCTTCTCCATGACCGCAAGTTGACTGCATACGTGGATGACGTTGTCCGTATCCTTCTTACGCCGCAGGGCCAGCCAGACTCTCAGGCCCGAGCGCGTTTCTCCGAAAAGCTTGCAACTCGGGGTTACCTCGATGCCCATCGAGCCCTGTACGAGGTAGGGCCCGGGTTAATGATTAACGGCTCCCTACCGGCACGTCTCTACCAAGCAAGCGACCTGGACTACTTGCATCTTAGCAGCTTCAAGAACGAGAGCCTTCCGTCAATGGTTCGCAACATCGGCTATGACCTGGAGGTACCAGATGGCCTGGCGCAAGGCGTAGATGAGCAGGCCGTCTTCCATAGCCTGATTTCGTCGCCCTCCATCTGATGAGCGGTGGCGGGTCAGTTCGATGTCCTGTTTGAGCCCATCGCCGATTACTACTGGACGGCAGACGACTCCCGGTTCAGCCGTTCCCTAAATTAATCGGCATTAGAAGGAACCACATGGTCGCTGAGCGAGGCGATTTGATGAGGCGGCCGTTAGCAGCGATTGCTTGATAGGCGCGCGTCTGATTACCAGTCAGCAAAGGGCCCGGGCCAGATGTTCACGATCCTATCGGCTAATGCCCGACCTCTCTGTGATATTGAGGTCTCATCAAAAGAATCTGGATAGGAACTGATTAGTTGGCTATTGATAAGCAACGTACTCTTAAGGTTCAGGAGGGGTTGTTTGTGCCTCGACGCCTTGTTGGACATGCTGCTATTCAAGCGGCCCCTAGTTAGGGTCAGGTTACCCAGTAGATGGATAGCGCGAGCCCGCTCGAGTTGGGCATCCTCTCCGCCAAGATCGGCAGGGAGGGGCCACTTATCTTTAACCCAGCCCTGGGGAATGATGTGCTCGACGCTGAGTTTCCTCGAGAGCTTCTCGTCTTCGGAGTCCGCAGGGAGGTCTAGTTCATCCGCTCTCAAGATCATCGCCACTCGTCCCGGCCGCATCCGCCCATACAGCGGCTGTGACACCAGCTCGATCTCAATCTCATCGTCCGTCGGCCATTTATTGGTCGCACCGTTGTAGGCTCGAAAGTGGTCTAGGAGTGCATCATCCGCTGTGGCTGGCTGGGCTTCAATGCGGCTGAGCCACTCGACCACGAACTTGTTGTAGCTCTTGGATGTCCAGCCCATGATGGCTCGTCGTACCAACCAACTCTCAATAATTTGGAGGCGCGGCGTCGTTTGGTCGGAGAAATCGATGTGTCCACGAACAGGCGCAAGACAGCTGGATAGACAACGCTCGTGTCCAACTGATCGAGGCTGGCAACAAACTCCCCCTCGACGGTTCCAGTCTTGAAGTCATCAAACGACCGGTAGGTACGGGAGTCTCGGCACAGTGTTCGTATGAGTGGCTCGATCTCTTTGCCGAGGATTCTTGCCGAGTTCGCCGTTGCGGAATGCCTGGAATAGCCGCGATGCGTTCACGATCTCGCCTTCTCTCATTGCAAGCCAGTGCATCAGAAAGAGGTCACCGGCAGCACGAGTTAGCCGGCCCTGGCGGCGATCCCGCCTCCAGTACACCTCATCGAGCTCAGGCTTCCAGACTTCCTCGTAGAGTTCATCGGTCGGGATGCCCTTGCGTTGAGCCTCGTGAAACACCGCATTCTTGACCAGATCTAAGGCCTGCAGCGGGGTGCCCCGGGCATTCAAGGTCTCGAAAATGACCTGAGGATTGTCTGGTTGTTCAAGGGTTATCGATACGATCCGCACTTGATCTGTGAGTGCGGCACGCAATCGAGTCATGGCCGCAGCTTTGTCCTGTATATCGGGATCGTCGAGCCAGGTATTGATCGCAGCCTCGAAAAACGCGTGAGCCTCCTGAATGGTGTTGTGATGGTCGTCAGGAGCATGTCCGTCCGAGGCAGCATCTAAGGCCGCGCGAAAGGCGGCGCGATTCTGGTTTGTGGGCCAGACTTTGAACGCACGCTCGCCAGTGGCCCTCTTCGGGTCATTGTGAGTCAAGTCAACCAGGATTTCAGCGTCTTGTTCGAAACCTCGCGTGCGCGCAACCCGAGCAGCCGCCGACAAGAGAAGCTGTAGAGTCGTGAGCCGCTGCTGACCATCGATGACCGTGAATTCAGGAATCTCCCCGGGAATCGGAGTTTCATGCTGAAGGACGATCGCGCCCATAAAGTGATCCACGTAATGGCCAGTCCGAACACCTAGGTTGTCTACCAGGCTCACGAGGTCATCCCAAAGCGGCTGCCACTGATCCTTCTCGTTCCAAACATATGGCCGTTGGTATAGGGGCACGACATAGCGAACGGCCGTCTCGAACAGTTCGTTAACAGTTCGGGGCTCGGACTTCAATTCGCGACTCCTGTTGAATGTGGCAGATGCCAGAGGCGGGGGTGAAAGGCAGTCTGAGGTCAGACTCCGGAGATGTTCGATCGCTCGTGCATCCTCCCGATTGGCTTTCGGCGCCATGTTAGCTGGGAGAGGCTGTCACGCTAACGGACGCGGGCATGTGCGTCGCACCAACTTCAAACCTCAGAAGCGCATGGCGCTGTCTGAGTTGGAAGCTGACGACCACAGGTTTGCGCGCACAATAGGAGATACATGGGGCTCTCAGAGAACGGTCATCGCCTCATTGACGAGTGCCAACAGCATTTGCTCCGGGTTATGAGGACGATTGCTGATTGCGAGCCTGGGAGCCGGGGTGCGGGATCGGTCGAAATTGAGCGAAAAGCCGGTTTCGATCTTTCACTGCAGGGACAAGACAATTGGTTAACCTGGTCGCTCCTCCGTCAAATGGCTCGTGATGGCATGATCGACTTGGTCCGGGGCGGGCGCTCCCGGTACCGACTTCCCCCGAGCCAATGAGTTACTGGCTTATCGATGGCGCAGTTTCTATGCCACGCCTTCACGACACCACGAGGAGCAGGCCATGTTTTCAATAGACGCGACTTCGATCGGATCTTGAAGCATCAAGGCGAAGTCTTCACCCAGGTCAGGGGTGGCAAGTTCGGATATGTGGTTGATGGCGAGATGGTGACTCTCGATAGAACCAACCAAAGACTTTAAAAGCCGTCGTCGGCCGCGCTTTGGAACGGTGCCCTTTGTCAGGTCCAGCGAACTGCAAGACCTCCGCGGACGTTCGTATCTGTACGCGATCCTCTGCGATCCCCGAATCGACGCCTGCGCATAAGCCCAGGGCCTCGCCCGACCGGCTCAACTAGGCTTCAGTGGCCTGTGACCCTGGCGGAGTGGCAGCCTCAGGGGATTGTGGCAATCCATAGGCCCCCGTTAGGCGGCGCTGTCGGTCCGGCGGCGTGGGCGGCGGCGGCGTTCGCGGCGGGCGAGGGCGTCGGCGGTTGGTTCCAGCTCCACTTCCAGGCCTTCCAGCAGGCTTCCGTAGCTCGCGCTGACCACCGCTGCGGTCAGCATTCCGATCACCGCTGACAGCAGTCCAAAGATCAGCGCCGCGGCTGGGATCACCAGGAACCATCCGTCCTGGAGCGTCTGCAGCAGGCCGATACGGTCCCCGAATGGCAGCAGCGCCTGGTCGATGCCGGTCGTGAAGCTCAGGGTCCGCATCCAATCGAGCATCGCCCCCGAGCCGAACGTGATCACCGCGCCCAACACCGCGCCGATGAACAGGCCCGGCACAAAGCCCGCCCACGCGCCCGTCAGCAGCGCCGGCCGGAGCGGCACGGTTCTGATTCGGAAATGCTGCGTACGGTCGCTCATCACGAAACCTCCAGCTCGAGGTGGTGTACGGCCAGGCGCCGGCGGCGCAGCCACACCAATCCATAAACGATCGCAACGAGCAAAACGATCGGGACAATCAGCGCATACGCCACGTAGAGAGTCAGGTGGTTGGCTTCAAGTGCCGGTGCCGACGCACC
>Ga0137377_10002333_pt1 | contig 14080 bp, 15 predicted proteins | sample SagtaG_22_FD_104815 | JGI IMG/M metagenome (GOLD analysis project Ga0137377, IMG submission 104815) | Vadose zone soil microbial communities from Sagehorn Ranch, Mendocino, California, USA - Sage2_L_40_16 metaG | ecosystem: Environmental > Terrestrial > Soil > Vadose zone | place: USA... | reverse complement strand
TTTCTGTTTTCATTTATAACGATATATCGTTATCTGTACATACCAACAATACGATATATCGTTATTATTCCCAAATGTGAGGCGAATATTTTGTAGCCAGGGAGATTTGCCTATTTCGCTCTGACAGAGGTGATACTTTTGCGTCAAACAGGCTAATTTACTACTCAATCATCCTTGCTCTCTGAATAACCTGCCCCAGAATGCGTATCCCAGCATCGATATCATCGGGGGCGGCACAACTATAGGCAAGGCGCAGATGATGTTCGCCATCGACAGGATTCACGAAGAATCCCTCACCTGCCGCCAGCGCTACCCCTTCTGAGAGCGCCAGGCGCTTGACATCCTGCGCAAAGACATCTTGCGGCAAAGCGAGCCAGATGAAGAAGCCTCCGGCGGGGTGCGTCCACCTCACACCGGCAGGCATGTGCTTGTCCAGGGCCGCTAGCGCGACGTCACGGCGCATTTTGTAGAGGGATCGCACGTGCGAAATGTGCTCCTCCCAATAGCCGCTCCGGCAGTACTCGGCAACGATGTGTGCCGCGAAAGGGTTCGCGCCACCTCCCATTTGCGTCGTCCCGCAGTTGACACAGCGTTGGATGGCCTCCTCGGAACCGACCAGCCATCCAAGCCGTAGTCCGGGCGCGAGCGTTTTCGAGAAACTGCCGATGCTCATTACCCCGTTGCCGTCCGCCAGCGCATAGAAGCTGGCAGGCACCGCTCCCTCAAAAGAGAGGTCACGATAGACATCATCCTCCACAATCAAGAAGCCATATTGGCGAGCCAGCGTGATGATCTCGAGGCGCCGCGCTTCAGGCAACGTGCAGCCCGTCGGGTTGTGATAGTTCGGAATGGTATAGAGGAAGCTGGGTATTTTGCCATTCGCGTGAAGCTGTGCCACCCGTTTTGCTAACTCGTCCGGGATGAGACCATTTTCATCAGTAGGGATTGAATACAACTCGATCCGGTAATCTCGAAAAATGTGCAAGGCATCCACGTAGCTCGGCGCCTCGACCAGCACCACTCCTCCCGGTTTGGCGTACAGCCGCGCGAGCATATCTACGGCGTGCGTCGAGCCTGCCACTACCATCAGGTTGGCAGGTGAAATGGAGATGCCCTGTTCTCGCTGAATCTTTTCTACGAGAAAATCGATCAGGCTTCGCGTTCCCTGCTCTGGACCGTATTGGAGCGCCGTAATGCATTGAGGAGAGCTAACCACGCTCAGCATGACGTTGCCCAGTTCGGGCGTAAGAAGCGTCGTCGGGTCGGGATGGCCAAGCAGCAGTGAAATCGTATTGTGTGCCATGCCCTGAGGTAAATCGTTTGAACTCACAGGTGTTCTCCTTTATTGTAACAAACAGGCTCGGATTAAGACTACTTCATACAGAGGTCGTACTTCAACTACTATCACAACTATCTTGTGGATGCGAGGGTATCATGCCTGATGTCTCATTCGTTGGATTGCTCATCGTCGCCATCGTTGCATTCCTGGCGCCGCTCCTACTCGGCCTCTCGCCAGCACGCCGTCTTCCCTCGGTGGTAGTGGAAATCGTGGCGGGCATCATCATCGGCCCATCCGTCCTCGGTTGGGTCAAGGTCGATCTGCCAATTTCGATCCTCTCGGTGTTTGGACTGGCCTTCCTCCTCTTCCTCGCCGGTTTAGAAGTCGAGCTTGAGCGCTTACGAGGACGCCTGTTGCTATACGTTAGCCTCGCTTTCCTGGCTTCATAGCGAACCCATCTCAACGCCTGCACAGGAGCAAACCTGATACTTTCCTATTTATTTTCTCAAACCCTACAAAATGAGTTATACAGCCTTACACAGGTCTCTTCCTCTACCGGGAAGGATGCCTGTGCTTGCACATAGAAAGGACATGAAAATGCAGCCAGAAAATGTTATGAGCGTCGTCTCCGTCAATGTCGGCCTTCCACGCGAAGTAGTGTGGGAAGGCAAAACGGTATTGACTTCGATCTTTAAGGAACCCGTTGCAGGCCGCGTCGCCGTGCGGCGGCTCAACCTCGATGGTGATCGCCAGGCCGACCTGACGCTTCATGGGGGTAAGAACAAGGCGATCTATGCATACCCATCCGAGTACTACTCGTACTGGCGCGCGGAATTTCCCAACATGCATCTCCCCTGGTCAATGTTCGGTGAGAATCTCACGCTGGCAGGTTTGGTGGACGACACCGTGCATATCGGCGACCGCTTTCGCGTCGGCTCCGCAATTTTGACTGTGACCCAGCCACGCCTGCCCTGCTACAAACTTGGAATCAAATTTGGACGCGACGACATCCTGAAGCGTTTTCTCGATAGCGGCCTGACCGGATTCTACTTCGCAGTTCTGGAGGAGGGCGAAGTGGCAGCCGGAGATCCCATCACGCTTCTCGAACGCGACGAACACGAGATAAAGGTATCGGAGATCACGCGCCTCTACAAGAGTGATAAGCACAACCTGGAACTATTGCAGCGTGCGGTACGGGTGCCGGCGCTGCCCGAAGGCTGGCGCAGGCAATTCCGGCAGCGCATCGCTAAGATCACCAGCCGGAGCTAGCGTGAGGAGACAGAAATGGCCCCCTACTTCAAATACCGACTGACAAAAAGGTCAGCATAATAATTTTCCCAACGAGCACCGGGGGCCTCGCTCAACTGTTGTTTATCCGCCAGCACCAGCAAGTAAATCAAGTCGCTTTTCAGCAATGTTGCATCGAGCAACTTGTCAAAGCCGTTTTCCAGGAGGTGGCCTGAGTACCAGATCGACCAATCTGGATCGACCCCATCGGTTTCTTTATAGGCTACGTGATGATCCTCAGCCGTTTGATGCAGCAGGGCCGCGATTTTTTCCTTGCGCTGCTTTCTTTCTTCTTCGTTGATGCTCATATCATCCTCTTTCCTCTATGGTATGGGAGAGAAGCAAACAGTATATTCTGCCCCACAGTGTGGTGAAGCATTCCTGCATCTGTCGCAAGCGACGAAAACGTCGCTCAATGATATGGTCTTGAAACAGATCAATTTGTTACTGCATCTGAGAGAAATCCCTCAAATTGAAAAGATGAAATTACCGCAACTCCCGTTTTAGGAGCTTGTAAAATGGCTCTCTAGCCTCCTTCTCATACCAGGGATGATGCCCACAGCGCGTTAAGAGGTAAAAGCGGAAGTCCTTGACCACTCGAGAGAGCGGGATGGCGATGCCCTCGGCAGGGTGGGGGTCGTAGTCTCCGTGGATTGCCACCACCGGACATTGTATACGTCTCCCCATTGCTACCAGCTCCCCACTCTTTCTCAGTTCCTGAGCATCGTTCCAGACGCTATCGAAGAGCGCAAACTCGCATTCGATGACTTCATTTGTATGGGGCATGGGATCAAAGGAGTCTGCCTCAGAAATAATCTCCCCGAGTTGTGCAAAGGTAGCATTCTTATCGCTATTCGCTGGATCATCCAACGCGCCCATCAGCGCATCTAGCCGCGCTCTTGCTTCCTCGGTTAAGCGGCTCAAGCGTGTTTCCATGATGGTGGCAGCGTATTGCTCCTCAAAGACACCGCTACTGACCATGATGAGCTTTTTGACAAGGGACGGGTTTTGAGCAGCAAATACATAACTCAGCATGGCTCCCCAGGAGTAGCCGATTAGGGTGATAGGAAGTTGACCGTTCTCCATCACTACGCTTCGTAATTCCTCCACCTGCGCCTGGAGTGTAACCTGCGTTTGGAGCGGCTCCAACACCCCGCACAATGAAGCAAGCTCCCTTGCCACAGGGGCCATTTCTCCCGGCGCACCAGGTCCGCCGTGAATGACAGCTACTTGATACGGGGGAGTTCCGTAGGTTCTGAGATTATTCATAAGCTCCAGGTTGCCCTAATGCATAAATCAATACATCCAGATAGTGTCACTACCACTATAGAACGAAAGTCCATACCAGTCAAGAAAACTGTTTAGTTTACAAAGCAAAGTTTGCAGAAAAGGACTACCGGTGAAACAAACCCATCACCTTTCCCCTCTAACAGACACTCCACTTTTTCGTGGAGCTATAAGTCTGGAGGTTCCTCTGAAACAAACATCTCTCGTATACAAGGCGATTGTCCTGCTAATAGTGGTTGTTCCACTGCTTGCTACCGCACTTGCTATCGGCCTGCTCTGGCAGCGTGCCGTTCACTGGTCTGACGTTATTCTTTTAGTCACGATGTACACACTGGTGGCCTTTGGTGTTACCGTTGGTTTCCATCGTATGCTGACCCATCGTAGTTTCCGACCACATCCCGTCGTCAAGTTGGTCTTGCTCATTCTCGGCTCCATGTCGCTGGAAGGGTCTGCGCTTGATTGGGCGGCGACCCACATAAAGCATCACGCCCAGTCTGACCGCGAGGGCGATCCACATAGTCCTGTCGAGGGCTTTTTTCATGCACATATTGGCTGGCTTTTCAGCGGTGACCAGCCTGACCCCAATGTGTACTGCCGCAACCTGGTCAATGATCGAATGATTGTTTTTGTCAGTCGCACATTCCCGCTCTGGTCAATACTCGCGTTCGCTATTCCCTTCGCCATAGGTGGTTGGAGCGGCTTGCTCTGGGGCGGCCTGGTGCGAGTTTTCCTCACCCACCATGTCACCTGGAGCGTTAACTCAGTCTGTCACACTTTTGGCAAGCGTGAATTTGAGACGAATGACAAGAGCCGCAATGAATGGGTTGTCGGATTGCTGGGTTTTGGAGAGGGTTGGCATAATAATCACCATGCATTCCCGCGTTCAGCATTTCACGGGCTGCACTGGTGGCAGTTCGATGTTTCTGGCTACCTGATCTGGACACTCGAACGTTTTGGACTTGCGCGTGAAGTGTATCGCGTCTCACCAGCGCTACGCGCGCGTCGTTTAGCTCGCCAGGCAGCTTTACACTTAAAAGATGAAGTTGCTTAACGCCTGATTGAAGATAAGATCATCAATAAACCGTAGCCCACACGCCTGATGCCCACCAGGGGCATCACTACATCTCAACCAGCCCCCTCCCCTCAGCGTGTCTCCGGTGGGGGTGGAGGTGGATGGGCCAGTCCAAATGTAGTGATGCCCCTGGTGGGCATCAGGCGCAAGGTGTTCTTCAAAAAGTGTCGGGCAGAGAGCATCCACACCTCGGTATTGCGAAATATCGCGACGCTTGAATAAACTCCGACATGAAATCAGTACCCAAAAACAGAGCTATCTGCTATACTACAATCCTGCTTGTACACCGGATGCAAAGTAAAACTCAATCGTCATAGGTGTATATGATCTGACTCTGGCCAATTTTCCTCACTATGAGGCACGTAGTACGTTCGGGTCTTGAGATCAAAGGGGAAATACCATGGGATTATTCGTCATTATACTCATTTTCGTTCTACTCATTTTCATCGGCGTCTACTTCAGTGTGCGTCTCTATACGCAGGGTGCGCTGGGACGCGGACCTTTCAAGCGCATCCGGCGGGTTCGCACCATTAGACCTACACCTGCTGGGCCTGTGGTCGAAGAGACAGTTGAAGAGGAAATCGAAGAGGCAGCGCCCAACGAAGAGGAGGTCTAGCGTGCATGTTGGGCTTGGACGAACTCCTTGACAATTAGCGATATATCGTTATAATAATAAGCAGATACGATATATCGCTAACGATGCCGAAAAGGATTACCTGACATGTATGCAAGCCGTTTTGCCTGTAGATTTCAGCCTTAATACCATTGACAATGCCTTCGTCCCGTATTATAATTAGGTTGCCTAATAAATTAGTTACCAAATAATTTGTCAACCTATGTAATAAAGGAGGAAAGCAAATGCAAGGGCCTATCGACCCAACTATGCTGAATCTTATGAGGGCCTTTGAGCAATTCCACAAGGCCGAATGGCATGAACGAAGCGTTGCCGGCTGTAAACCGAGCGAAATCCGAGTTTTGTTCTGCATCAAACGCGGGGCGAATCCCAATACCCACGCAATGAATGTGTCGGAGATCAGCAAGTACCTTCACGTGACCTCGCCGAGCATTACCCAACTGCTGAAAAGTCTCGAAGCGAATGACCTGGTCGAACGGAGCATCGACCCGGCCGATCGGCGTTCCATCGACGTCAGGCTGACGGAGAAAGGCGAAATGGTTATCCAGCAGGCCTGGCAGGGTTTTTCAGCCTCTCTTCAGGGCTTGATTGAGTACCTGGGAGAGGAGCAGAGCAATCAGCTTGCCGAGCTTTTGTCAAAAGCGTTTCGCTACTTCAATGAGAAAGCAGACAGGATGAATCACTCACACCAGCGTGAAGCAGCCACAATGGAATGGAGATGAAAAAGTATGATTAAATTGCTACGGTTCATGAAACCGTATCGCATGATTCTTGTTCTTGTGCTGGTGCTGGCCTTCGCGCAATCCATGGCCAACCTGTACCTGCCAACGTTGATGGCGGATATTGTGGATAAAGGGATTGCGCAAAACGACATCGGATACATCTGGAGAACCGGCGGCCTGATGCTGCTGGTGACCATCGGTGGCGTCATCTGTGCCATCATCGGCAGTTTCTATGCCGCCAGAGTCGCGACCGGCTTTGGCAAAATCATACGCGCCCAAATTTTCAACCGTGTGGCAAAGTTTTCGTTGCACGAGTTTGATAAGATGAGCACGGCCTCGCTGATTACGCGCACGACCAACGATACGACGCAGGTGCAGCAGGTGTGGATCGTTATCCTGGGCTTTATGATTACCGCGCCCATGATGATGATTGGCGGCATTATTCTAGCGATTGCCCAGGATGCCACGCTCTCCTGGATTCTGGTGGTGGTCATTCCGATACTGGTCGCCGCCATTGTAATAATCATGAGGAAGGCCATCCCGCTCTTCCGCGTCATGCAGGTGAAACTTGATAAACTCAATCTCATCCTGGACGAGGGCCTGAGTGGGGTGCGCGTCATCCGCGCGTTCGACCGCATGAGGTACGAAGAGCGGCGCTTTGACGAGGCCAACCTCGATCTGACCGACGTGGCGATTCGCGTCAACAGGATCACTGCCTGGCTCATGCCGATTATGATGCTGGTCCTGAACATCTCAAGCGTCGCTATTCTCTGGTTCGGCGCTATTCGCATCAACAATAACCAGATGCAGGTCGGCGCGCTCATTGCATTCCTGCAATACGCCATGCAGATTTTGTTCGGGCTGCTGATGGTCTCGATGTTGTTTATCATGCTCCCGCGCGCCGCGGCCTCCGCAGATCGCATTAACGAAGTGCTGGTGATGGAGCCTGAAATCGAAGATGCCGAGCAGGTGAAACAGGCCGACGAGATCAAAGGGTACGTCGAGTTCCAGGATGTCACCTTCAGCTATCCCGGCGCAGAAGAGCCTGCCCTCAACAACATTTCCTTCAGCGCCAGGCCAGGCGAGGTTACTGCCATCATCGGCGGTACCGGCGCGGGCAAATCGACGCTGGTCAGCCTGATCCCGCGCTTTTACGATATCGATAGCGGCCACATCCTGGTGGACGGCGTCGATGTGCGCGAGATGGCGCAGAAGGATCTGCGCGCGAAAATCGGCTTTGTGCCGCAAAAGGCCGTGCTCTTCTCAGGCACGATTGCCGAGAATATCCGCTATGGTAAGGAAGATGCCTCGGACGAAGAGGTGCACTACGCGGCTGAGGTCGCGCAGGCCACAGAGTTTATCTCGGAGATGAAAGACGGCTATGATTCCGCGATCGCCCAGGGCGGTACGAACGTCTCTGGCGGACAGAAGCAGCGTCTCTCGATCGCACGCGCCCTTGTGAGAAATCCGGAAATCTACGTGTTCGACGACACTTTCTCGGCCCTTGACTTTAAAACCGACGCCCAGCTGCGAGCGGCGCTCAAACGCGAAACACTTGATTCTACGGTGCTCATTGTGGCCCAGCGGGTCAGCACGGTGATGGACGCGGATCAGATTATCGTCTTAGATGAGGGGCGTATCGCAGGTATTGGCACCCATCGAGCATTGATGAGGAGCAGTGAGGTCTATCGTGAGATTGTTACCTCGCAGCTTTCAATGGAAGAAATCGCGGAGGAAATAGCATGAGTGAAGAGCGTACAACAGCACGACGACCCGGCCAGGATGGGGCGCAGGGTGGCCCTATGGGCAGAGGTGGATGGGGCGCAATGGGCAGGCCGGTCGAAAAGCCAAAGGATTTCAAGAAGACGGCGACGCGGCTGCTCGGCTACTTCATACCGCAGAAGTATCGCCTGTTGATCGTACTCGGTGCGGCGATCATCGGCACGGTATTCAACATCGTCGGCCCGAAGATCCTGGGTTTAGCGACCACCAAACTCTTTGAGGGTCTCATAGCCAAATACCAGGCGTTTATGCATCACCTGCCCGCGCCAGGCATCGATTTCAACTATATTGCGACGGTCCTGCTGATCCTGCTCGGCTTGTATATCATCAGCGCCGTCTTCACATATATTCAACAATATGTGATGGCAGGAGTGGCGCAAAAAACTGTCTACCGGCTGCGCAGGGAAGTGGATGAGAAACTGTCGCGCCTGCCGCTGAAGTTTTTTGACTCGCGCACGCATGGAGAAATCCTCAGCCGCGTCGTCAACGACATGGATAATATCAGTACCACCTTGCAGCAGAGTCTCACACAGTTGATCACTTCCGCGGTCACGCTGCTTGGCGTGATCGTGTTGATGCTGACCATCAGCCCGATTCTGAGCCTGGTGGTGGTGCTTACCTTGCCGCTCAGCCTGGTCGTCACCATAGGCATCGCGAAGCGCTCGCAAAATAACTTCAGGAAACAGCAACGAGCGCTTGGACACCTCAACGGCCACGTCGAGGAGATGTATACCGGCCACAAGATCGTCAAAGCCTTCGGGCACGAGGACAGGTCCCTCGCCCAATTTACGGAGTTAAACGAGAATCTCTATAATGCAGGCTGGCGGGCGCAGTTCGCTTCGGGCATCATTATGCCCTTGATGCGTTTCATCGGCAACCTCGGCTATGTCTTCGTGGCCGTGGTCGGCGGTATCATGGTCACCAATGGAGCCATTGCCATTGGAGATGTGCAGGCGTTCATCCAATACGCACAGCAGTTTACCCAGCCGATCACCATGCTGGCCAATTTTGCCAACGTGATTCAATCGACGATGGCCTCGGCTGAGCGTATCTTTGAACTGCTCGATGAGCAGGAGGAGATACCAGAGGTTATAGACGCAACAGCCATTGAGGCTCCGCAGGGCGCAGTCCAGTTCGAGCACGTCAAGTTTGGCTATAAACCAGACGTTGTGCTGATGGAGGACATGAATATCGATGTCCAGCCTGGGCAGATGATCGCAATTGTCGGCCCGACCGGCGCCGGTAAGACGACCCTGGTCAACCTGCTGATGCGCTTCTATGAAGTCAACGGCGGCCAGATTATGGTGGACGGCGTAGACATTACGCAGATCAAACGCGGGGCGCTGCGCCGCACCTTCGGCATGGTGCTCCAGGATACCTGGCTCTTCAACGGAACCATTCGCGACAATATCGCTTATGGCCGCGAGGACGCCACTGACGAAGAGATTATCCGCGCTGCCAGAGCAGCCAATGCCGACCACTTCATTCGCACGCTGCCGGAGGGCTATAACACCGTTCTGAACGAGGAGGCGACCAACATCTCGCAGGGTCAAAAGCAGTTGTTGACCATCGCCCGCGCCTTCCTGGCCGACCCAGAGATCCTGATCCTGGATGAAGCGACCAGCAGCGTCGATACCCGCACGGAGATTCAGATCCAGAAGGCGATGGCCGAGCTGATGAGGGGCAGGACGAACTTCGTAATTGCTCACCGCCTCTCCACCATCCGCGACGCGGACCTGATCCTGGTCATGAATCACGGCACCATCGTAGAAAAGGGAACCCACGAGGAGCTGCTCGCGAAGCACGGCTTCTACGCCGATCTGTACAACAGCCAGTTTACTGGTAGAGTGCTGCAGGAGGAGGCTGTGTAGGCTCAAACCTGACGCCCACAAGAGGCGTCAACATCTCGCTTGGCCCCCACCCCTCTTCCCCAGCGGGAGAGAGGGGTGGGGTATTCTCATGTGTAGGGATACCCCTTGTGGGCATCCGGCCTACATTTCGCTTGGCTCCCACTCCTTCCCTCACCAAAATCTTGCACACTGACGATGGCCTTCTGTCCATCTCTTCCTACCCGCACCATCACTGTATCAGCCTGAGGAGAATACTTGATGGCATTGGTGAGCAGGTTAACAAGCACTTTACAGCCTTCAGGCAAATGGAACAACCGGCCCCTACTCCTTTGCCAGCAGCGTATACTCCTCATCGAACTGCCAATCGTCCAACGCCTCCAGCTCAACGTCAAGATGGGGATGCAAGGGGTCAATGTATTTGACGAGGTGGATGGTGACGATACGATTGTCGTTGATGCCCAGGCCCTCACACAGCGCATCCTGCGTGATCTTGAGACCTCCATCCAGGTCGCGTTTGAGCGGCGTTTCAAAGTAGAAGGCGAGCATGAGCGCGAGATAGTCCTGGCGTAAATGCGCGCGCAATGTTTCGCCAATTTTCCCCTCCCGTTCAAGCGCGGCCAGCTTCTGCCGCACCTGCTGCTTGAACCGCCTTGCCACAACCGTACTCACCCGCAGCCCATTCACAGTTGCATACTGCTCGTTGATGCTGGGAGGGATGGGGAGGGTGAGACGTAGTATGTGTTGTCGTTTCGGCATATTACCCTCCTCCGTGTTGAATATGAGTTCTAATCTTCCAGCGTTATTGTAACATACGATAGAGGGAAGATGGTACAGTGTGGACAGGGAGAGGATGGGCTTTTGGTCATGTCAGTATACTAATCCAAGAAAGACCTTTTACCGTAAAGTTCATATGGGTAAGAGACGCTTGCCCTCATTTTGACAAACATAAAAGGAGACCATCTCATGTCAACCGAAGACAACAAGGCGCTCGTTCAAAAATGGGTGGATGAAGTGCTCAATACACGAGACGTATCCGAGCAAAGCCCGGCATACCAGCTGGTCGCCGAGAATTTCGTCGGCCACTTCCCAGGCCAGCCACCCATCGAAGGTCTGGAAGTCTACCGGCAATTCGGCTCGATGTACTTCAGCGCCTTCCCCGATTTGCAGATCACCCCGTAGACCTGGTCGCTGAAGGAGATAAGGTCACGATGCGTTACGGCTGGCGTGGCACGCACAAAGGCGAGTTAATGGGCATTCCTGCCACCGGCAAACAGGTAACGACATCAGGCATTAGCATCTTACGCGTTGCCAATGGCAAGATTGCCGAACAGTGGGACAGTTTCGATAACCTCGGCATGCTGCAACAAATCGGCGTGATCCCCACGATGGGGTAAGTATTGCCTCTGAAGCAGTTTTCAGAAAATGGAGAACTCGGCAGTTAGCTGCTGCCGAGTTCTTGTTATTTTTGGTACTATAGTCTTGAATGGCCTGCAAGTTTTTGAATAACAAAATACCCCTCCCTGTAACTCCCTCCGTTCCCCAATCGTATGAATATGGTAACGTAAGCATACTCTATAATGGACAAATTGTTTGTTAATCCTGAGAAAGTGCATGAGGGGCTATGTCTGTACAACAATCTGATCATTCTCTCACCCAAAAACAGTCTATCACATTCGCGGCTATCACTGTTTGTGGCATCGCAGCCCTATTGCTGGGACTTGCCTTGATCATCTTCGCGCACTATCACGAACGCGCTTATGTATTTCTGGGCCTGGGCGCAGCAGGCTTCATCGGCGGGCTTGCCGGGATCGTCGGGGCAGGGTCGAAGGTCAAAGCGGCGCTGAGCTATGGTGTGATTGCGCTGGGCATGATGGGTATCATCGTCGGCCTCAACTACCTGACGAATAGCTATGGCCCGCATCCGAACCAAACACGCGGGGACATCGTCATTGCCTTGAGTATCGTTGCCATCCTGACAGGGATCGTCGGCGCGCTGCTCGCACAGCCGAAAGGTGGCATCGCCTCCTTTTCGAGCGTGATCATGCTGGGGGTGATCGCGTCACTCGGCATCGGGGAGCTGATCGTCGGCACGATCTACCTGGTCGTGCTGGAATACCAGGGACACGCCTATCCCCTGCTTGGCACGGGGGCAGTGTGCCTTCTGGGCGGCATCGCCTGTGGTATCTTCGCTCAGAGCAGAGCCAGGGCCACTTCACGCTAATCTCAATTGTTGTCACCCCATCTTTCTCCTGGCATGTGCCGTTCCTTGCATGTCTTATTCTTGCAGATGTGTTTTCTTTTTCTTGCCCATTGCCCATACACCATAGCGTCGATAGATCGAGAGCATCCATGCAGCAATGATTACCGCAAGCAGGGAAACGCCCATCCGACAAAGACTATACCAGACAGGAAAAAGACTGGGAACAACACCGGTGAGCTGTAAGATCGTCGCGGGAATGTCCCGGATCATCGCGCCAAAGGCAATCAAGAGTAACCAGAAGAGCCAACGCCAATGCTGTCGGACACCAATAAGCAAGACGGCGATAAATACTACAAGGGCCATCAGAAGACTTTCACTGAGAACAGGGGGACGACATACCGAGACTCAACACTCCTTCATCGTCGCTACGCGAGCAGCGTATATCTCTGTTCGATAGCTTCTACTATCCTGGCCCGACTCTCACTGGCCGAAAGTTTCTCATCTTGCTCCACCTTCTCTGCCTCTGCGGCCAGGTCCGGATCCTTAATCACCTCACGGAACCAGCGTGAGTAATCACCCTTGCGCAGGTGGAACAGCCACGTCTCATCATCAACACCTTGAGCGATCTGGACGAAAAGGGCCAGATTTTGTGCCCGCAGTTTGAGCTTCCCCTGCGGACCGCGGAAGTAGAAACTGTTGTCTTCGCCTAAATCGCCCTCAGCATATTTGCGCCGGTGCCGCTGGTGCTCCTGCCTGGATTGCGCCGGTTTGATGCGCACGGGCGCTTGTTCCGTGCGCCTGAACCAGACCAGAGCCTCGCCTTTTTCAAGGGCCGAGGGGACCGTTTCCGGCACATTTTGACCGGCCGTTTGAGCGAAGTCACGCAGCGTTGACGGTGCATCGGTTCCCACACCAATGACAACGTCCACGATTGCCAGGATCTGCCTGGATACATGAGTCATGTGAGCGGTAATGAACAGCGTACTGAACAGATCCTTTATCCGTTGCAGTATGGACGTATCCCATTCAGGCGGGAACAGGTGATGCGCCTCATCGAGGATCAGCCAGTGGGGATGGCCAAGGCGTATCTGTAGATCGAGCAAAGCAGGGAGCAGATTGCGGAAGAACCCGGGTCTGTCTTCAAGGGGGGTGCCAAGCAGATTGATGATCGCGCTGTGTTCTGACAGGATCGATGAGACAAACTTGATAGGCCTGCTCGACAAGCTGCTCCAGCAGAGCAAAGGTCAGCGTCGATTTCCCGCTCCCCGAGGGACCAGCGATCAGCACATTGGTGCGGTGCGTCTTGAGGAAGACCTTCTCATTCTGCTCACGCGTGCCCAGCAGCAGGACATGCCGGCTGATGCGCTGATCCAGGGTCTTCAAGTCATCGGCGAGCAGTTGCTCAATCAGCTCAACCACGCCATCGCCATGGTCAGCCCTGGTTGTATAATCCGCTTGCTCTTTGAGCGCCGGGAGGGCATTGGCGACGGCCACCGAGCATTCGCACATCGACAAGAACGACTGATCATTCTCCGCATCGCCCATGCCAACGACATTGTGCGGGGAAACCTTCATCTCGCGCAGCGCCGCAGCCAACCCCGTCCCTTTATTCACTCCGGTCGGCAGGACCATCACGGCTCCCTTATTAAAGATCACCTGCCGCTCCAGTCCGAGCTTGCCAATCATCTCAACGACCGTCGTCTCGTATGGATGCCAGGTAGCGACAATGACTCGGCCTGTTGACAACGGCACACCGCGCTCCTGCAGCGCTTGAAGCAACTGCCTGGGCGGAGCCTCTCCCAGCACTTGCTCAGTCGAGCTGGCCGGATGATAAAGCAGCGCCCCATTCTCAGCAACGACATACGTAAAAAGATCCAGTCGTGGAAAGACCCGTTGCAAGTCCTCCAGCAAGCGACCGGTAACGAGAATGAGTTTGCGACCAGAAGCCCCAACCCGTTCCAGCGCAT
>Ga0137377_10002332_pt1 | contig 14081 bp, 4 predicted proteins | sample SagtaG_22_FD_104815 | JGI IMG/M metagenome (GOLD analysis project Ga0137377, IMG submission 104815) | Vadose zone soil microbial communities from Sagehorn Ranch, Mendocino, California, USA - Sage2_L_40_16 metaG | ecosystem: Environmental > Terrestrial > Soil > Vadose zone | place: USA... | reverse complement strand
GACGGGCTTTGCGATCGGCTGTGCAGGTTTCGAACCAGTCGAAGACCTCAGAGGAGGCGTCGACCTTTTCGGCAGACGAATCGAGATCACGTTCCGAGCGATCGCCGATGGAATAGCAGCATCGGCTCAGCTTGTGATGGGCGAGGCGTCGGACCAGATTCCCTTCGCGATAGTTCGCGATGCCCCCGTTAGACTCAGCAACGGGCACGGTATTCGTTCAGCGAAGCTGGCGTGGAATCGATGCCTCTACATGAGCCAAATCCCAAGCGCCAACGATTGAGTTTGAGGAACATAGATTTGCATTCAAAGACCACAGACGCTCCGGAAAATAGCAAAATCCCGCGACGCCCGAAGAGCACTTTTGCGTCGTGAGGAGCAACTGCTTTTGAGATTTTTTAGTGAGGGGTCCCGCCAGTTGAACCTGATATGGGCGAGTCTCACGCTTCAGGGACCAGAATGCATGGATCCGACGTTTTCGAGATCGCGGATTAAGCGTAGAGGTCAACGCGGAAAAGTCGCAAGCTCAAATCGCATGCCCCGATTCCAGATCAGGGCTTGTTCTGCGCTTGTCAGTTTCGAAGCGGAGCAGTTTGCATGATTCCTATCTTCGAAGAGCCGGGCCGAGGAAAAGATTACTCTTTGTTAATTACCTCCTAATCGCGGGTTTCGCGTCGCGAGTTGAAACTTTTTTTTGAGATTTTTGGTGGACAAATTTTCCAGGTAACCTGCTTCTTCGAAGAGTCTCACTATTCAGCGCTTAGAATGGTCCAGTCCGGTATGGCAGGAAGCGCGTTACTAGCAAGGAAACCGCGCGAAAACTGCATGAGCCCGATAGATTCCAGATCATGAATCATTCTGCGCCTATTCCTTTTTTTTGCTTTCGAAAACCCGAGACTGGGACTCCCACCCTTCGCGGATTGCAGATAAGGGCAGGTCGGTTCCCCGATTGGGGTCGGCCCTCGACTCAGGTTCATCCCCTCTAACAGGCTGAGTTCAGACTCCCGAAAGTGTTCTAAATTTCAGATATGACTTGTGTTTGGTTGACTAACCAAGGTCTGAACATCGGAGCCAAGCTGGGCGCCAAGCGCATTTATCTTCCAAAAAAACTGACCTTCCGATGGGACAGCCCCGCACGCATACTGGGTCAATTCCTTATCCGCGACGGTGGCGGTCAAGGCGGCTGAAGTTCAATGGAGGACGAGGATTTCTGGAGGTCACCGGGTCGGAACTATTTGCTGCTCTTCGGCTTTCTTCGAAGAGCTAGAACTGCTCCTGCGATGATGACTATTGCGATTATCCCTCCGAGACTAGCATAGAACGTTGTGAGAGGCAAGCCCAGGATTGCAACGGGTGCTGGTAGAGCGATAACCGTCTGAGTCTGGGTCGTGGTTCCAGTGTTTCCGGCATCGTCGGTCGCTGTGATCGTAATGGTATAGGTCTTCGCCGAGTTGTAGATGTGGCTTGCGGATGTGGCTGTAGTTTGGAGCGTGTCGCTTGTGCCGTCGCCCCAGTCGACCTTCAATGATTGTATGGTGCCGTCAGGGTCGCTGGTACCGAACCTCAAATTGACCGTTTGGCTGGTGTTCGACGGGTTCGGCGTCACGCCGGTGATGGATTCTACTGGAGGCTGATCATTGATTGTGACAGTCTTTGTAGTCGAAGTTGCGGTTCCGCTGTTGTCAGTGGCTGTTACATTGATCGTGAATGTTTTCGTCTTGAGACCGTCTGTTGACCTGTAGTTGTGTGATGCTGCGTCGTCTGTTCCCGACAGAGTTGTCGGGTTAGACCCATCGCCCCAGTTCACCGTTATTGCCGATACTGTCCCGTCCTGGTCGCTGGCGGTGAAGTGGACTGTCACGGTCTGACTCGTACCTGTTGTAGTAGGCGAAACGGTGGCAATAGTCACAGTCGGCGGTTGGTCTGTCACCGTCTCGTCGATCGACTTGGAGTAGGGTCCGGCCGGGTTGCTGGCTGTTACAGTGATTTTGAACGTCTGGGATCTCATGTCTCCAGTGTTGGTGTACGTGTGCGTGCCGGTTGTCGCGTCGCCTGGTAGAGAGTCGGGCGGTGTCGCGTCACCCCAGTTTATTGTAAGTCCCGTTGGTCCTGAGACTTGGAAGTTTACTGTGATCGGTGTTCCTGTGGCGGCTGGGTTCGGACTGACAGTGCTGACGGTTACAGTTGGTGGTGGGGTGACGGTGATTGCTTGGGTCTCTGAATTCCTTGAGCCACTATTGTCAGTGGCGTCTACGGTGATTGTGTACTGACCGCCTGCTTGATAGGTGTGGGTTTCGTAGGTGGAGGTTCCGGGGAGATTCTGTGGGCCAGTGTTATCTCCCCAGTCTACTGTAATGGTGGAGATGGTTCCGTCGGGGTCGCTCGCGGTGAAGGATAGGGAAACCAGTTGGCCCTGGTAGGCGGGATTCGTCACGCTCGCTATTGCTAATGTTGGCGGTCTATCTGTCACTGTCTCCTGAGTTGCGGCAGAGCCCTGTCCCGCAGAGTTGGTCGCTGTGACTGTTATCTGGAATATCTTTGTCTGGGCGCTTCCGGTGGAAGTGTACATGTGAGTGTCGGTCGTCGCGTCGCCTGGCAGGGAATCGGTCGTCCCGTCTCCCCAGTCCACCGTTATGCCTGTTACGGGTGATATGGTGCTCGTGGTGGTGAAGTTCAACCGCACGTTGGTATCGGTGTCGGTTGGGCTGGGTGACGGAGTGTTGCTGTCTATCGTCACCTTCGGAGGCTGAGCCGGGGTCCAGATGCTCGTATCGGTTGTCTCGACCGTGTAAGACTCGAAGGACCCAGGAAATGCGATGTATGTTGAGGTTCTGACAAGTATTCCAGACACCTGGTCCCAAGCCCGGTAGTCGGAGAATGTTCCAAACACACTGGTCGAGGTTTCATTCAGGATGTTGACCGTTCTTTCCACTCCGAGCACGTTCTGGGAAATGGTCGAGTTGAGCTCAGGCGAGAAGGTGCTCGCCGCGATCCGGTCTGGAGCCGATAGTCCACCGGCCATTAGGATCACTTGGCCTGACGCGAAGGACGCGGCATCCGTTGAGTTTGAGATTCCTGTTGCTACGTCTTCGACGATTGTTCCCTGGGTGCTCGTTCCATTCTTATAGACTTGGTCGTAGTGCATTGTGACGTTCGTCCCCACGACGTCGATGACTTGGATCGTCTCGTGATCCGTGTCGTTCAGATCTTTCAGGATGGGACTTTCCGGAAGTGAGCTTTGCCAGACCACGCTCATGGGTTTGAACGTTGCCATATCACCTATCCTGACACCGGGCAGATATGGCTTGAAGGGTGTCGTCACATTCACACTAATCGTCGCTGTATTGAAGATAGTGCCATTCGTCGCCGTCAGGAGTAGCTGGTAGTTGCCGAGAGGAGTGCTTGAGTTTGTAGATACCGTCAGGAAAAAAGTGTCCTCGGATGTAAATCCGCTGGGTGTCAGGGTTGAAACGTGGGTTGACGGATCTACAGTGAGGTGCTTGTCGTAAAGAACTTATCGTTGGCTGCCTTTGCCCGCTGAGTCGCATTGTACAAAGGTACGCGGTTTCAGGGTCGTTTCGTTTCCGAGAAGTTTGAAGGAGAGGTCTAAATGGATTTGGAAACATGTGAGAGCTAGAAGGCTAGGTGGTATCGCATCAGTCAATGCATCACTCGGTCGGCTACACATCGGTCAAACGGCGTCATAGACGTTCGACCAAACTATGTTTAAGGCCGTGGAATTACAATACACTTGTTGCTGTAGGGACAAAACACTCGGTCGATCCGGGAAATAAGAGTAAACTATAGCGCTTACGATAAATATTAATGGATATGCCAGTACCAGGATCTCGGTCCAGTACTTCAACGAGCGAGGAGGATCGTATACTTACGATGGCCAACGACGCTTGTCGGAAGCTCAGTCTCTCTCGCCGAATCAATCCTCGAATCATAGTGTGGTCGAAGAGCGTATACTCCGACGAGTGCGACCTAACTGCGGGTTTCAGACGAACGGGATTAGTGCTACCAGAGTCCCTTCGTGGGAAGTTGAATGGTGTGGAGTGGGAGCCGATCATCTTCGCAAAATTAGTTGGCTTCGCGGACGGTCGACGGTTTCTTCGAATGCTCTATAGACTCGCTTTCATCTTGCTAGCTATCGCCGGGATCGGATTTCTAGTAAATGTATTACTCGGACCGCCATGGGCTATTCTGGCGATACCGGTTGCAATTTTCCTGATATTCTTGATGCTGAGAGACGCGTCGAAGTGGCTTAAGCGAGAATCTCTTATACTCGATGGCAAAACCGCGAGGATCTTAGGCAACGAAGTTTTCTTGAGCGTGTTGCGCAAGATTGATGGAATGCGCCTGCCGGACGTCGAACAATTGAACAAGAGACGCGGATTCACCGCCAGGGTAGTTATGTCTGCCAGGCCTAGCCTCGATGAAAGGATTCGATATCTCGAACGACCCTTAAGAGACCCCAATGACTAATGGCCATGGCCGCCGCCGTAACCCGACCACACAGGCTCAGGGTCGCATGCGATCCCTAAGAGGTTGAAAGTGTTATTGACGATAAAGTCGATCGCTAGCCACAGTCCGATGAAGACCAAGGCCGCTCCACCTATGACAGATGCAGAAACTGCCGGCGACGATGCGACGCTCTGCATCATATTCCCTCCCGCAGTTAGTGCTCCTACAACGGAGATTATGTCCGCTACCGTGTTTAGCACCCATCCGAACCAACCCCAAGAAGGAGCGTATGCCCTGATTACGCCCGCGACGACAGTGAAAACAAACGCGACCACCCAATAAATGTCAATTCCCTGAAAGAAAGCTGCCGCAGTAAAAATCGATCCTATCGTGACGGCTAGTATTGCAAGGGCAGTCCAAGGCCCAGACAGCATCGCCCAGGCAGAGCAACAAATTGTCAGAGAGATTACGAAATAAGCGACGGAGATCAGGGCCTCCCGTTTGTAATAGTTGTTGGAACCGACAGAGACGAAACAAGTCCCTGTCGGATCCGTGAGAAGTTCAGGATTATTGCGGGCGTAGGAGTATCGACAGGCCGTCTGAGGATCGGTCGGCGAGTCGCTGGCTGGGTCTCGGGTGATAAATCTGCCCGTCGATGACTCATAATACCGTGCCCCATAATAATAGAGGCTCGTGGCAGGATCCTGTGGCTTGGCTGTGTACTTGTAAATGGGATCATTGCCGCTAGCCCCGTATTGAGGCCCAAATGGTTCATAGTTTGAAGAAAAGTTGGTTGTAGTTCCATTCGTGACGAGCCGAGTGTTTCCGAGCGCGTCTTGGTGGAAATAATAGACGCTCGTCCCTGTGATCTTTGCAATTAACTGGTTGCCGCTGAAGACGTAGTCATTGATAACTGTTCCAGCTTTCTCGTAGTAGACATCATCACCGCGATTCACGTAGGTTGTAGTTGTACTTGATTCGACCTTCTGTATGCGGAGGCTGAGTGGGGAGTATGTGTAGTTGCCTAAAGTAGTCGAGCCCTGAGAGACACTGGTTAGCCGATTCTCAAAATCAAAGTTGTACCTAGTAGTTGTTCCTCCGGTGGCGGATGTTAACCGATTGCCATTGTTATCGTAGGTGTAGCTCGTAGAGCCAACCGAGGTCAGTCTATAGTAACTTCCGTAAGTGTAGGTCGTGTTTGTTGGACTCTGATACAGCCAGAGACGGTTCCCAACAGCATCGTAGCCATACTTTATAGTGCCCCAGCTTCCTGTTCCAACAGTTAGCCGATTCAGATAGTCGTCTGAATAAGATTCGGTATCGATGCCGACCACGTTGCCCACTGCATCATGAGTATAGTTCAGGTCCAGCAGGGTAGTGGACCCTTGGACCGTCTTGATCCTTGACAGCCGATTCCGACCGTCATAACCGTAGCTGGTCTGGATCCCGTTTCCATAAGTGATCGACCCAACCAGGCTGTTCTTTGAATATGTGAACGTGGCTAGAGTGGTACTGCCGCTCTTGACGCTTGAGACTCGGCTGAGTGGATCTATGGTGTACGTGATCCTTGTACCATCAGGGTACGTTAGCCCTACCAAGTTGCCTGCTGAGTCGTAGCTGTAGTTTAGAGTATAGCGTGACCCGCTAATAGCCCATGTCTCGCTAGTTTCCATATCCCTAGCATCGTACGAGAAGGTCGCTGAGTTTCCGCCATAGGACAGGGATAGCCGGTTCCCGTTCTTGTCGTAAGTGTAAATGGCCTTTGACCCATCAGGATAAGTTTCGTTTGCCAGCCGGTTCATTGAGTCGTACGAGTACTGAATTGTATTTCCGTTCGGGTCCTTCTTGCTGACCATATTTCCAGTGTTATCGTAGGTTCTAGTCTCGTTGAAGCCGTCTGGATATTTTGTGAGGATGATCCGGTTCACATCGTCAAATGTGTAAGTTGTCGTCTCGCCATTCGGGTCTACGACCTTCACTAGATTGCCGAGCCCGTCGTAGAAATAAGACGTCAGATAGTATGCTGTGGATGAGTAGTATTGGCGTACACCGACTAGTCTGTGCAGTGAGTCGTATAGATAGTCTGTCCGATGACCGTTCTCGTCGAAGTTAGATACGATAAGAGCCGCGTCGTTGTATGAAACAGTCTTGTAGCTATTGTCGGGGTTGGTGGTTTTGATAAGCCGGCCCAGATAGTCGTAGACATACGCTGTCATATTCCCATTTGGAATCGTCATGGTCTTTGCTGAATTTTGCCAATTATAGGTGGCATTATCGCTTGCGAGGACTGGGGACGAAAGGCTAGCGTTGTAGCTCTTGACGGAGGTTGTTCGGCTTTGGCCGTCATAGTTGAAAGATGTGTAGTTGCCTTTCTGGTTCTTTGTATAGAAATTGTCTTGTGAGTCTTGGTATGTGGTGTCAATTTCCGTCCGGGTCCCGTTGATGGCCTGTTGTTTGAAGACGACTTCTCTGTAGATGGCATCGTACTGGATATCAGTCCTGTTTCCCATAGGGTCGGTGATCGCGGTCGTCATGCCAGTTGTGAAATCGTAGACGTAGCTGGTTGTAACGTTAGTGTTGGAGTTCAGAACTCGCGTGTTGTTGGTGAGATATGCGTGCTGATAGGTTGCAGAGTAGGTAGAGTATGTTTTCTCATTTGCAGCATTGATAGATGATATCCGGTTTCCATAAGAGTCGTAAGTGTTTGTAGTGGAAAGAGGCGACCCGTTGTGCATTTGGCTTGACTGAAGCGTGTTACCGAAAGTATCGAAGTTGGAATATGCTTCTTCCGGGGTTGACGTGGCGTTCTGATACTGAGCGGAACCGATGATCACATTGTGAATTGAGGCTCCAACCGCGCCCGGGTTGAATGAGTTGCTGAAGATAGGCTGGTTGTAGGAGTAGACGTCTCCTCCCCAGATATCCGTCATGAGCGGACTCGAATACTGGAGAGAACCTGAGGTCGAGTAGATCTTCAGGTATCCTTTGAATGGAAACGAGTTGATTCCAACGCTGTATAGGTTCAACGCGATTGATGTCTGACCGGTCGCCACAGTGCCGCTAGCTTTCAGAGCATTCGCGGAATCGTAGACTTCGACCTTCTGCCCAGCCAACAGACTATTGACAGTTATTGTAGCCGTTGAGGATGTTCCGATAGCTGAATAGTCCCAGTAGACGCTGCCGTTGTAAAGAGTGTAGGCCCATCCGTTGACGTTGAGACCGTTGACGGCGACATCATCCGTCTTGACGATCAGCTCTACCCAACCGTTCTGAGTTACCGGAATGGATCCCATAGGCAGTCTGGATGGGGTCCCATTGGTTCCACACGTTGCGCCAGTGGTGCCACATGCGGTGATGGAGTTTGTTCCCCAGTAAGCACGATGCTCCCATGTTCCCCCTACGGTGTGGAATTGCAGCATGATCTCGCTAGGCAGTGTACCGCTGGGAAGGTACACGTACTGTATCAGGAAGTAGCCTGAGGTCGCGGAAAGGGTCGTACTGCTACCGTTGAAGTAGTGTTCATGGGTTCCAGAAGCTACTAATCCGACATGGCTCTGAGTACCACTAACTACTGGAGCGAGAGAGCTAGGGGCCCATACCCAGGCGTCTCCGCCATCCGCGTACGCAGTAGCTCCGGTCGGAAGGGAGTCGTCTACGAAGACATTTGATGATTGAAGGAAGCCCGTGGTGGTTCGCGCTGTGCCTCCTGATCTGAAAGGCTTCGTGTAGGAATAGGTGCTTCCTCCCCAGACCTCTCGGGTAGGCGACGTAAATTGTACGGTTCGTCCATCGAGTTCGTAGATCTTCAAGAATCCGTATGGGAACGGCATCTGAGTCGCGTCGAGAGTGAGACTCGTCTGGCCAGAGGCAACAGTCCCAGATGATTGAAGAATATTATTCCAGTCGTACAGCTCGACTTTCTGCCCCGACTGGAGACCCGTCACGGTGACCGAATTTGAGGTTGAGAGACCAACATAGTCGAACGTTGCATAGTAGGGCGTGGTGTTGAGGTTCCCGAAAGATACGTACACGTATGACGGAGTAAAGCTACTAGACAGGCCGAGAGCTGTCGTGGAGTAAACTAACCGGTAGCCTCCAATCCCATCGTTGAGATAGACCGAGAGAGTATTCCGGTTGGTCAGAATGAACTTCCACGAGATAGAATGGACTCCAGTGTCTGTGCCGGTCCAGAGATTCGTCTCCGAGCCGCCTCCAACGCGGTCGAAGATCTTGTAGGATGGACCGTCTCTCAAAGCGAACCGGAGATAGTTGGAACTGTCGGATGGCTTACTTGTCGACGAGATTAGTGAAGGCGAGAGGAACAGGTCTGCTGAGATAGTGTCAGTACCAGGTACAAACCAGTTTTCCATCTGGACCTCACTATAAAACGGATAGCCGAAAGTTGAGGTGGACCGGACCCAGTCCGCCTTCCACGTCCCCTGGGTCGGGGAGGCTCCTTGAAGTTTCAACTGGCTGTTCGAAACGCTCGTGGCTAGATTGGTGCCCTGTCCTCCCTGAGCCCACGCCGTAGTATTGAGAGAGGGACCGTTGAAATCGTCGTAGAAAATCTTGCCATTAGTTGTCGTCGCGAGGCTTCCTGGTCCCTGGAACAGGTACTGGCTGTTAGTGTTTGCGAACGACTGGTAAGCTTCGTGCCCGGTATTGTCACGTGTGTAGATGATGTTTCCCCAGAGGTCGAAGAATTGGCTGTTGTAGAAGCTGCGGCTGATCGATGTGCCACTGTAAATGTCTTGCTGTACGGATCGGCCTGTGATGGGGTCGTACCAGAACTGTGTCTTCAACATCTGAACTTGTGTACTGTTGAGGACAGTCCTAGTCAGGCTGTTGGATTTCGTGTTGAATAGATAGTTCGTGTATCCCTGAACCGTGAAACCGTCCGACTGCTTGACACTCATGCTCATGACCTCGCCATCGGTTATGTTGTACGAGAAACTACTCGACTTGACGACTTGCCCCGGGTTGTAGACGGTCTGAAGCGTGACATAATAGTTCACCAGGTCGGTTCCGATCGTCACACTGCTGAAAGTGTAGGTCGAATTTCCGCCGGCGGGGTAAACGATGCCTGTCAGCAAGTAGTTGTTGGTCAAAGAATATTTGAAGCTGGTAACTCGGCCAACAGCATCAGTCACAGTTGCTAGGTCTGCGTTTGGGTTCCCGCCTGAAATGCCATACTTGACAGTCTGCCCCCCATAAGTCACGTTTGTCAGTAGGTTGTTCGAATCATACTTCAGCACTGCGTTTCTTCCAATGGAGTCCGTTACGGTAGAGAGGTAATTGTTTGTACCGTAGCTAAGTGAGATCTGGTTCTGTCCGGTTCGGTCGACGATAGTGTTCAGTTTTCCATTCGTTAGAAAGTTGTAGACTGTGCCATCTTTCATCGTGAGCTGGTAGCTGCTACTCGTCTTCGTAAATACGAAGTCTTCTGTCTGATGATTCTCCATTGTCCAGGTGTTTGAAGTTGCATTATAGCTAGTCCAGACTATGGGGAATTCTTCTCCGTTCAGAATGTGGAGGAACTGGGTTCCGACCCAGGGAAGATTCAGCTGCCAACCGTTTCCCAGATAAGCGTATGGACTTGCCTCATAGTTTATTGGAATCATGGAAAACTGGGTGAACGGTTGTACATAGACTCGGCCGATTGAGAGGCTGAGACCATTTCTCCCTTGGACTGAGATGTCTGTCTGGCTTACTGCGAGAAGGCCGTTACCTGGAGAAACGTATTCGCCGTTCTGGGTGAAGTACTGTTCGTATGGGGTCAGCCCCAGTGAGCTCCAAGGTCGTGACGGAGGCCCCGAAGCGATTCCTGATGGCAGAGGGATCGAACCGAAATATATCGCGTAAGGCGAGGGAGTCGACACGGTCCAGGCAATGATAGCTTGCTTCGACGAAAGGCGCGCGGCATTTAGCCAAGTAGCGTTGTTTTCCGGTTGACCCGAGCCGAATATCTGGAGAGCCTGCAACCAAGATTGACCCTGTGGTTTCACCTGGTACCAGATTGCATTTCCAGCCTGGGGCGTTGCAAGCCAGAATGCGTACAGGTTCCCTAGGGTGTCCGCCGAAATCGTAGGGTACAACCCATATCCACTGTACAGAGTGGTCGAGTAGGTCCATCCGCCGCTCGTCGAATTGTAGTATGAGTAAGCTGTTGGAGAGACAGTGAGAACGTGAACGTATCCATCCGAGGTGGAGGTCGCAGAGATGAGATTCCACTTGTAGGTGTTCGCTGGCAGGTACAGGTTGAAAGACTGAATCGAACTCCAAGAGGGCCCACCGGATGAGAGAGGGTTCCATACGGTCCAGCGTACTCCGGTGTCAGTGTAGTGACTGCTTAGAGCCATCAGCTTTCCCTGCGGGAGCGGCTCTAGCTGGAGTGCCTCGTACCTTGTGGCGCCACTATCCGAAGTGAGGTACTGGGTGCTAAGGCTGAATTTTGAACCGTCGGCAGATTTGTAAGTCCAGATATTGTAGTGAGAGTTCGAGTCTTGCCATATCCCGGCAGCCCAAAAGGTACCGTCGCTCCCTATCGCCACGCTCGGGGGCCAACTGTAGGGCTGTGGCCAGTGTGCGACCTGGACAGGGTCTCGCCAGGAAATGTCGCCTGCGAATATGGTTCCAGTCCTGAAGTAGAGGGAAGTCGTATGGTCCCCCCCAGCGGTCGAATTGTAGTAGAGCCAGTCAATCGCGACCGTTGCGCCTGACTGGAAGAAGTCGAAACTGTACGCGATACTCCCCCCAAAGCCCGTCCCACCGCCGGCGACAAAGGTATCTGACCATGCAACTTGGTCGATGCTACTAACCCAGACAATGTCGAGACCACTATAGAAGAATGCGTAGTACTTTCCCTGATAGTATGCTACCTTCCGCTGGGTCGAATAGGCAGTAGCAGAATTTACGTTGGAGGTGGCTACCTGAGTAGGATCTATTGTCGCCTGATTTGTACCGAAAACTATGGCAACTCCTCTGTCTGTGAAGCCGGTTAGGCTGATAATGCCCTCCTCCAGACTACCGCCTGAAGCGTCCGACCAATCGGTTGTAAGCCACTCGGTCCAAATCGCTGGATCACCGGACAGACCGACATCAACGCGGGAGGCGTTGCTGATCTGCCGAGCGGTTTGCATGGTTGAGATGTCTGATGCTGGTTGCCCTGTCGGCTTTGCCCATTGGGCAATGGTGAACGTAGCCCAGGCGATGTTGAAGTTGCCTAGAGCCCAGGCAGGGGTCTTCGAGAAAGATATAGTCATCTTTGGCGTTGAAGATGCGTAGAATTTGACCTGCAGCAGGAGATGCCCTACAACAGTCCCGTTCGACAAGGCCTCGTATCGAGTCGCGAACTGGTTATCGGTTGATACGGTCACGTTCGAGGCGCCCGGCGTGAGAAGCGCTCCTGAGGCTGTCACGAAGAAGAAGCTCTTCTTGGCGAGAAGGCCTCCCGATTGTGAACGTAGGCTGAAGGTAAACGGAGAGGAGCGGTTGAACGAGTAGATTCCATATGATGTCTGGTACACAAACGCGCTAGGCGAGGCGACCAGCTTAGGTGAGATCGCTCCGCTGATGAACTGGCTGTAGGAAGGACTCGACTCCGAACCGTAACCAATTATTCCAGGAGGAAGAGAGATGCCGGGACCCGATGAGGTTAGAATCGGAGACCCTCTGCTTGGTCCCGTTATAGACGGAGCCTTCGCTACGGATGAAGGGAAGAATGAGTTGAGCAGTTCAGGCAAGACTGGGAGAATTCCGCTTATCGTCGTGAGGAAGATCAGGGATACAGCAACAGTTATGATTGCGGCTCTTTTCGAGCGACGACCCCAATAATACATCATCACCGGCTGCTGAACGCTGAGACTAGCTTCTCGACTTCGGTTCAAAATTAGAATCAGCGATGCAAGACTATACTTGTCGTAATAAGCCCAGTTGACCTACATGTTCCAACGTAAACAAATAGTACTAATCTATCTATTTCGTCGCGAAGTATCCGAAAGGTTACCATGAAAAAGAAGACTTACCTTTTTACTTTTTTTTCGTGCCAAGGTCCACGGCTCTTATAATTTGATGAAACGTTGCTTTATTTGCTCGAATCCCGCTTGCCGGCCGCTCTAGAGAAGTCATTCCAGACTCAAAGCGAGAGGCTTGAAAGCGACGGTAGACACTCCATGAGCATTCTTGACCAGCGATTTGACGAACTCGCTGAACATCTGAAGAGATGGTCTGAAGGAACTATCAAAATAATGAAGCTCAAGACCCATCAGGGGCATTCAGCGTTCAGTTATCTTGACCCCCAGGCTGTCAGTGGGTTCAGAACAGTATTTGGGAAGTGGTCTCTTGAGATAGTTGCAATACTCGTTGCACGGCGAAGGGTTAGGTTCGAAGAACTTCACAGGGCTCTCAGAGGAATCAGCTCGCGTGTCCTCTCAAAGAAGCTCAGGGAAATGCAGAATGCCGGTTTCATCAAGAGGACTATTGTGGAAGGTAGGCCTCCTGGGGTTTTGTATGAGCTAAGCGAGAGAGGGTTTGCACTCGTAAGCCTTGGACGACCCGTGGTGCTGTTCCTTCTCGCCGAGGCGGCTAAACAAGGGCCCCTTTAGTTCCGAACATACAAAGGACAGAACCAGAAGCGAGAGTCAAAAGTAACCGGTTCCCGGTAGCGGTTTCTCGACCGCCCTGAGGAAGCCCTGATCTGTCTCCTAGAACCTCTGACTTCCCTGCGGCTCTAACGCTCTTGTCGACTAGTCGCGTCGTGAAACCGAATTGGAAACTATTCTGATCCGCCAAGATTTCGCGGTTCGCTTATACGTACCAGTAAACCGGGGTTCAAATCACTCTCTAGTCCGCTGTTGCGGCGCGTAGCTCAGACCGGTTTTTGGCATCTGTCGCAGTACCAGCGCATTTGAGCCGGGTCCCACCTCAATGGCTGCTGACAAGTGGGACATCGATTGTACTGGACTCCCGCTGGCCTCCTCCGCCGGAATATCAGATAGCCGAGTAGGATGCCGATTGCTGCGCCGATTGCGACTCCGATGAGGCTGAAGACGAGAGCTGGTGAGATGGCGCTGTTGGCAAGCTGCTGAGCCGCGCTGGCATCTTCAGCCGCCGCCAACGAGTACTGTACGGCACCCGCATAGTCCATTGTGTTGTACAGATTCTCTGCCTGTGCGATATTCTGGTGGGCCATGGATATGTCTCCCGAGTTGAAGAGACTGTTCTGGGTTGTCGACAGCGCCTGTAGGGCGAAGGAGAGCAGCTCATCATTCACTCCCCGCAGGATTGAGTCCCTGTCAAACTGGCTAAAGTTCAGACTGTAGGCATAGTACCCCATTACGGTGTCAGTGAAGTCCTCTGTCAAATCGTAGATGAAAGGATGGTTCAGGCCCATCATGTGCCCGAGTTCGTGAATTGCGTCATGTGTGAAGCCCGCTCCCTTGTCACGCTGACTATAGGTTGAGTTGTTGCCGATGGTGAAGTCGGCCTGCTGGGACAATCCTATCATGACCATATCTCCCAACGCCTCGCCTCCGAATGTACCGTAGATGTTGGGCGACCCGATGTCTTCCTTGACTGGGACCCCGAACGTGTAATTTCCCTTGAAAGCAAAGAGAAAT
>Ga0137377_10002330_pt1 | contig 14081 bp, 17 predicted proteins | sample SagtaG_22_FD_104815 | JGI IMG/M metagenome (GOLD analysis project Ga0137377, IMG submission 104815) | Vadose zone soil microbial communities from Sagehorn Ranch, Mendocino, California, USA - Sage2_L_40_16 metaG | ecosystem: Environmental > Terrestrial > Soil > Vadose zone | place: USA... | reverse complement strand
TTGATGATGCGGAGCACGTTGAGGCCCGCGATCTGCCCGGCGTTCTTGGTCGCCTGGCGCTGCGAGTCGTTGAAGTAGGCGGGGACGGTGATGACCGCGTCGGTCACCTTCTCGCCCAGGTAAGCCTCGGCGTCGGCCTTCAGCTTCTGCAGGATCATCGCCGAGATCTCTTCCGGCGTGAATTCTTTGTTGGCGTTCGGCACGAACACGACGGCTCGGTCGTCCTTGCCCGGCTTGACCTGGTAAGGCACGATCTTCCGTTCGGAATCCACCTCTCCGACCTTGCGGCCCATGAACCGCTTGATCGAGTAGATGGTGTTCTCGGGGTTGACGGCGGCCTGACGGCGCGCCAGCGTGCCCACCAGCCGCTCGCCGGACTTCGTGAAGGCGACGACAGAGGGCGTGGTGCGCGAACCTTCGGAGTTGGGTATGACCACAGGCTCGCCGCCTTCCATGACGGCGATGACCGAGTTGGTCGTCCCCAGGTCGATTCCTACGGTTTTTGGCATTTGTTACGTGTCCTCCAGGTGGGATGGATTTGATTCAAAAGGGATTACCTTGATCTTCTTCCCCACACGTGCGGAGGCAAAACCAAGCAACCCCTTACGCTTGGGACGATGGCGATCTACGAGCTCGACCCGGTCGACCGGATCGCCCTCACGGCCGTCGGCGAGCCGGGCCAGCGGCGGTTTTTCCTTCTCGCCACCGGCTCAGGTCGCACCCTGACTCTCGGCTGCGAGAAGGGACAGATCCAGGCCCTCATCGTGCGCCTGCACCAGATGCTGGAGACGCAGCAGATCGAGAGCCCTGAGGGTGCCGCGGGCGAGGTGGCGGGCGGGGCCGAGCCCGGAGAGCCCGAGTGGCAGATCGGCGAGATGGGGCTCGGCTACCACGAGGCCCGCCGGATGTTCGTCCTCGTGGCCAGCCAGGTGGCCGCGGGCGAGGCGACGGAGGATCCGCCGGCCGGCGACGCCCCGAGCGTGCGCTTCTGGCTGAGCCACGACCAGGCCATCGCGTTCTCGAAGCAGGCGGAGTCGGTGCTCTCGGCGGGCCGGCCGCTGTGCCCTCGATGCGGGCTGCCCATGGACCCCGCCGGTCACCCGTGTCCGGTCATGAACGGTGCCAGGCCTATCTTCTGACGCGGCCGAGGAGCTTCTCAGGGGTCTACCGGCCTTCAAGATCCTGGGCCTGCTGCATGGCGCCTCGAATTACACGTTCCTCGCCCAGCTCGGGCCTCACCGGCCCGCGGTGGTGCGCGCCGTCTACAAACCGGCCAAGGGCGAGTCGCCACTGTGGGACTTCGACGCCGGCACGCTCTACAAGCGCGAGGTGGCGGCGTATGAGCTGAGCAAGGTCTTGGGCTGGCCGCGCATTCCGCCGACAGTGGTCCGCCGCAAGGCTCCGCACGGTGTAGGTGCGGTGCAGCTGTTCATCGAGGCCGACGGAAGGCACTTCCTCGGCGCCAACAACGCGCCGGCCGAAACGTGGATGCAGGTCGCCCTTTTCGACGTGATCACCAACAACGCCGACCGCAAGTCTGGGCACTGCCTGTTCGACAAGGACGACAACGTATGGGTGATCGACCACGGCCTCACCTTTCACGTCGACCAAAAGCTGCGCACGGTCATCTGGGACTTCGCCGGCCGCGAGCTGCCGCAGGACCTGTGCGGCGACGTCGAGCGGGCGCTGATCGAGGTGGAGCGCGGCGCGCTGGCCCGGTCGCTGGAGGGCTTGATCAGTCCAGGCGAGACCCGGGTTCTGAAGCGGCGCCTCCGCGGCGTGCTCGATCCCGGATGGCGTTTCCCCGAGCCGACCTCGGCCTGGTCGATTCCATGGCCGCCGGTGTAACCATCTGCCGTCTGGTACCGTTCCCGAACTTCATGCGTTTTCTCCGGCTCTTGGTGTTTCTGCCTGTCTGGTTGTTGGTCGTAGCAGCCGACAACGCCCCATCTCCCTCGGCGAGCCCGTCGGCTACGGCTGCGGCAGAGTCTCCGAGTCCCGTGGTCTCGCCCACTCCCGCCCCGTCGCCGAGCCCTTTGCCGACCCCCGTCAACGCGTTTCTCTCGCTCGACGTGACCGCCGGCCCCGCGACCACAGTGATCAACGTGACTGGCGGCCAGTTTCTACCCAACCAGCAGATGAGCCTGTACTGGGACCAGACGACCAGGGTCGCGGGCACCGCGACCGCTGATGGAAGCGGCAACTTCAACGTTCGCGTCCAGCCGCGCTCGGGCGACGCCCCAGGCGTCCACAAGCTGTGTGTAAGCGTGCAGCCCAATCCCTGCGCCAACTTCACGCTCCAGTCGGCGACCCCGACGCCGTCTTCCTCGCCGAGTCCCTCTGAGCAGCCTTCGCCCTCGCCGACGGACGAACCGACGGCCACCCCGCAGGCCGCCACGCCGGCGCGAGTCAACGCGACGCTGAGCGGATTCGACGTCATCTCGAAGCCGCCTTTCGTGTTCCTGCCCTTGTTCGGCTTTGGCGCGCTCCTGCTGGCACTCGCCTACTGGGCGTTCAGCGTGCTCAGGCGACCCCGCAGGCTGGCCCCGCTCCCCTCGGCCGCGGTCGTCCACCGGGCCACGCGGCCGGACTACACGGCAGCCTTCGGCACAGCGCCCAGCCGCCCGGCGGACACGCCGGCGACCTCCGCGTGGAACGAGGCGATGCCGCCGACCGGTACTTCAACGACGCCCACCGGCATGCAGCCGCCGCCCCCAACACCTGCGGCGCAGCCGCCCGCCGTCGGGGAGCCGCAGCCGCCCGCCGTCGAGTGGGGGCTCGGCGCGCCCGACAGCGGTTACCCCACGCCGCCGCCAGTCAACCGGCGACCGGAAGACGACTGGCCGGAGATGCCGCAACCGGGCGATTAGTGGTCACGACGCCGAGTCGCTAATAGACTTCGGCGGAGTGCCATTACTGGAGGTCAGTGACCTCAGCGTGCGCTTCGGGGGGGTCGTCGCGCTTGATCGCGTGTCATTCGGCGTCGACCAGGGCCAGGTGGTCGCCCTCATCGGCCCCAACGGCGCGGGCAAGACGACCCTGTTCAACGTCATCACCCGCGTGTATCGGCCCAGCACGGGGACCGTTCTCATCGACGGGCGCTCCGTGCTGTCGATCCGACCCCATCAGGTCATCCGCCACGGCCTGGCCCGCACGTTTCAGAACGTCGCGCTGTTTCGTTCGATGAGCGTCCTCGACAACGTGATCGTCGGCGACCACACGCAGATCAAGAGCGGGTGGTTGCAGGCTTCCGTGCCTCTGCCCGGTGCGCTCGCCGCCGAATCGGCATCGCGAAAGCGCGCGCTGGAGATGCTCGAGTTCGTCGGCCTCGCCGCGAAGGCGGATGTTCCGGTCGCCGCGCTGCCATTCGGCGTCCAGAAGCGGGTCGAGCTCGCCCGCGCGCTCGTCTCGCGCCCGCGGCTCCTTCTGCTCGATGAGCCGGCCGGCGGCATCAGCCACGAGGAGGTGGACGCGATGGCGCGCCTGCTGCGCCGCGTGCACACCGACCTCGGCGTGACGATGCTGCTCGTGGAGCACCACATGGCCTTCGTCATGGGGATCTCGGATCGCGTGGTGGTGCTCGACTTCGGCAGAAAGATCGGCGAAGGCACGCCGGCCGATGTGCAGCGCAACCCAGCCGTCATCGAAGCCTATCTCGGCGCCGCGTAGATGGGAGAGCTCCTGGAGCTGACGGAGGTCCATGCAGGTTACGGGCCGCGCTCCGTTCTCCACGGGGTCTCGCTCTCCGTCCCCGAAGGAGGCATCGTGTCGTTGCTCGGCGCCAACGGCGCGGGCAAGACGACGACGCTGCGCGCGATCACCGGTGGGGTGCGTTGGAGCGGCAATATCACCTTCGCCGGCCGCTCCCTGCGCGGGATGTCGACCGAGGACATCGTGCGCGGCGGCATCGCTCACGTCCCCGAGGGCCGGGGCATCTGCACCGAGCTCACGGTTGACGAAAACCTCAAGCTCGGCTCGCATTTGCGGCGAGACGGCGCCGAGGTGCGCAAGGACTACGACCGCGTCTTCGAGTACTTCCCGCTGCTCAAGGCACGGCGCAAGCTTTCCTCGAGCACGCTGTCGGGCGGCGAGCAGCAGATGCTGGCGCTGGCGCGCGCGCTGCTGATGAAGCCGAAGCTCATGCTGCTGGATGAGCCCTCGCTCGGCCTCGCGCCGATCGTCGTTCGATCGATCTTCCAGATCATCAAGACCATCAACGAGACGAGCCGGGTCGCGGTGCTGCTGGTCGAGCAGAACGCCCGGATCGCTCTGGACCTCTCGAGCAAAGCCCTGGTGCTGGAAGTCGGGCGCGTCGCGGTCCGCGGCGACAGCGCCGAGCTGAAGGACAACGAGTCGGTGCGGCGCTCGTACCTGGGTTACTGAGGTGCAAGAGTTCTTTCAGCAGGTCGTGAGTGGGATCGCGATCGGCGGCATCTTCGCCAGCCTCGCCCTGGCCCTCGTCTTGATTTACAACGCGATGGGCCTGGTCAACTTCGCGCAAGGCGAGATGGCGATGTTCGCCACGTTCGTCGCCTACGCGCTGATCAACCGCGGCATGAGTTACTGGATCGCGCTTCCGATCACGCTCGTCCTTGCGTTCGGAGGCGGCATCGCGATCCAGCGCCTGGTCATCAAGCCCGTGGAACGAGCACCTGTCCTGACGCTGGTGATCATCACACTCGGCCTGGCTACGCTCATCAACGGTTTCGCCGGCTTCATCTTCGGTTACGTGCCGAGATCGTTCCCGAGCCCGTTCTCGTCCGACAGCGTGGACGTCTTGGGCGTCTTCGTCAGCTACCGCGACCTCGGCGTCATTGCGGTCTCAGGTCTTGTTCTGCTCGGGGTTTACCTGCTGCTGCAGCGGACCACCGTCGGATTGACCATGCGCGCCGCGGCCCATCACCCGGAGGCCAGTCGCCTGCTCGGCGTGCAGGTCAGCTGGATGCTGGCACTCGGCTGGGGCCTGGCATCGGCGGTCGGCGCGGTGTCCGGAATCATGGTCGCACCAATCCTTTTGCTCGAGCCGAACATGATGCAGTCGATCATCATCTACGCCTTCGCCGCGGCGGTCCTCGGAGGGATCGAGAGTCCGCTCGGGGCGGTCATCGGCGGTCTGATCGTGGGGATCACGGTCAACCTCGCGGGTGCCTATCTGCCCGGCGTCGGGGGCGACCTTCAGCTCGCGGTTGGGCTCGCGATCATCATCGCGGTGCTCGTACTCCGGCCCAACGGGCTCTTCGGCCGCGCCGCCATCCGCCGCGTATGAATGGCCCGCCACGATGAGCAGGCTTCGCGGCGCGCCGCCGCGCTACTGGCTTGTGGTCATCGTGGTCGTGTTCTTCCTCGGATTTCCCACCGTCATCACGAGCTTTCAGGCCAGCCTGTGGGCACAGGCCTTGATCCTGGCGATCGCCATCATGGGCCTGAACATCCTCGTCGGCTACAGCGGTCAGCTCTCGCTTGGCCACGGCGCGTTCATGGCGCTCGGCGCGTACACGTCGGCCATCCTCGCCCACCGCTACAAGATGGATTACCTCCTCACGATCCCCATCGCCGCGCTGTTCACGGGATTGGTCGGCTTTCTTTTCGGCATTCCAGCGCTGCGGCTGTCGCCGCTCTATCTGGCCCTGGCGACGTTCGCGCTCGCGGTCGTCACGCCCAGCCTGATCAAGCGGCCGGACAAGCTGACGGGCGGGGTGCAGGGCATCATCCTCATCCAGCCCGACCCGCCGGGCATCGCTCGCGACGCCTTCGCCACCGTCACGGGCACGCCGATGACGAGCGACCAGTGGATCTATTACATCTCTCTCGCCTGCGTGCTGGTCCTTTTCTGGGTCGCGTGGAACCTGGTCCGGCACCGCCCGGGCCGGGCCATGAGGGCTTTGCGCGACGGCGAGGTCGCGGCGGCAGCCTCCGGCGTCAACATCGCCGGCTTCAAGACGCTGGCGTTTGGGATCTCCGCTTTTTACGCGGGCACCGCCGGGTCGCTCTTCGCACTCGCGACGGGTTTCATCAGCCCGGACGCGTTTCCGGTCTCGCTCTCCATCCAGCTCCTGGTCGGTGCCGTCGTCGGAGGGCTCGCCTCGATTCCCGGTCCGCTGCTGGGCGCGATCTTCGCCTACTTCCTGCCCATCGAATCGAACCAGTGGGTGCCCAGCCAGAGCTGGATTCCCGATCAGATCGCCTCGACCGTCAAGAACGCCGGGCCGGCCGTGTCATATGGCGTGCTGTTGATCCTGATCATGATCTTCGCCCCGAACGGGCTGGTCGGCCTGGCTCGCAGAGGCTACGAGCTGCTCCAAAAACGGCTTCGTGGCACGAACGATCGGGAGACTGGACAATTACCTCCCGATCCCCAGACTGTTTAGGGGGGATTCACAAAGCCCCGAATCACGGGGGAGGAGTTTCAATGGGACGAATCGCACCACGCCTGGCCGCGGTAGCGGCGTTCATGGTCACCCTTGCCGCCTGTGGCGGAGGCACCGGGAGCTCGGCGCAGACGGACGTGGGCGTGACGAGCACCTCCATCCTCCTCGGCAACACCATCGCTCAGTCAGGCGCGGCGGCCGCCTACGGCACGATCGGCAACGCCGAGCTCGCGTACTTCACTTACATCAACAGTCAGGGCGGCGTCAACGGCCGCAAGATCAACTTCAAGATCCTGGACGACGCCTACAACCCGGCGCAGACGGTGCCCCTCACCAAGCAGCTGGTCGAGCAGGACCAGGTTTTCGCCATGTTCAGCGGGCTGGGCACCCAGGCGCAGACTTCGGTCCGCGAATACCTGAACGCCAAGAAGGTGCCGCAGCTGTTCGTAGCCACGGGCGCGACCACCTTCAACAAGGACTTCGGCTCCAATCAGTGGACGCTCGGCTGGCAGCCGCCGTACCAGGGTGAGGCCCACATCTACGCCAAGGATGTGCTGGCGAACCACGCGAACGCCAAGATCGGCGTCCTCTACCAGAACGACGACTACGGCCAGGACTATCTGAAGGGGCTCAAGGACGGCCTCGGCGACAAGAGCTCGATGATCGTCGGCAGCGAGAGCTATGACGTGACCGCGGCCAACACAGCGGCGCAGCTCACCAAGCTCAAGGCCACGGGGGCCGACACACTGTTCATCTTCGCGACGCCGGGTTTCACCATTAAATCACTCGTCACGGTGACTCTCCTGCACTGGGAGCCGGCCATCTATCTCAACTCGGTCTCCAACCCGCAGGTCTACATGGGCATCGCCGCGAAGAGCGGCGCGGCGAACAAGAACGTGACGAGCGTCGGCTACCTCAAGGACCCGACCGACCCGCAGTGGGCCAACGACGAGGGCATGAAGCTCTACAAGACCGTGATCGCAAACTGCGCGACGTGCAAGCCCGAGGACGGCTTCAACCTCTATGGAGTCGCGGTCGCCTACACCATGGTGGACGTGCTGAAGCAGGCGGGTTCCAACATGACGCGGGCCAACGTGATGAAGATCGCCAGCAGCCAGCTCAACGAGACCAACCCCTTCGCGCTACCGGGCGTGAAGGTTCAGACCACGTCGAGTGACCACTTCCCGATCATGCAGGAGCAGGTGATCACCTGGGCCGGCACCGGATGGAAGCTGCAGGGATCCCTGATCGACGAGAGGGGCACGATCAAGTAGTCAAGGGCATCACCAAAGGCCTGCAGCCTTACTGGTTGCAGGCCTACCTTCTCATCTACATCCCGGTCGGTCTGCTGGCCGACAGCCGGATCACCGCTCTCTGGCAGCAGTACCTGCTCGGGGCGCTGACGTTCCTCGTCCTGTTCCTGGCCGCGTTGAAAGCGCCCCACGAGCAGCGCATGCAGATCTGGTTTTGCGTCGGAGTGGCGACCTGCTTCGAGATCTTCAGCTCGCTCATCTGGGGCATCTACAGCTACCGGCTGCACAACGTGCCGCTGTTTGTTCCTCCGGGCCACGGGCTCGTATATCTCTTCGGACTGCTGGCCGCCGAGACACCGCTGGTGACGAGGTACGGTCGCCGCGTCGCGTACGCGGTGCTCGGCGGCGCCGGGACCTGGGCGCTGCTCGGGCTCACGGTGCTGCCCGTGTTCACGGGGCGGTTGGATCTGCAGGGGGCGATGTGCTTTCCTGTGTTCGCCTACTTCCTGCTGCGGTCTCCGCGGTGGCCGCTATTTGCCGCGATCTTCATCATCGTGAGCGAGCTCGAGATCTTCGGCACGTCATTGGGCAACTGGTCCTGGCTGCCCACCGCGCCCTGGACCGGTATCCCGTCAGGCAACCCGCCATCGGTGATCGCGGCCGGCTACTGCATCATCGACGGCACGGTGCTCGCCCTGTTCTGGGTTTACAGGTGGGGCTTGAACACCATCAGGACGAGGATGACGACGACGATCACGCCGAGGCCCGGACCGAACAGTCTGCCGAGTCCTGACAACCGCGCATACTCGGGCGAGGCCGTCGCCCCTTCCTCGACCAGCTTGATCTGATTCTTGAGCAGCGGCGAATAGAAGGCCACGCCGAGCACCACCACAGCCGCAAAGAGAATCAGCGCGAGGATGATCCAGAGGTCGGTGATCCTCCATTGCATGAAGACCATGATCAGGCCGGTCAAGAGGAGCACCCCATAAGCGGAGTTGGCGATCCGATCGTCCAGAAACTTGATTCCCTTCAGGGCAAATCCGAGATGCGCGGGATCGTTGGCGCCGCGCACGTTCCAGACGCCATACGTGATGTTCGAGCCGACAGCAACGATCGCGGCGAGGATGTGAATGAGCTTGAGCACCAGATACAGCGTGGACATCAGCGGATCTCGACGGTAGCCGTTCCCAACGTGGTCCGCTGTCCCTCGTGGTTCTCGCCCCAGACCTCGAGCTCCACCTCGGTCCCGTCGACTCGCTTGACACGGCCGCGACATCGGTAGGGATGAGCTGGCGTGTCTATGCCGCGATAGGTGACCTCGAAATTCTTCAGCGTGCCTCGATCGCCCAGCCAATCGGTGACGAGCTGGCCGAGAAACGCGGCCTTGAGCAGCCCGTGGAGGATCACGCCTGGCAATCCCACGCCTTTTGCGTAGGTCTGGTCATAGTGGATCTCGTAGAAATCGCCCTGCGCACCCGCGTACTGGACGAGCTGCCGCGTGGTTGGGTGCTTGACGAGCTCCGGAATGTCCTGACCCGCTGCGATGTTCATCGGCGAATCATCGTCCCGCGCAGCTTCGCCACCACCACCCCTTCCTGGTTGACGTAGTTGGTCTCGAAGATGATGAACAGCAGGTCCCCGCTCGAACCGCTTTTCTCGTAGACGTCTGCCACGCGGCCGGTCGCGGTGATCTCGTCTCCGATCAATACCGGGGCGAAATATTCGAAACGGTTACCGCCGTTCAGCCAACCCTGGCCATATTCCTCTGCCTCGGTCAGGTGCAGCGAGACCGGCGCCAGCGCGACCAGGAAGGTGGGCGGCGCCTCCTTGGTCCAGCGCGGGTTGGGATCGCCGATCGCCGCCGCGAAACGTTTGACGTGCCCGGCCTCGACCGGAGCAGTGACGGGCGCCCCGTCGACGCCGATGCGCGCTCGGAGGCGATCGATGACGGACGTCGTTGCGGTCACCGTCCGCGCGGGAGACCCAGCACCCGCTCCGCGATGATGTTGCGCTGGATCTCGGAGGACCCGGCGTAGATCGTCTCAGCCTGCGCCCACATCCATCCGTACTGCCACCGACCGTCCTCGATCGCAAGCGCGGATTCCGGCGCGAGTGCGCCGTGCATGCCTTCGACGCCGATCGCGGTTTCCTGCAGCCGCTTGTCCATCTCGCTCCAGTAGAGCTTCACGACGCTGGCTTCAGGCCCGGGGGCATGGCCGTGCTGCGCCTTGGTCAGATTGCGCAGGCCGATGAGGCGGAAGACGTGCGCCTCGATCTGCGCCTGGGCGATCTTCTGCCGGGTCATGGCGTCGGAGCCGGCCCCGCGATCTCGCGCAAGCGTGGCAAGCTCGGACACGGCGCGCTCAAACCGCGCAGCTTGCGCGAGTCCGCCGCGCTCGAACCCGAACACAGTCATCGCGATCTTCCAGCCGTCACCCGGCTCGCCGACCAGGTCGCGATCCTCCACCTCCGCTCCCGAGAGGAAGATCTCGCCGAACTCCCCGCCGCCCGTCATCTGCTTGATCCGCCTCACCTCGACGGCGGGCTGCCGCATGTCGACCAGGAAAAAGCCGATGCCGCGGTGCGCCTCGGCTCCGGTGTCGGTGCGCGCGAGCAGAAAGCTCTTCTCCGAGTAGTGCGCCCCGCTGGACCATGTCTTCTGGCCGTTCAGCACCCACGTGCCGTCGCGCCGCTCCGCGCGGGTGCGCAAGCCGGCCAGGTCACTACCGGCGTCCGGCTCGCTGAACCCCTGGCAGAAGATCAAATCGCCGCTCAGAATCCTCTCGACGTAGGTCTCTTTCTGCCAGGGAGTTCCGTGGGCGACCAGCGTCGGGGCAAGCAGCGTGACGCCAAGCCGCCCCAGGATCCCGGGGGCGCCCGCCTGGGCGAGCTCCTCCTGGTAGATCGCCTGCATGACGGGCGTCGCGCCTCGCCCACCAGCCTCTTTCGGCCATCCGAGCTTGAGCCAGCCGCCCTCATAGAGCCGGCGCTGCCAGTCGCGCTGCAGCTCGGTGTCTTCCTCATCGCGATAGCCGCTCCTTCCGCCCTGCCTCCAGTTAGCAGGAAGGTTCGCCTCGAGCCAGGTTCGGACCTCATGCCGGAAGGCTTCCTCCTCCGCGGTGAAACCCAGATCCATGGTTCGGAAGCTATCAAAAACGGGCAAACTGAATTTGGAATGGCATCCGAGGTTCTCTGCGGGCGCTGCGGGGCGCTGCTTACGAATCCGTCCGCTCCATGTCCGCGATGCGGCTCACCGGCCTCAGGCGCCTACTACGGAGCGGCGATTCCGCGGTCACGCAAGAACCCCGCCCTGGCGGCGGCGCTCGCTGTCGTGCCCGGGCTTGGGCACTTCTATCTCGGTCACAACATGAAGGGCTTCGCCTATTTGCTAGGCATCGGCGGCCTTCAGTTCTTCGGCTTCGACCTGGACCTGACCGTGATCGGGGCAGCGATCGGAGTCCCGATGGAGCTTGGCGGCGGAACGCTGTGGATCTTCAGCATCGTCGACGCGTATCGCACCGCCAAGCAGATGGAGCAGCGGGGGTTTTAGTCCCTCAGGAGGAGGCTCGCCGCCTTCGGGTCGCGGTCTTTCGGCGGCGTCCGTTGGCCGGGGTCGCGGTCGCTCGGCGGCGCCGCGGGGTCTTGCTGCCCAGAGCTCGCTCCACGCGCTTCGAGATCGTGCGTAGGCCGCGCTCCACGGTCTTCGTCGAGGTGCCTGTGCCCTTGGTCGCCAACTTAGCGACCTGACGGCGGAGGGTTCGGTTCTCGCTGATCAGCTTCGCGACCATCGTGTTGAGGCGTGTAACGAGCTCTCCACCTTCGGCGCGCGTGCGACGCGTCCGATTTTTCGACCCGGGCGGACGTCCACGCCTTCGCGGTGCATTTTGCTGTGCTTCCTCTGGTGCCATCTTGTCTCCTGCAATAAAAGGAAATTGAGCGCAGCAATTCTAGCTGCGCCCAATAAACGCTATTTGAGGGACGGTTAGGCGGCGACCAGAAGCTGCTGTTTCGAGAGACTCTTCAATCCCTCACGCGCGAGCTCGTGCGCGGGATTTGCTTTGCGGCTTACGTAGCGAACAACACGCCAGCCGCGACGGCAACGTTCCCGAACTTCGTGCACCGCGACGCGAAAACTGTCGCTGGACGGCATCCGGCTGCGCACCACTGGAGCGCAATCCGTGCGCACGATCACACGGTGATAAGGCCAGCGCGCGGCGGCAAGATCGAGCGCGCCCGCGCACACGTGCGCTTCCAGTTGAGCGGAGCCGCCTATATGCGAAAAGCCGAACGACTCTGTGTAGACAGCCCGCCCTCTAACAAAAACGGCCAGGCCACATCCGGCCCGGCCATGCTTATCCAGCGCGGCGTCTACGTAGATCACCAGGCACTCCCGCAAACTGCATTCCCTCCCGTTTGGCGGCTTCGGCGGGGGCCCGCCTAGCCGGGATTTCGGAAGAGCCTAACACGATGTTGCGCGCTTGTCCGCAGGTCAACACAAGATGTGGGGTCAGTCAGCCGGAGGCAGTTCTGTCCCCATGGCGTGGTAGCCGCCGTCGACGTGCACGAGCTCGCCCGTGGTCATGTCCAGGTATTCCGATAAGAGAACGCACACCGCCCTTCCTACCGGGGATTTGTCTTGCAGGCTCCAGCCGAGGGGCGCCCGCTTCTCCCACACCTCCTCGAAGTCCTTGAACCCCGGAATCCCACTCGCGGCTAGCGTCGCGAGAGGACCGGCGCACACCGCGTTGACGCGAATCTTGTAGCGCCCGAGGTCGCGGGCCAGGTAGCGCGTCACCGATTCGAGCGCCGCTTTTGATACGCCCATCCAGTCGTACTTCGGCCAGGCTTGCGTCGAGTTGTCGAAGTCCAGCGTAACCATCGACCCGCCGTGCTCTTTCATCAAAGGCAGAAATGCGCGCGCCAATTCTTTGAAAGAGAAGGCGCTCACCTGCAAAGCCGTAGCCACGCTTTCCCACGGTGTGTTCAGGAACTGGCCACCGAGGGCATCCGCGGGTGCAAAAGCTACCGAGTGCACAATTCCGTCGAGACGGTCCCATCGCTTTGACGTTTCCTTGACGGCTTCTGCGATGTCCGAGGGCTTCGACACGTCCATCTCGAGGATGTCGGGTACGGGGTCGAGCTTTTTCGCCGTCATCTGGGTGATGCTCATCATCCTGCCGAAGCTGGTGAGCAGAAGCTCCGCTCCCTGGCGCTGGGCTTCCTGCGCGATCGAGAAACCGATGCTGCGCCGGTCGGGCATTCCCGCGATCAAGACGCGCTTTCCCTTCAGGATCACAGCGCTACTTTAAGGTTCTTCGCCTGTGGCCACGGGAGCGTCCCTGCGCGAACAGTCGCTCCAGGAACCGGCGTAAATCCGCGCGTTGGGAATGCCCGCGATCTCCATCGCGAGAACGTGGTGCGTCGCGTTCACGCCCGAGCCGCAGTAGAAGACCGCGCCAACTGCAGCCCCTAGCCTCTCGTACTGCACGCGCAGCTCGCTCGGAGACTTGAAACGGCCATCGGAATTCAGGTTCTGGGCAAGCGGCGCGCTGAGCGCACCCGGAATGTGGCCGGCCTTGGGATCGACCGGCTCGGTCTCGCCGCGGTATCGCTCGCCGGCTCGCGCGTCGATGAGGGGCACGCCGCGAAGCCCGCGCACCTCCTCGAAATCAACCGTGCGACCGCGGTCTGGCACCCGAGCCTTAAAGGAACCGCGCTCGATACGAGGCGGGTCGGTCGAAAGCGGTCCTCCCCACGCCCCGAGCCCTCCGTCGAGCACGGCCTGGGCGCCATGGCCGAAGTAGCCGAGAAGGAACCACAACCGCGCCGCCACGGCGCCACCCGCGTCGTCGTAAGCGACCACTTTCGTGTCGGGGCTCACGCCGGCCTTGCACATCGCTTCCTCGAATTGATCCGCCGACGGCAAAGGGTGCCGCCCACCTCCCTCGTTTCCCGTGATGTCGTCGAGGTCGACGAACACGGCACCCGGGAGATGGCCGCGCGCGTACTCGTCGCGACCGTTCCGTCCCTGCAGGTACCAGCGAAAGTCGATGAGGCGTAAGTCAGCATCGCCAATGTGCTCCCGCAGCCACGCCCCGTCGACCAGCGGCCCGAAAGGCGCCATCTAGGAATGGATCACGCGGGTGTCGTGGCAGAAATGCACCGAGTGAGGGCGCATCGCGTGGACCTTCACGAGCGAGCGCTCCCAGTCGTCGCGGTTCGCATGCTGCCCGGGCCACTCGCTGAGATCGGCCTTCTCGACGTCGCGGTAGATGTCCCCGGTGTACGCGGCGTCTCCGATCATCACCGATTCGCCATCGTCCGCCTCGACGAACACGCTTTGGTGGCCGACCGTGTGGCCGGGCGTCGCGACCACACGGACTCCCTCCGCGACCGGCGCGTCCCCGTCGAGCAGCTCGTACTTCGCGCCGCCGAAGTCGAACCACTGCACGACCGTCGA
>Ga0137377_10002317_pt1 | contig 14126 bp, 11 predicted proteins | sample SagtaG_22_FD_104815 | JGI IMG/M metagenome (GOLD analysis project Ga0137377, IMG submission 104815) | Vadose zone soil microbial communities from Sagehorn Ranch, Mendocino, California, USA - Sage2_L_40_16 metaG | ecosystem: Environmental > Terrestrial > Soil > Vadose zone | place: USA... | reverse complement strand
GGTAGACATGCGACAGTGGTATGCCGTGGGGCTTGGCTTGCTAAGGCAGGCCATGTGGCTAGTGGCCGTCGCACTCTTAGCAAGCGGCAAGGCAAGCATTTTCTGGGTGATTCTCTCCCGAAGCCTTGTTGGGGTTGTTGCGGCGATAATAACGCAATGGGTTTGCTGGCGAAGAGACGTTCTACCAGGAGCGTGGTCTTTTTCTTGGCCTGAAGCACGAAAGCTCGTGGGATTCGGGTTCCCTTTGGCTCTAAGCGCCGTGAGCGTGGGCATCTATCACCGGATAGATCAGGTAATGCTGCACAGCATGGCTGGCGATTATGTGCTGGGGCCGTACGTGATTGCCGTACAGCTCATTGAGCTGGTCTCGGCCCTACCCGTAGCGCTTATGTCCTCTCTTTTCCCGATATTGTCCTTCACGGCAAGCGATGAACCTCGCTTCACTCACTATCTCAGCACCAGCTATCGTCTTCTTCTTCTTGTTGTCTTTGGCCTGTGTGCAGTCATGACACCGATCGCCGCCCCCATGATCCAGTTGCTTTATGGCAAGGCATACCTGGCAACGCCTCCGCTGCTCATTGTCCTAATCTGGTCTGAAATACCCGTGTTTTTCGGTGTCGTGATGAGCGGTGCTATCGTGGCGCGAGGCCTACAGCGCTATCTTCCCTTGTCTACCGTTGTGGGCGCGGTTACGAACCTCCTACTGAACCTTGTTCTGATTCCGCGATATGGAGCCCTGGGCGCCTCCTGGGCGACGGTCGTAAGTTACTGCCTCGCGGGTATGTTTCTATACCTCTATTTTCCCGCGACGCGGCGGCTGTGCTGGACGGGGTTTTGCTTTGTGCTGCCTTTGCTTGCTAACGCCCTCATCATTTCTGTGGGAACGAATGCACTTCCTTTAGAATTTTGGTGGAAAATTATTCTGGCGTGCGTCGCTTACCTAACAGGAGCATGGATAACGGGTGTAATCCGTCGTGGCGATATAGACCTAGCTCTACAGCAGGTCCGGAATGGCTTGAACTATGGTCGATCCTAGACTCTCAAGATACGTCGGTGTTTCCTCACCCGGAACAATGGAGACAGAAGGGCCGGCCACGTCGCGACTGAAGCAAAGGCTCATCCAATTCTGGGACACGCAACCAGTCTACTGGGAAGGAATAACGGATGAGATATCCGCGAATACTCCGTCTCGGGGACGAGCGGCTTCCTTCATCCGGGAAGGCTCGCGCATTTTGGACGTTGCTTGTGGAAGTGCGGCGAATGCGCAGTGGCTGAAACCGCGCGGATCTTATTTCGGGTGCGACATATCTCAGGGTGGCCTAAAGCGCGTACAGCAATCCGGATTGCTCCTGGCATGCGCGGATGCGGAAGCCCTTCCTTTTGCAGATGCTTCATTCGACGCGGTGATTTCTACTTTTGCATTAGAGCACGCAGTTCGGCCCGTGCAGGTGTTGCGTGAAATGAGTCGCGTTGTTCGGGGCGGGGGCCGAATCGTTTTGCTCGGGCCGACGTGGGATCTACCCTTCTGGTATCCGAATGCGCTCCAGAGCAAGTCTGAGAACCGAGGTTGGCGCCGCTCTTATACCTGGCAACGTTTACTCGGCCAGGTTCGCGGGTGGCTCTTCGGGGAGTTGCCTTTTCTGATCGTCGAAGACCCGGACGCGCTGAGCAGACCCTTCGTTTACGACTCAGATGCTGTCTATGTAGTTTGGTCGTATGAGGTTATCGAACAGATGAAACGCTTCGGACTCCGCCTTGTTTACTGCGAAGTGGACGATCGGATGCTTGGCCATCGTTTGCTCGTGCGGTGGCTTAAGCGAATGCTCTACTTGCTGCCGCCTTATCGTCACGCCGGAAGTACGGTTCTGATGGTCTTTGAGCGATGATCATTCTGGTTCTTTCGCTACAAAAAGAGCTTCTCCGAGAGTCTAACGCCTACGCGCGCGCCTTTCAGCGAAAAGGGTTCTGCACGATTGGCGTGGAGATGGGTTTCCCTCTGAATGGAGACCTCAGCCAACTTTTGCACCTGTGTCCGGAGCAGCCGTCCCTGATTCTCCACCCTGAGTCAGCCACGCCCTATCTTCCATGGGGACTCAGTCAGGTGGGCATCCCCACGGCTTCTTTCCAAATAGATACCTATACTTACACGCGGCGCAGAATCTCCTGGTCCATGCTTTTCGATCATGTATTTGTCTTTCATCCGGGATACGACGTCGAGTTCCAGAGGGCAGGTCATCCGGGTGCGCACTTTCTTCCGCACGCTGTCGATACAGAGTTCTTTGCGGGCAAAGAGCTAGAGCGCAACTACGAGGTCGGGTGGGTGGGGCAGGTGCAGGGCCCCATTTACCGCAGGCGCCAGAGGATCCTCCCGATGCTTTCAGAATCGTTTCGCATGAACGACTTTGCGCGACGTTATTCGCTCGAAGAAATGGCAAATGTCTATGGTCAGTCCAGAATTGTAGTTAACATTGGACGAGATGATTTTCCTCAGGATGCCAACCTGCGGACCTTTGAAGCCATGGGTGCCGGAGCTCTCCTTATTACGTCATTGCCCAGTGAGCTGACGCAAATCGGCTTCGGAGAAGGTGTTCATTTCATCGGCTATCATGAGGTCCGGGAAATTAAGCCTCTTGTCCGCAAGTATCTCGCGGAGGATTCAGCGCGGCAAAGAATTGCTGATGCAGCACGCGCGAAAGTTCTTCGAGAGCACACCTATGATGAGCGCGTGAAAGGTTTGCTGGGACAAGTCGAAGGGGGCAACAAGAAACTGTTGGCGCCAGCGCGGACTTGGTCTGAGGAACGCGTGAGGTTGGCCTATCTGGATTATTTCGCGGGAAACGGAGAACTCAAAAACGCCGCCATGGAGCTTCGGCGTATCGCACACTTAAACTTGAAGGAAACCGCCCTCGGTGGGTCGCTTATGGCGCGTGCCTGGGCCCGAATCGCGCGAAACCGGTTTGCAGGTCGTTGAACATCGGTGTTTCGTAGACCAACACGAAAGGCACTAAGTGAAGAAGGAAATCTTCATCCTGACGACTGAGCCACCGGAGATTCTGGGGGGAATGGAAACGTTCATCCGCCAACAGATCCTCGGCTTCGAAGAGCGCGGCTACACGGTCCGTGTCTTTCATCGCGGAACTTCCGGCTGGGCCTCGTTCCTGCGTTCAGCTAACCGATTGAGCCGTCCTCTCGCTGATGCCCTCTTGGGATGGGTCATCGGCAATGCCGTCCAGCATGCTATGCACCAAGCTGTCGCAGCCGTGATTTCACACGGCGTGGTCGGCTGGTACCCGCTGAGAGTTCCCACCGGTTGCAAGCAAATTCACTTCTACCACGGGACCTATCGCGCTTATGCCGAGGTCATGCGCCCGCATATTTCTCTTCTCGGCTATTGGAAGATGAAATGGTGGGATACGATGCTGCTGACGCGCCTGAGCGGTCGCGGCAAGATGGTGTTCTGCAATTCAGACCAGGTGGCTGAGGAAGTCCGCCGGTTTTTCGGTTATGAATCTCACGTCGTTTCCCTGATCGCACCGCGGCAACCGGCCCCCACGGACCGAGCGGATTGTCGGCACGCGTTCGGTTTGCCTATCGACGCCCTTGTCGGTGCCTTCGTAGGTTCGCTTCACCCAATGAAGAATTTCTCGATAGTGCGTGCCATGATCAAGGAATTCCCAGATGTTCATTGGATAATCGCTCTTCGCGGAAGTCTTCCCGACCAGCCCCTTCCATCTCAAAGGATCCATCTATTTCGGGACGTGCCTCCCGAGATAGTGCCCCAGATCTTCGCAGCCGCCGATTTCTCCGTCTGTCCTTCGACCTATGAGCCGTTCGGTTATGTTGTTCCAGAAGCGCTTTCCTGCGGCACGCCAGTGATCGCTGCGCCAGGCGGCTCAAGCTCTCTGTTCTTGAGCGACCCTCCGCTCAATGGTTTGCTTGTACATGACGCGCATGATGTGAAGGCTTTTCTGGCGGCGGTGAGTGAAGTACTTTCCCGGCCAGCGTTCTATCGGCAGCTAGTCCTGGACCACGGGCGCCCCAGAGTCGAACACTGGATGGCACCTGCGAACTGGTGGCGGCGCTTCTCCGAGGCCACCGGTTTATGAGAGAGAGGCTCTGGCTTGCGCTTCGTAGATCAGCCTTCTTGCGCAGGCTTTACGCTATCCCGGTTTTCCTCGGCCCTTTGAGGTGGTTGAGCTTCTTGCTTTTACCTTCGCATGGAACAAGGCGCGTTCGCGTACGCGGCGGTCCGGGTAAAGGTCTGGCGTTCGAGTTGAATCCCCGCTGGGAGACGGCAGCCTGGGAAGGTTGCTATGAGCAAGCTGCTCAAGAGTATCTCCAAAAGCAATTAAAGGCTGGCAGCGTATTCTATGATGTTGGTGCGAATTTCGGTTTCTACAGTCTTCTGGCCGCACGCCAAGGTGCGCAAGTTTTCGCTTTTGAACCGGACGTTCAGATTGCCGAATCGCTGAAGCGTCACGCGCGTCTGAATTCCCTGAACACCAGGATTGAAATTATCCGCGCAGCCGTCTATTCCTTCAGCGGCTCAATCGCCCTTAATCCAGCAAACTGTCAGCGAGGACACGGAAATGCTCACATAATAGGGACATTAGCCACTTCTCGCTCATCGGTCTCAGTCCTTTGCATGACGCTGGACGATTTTGCTCGGGAACACGCTGCACCGGACGTCGTCAAGATTGACGTGGAGGGCGCCGAGTCCGAAGTGTTGAGGGGAGCGGAAAGAGTATTCGCTGAGTCGCGGCCGCAGCTCCTTTGCGAGGTGCACGATCCCATAAATGCTTCGTTTGTGGAAGCGTGGCTCAAAGATAAGGGCTATGACATTCGCTGGTTGGATGGGCGCGGTAAGCTGCCCCAACAAATACTGGCTACCGCAAGATGAGTGTCGAATACTCTTTTGGTAGCGCCAAGCGAGTCAGGCACCGCAACAGAAAGACGAAAACCAACGTGGCTTCGAGCGTAACGAAAACCATGAGCCGGGACTGGGACGAGCGCGCCCGAAAAAACGCATTACACTACATTGCGTCCTGGCAGAACGAATGGGACCTCAAATCATTCCTCGCCTCGGGGGAGGAAGACATCGCGCGAATGGTTGTTCCGACCTTGGAGCGCTGCGGTCTTGTCCTGGCTGGCAAGCGGATGCTGGAGCTTGGCTGCGGCGTTGGACGCATGACGCACAGCTTTGCGCGCCGTTTCGAGCAAGTCTATGCGTTCGATATTTCCCGCGAGATGCTTTCACGCGCTCGGCAAATTCACAGCGGTGAAACCAATATTCTCTGGCTGCTGAGCAGTGGTGCCAACCTCGCGTGTGTCGCTTCGGACTCGATGGATTTCGTCTTCAGCTACCTTGTGCTGCAGCATCTGCCGGAACAAGCGCTCGCATTGCACTATATTCGCGAAATGCTGCGCGTGTTAAGGCCCGGGTGCGCATTTCTGTTTCAGTTCAACGGTGGCTTCTCGCCAACCATGAACTGGCGCGGACGCCTGGCGTGGGGGATTGTAGATGCGCTGTGGTCTGCGAACTTGGGCCCTCTCAGCCGTGCGGCCGCCTCCGCTATGAGTCTCGACCCGGCTGTGGTCGGGAAGAGCTGGCGCGGCGCATCCATTGCGTCTAGTGCCATCGTCGAATGTGTACGCGCTTCCGACATCGACGTCGTTGAAATTACCGGCGCAAATACGCCGATGGCTTGGTGCTGCGGTATTAAGCACTTAATTGGTGATTAGCGCAGCGATAGTTCGGAGGCAAGATCCTGTCTCGTGTTGCGGTCCCAGAAAGAAAAACAACGCCATGCGCAATTCAGGCCTGTCTCGGATTCGTTTGATCTCGAGCGATCTGCGTTGCCTTCGGGAAGGTCTGCAAGCGATAAAGGATTCCCATCAGCAGCCAAAAATTAGAATTGATCACAAAATCCTGGTAAGCGCTGAAACTGGTGTAGGTCATCGGGAAAAAGAGGAGGCAAGCAAACAGAAAGATTGAGAAAGCCAGCGGGAACCAGGGTGTGCCTCGGAGTTCCGTAACGACCTTCCAAGCTGAAAGGCTAATCGAAAGGCCGAGGACAATCCAAAGAATTAGGCCTAAGATGCCAAGTTCCACAACAAAGTTCCCGAAGCCACTTTCGACGCCGACTCTCATCGGTGCAGCGTGCATGATGCGCATCACATATTGAATGCCAAGAGAGGTCGTCCCTGTGCCGTAGCCATAGGGCCACGCGGGAAAATCAAAGGCGTGGGCTAACTCCTGCAAGGGATAGGTTTGCGCACGAAAGCCAAGTTCGCTTGCGGGACTGCTGGGGAGTAAAGTCTCAGAATAGATCGCGACTCTGGCCGCAAACTCCTGAGGAAAAATAGTCAGCAGTAAGAGAATCCCAACGCCAACAAAGAGCGCAGATCTCTGGATCGCGCGCAGAACGCGGACTGTTCCCCGCTGCCGCCACTTCGCCCCCCAGAGAAACCCTGCAGCAGTGAGGAGGGCGGTGCCGCAATTCCACAGCAGCACACCGCGGGAGGCGCACATGATGGAAGCTGCCGCAACGACACCGATGGTGGTGAAGGCAAGTGTCCTGCCACGTCGGCTCCGCAACAAAAGGTATCCACCAAAACCCAGGGAGATTGACCAGGCGACGAGGAGACAATCCTGGAAGCGGCCAGCACTGACGAACACGGAGGTGGGGCGATAGGATACCAGCCCCGAGATCGGCGCGGCACGGTAGAGCGTGCTCATTTGAAGGATATCTTCCTGCGGGTGAGGGGGGTTCAAAAAATTGGATCCGATGATGGACTGCGAGATCCCCAACCCAGCCACAATCAGGATCAGGACGCAAAGGAAGGAGCAAAAGTGCTGCAGAGCCTCATCGGACTGAATCAGGGCGTATCCAATGTAGATGAGCGGGACATACAGGAAATAGAGCTTCATCCCCAAGATGCCATAAAAGATGCTCGTGGAAGCTGGGTTAAAGACTTGCAGGAGAACAAGCCAGAAGAACGCCAACAGGGCGGGACGAAAGGGGATGCGGAATGTGCCGCCGCGCCTAGCCAGCGGGGCCCGAAAAAAGGACAGATACAGAACTAGTACCAACATATCCTTGGCGAAATAGATGCCCATGTTGTTGCCAAGGTATTTTCGGACCAAATCCTCGAAGAGAATCCAGCTAACGAAGATGTACACGCCGCGGCGCCAATCATTTAAAATCGCGATGACGACGGCACCGCCGACAAAGAACATAAAGGGATAAGCCAGTGTGACGAGATTATTGGCGACAATGGCTTCCGCGGCCTGATAGGCGCAGCAAGCCCCAAGAACGATCAATCCGAACACCATCAGCGAGTTGCGCGAGCTGCGCAAAGTCGGCATTGTCCGAATCATTAGAGACCGCCACCTGATCGATGTTTTACATCATACCCTCATGACTTGGGAATGACAGGGGTCCTATACGCGTTTGACTGATTCACACTTACTTAGCCAGCTTTTGTTTGAGTTGCTTCGCTAGCCCAACGGCACCTATCCAGGAGTCCAGGAGATCCTTCGCGGTCCAGCGCTCCATTTGGCGCGCCACACAATCTTGCATGTATCCCAGAAGAGCAGCGTCACCCAGAATCTTCCTCAGAAGGGCCGCTAACGCATCTGTATTCCCGCAGGGGTAAGGATAACCACTGTTCCCAGGATCGATCATCTCCAATCGTCCAGTGACAGCATCGCTTAAAAGGACAGGAAGACCGCTGAACATTGCCTCCGGGATCACAAGAGGACACTGGTCATACTCCGAAGGCAGAACAAAGAGATCGGCAGCTTTGTAGGCGCCGGGCAATTGAGAATCGTTAATGAAACCGAGAATTCGCACTCGGTCGTTAATGCCGAGACTCACAACCTCACGCTCCAGTGCGGGGCGTTGAGGCCCTTCCCCCGCAAAGACCAGATAGCTTCCGGGAACGCTGGCTTTGGCGAACGCTCGCAACAGGTCGAGAGGGCGTTTCCAGGGCTGCAATTTTGCGCAGTAGAGGACAACCTTGGCACTGTTGGGCACATTCCAGGAGGCACGCACGGCATCCCGATCAAAGTCCATGAAACGCGCCAGCCACGCGTCCTTATTGACGCCCGAGCGAATTATGACAATCTCCTCTCGAGGCTTGCCCAGGTGCATCGCGAGGTCCCTGACCGGCTGGGAGGCTGCCATGAGGACATCCACATAGCCGTAAACGTGTCCGAGAATGAATGGCTTGATCAGGGTTTTCCACCGCTTTCCCTCGCGCTGGCGTAAGGAACTGGAATCGGAGGAAATCAAAACTGGAATGCCTCGGCTCTTGGCCGCGAAGCAGGCGATCCAGAAACTCGCGCACATGTACCCAGTGTAAATCACCACAGCATCGAAGGATTGAGAACGAATGAGCGTCCAGAGGCCAAGGTTAAGAAGTCCGAAAAACCGGCCCAGGCGAGGGCGCGGCGACCGGTTCGGGATGTGAACCCAAGAGTAACCTTCCAACAGCGACGTGTCCCAGCAGATCTCGATTCCAAACTCAGGGTCGATCCCGGCTTCCGCTCCCTGCAGGCTACAGTAAGCGACCAGAAGGTCCAGGCGAGGATCACTGGCGAGAAGCTTGAAGAGTGAGGAGCCGTAGGGGATCACATGCGTGACAAGAACGAGAACACGATACGGGACGTTCTCTGGAGCTAGTAGGCTCTTGGGCGTGACAGAAGAGAGAGGCACTGGCATTAATTCGAAAGCGGAATGTGGGCCATCAGTATAACAGGTTTCTGGAGACTGCTAGGTGTGCTTGCAATCTGGAACTAGGGGAAAGACCGGACTGTGGTTGGGGCTCACTCTTTTGGATGATGCATTGTGGACTTCCGCATGGGCAATGACCTTTGACTTGCCGGCACCAGGATGTTCACGCAGCCTTGAATGGACAGCGGTTTTCGATCATCGAGTTTCCTGACCGCTAACCAAGGACCAGTATATTTTAGCGTGCTCCTCTACCATACGCTGCCGCTTGAATAAGCGAAGTGCACGCTCGCGGGCTTTCCTGCCGAGTGTGTCAATGAGAGCAGGCTGTTCAAGAACGCTGCACATGACTTGAGCTAACCCTTGTGCATCACCCGGGCGGACCTTCAGGCCACTGTCGCTAACGATCTCTCCGAGGCCGCCGATGTCCGAAGCGATTACAAGCTTTCCGCGCATCATTTGCTCGATGACCGCTAGACCTGCTGTTTCCTCCCAAACGGAGGGCATGACTACGACGCGGACTTTCTGAAGGGCTTGCGTCAGAGCCGGGCCCGTCAGGAAACCAGTGACCTGAACTACGGACTCCAATCGATCGCGCGTGATGATTTCCTGCAGTTTGGGGCGCTCGGGTCCGTCACCAACGAGGAATACTTCAAAACTCTTTCCTTTCTCCCGCAAGATATGCACGGCTTCGAGAAGTACATCGATTCCTTTCTCGCGGACTAGACGGCCTACAAACGCAAAGGAGATTTTGTCTCGGAGAACGGCCCCGTCATGGAGCAAATTCTCGCCGGCCCAGCAGTCTTCGATCCCGTAATAGACCACCGACGAGCGAGGCAGGGCGTGCCGGTTGAGAACATGTTGGGAGATGGCGAGGTTTGCGGAAACGTGCCGAGCGAAAAAGCGGCGGGGAAACATCAGCAGCAAAGTGACAATACTTCGCAACCAAGAGGACTCCCGAGCGTTGCAGCGTAGACATTCGGCATAGTTCCGGGCAAGAAAATGCCCGAGACAAGGAGTTCCATCCGGCTGATGAAGAAGCAGCCCGTTGAGGCACGCTGCTTGGTAACCGTGGTGTTCGAGGACCACACGTTTGCGCACCAGCCATGCAAAAAGAAGGGGCATAGCGGAAGGACCAGCTAGGTGCACGGCATCAGACTGACGAATAAGGTGCCATAGCTGGAAGTAGCTAGGCCTGCGGATGACCCGAAATGGGAATGCATGGTCGTAGAGTTCTGCGGCAGGGATTTGCGTAACGACCGTAACATCGAACTGCAGAGCTCTGTTAGCCAAGCGTAGTCCAGCGAGGCCGCTGGCGAGAGAAAGAACCGCTGTCTCGACGCCACCGACGCTGGGTGCGAAAAAGTGTGAATAGATCAGGAGCTTCACGCCTAATTCCTTCGTAGATTGCAAACGTCAAGAAGCGCCGACAGTTCCAGCGCACAGATTTCTCTCTGAACCCGTGAAACGCACCGGCGCCAAATCTACAACCTACTTTGCCATTGCATCCTTCCCGTTAGAAGTTAGTCTTCAAAATGATCACAGGAACCGTGATGTGCTCTTGCTCGATGCGCATGCCCTTCAGGTTCCCAACTTCCGTCTGAGCAAAACGGACCAACTCACCTCGTTTCTCTAATTCTTCCAGTGGAGCGGCGATCACCAGTGGATAACTGGGCGCTCGAACCACATAGACAATGGCCTTCACTTTTAAGAATTCTTTCCACTGTTCGGGCGTTTTCAGCCGCTCTGGATCGGCCTCAAAACTGGTGTCGGGATCAGCATTCAGGTAGGAGATGTGCCGGTAATATTGATGCCGCAGAAATATCAGGGCCGTTCCCGCGTTCTTGGGTGTGCCCAACAGCTGATTGATTGCCTGGGCCACCTGGTAATCCTGACCCATATCTTCCAGATACGCCTCACGGCTGGTAAACCCGACCGCAGCAAGGACTGGTTTCCAGCAGTAAACTGCCAGTCCTGTTGCGCCGGCAAGAATCATGAGTGCCATTGTACCCACGGAAACGGCGCTCGCGATTTTCCAGCCCTTCCCGATCGACCACTCGATTCCCGCGGCAACACAGAAAAGCGCAACCGGAAAAAGGGGTAAGAGAAACCGCGGCAGTCCCGAAGCAAAAAATATACCGAGACTCGACAGGAACCACACCAGAACCGGGATCCTCCATTCTCTTGTGTTCTTGTACGCAAGGAATACCAGGGGAGCGAGCGCGAACACCGTAGGCCCAAAGAAATCCCAAAGGCCCGGGTTTTTCGCCCGTATGGCGGCGAAGAAAAGGAAGGGGAGAAATTGTGCCGGGTTGTGGTTCGCAGCGGTGCCTGTATCGCTCGCCAGGATCGTCAGTCCGTACGTCGTAATGAGGTGGGGCGAGAGTTTCTCCGACAAAAATGGAAAGACCGGGTTTCCCGTCCAAAGTGTATTCCTCAAATACGGCCAAATTCCGCCGATCACGCTTCCAACCATAAATATCAACGACCTACTGAATCTCTTGGACTCAATCACAAAGGCAAGTCCCACGGCAGCCGCGATAAAGCAGCCGGTGTATTTGGCCCCGGCTATGCCACCAGTCAGCAATCCCGCGACCAAGGCTTGCCGCCAGGTTCCCGTGTCGGCGCTCTGGTACAGCACGATCAACACCGTACCTGCAAAGAATGCCATGTAGACGTCAGGAGCCCCGGAAGAAGCCATCTGCCAGAAGACCACTGGCGTGAGAAGAAACAGCAATGTGATTCCAAGGACCAATCGTTCGGAAGCCCAGCGAGCGGCGAGGCTTGCCAAAATGGCTGCGCTCAGAACGCCACCGAAAAAAATGAATCCGAGCGCCAGCTTCTCACTTCCGAGTGCCAATCCAAGCAAAATAAGTAGATGATGTTGCCCGCAAAGAAAACTGTGCGTGTTCGAGAACATGGGATGGAAACCTTGCTCGAGAATCAATTTTTGTGCTGTGAAATGATAATGCATCGCGTCCGAGCCTGTGAGTGGCGCCAACGAGGCAAAAAACTCCACGCAGAGTACGATTCCCGTTGCAAATAGCAAAAAACGTCCGGCGGTCGACCGCGAGCCCAGAAGCCGGGACATGACCCAAAATCTCCGCAGAATGGAGGCTGATTCCAAGATGAGCGGCATACAAAGCAAACCAATGATCGCTAGACTACCGTCCCGGATGTCTTGCGTGAAATGAATTAGGAAGAGAAGGATTTCCGTGCCGACCAGCCCAACCCCGACGGTTACCAGAAGATGCTCAGCGTCTTTTTCCATCTCAAATCGCAACAATCTGAGGATGGTGTTGCCCAAACACGCAAAAGCTAGGCAAAAGCAACAGAGAGCGACCAACGTAAGCAGGTCTTCTGCTATCGCCATAACTTTTGCAAAAGCCCATGAATAATGGGGCTGAAAGCCGGAGAGAATTTGTGGAAATACCAAACGAGGACTGCGATACCCCACCCGGAAATTACCAACTGCTTCGTCACACCGCTCTTCGGAAGAAACTGCTTTCTCATAACCACCTCGATTATGCTTAGAAAGCATAAACGAGAAAAGGGGAAAGGCATTTTGAGATTGAGGCCGCAGTTGGTAGTGGACTCCGACTCGCAGGAATTCCTCCAACGGGCGGCCCAAGTCGGCAATACTGTGCTACGCAGGGGCTAGCTGGGCTAGCGACTGAGACCTTCTCCGGTCCAGAGATAATGTAAACTGCTTCTCGCAAGCTGGCAGGCACTACATCTCAAAGTGACCGCTCGGGGGCATTTCTTGCGAGAAGACATTGCACGCCTTGACTATCAAATCGCCTTTTGTCTCACGCTTATTATCAGCACACTCGCTTGCCTCTACTCCTTCAGCTTTTACCGGCAGAAACCACCGCATGCTTGGGCGCGCATACTTCATAGCAAGACGGCTATATTTGAATTCTCACTCAAAGAGCTGGGAGGGTTTTCGTATACTGGTCTCACTCTGGCAAGTATTCTAGGACTTTTCCTCGAGTTGTTGATGATCCGCTGGATGTCGTCGGAAGTGCGCATCTTTGCGTATCTAAAAAACTATATGTTGGTATCCTGCTTTCTCGGATTCGGCCTGGGTTGCTTTCTCTGCCGCAGACTCGTTAACTTGGTTGCGCTGGTTGCCCCACTCCTCTCGCTTGTCTTTCTAATTGAATTTCCTTGGCAGCCTCTGCGAGCGCTGATCAGTGCGCTTCCGTCGTACCTAGGCGTGGCATCAGAGGTGAATTCGATGGGCATCCCTGACGTGCCGTTTTCTGGAGTCGCTCTGCTTGCTCTCGGAGCAGCAATTGCCATCATCGTGCCGTTATTCATTTTGAATGCCATAGTTTTTGTTCCGCTTGGACAGATCGTTGGTGGTTATTTGGAAACTGCGCCTCGAGGGATCTTTGCATACTCGATCAATATTCTCGGAAATCTGGCAGGAATTTTGCTGTTCACGTTCCTATGCCAGTTTTGGCAACCCCCGCCTGTTTGGTTCGTGGTCGCCGGCGCGCTTCTAGTGCTGCTGGTCGGCAAAGTTGCTCGGCTCCGTTGGGCTACGCTTGCCGCCTTTGGACTCTGCCTCGCTTTCTTCTATCTGCAACCGCACGGAAGCGGTCGTCAATACTGGTCCCCTTATCAGTACCTGGAGCTCTCACCTCGCATAGAAAATGGGGAAGTGATCGCTTATCAACTAGACACGAATCATACATGGTTTCAGCAGGTTGTGAATCTTTCTCCTGCTTTTGTCGCTTCCCACCCTGACTATTTCTCTCAAATGCCGAATGAATGGGATGCATACAATCTTCCGTATCACTTTTATGCTAGCCCGCCTTCGGTTCTTGTCTTAGGGGCTGGAATGGGGAACGATGTTGCGGCGGCCCTCCGCAACGGCGGTCGACATATTGTGGCCGTCGAAATTGACCCGCTTATTCAACATCTTGGGCGAGAGTACCATTTTGAGAAACCCTATTCCTCGCCTCGTGTCACATCGGTGATCAACGATGCGCGGAGTTACATCCAAAACAGCCACGAGAGATTTGACCTGATTGTTTACTCGCTATTGGATTCGCACACGAATATTTCGAATTATTCGTCCGTTCGCATCGACAACTACGTATACACGCTCCAGGCCCTGGAAGCCGCACGCCGCTTACTGAGTGATGACGGCTTGCTCGTTCTCAAGTTCCAGGCGCATACACCTTGGATCGCCGGGCGTCTTTATGGCTTGCTTCAAACAGTGTTTGGCCAACCTCCTCGGAGTTTCTTTGCGGATGCTTCGAAGTACAGCAGTGGTGGGCAATTCTTTGTTCATGACTATCGTCTGATATTTAGGGCTGTTGCAATTAGCTGAGACTGGACCAGATCTAAGCTCAACATATGATCTACTCTCTCTCGCCC